>Ga0193709_1000511_pt1 | contig 13448 bp, 23 predicted proteins | sample H3c2metaG_FD_160571 | JGI IMG/M metagenome (GOLD analysis project Ga0193709, IMG submission 160571) | Soil microbial communities from a riparian zone of the East river system, Colorado, United States - H3c2 | ecosystem: Environmental > Terrestrial > Soil > Riparian zone | place: USA: East River... | reverse complement strand
ATTGCGCCAAGGCTGGCGCCGATAGCGCGGTGCTTGCGAGCAATGCGCAGACGGCGGCGCTGCCACGGATACGGTCGATCATCCTCTTTCCCCCCAAATCCAGAAGCTCGGAAAAGCGCCGGCTCTAGGGGGGTGGAGGGTTGGGCGATCCGGTGGTGGTCTTGGTCGTCCGGTTGTCGGCCTTGTCGAGCACGTAGGTGGTCGTCACGCCATTGTTGACGGTGCCAGTGCGGATCACCTGGATGACCCGGCCACGCGCGTCGTAGACATAGGTGATGGTTTCGGCGGCCTGTGCGGCTTCGGCGAGCAAGAGGCTCGAAGCGATCGCCGCGGAAATAGGTAGAGTTCGACGAGCCATTGGCCACATCTCCCTGCGCGTCAAAACGCGGGACAATTTCGACTCGGCAATGGAACGATAGGTCGCAATTGGGTCGCTGGCTAGGCGGTGTCAGATTGGCAAGTCAGGACAATTCCGGACCGAAGGAATCACGATCGGCGGATGCGCGGAACCTGCGGATGAGAGGTCCGGGCACGGGCTGCACAATTGTGGGGCTTTGAATGCCCGCTTTCGACCCTTAGCCGACATTGGCGATCGGGGCATCTAGTGCGCTGTCACCCATCGTATTTTCTACGGTCGAGCAGTCTGTCGAGTGGGAACGCCGAGGCTATCAGGCCAACCGCTCCAAACAATATAAGCGCAGCGAGAATAGGAAACCCAAAACGGTTGAACTCAAGCGAGGGGAATGCGCCAAACAGATAAATTGGCACCCAAAAAAGAAATGAGCATCCTATGCCTATGGCCACTTCTATGGGAGTTCGTCGCCCCGTCATATCGGCTCGGTTTGCTGAATTTCGAATGGAAACCGCCCAGGCGATGAGGGTTAGCCCACTAAGGAAAATAGCCACAAAGCACAAAGACCTGACTGAGACCGCTGCAACCGCCAGTGTCGCAGCACATATATTTAGAACCCAGAATGAGGGCCTACCTGACCAATCTAGCCGCATGGATCTCAGTCGCACGCCTAACGTCCGCTTTCCACCCATTGCGGTCACTGTTGTGGGCGCGCTAGCAGCAGTAAATGGATCTGGACGGCTTGCTGCACCACTACTTCGGCACATCAGATTTGGCAGCTGCTTCGCCAGCGGTACAAGCTGCTGGCATAGATCGGCTTAGGGTTGATTTCGGTCTTGAAACCGATCGATCACGACGGTTCGCGCTCTGGTCGCTCCTATATATGCTCGGGCAAGCCCCCGACCTCGACGTCGCTTTTAAAGAGGCAGCCGATCAGGAGGCCGCACGAAATCTGATAGACCTGCTCGCAGGTTCGGACGACATCTAGACCGTCACTCCCCAGGTAGCACGCAATGTCCGCAATGGGTGGAAAGCGGACGTTAGATCAAAGCTGAGGATTGGAAGGGTGAGCTGGCAAGTTGATCTTTCGCGGCGGTGCTACGCGTTTTGCCGAAACTAACTTATCCACGACGATCAGGTGGCGGGCGTTTCCCATATGTCCATAAAAGCCAGGATAACTGGCGCGGCGGCCAATAAAATCAATCGCGAACGCTCGATCGCCTCGCCAATCAGGCGGCATCGAAGCATGCTGCCCGAACTCTAACCAAATTGTATCTTCGGAATAGCCCAATTGCGCCGGAGGTTCGCTGACATTGGGCAGGAACTCCGAACCTTCAAATTCGACAAGCCAAACTCCATGCATCCGTTCGGGTCGGTTGAAGCGGAAACACTCTTCCGACCCCACAAATGATCTAGCGCCCCCAAGGCGCGGCTCTTCTTTGGGGAAGCAAGGGATGTAGCCGAGCGTCCCCTCAAGTCCGAGGCTCACAACGAGCCGGTCGAACGGGCTCCTATATGGCGCAGCGAGGGATGAGCGGTCAGAACAGCTACAAAGGCTCAACAATCCAACAACGGTCAAGATTGCTCTGCCCCTCATCGTTTGAGCTTACGGTGATAGATGGGCCATGACCATTAGATGTCCGCATTGGGTGGAAAGCGGACATCAAGCGATAATCACGCAGGCCATGTGCACGATCAGCGACCAGCCTGAATGGCGAGCCGATCTCATCGGCATGCGGCTGCAACCTGTCCCCCGTTGTCCCAGTGTGGCTTGTAGACGGCTTGTCCGCGTTGAAGTTGCCAACAGGACAAGTTGACCTGACCGGCCCAGGCCATGACGACACTTCGACCAAATCGATCGACGGTGACCACCCGATAGCGGACGCGTCCAAATCTGAGGGCGGCAGCTAGACTTTGCCGAGCAGCTTGGCCGTCGCCTGAAACACAAACCCGCCAACTGGGGCAGCCATGAAGCTCGGGGGAATCTACTCCTAGCAACCGAAGCCGTGTCGAGCCGCAGCGCAGGGTGTCCCCATCTACCACCACAACGGGCGCGGCGCACGTGTAGGGCGCGTCTACAACCATACGGCCACTCCACCATGGTGGCTGCAAGTTCCACGATGATTCTCGCTAAAGCTGTAAGTGCCGTCGCGACACTTGGCAGTTGCCCCAGCGGGCGGTCGATCTGCATGCACCGGGCGATGCACGCATTTGCCATCGACGTTCACATAGGAGTCACTACCGCACGTCTGAGGTGCGCGCGCAATCGCTGCGGAGCCCGGTATGAATTGAGAAGATGACCAAGGCGCAGTGAGCGCGAAGAATCCAAGCGCAAGCAGACCCGGTAGACGCATTACTTCCCCCTTCACCGAGCAGTCAGATGAACCCCGACTTGGTTCAGTCGTCAAGCACAGCCACCGTTAATGGCAGCAATGGGTGGGAAGCGGACGCACGCTTCAGTAGTGTTCCCATCGCTTGCGGAGGCCGATCCGTATCAGGGCAATCGAGGCTAAAAACGCGCAGGCAGCCAAAACGATGGCCGCCCACTTAGGCCCATCTAAGTGAAGCGTGCCAAGCGTGCCCGCCATTGCTGCGCAGAATATGAGCCAGCCGGAATGATCGATAATTTTCTTGAGGCGTCGCCGTCCAATACGGCGACTCATTGCAATGCTCGGGGCGCGCATGACCGCTCCAAATTTCAGCCGGCCGAGCAGCTCGCATCTGACAATTGAGCGACGAATAAGTCAAGGACTGCCGCTAGCGGCACTGGCCACAGCTATTCCGCGACGTTCCAGGCCCCCTTGCTCGTCCGCACCAACTTTACCCCACAGCGTTTGCACTGGCTGACCCAGCCATCCTCCACCCGTCTGGCACGGCGAGAAGAGCGGCGATGCCCAAAAATCTTGCAGAGGAAGCGAGGCATCAGCATAGCCTTACTCTCTTTCAGCTTGTGGCAATTAGCGGCGTGACGTTTAGCTTTTGTGTTGCTTCTCAAACGCTTCATTCAACAAAGGAGGCCCGCCGATGCAAAATCGACGAGCCTCTCAATGCGGCACGCTAATTCTGGTCAGCGTCTGCCAGCATTTGAATTATGACTGTTTATTCTGGTTTACGATTAGGCCCAGAATGGATGGAAAGCGGCCGGAAGATGTCAGGTTGACGTGTAGGAAATGCCGCGCCACTTTCGCCCCCGTGCCTAATCTGGGGGGCCGGGGTCCAGCGCATGGTGCTCCGGCCCTTTTTCGCGACTGAGTATGGAGCTCCAATGTCTGGTTTGGGTGGAAAGCGGACGTTACGATTACAACGGATGATTGACGTCGGCTTCCTCAAACGTCCACGCCCCAACGCTCTCACCGGCCTCCATTAGGGTGTATGCCGTATGGATATTGGTTTCGGGTGGAACATCAACTGAGAGCAACCTGAAGCCGTCGTTGTGAGCTTCCTCGTAGCTACAACCCAGCGCTTCCAGTTCTGCCCACCGTTCCTTCCAGTCGACCCCATCTGTGATGAGCAGCCGATATGTAGAGTGGCCAGCACTCGACACTTTCTCTTCTAACCGCATCATCTCTGCATCAACTGCGCTCGCTCTCACGACGTCGCGATACGAGATGCCCCTGGCATAGAATGGGCTGTTCAACAGACGGTAACCGCCCTCCGCCTTCTCTACCCACAGGGTTTCCGTCGTCGAGCCGATTAGGCTCTCGGGAACCTCAACGAGTATTTTGGCCTTTGTCGACATCGCGTAGCTCCGTACCGCACCGCGCCTCACGCGGCTACCGATGTCCGCAATGGGTCGAAATTGGGCGTCGTGCTAATGGCAGCTTTGGGTCGTTAACGGACATTAGAACCTGCCTCCCAGCCGCAGTACCAAAAAGGCCATTTCTGCTCCGCATTGTGCGTCCAGCTCCTCGAAACGCTTCAAGTGGCGCTCAAATGTCCGGCGCCACATTCCCTTTGGACGATGGACGAAGGAGTCATAGCCTTGCTCGCAGCCGAGCTTGCGCTGAAGGCTGAACAGGTTCTCGAATACGCGATCGCGTCTTGCCACTCGTTGCGAGTTATAGCCCAGCCGCCACGCCTTTCGTCCGGCGAAGCGATCACCCCCGTTTGGCAGGTAAAGCTTGCCCACGCGGTGGAGGGAGTAGGGGCAAATCAACCACCAGCGCCGGCCGCCATAATTGGGCTCGGTGAAGACCAGACTTACCGTCTGTTTCACCTGCTCGCGGTCCTCACCGCTCCCTCGCCAATATGAGAGGCGAAGCTCGCTCAAATGGGGATCAACCATGTCGGCTTCGTAACTTATGGAACCTGCAGGCTCGCCGCCGATGTTCCAATAAAGCGATGAGTAGATCAGGTTGCCGGGTATCGCGCGCTTAGTTCTCACCATCCAGGCAATGTCGATGCGCTTGCTCATGTCGGCAGTTGGCCGCCCGCCAGTGCGCCCTGAACCCCATCCACCCATCAGACAGCCTCCCCAGATTTTCCTAAATCATCAGCAAAGTTATGGTTTTCTGCGATCCGAAAAGACTGTTCGAAAACGCCCGCCGTTGGCGATTCTAGCGAGGATTTCGGTTGGATCCCACTTGCTAGTCGAGAGCCATTTAGACACTTCCTGCGTGCGGATCCGATGTTCTGGCTGACCGCGCTCCGCTTGCCGATGATCCGGCCTCCGGCTTCAGTCTTGTCCAGCCCCAAAGCTTCGCCGGCTTCCTCGCTCACGCCTTTGAGCAGGTAAGCAACCACCGAAGCCAAGTTGTCTTCGTACCAGCCGGAGCCGGAGAATGCGGCGTTTGCAGATCCTCCGATCGCCTTTGTGAGAACAGCTCCACGCGGGGCTTTTCCCATCAGGCGGCGGGTCCAACGGCGCGTCATTTGTCCAAATTGAAGTCCTTTGGGCAGGTGGAGCAGGATATGCACATGGGTGCCCTTTCGATTACCTGTCTCGCGCACCCATAGATAGGCAAATTGCCCACCACCTTTTTTGACCCAGTCCGCAATGAGCTTGACTAGGCGTCCCGTTATTTGGGCCGCTCGGCTGTCAGGTATCCCACCAAGCGCCCAATGGACCGTGAGATGGCGATTAAATGGCAGTCCAACCGAGATAGCCGACCGCGCCGATTCAATCAGGTTTAATGCCGCATGGAGCCTGATGAAGTCCGTCGTTCGGCTGGCGCTGTTTCGAGCCCCGCCCCAGCCACTGCGCGAAGCTGACGACTTACTCTCATATAGAATAGCAAGGCTCGTGCCAGCCGCAGGCTCATCGCTGTTTTCCCTCTGTATTAACAGCACGCGACTGCTCCCATTCCTGCGCACCCGTCGCAAGTTTCAAGATTGGTTTTCAAAAAGAGGAAGCGACCGTCGCCAGCCGCACCCGAGTTGCGTCGGGAGTCCCTCAGAGCCGCGCTAAGCGCCTACCGGGACCGGACATACCAATCGCCCGCTGCCGAGCGCTGTAGCGCCCCTCCAGCGGCTTGTCCGGCTGTCCAAGGCTCGTGGGTGAGCTAGGCCGCGTCATGGCCTTCCTGCCCCTTCGCTTGAAGCCAGCCGCGACCACGGTGAAAGCACCCGATGACGGCGGGCGAGCCAGTCCCTTGCATTTGCAATTTGGTCGGGAAGGTCGGTTGCGGTATGGGGTCGCGTCGGCTTTGCTAAGACGACAACCCTGGCCCTTCGCGCGGTTGCACCCGCGCGGGGGCCTTTGCTTTTGGGGCGCTCCATTATGCCGCCTCGCCCAGTGCCAACACGCGCACGCTTTCAACACGCACAAGCCGACGCCGGCCGATGGACACGGTTTCCAGCCGTCCCTCAGCAATAAGTTCATAAAGTTTGGACCGGCCCAGCCCGAGCGCCCTCGCTGCGTCGGGAATGCTAATAAGCAGTGATTCCATCTATTTTCTCCGTTTGCCAGTGTCCGCCGTGCTTATGGCGGAAGCAGGAGAATGATGGTGCGAATGTCTCTAACTGCAAATCGAATGATGGTTCGGGAATTACGCTATTTTACGGACTTGCGCTTTCGCTGGGAATTTATTGAGACTTGGACATCGTCCATCAGTGGGCGCCAGTTCCTATATTCGGAACAGCTCCTGAGAATGGCGCTGCGGCTAAGACTTAAGTCGCTCATTACCTGCTGAATGGCCGCTTCCTTCTTCCATCCGGCCCCAACTAGGCTCTCAACTCGGCCGCCAATCAACAATGCCCTCTCAAACTTGCCTGTCGTATCGGGCGGCCGTCCAGCACGCGCATTGTTCAGAGTGAGACGCCGTTTAGCTGCTGGATTGTCGAGCGCGTCGGCCATTGCCCGGAGAAAGAGGGCGTCCCCAAGTTCGTCGGAATTGACTGCGATCCCTCGCAGAACCCTCGCCAGCAGCGCCTCATCAACATCCTCTGGCGGGTCAAAAAGATTAAGGGCCGCAGCGACACCAACCCCAAGTTCGTGCGCCCATTTTCGTTCATTCATTAGCCGCTCGCTAGCCGAACGATTTTGCTTCCTCGGCCTTCGCAATAATCACCCCATGCGTCCATGAGGGTGCGCCGTTTTTCCAATAGATTGCCGCGACGGTAAGCGGCCTCCACTTTGTTTTCGATTACATGGGCCAGAGCAGCTTCAGCCAAATCACCCTGAAACTGGGTCTCCTCTGACACCCAATCGCGGAAACTGGAACGGAAGCCATGCGCAGTGACTTTCTCTCCCATGTCGCGGAGCACCTTCATGAGCGTCATGTCGCTTAGAGGCTTGGCAGGTTGCGCACCTTGAAAGACGAACCGTGCACCCTCCGTCCGCAAGTCGAATGCGCTCTGGAACACCCGCTTGGCGGCTGGCGACAAAGGAACAACGTGTTCGCGCCCTGCCTTCATGCGATCGGCTGGAATGGTCCACAGCCCTTTGTCCAAATTGAGTTCGGACCAACGCGCCCCACGAATCTCGCCTGACCGAGCAGCGGTGAGAATTGCGGCCTCAAGCGCCAGCCGCCCGAACGTCTCGCGCTCGCGCAGCCTCGCCATGAAAGCGGGAACGTCGGCAAACGGCATTGCCGCATGATGGCCGTTCTTCTTCGGCTGGCGCGGCAGTCCCTTGGATAGTGAGCGCATCGGCGCTTCGTCGGCGCGATGGCCTTTGGAATAGGCCCAGTCGAGCACTGCACCGACGCGCTGCCGCACCCGCCGCGCCGTCTCCGGCTTGTCTAGCCATATCTCCGCCAGAAGGTCGCGCACGGCTGGCCCGTCAATCTCGCTAACCGGAACGTCGCCAATCGACGGGAAGGCGTAGACCTCCAAGGTGCGCAACCATTGGGCCTGGTGCTTGCCGTTGCGCCAACTGCGCTTGTGCTCGGTGTGGACCAACGAGGCGGCTTCACGGAAGGTAGGAATGCCAGCCGCCTTGCGGCGCTGCGCTACCGGGTCAATTCCCACTTCGATCTGTGAGCGGGCCTCAGTGGCCCTTGTGCGTGCCAAAGACAGCGAAACCTTGCTTGCGCTTCCCAGCCCAATGTCGCGTCGCCTGCCCGATTTCTGGACCCGGACGACCCACGAAGCCGCGCCGCCCTTGCCGACAACGAGGAACAGACCTTCGCCATCGCCATAACGCCCCGGCTTGTTCAAAGCGGCCTTCACGCCCGTCGCAGTCAGCTTGCCCATTCACCTTCCCCCCATTCTTTCCCACACATTAGTTTGGCTGTGGGCGAATGGCAATGGACGCTGGCGCACGCCGCTGCCTCTAAGGCACTTGATTTATTTTGATTGTTTTCACGTTGGCGAATGTCGGGAAACGTCGCGGTGGCGGAGCGGGTGGGATTCGAACCCACGATACGCTTTTGACGTATACTCACTTTCCAGGCGAGCGCCTTCGACCACTCGGCCACCGCTCCGCATGCTCTGGAAGCGGCCACTTAGGCGGGGTCGCGGCGGCGGGCAAGCTTGCTGCCGGGCAATCCGCTCCCCTATGGCTCGTCGCCATGCGCCGCTTCGGACCATCGCCTGACGCCGACGAGATCGAAGCGATCGCGCGCGCCAGCCTCGCCGCGCTGCCCGAGCCGTTTTCCGCTTACCTCGCCGACATCGTATTGACGGTCGAAGACTTCGCCGACGATGCGCTGCTCAAGGACATGGGCATCGACGACCCGTTCGATCTCACCGGCCTCTACCACGGTCTGCCGATCAGCCAGAAAAGCGTCGATCAATCGGGCAACTTGCCGGACCGCATTACCCTTTACCGCCGTCCGATCCTCGACGAATGGGCGGGCGGCACGGACAGCCTCGAGCAGCTCGTCCACCACGTCCTGGTCCACGAGGTCGGCCACCATTTCGGTCTCAGCGATGACGACATGCACGCGCTCGAGCGGGCTTCGTGACAGCTCTGCTGCGCTTTGACGGGGTCGATTGCGTCCGAGGGGGACGGCGATTGTTCGAAAAGCTCGACCTGGCCTTGGAATCGGGCGACGCGCTGCTGGTTACCGGCCCCAACGGCTGCGGCAAATCGAGCCTGCTTCGTCTCGCCGCCGGGCTCCTCCGCCCCGCCGCGGGATCGGTCCACGGCTGCGAAACCGCACTTGCCGACGACGCGCTCGCGCTCGATCGCGAACTGCCTTTGGGCAAAGCGCTCGGCTTCTGGGCGAGGCTCGACGGTGCGCTGGCGGACAAGGCGCTGGATGCGATGGGTCTTGCTCCGCTCACCGACGTCCCGGTCCGCTTTCTTTCGACCGGACAGGCACGCCGCGCGAGGATCGCGCGGGTCGTTGCCTCGGGTGTGCCGCTGTGGCTGTTAGATGAGCCCGCCAACGGTCTCGATTCCGACGGATTGGGCCGGCTCAACGCCGCCATCGAACAGCATCGGAGTGAGGGCGGCGCGGCCCTCGCGGCATCGCACGGCGGATTGGCCGGCGCGTGGCGCACGCTGGACCTTACGCCATGATGCGCGCGCTCGTCGCTCGCGAAATTCGCCGTGCGCTTGCCGGGGCCGCCTGGCTGCCGGTCGCCTTCTTCCTGCTAGTCGCGACGATCGTGCCGTTTGCGATTGGACCTGATGCGCGGCTGCTCGCCCGGGTCGGCGGCGGGGCATTGTGGATTGCGGCGCTGACCGCGGCGTTGTTACCGATCGAGCGGCTGATCGAACCCGACCGCGCCGACGGCGTGCTCGATCAGCTCGCCTTGCGCGGGATCACCGAGGAAGCCGTCGCCGTGGCCAAGATTATCGGCCACTGGCTGACCTTCGCGCCATTGCTCTTACTTGCCGCGGTCCCCGCCTCGCTGTTGCTCGCGCTCGACGGATCAGCGCTCATGCGCGCAATCGTCGCGCTGGCCGTCGGCACTCCCGCGCTTGCCGCGCTCGCCGTCGCGGTTGCCGCGCTAACCGCCGGCCTTCCCCGAGCCGGGTCCCTGTCCGGGCTGCTGCTGATGCCGCTTGCGATCCCTCTGGTGATTTTCGGCGCTGCTGCAACTGGTGACGGCGGGTCGGGCGCGCTCAAGCTGGAGGCTGCGATTGCATTGTTGATTGCGGCGGGCGCACCGTTCGTAACGGGCGCTGCCATTCGGGCACTTAGAACCTAATCCTTCGACCAGCGGGCGAAGATCGCCGTCGGCAACAACAGCCCGCGCGCCTCTTCCCGAACTGCCATCTCGCCGCATTCAACCGTGCCGCCCAGGTCGGCGAACAATTGCGACACCAGTTCGCCAATCGCCAGCGCCGACATTCGCACCGCGTACACCGTCAGCACCAGGAAGCGGCTATCAGCGTCGAGTAACCGCCGGCAATCGGCCAGAAGCCGTGCCAGATGCTCCTCCAGCCGCCACATCTCGCCCTCGGGTCCGCGCCCGAATTTGGGTGGGTCGAGCAGGATTCCGTCATAGCGCCGCCCGCGCCTCACCTCACGCGCAGTGAACTTGGCGGCATCGTCGACGATCCACCGCAGCGGACGTCCTTCCATCCCCGACAGCAAGGCGTTCGACCGCGCTCCCTCGACCGATTTCTTCGAGGCATCGACATGAACGATCTTCGCCCCGGCCTCGCTCAGCAGCAGGCTTCCGACCCCGGTGTAGCCGAACAGGTTGAGGACTTCCGCGCCTTCAGCCCGCTCGCGCATCCAGGCCCATTGCGGCGCCATGTCGGGGAAGAATCCGAGGTGGCGGAACGGCGTCAGCGAGGCGGTGAACTTGACCCCATCGCGCCCCAGCGGCCAGCCGGCCGGCACCGGCCGATGCTGGACCCAGCGGCCGCCGCCTTCCTCGTCCGATGCCGGCATGAAGGTCGCGTCGGGATCCCAATTCTCACTCGCCGGGCGCCACATCGCCTGTGGCTCGGGTCGCACCACGCGGACCTTGCCATAACGCTCATATTTGAGGCCGTCGCCGCTATCGATCAGTCCCCAGTCTGCCCAGGGCTGGGCGACAATCGTCTGCAGTGCGTTCACGCCGCGGCCAGCCCCGCGGACTTGGCCGCCCCGATCGTGGCGATGGCGATCGGCCCCGAATGCAGCGCCGCGCCGGCACCGCGCGCGGCACCGACATCGACGGCACGCAGTTGATCGACGGTTTCTTCGACCGGCACGATCCGCCCGAAAACTTCGACCGACCTTGCCAGATGGTCGGTCCGTCCTTGCGGCGTTTCGAGCGCCATAAGCAATCCGGCTTCAAGCTGCGCCCGTGCCCGCTGAACCTCGGCCTCGCTCAAGTCCTCCGCAGCCTGGGAAACGATCTCACGGGCCAGTCTCAGCGTGTCGTTCGCCTTGTCCCGATCACTGGCACAGCCAACAGCGAACAGCCCAGTGTCTTCGAACCCCTGGCCCCAGGCGTAGATGCTGTAGGCCAGCCCGCGATCCTCGCGCAGCTGTTGGAACAGCCGCGACGACATGCCGCCTCCGACGGCTTGTATGAAGATCGACAAGGCCGGAATCCCCGGGTCCGTGGCGGGCAATCCGGGGAGAGCGAAGCTCCAGTGCGCCTGCTCGAAACTTCGCCGGTCGTCGTTCCGCCCGCCGATGAATTTTGCCGGGGGAGGGACAGGCGCCTCACCGCTCGCCAAATCGCCGAACCTTGCTTCGGCTTGGACCAGCAGGGCATCCTCATCGACCTTGCCGCTCGCCGCCAGGATCAATCGCGAAGGCTCATATTCCCGGCCGATCCATTCGACCAAGTCACTGCGTGTGACCGACTTGACGCTCGTCTCGCTACCCAGCACCGACCGCCCAAGCGACTGCCCGGCGAACGCGACCTCGAACAAGCGGTCGCCGATCAGGTCGTCGGGCGTGTCGAGGCATTCTCCGAGCTCGGACAGCACGACGCCCTTCTCGCGCTCGAGCTCGTCAGCGTCGAATTTGGGCGCGCGCACCAGATCGGCGATCAACTCGACCGCCAAAGCCAAATCGCCGGGTAGAATCCGCGCATGGAACGCGGTCTGGTCGCGCGCGGTCCACGCGTTCAGTGTCCCGCCGACGTCCTCGATCGCCTCCGCGATAGCGCGCGTGTCGCGAGAACCCGCGCCCTTGAACACCATATGCTCGACGAGGTGGGCGAGGCCGCCCTTGCCCTCGGGCTCGGAGCGCGACCCGACCCCGGCGTAGAGCCCGACCGCGGTCGACTGCGCGCCAGGGATCGGATCGACCGCGACGGTCAGCCCGTTGGCCAGCCGGTGGAGCCTGCCCGACATCAATCCGGCTTCCTGGCCAACCGGCCGCGCAGCGCGAGGCCGTAAATGACCGATGCGATCAGCGCGAACAGAAACCATTGGACGGCGTAAGCACGGTGGTTGTTGGGAATGTCGGCGGGCGATGGCGGCGCGCTCGCCTCGAGCCCGGCGATCCCGCGTTTGGCAACCAGCATTGGCGACAGCACGTTTGCGCGGCGGAACAGCTTGCTGATCAGGCTATTATGGTCGGGCTCGGTCGTGATGACCCCGGCGACCTCGCCGCCTTTCCATGCAGGTTTGAACTGCGGGTCTCGCGCAACGCCTGTGTCGACCAGGGCGCCGGGTCCTTCCGCGCCGGTGCGACATTCCGCAATGTGGCGGTAGCCGGTGGTGCCGCTGACGGCGCGACCGACCTCGCTCCGCCAGCCTGCGACTTCAAGACAGTGCACGGATGACGGCCGGAACATGGCCTTGAGCGGCACTGGGCCGTGATCCGGGAAGGTCATCGCCGGACGTCCCTGATTGGTGTGAAACAAGGCGAGCAACGCCTCCTTCTCGCGCGCCCGATCGATTTGCCAGAAGCCGAGCGCGATCATCGCCGCGACCGCCGCGGCGACGATGATCGTCGGGATGATCGGTATGCGGCGGATCATTTGGATAAGCGCCCTTCGCGCGCGGCGGTGCGATACTCCTGCCCGAGCAGCAGCGCTTTTCCGATCCGCAACCCGACCAGCGTCAGCGCAATCCCGATCGGGATCCACACCAGATGCACCCACCAGGGCGCGCTATATTTGAGCTCGACCACGATCGCGCCGACGGTCAGGATCGCCCCGACAATAAGGATCAGGAACGCCGCCGCTCCGTCACCGACATTGAACGCCGCATAATCCAGTCCGCACGCCCTGCACCGGGGCGCAAAGCGGATTGGCCCGTCGAACAGGCCGGCCTCTCCACACCGCGGACATCGCCCAGCCAGTGCGGTGGCGAAAGGCCCGCGCTCTGCCATCCGATCAGGCGTGGACCGGCGCGCCCCAGCCGCCCCACACATAGACCGAGGTGAACAGGAACAGCCACACAACGTCGACGAAATGCCAGTACCAGGCGGCCGCCTCGAATCCGAAATGCTGCTTCGGCGTGAAGTCGCCCTTGGTCGCGCGGACAAGGCAGACGATCAGGAAGATCGTTCCGACCAGCACGTGGAATCCGTGGAACCCGGTCGCCATGAAGAAGGTCGCGCCATAGATGTTGCCTTTGAAGGCGAACGGCGCGTGGATATATTCGTAGGCCTGGATGCTGGTGAACAGCATGCCGAGCAGGATCGTGCACAGCAGGCCCTTCTTCAGCCCGTCGCGGTCGCCATGGATCAACGCGTGGTGCGCCCAGGTGACCGTCGTGCCGGAGCACAGCAGGATCATGGTGTTGAGCAGCGGGAAGCCGAACGGATTGAGCACTTCGATGCCCTTGGGCGGCCATTGCCCG
>Ga0193709_1000510_pt1 | contig 13454 bp, 13 predicted proteins | sample H3c2metaG_FD_160571 | JGI IMG/M metagenome (GOLD analysis project Ga0193709, IMG submission 160571) | Soil microbial communities from a riparian zone of the East river system, Colorado, United States - H3c2 | ecosystem: Environmental > Terrestrial > Soil > Riparian zone | place: USA: East River... | reverse complement strand
GTTTGTAGCGACGGATGACATCGGCGACGACGGTGGTGTAGGTGTGGCCGATGTGCGGCAGGCCATTGGTGTAGTAGATCGGCGTCGTCAGGTAGAATTTTGGTTTAGCGGGCATTTTTAAGAGTTTTAAATAATAAGTTATCTGTTCTCAGCATGAGACAAATCAAAAAAACTACTGCGACGCTGATTGTGATTCCAGCCGAAGTCAGACTAGTTTACAGGTTTCCTTCGTATGCGCGAAGGGCATCGGCGATGACGCGTTGCAGTGGGACATTTTTTTCTACGGCTAGTTTGCGGCAGTCTTCGAATTCGGGCGCCACGTGCCGGATGTGGCCGTTCACGCGCGAGAGTTTGATGCGGACCTCGCCGTATGGTGTGTGCACGTTTACGAATTCGCGTGGCAGGGTGCGGCGTTGTGCGCTATATGTACGAGCGCCGAAGGTAGTCGTTTCGGCAAAGATGAGCGACATTAAGGCGTTGGTATCTTGCGGCTTGCAGAGCAGGGTGAGCAGCGTGCCCGGGCGGTTCTTTTTCATTTGTACCGGAGTGGTGTAGACGTCGAGCGCGCCCGCGGCCAGCGCTTTTTCCTGGAAGTAGCCGTAGATTTGCGGATTCATGTCGTCGAGATTGGCCTCGATAACGGAAATTTCTTCGTCGAAGCCGGGAACGACTTTTTCGGCGGCTTCCCCGATCATGATGCGAAGGACGTTGGGCTGGCCTTCGAGATCGGCCGAGCCCGCACCATAGCCGATAGCGGAAACGTTCATCGCCGGTTGCGGGCCGAAGGTACCGCAGAGCGTCGCTACGATGGCTGCGCCGGTTGGCGTAACCAGTTCCCTTTGCACGCCGTTCGAATAAGTTGGCTTGCCTTGCAATAAGTTTGCAGTGGCCGGCGCGGGCACCGGCAAAATACCGTGGGCCATTTTCGCGGTGCCGCCACCGACGTTCAGCGGAGAACAGGCGAACTTCTGGATGCCGACGGCTTCAAATCCGAGGCAGGCGCCGACAATATCAACAATGGCATCGACCGCTCCGACTTCGTGAAAATGAATTTTTTCGAGCGGAACGTCGTGGACGGAGGCTTCGGCTTCGCCAAGTTTGCGAAAAATGGCGGAAGCGTTTTTTTTGACGGAATCAGTCAGCTGGGATTTATCGAAAATTTCGAGAATCGCCGAGAGGCTGCGGTGCTTGGTCTGGTCTTCAGTGGTAACGCGGACGAACGTGGCGGACATGCCTTTTTTCCATACTTTTTCGGAGAAGATAGACCAGCCGGGAATCTGCAAACCTTGCAAACCAGAACGCAGTAGGGCCAGGTCACAACCGGCGTCGACGAGTGCGCCGAGCGTCATGTCGCCGCTGATCCCGCTAAAACAATCAAAATAGGCTAGTTTCATCGAGAGTTTTTCCGTAATGCTGATAGTATCGGCGGGTTCAAGATGTGTCAAACAAACGCAATTTCGAGGCAAATCGAATGACCAAGAGAGTGCTGGTTCAGCTTGCAAGTCGGGCTCTGGCATTGAATCTACTGCTGTGGTCGATCTATTCCTTTATGTACATCCCCGTCTATTCTTTCTCGCTTTCGCACTACGCGAGACATACACCAACGTCCGCAAGTCAGGAATATCTGTACAGGTATTATTTTATTCTTGTGGTGTCTCATGTTTTCATGACCACTGCGATATTTCTCGCGGCCATCTGGATCTACAAGTGCGGACCGACGATTGAGTCGTTTCTGTCACCTGCCGAGGAGTGAACTCGCGCGCTTGAACCGCTTACAGTCCTTTTGACCGCCCCTTCCGCATTCCCTATACTGGCTTTTCTTATCCACTTGAAACTGAGGCCACGTGTATTTAACTCTGCTGCAGAAGCTGAAACAAGCGCTGGCCGGACATATCCTCGCGAAGTATGGCGTGGAGATTGCGGTTGCCCTGGAGAAGCCGCCGAAATTGGAGATGGGGGAAGCGGCTTCGCCGGTATGTTTTGAGTTGGCGAAACGGCTGAAGCGCGCGCCAAGGCAGATTGCGCAGGAGATTGCCACGAGTCTGCCTGTGATTTCCGGCGTATCCCGCGTGGAAGTTGCTGGCGCTGGTTATCTGAATGTATTTCTGGATCGCGGATCATTCTGGCAGACACTTGCGGACCAACAGCGTGACTCGGACAAGCCTGGAAATGCCAACTCCGAGAAAGTCATTGTCGAGCACACCAGCATTAATCCGAATAAAGCGGCGCACATTGGGCACATGCGGAATGCGGTGCTGGGGGATACGATTGCGCGGATTTTGCGGAATGCGGGCGAGCGGGTGCAGGTGCAAAACTACATTGACAATACTGGCGTACAAGTGGCGGATGTGGTGATTGGTTTTCTTCACATGGAGAAAAAGAATGTTTCCGAAGTGCGCACGATGTCGGCGCAGTCGGGATTTGATTATCTGTGTTGGGATTTGTACGCGCGAGTGACGCAGTTTTATGAGCAGGACAAGGCGCAGGGCGCTGCGCTACGCGGCGCGACACTGCGGGCGATTGCTTGCGCGGGAGAGCGAGATTTTGCATTTGAAGTTTTGGGATGCGGCGTTTACGAAATTGAAAGAGGCGGAAGCGATTGAGCTGGCAACCACCGGCAAGATGGCTGGCTGCTGGATTATGCGGGCGAAGAAAGAGGAACTCACCACCGAGAGCACGGAGAAACCGGAAGAAGACGAAGAAAATATGCAGGACAAGATTATTGTGCGGTCGAATGGAACGGTGACCTACGTTGGGAAGGATATTGCCTACCAGCTTTGGAAATTTGGACTGTTGGGGAAGGATTTTCGCTACAAGCGTTGGATGAATGCGCCTGAGGGCGAGACGGTTTGGACAACGACTACGGACCCCGATGATCCTGCGACGCCGCACTTTGGAGAGCCTGCTGCGCGTGTTTACAACGTGATTGATACGCGGCAATCGTATTTGCAAGACGTGGTGGCGCAGGGATTGCGCGGGCTGGGGCATGCGACGGAAGCGACGAATTCGATTCATTTTTCGTATGAGAGAGTGTTGCTGACACCGCGCTGCGCTTCTGAACTTGGTTACCAGTTGAACGAAGAAGACGCCAAGAAACCGTACGTGGAAGTGAGTGGGCGCAAGGGATTCGGTGTGAAGGCGGATGACCTGATCACCAGGTTGGAAGAAGCTACGCTGGCTGAGGTGACCAAGCGGCACGCGGACATGGCCGAGGGTGAAAAGTCGGCCACCGCGCATAAGATCGCAATCGGGGCGCTGCGATTTTTTGTGCTGAAGTTTACGCGCAACACGATTATCGCGTTTGATTTTGAGGATGCGCTTAGTTTCGAGGGCGAGACTGGGCCGTACTGCCAGTATGCGGTGGTGCGGATTCGTGGAATTCGGCGTAAAGGGACGGAAGCTACGGTTGAGAAGGCGAGCGTGGAGGCGGCAAATAAATTCTTGACGGGCGTCGAGGGCTCGGGGTTGTGGGAATTGTTGCTGCAAGCGGGGATGCTGGACTATGCGAGCGACGCCGCGATCGGTGCGCAGGAGCCGGCATTTGTGGCGAAGTATGCGTTTCAACTGGCGCAGGCATTCAACAATTTTTATCACAAGCACCATATCTTGTCGGAGACGGATGCGGAGAAGCACGCATTCTTGTTGGGATTGACGGAAGTAGTGGAACGACAGTTGGTGAAGGCGCTCAGCCTCTTGGGAATCGAAGCGCCGGACAAGATGTAGAGTCAATCATTCATCCTGCGGGCCCTTGTTCTTCTCCTTGTAGCTAAAAAAAGATTCAATTTTGCTTTTTGCCAGCCATAGCCAGCCATCCGATTGCGTCGCAAGTAGAAGAAACCGACTACTGTTGCGAAACTTCACGCCACAATTGGTACAACCTTCATGCAAGCACTCCCTGCCCGCCTCAGACGCACGCGAAAATCAATAATTTAGGACTAGATGGACCAGCGTGCGGAGGGCTACTCCTGTGGGGCCTTTGGCGAGCCAGGGCTTGGCGTCGTCGTTCCACGCGGTGCCTGCGATGTCGAGGTGAATCCACGGAGTATCGCCGGCGAATTCGCGGATGAACCATGCTCCGGTAATGGAGCCGCCGCCTTTTCCGCTGCCGATGTTTTGCATGTCGGCGAAGCTGCCTTTGATGAATTCGCGGTATTCGTCGTCCATGGGCATGGGCCACATTTTTTCCCCGGAGGCCTTGGCGCTGGCGAGGAGTTTGTCTGTCCAGGCTTGGTCGGAGCCGAACACTCCGACGTTGATATTGGCGAGAGCGACGACGATGGCGCCAGTGAGAGTCGCGGCATCCACGATGTGGGTTACGCCGAGTTGCTTGGCGTAATGGATAGCATCGGCCAGAATGAGCCGGCCTTCGGCGTCGGTGTTCAAGACTTCGATGGTCTTGCCGGACATAGCGGTTTGGATGTCGCCGGGTTTTTGCGCTTTTCCGCCGGGCATATTTTCCGTGGACGGCACGACGCAGATCACTTTTACGTTGGGTTTTAACGCGGCGAGCGCTCGAATGACTCCGAGCATGGTGGCGCCGCCAGCCATGTCGTACTTCATTTTTTCCATACCGTCGGCAGGCTTAATGGAGATGCCCCCGGTGTCAAAGGTGACAGCCTTTCCAACCAGGCCAATAACCGCAGCGCCGGGCTTGGCGTTCGCGGGGATGTAGGTGATGACAATGACCCGAGGCGGTTCAACGCTGCCTTGCGATACGCTCAGAATTGCGCCCATTTTCAGGTCGGCAATTTTCTTTTCGTCGAGAATTTCAACCGCCAGGCCGGCTTCTTTGGCCATGGCTTCGGCGCGCTCGGCCAAAATCTTTGGCGTGAGCTTGTTCGAAGGCTCGTTGACCAGGTCGCGCGCAAAATTCTGCGACTCGGCGATTATTTTCCCGGTTGCCAAGCCTTTTTCGCCTGCGGATTTTTCAGACTCGGAATAGCCGGCGATTCGAACGGCGTCAATTTCCTTGCCATTCTTCTTTTCGGTCTTGTATTTGTCGGTTTCGAAGTTGGCGGTGATGAAACCTTCGGCAAGAGCCTGCGCGGTCTCGGCATTGGCGGCACCTTCGCGCACCAGGAACGCAAAATTCTTGATGGAGCGAGACTTAAGGTAGCGCAGCGCGGCTCCAGCCACTTTGCGGAGCGTGGCGCCGCTAAATTGCGCCTGCTTCCCTGCTCCGACCAGCAATAAGCGAGTGGCCTTCAGACCAGCGGGCGCATGAAGTAAAGTAAATTCGAGTGTTTTGCCGGTCGATTCGCCGCTGCTGGCAATTTTTTTCAGCAAGCCATTTGTGATGGTATCGATTTGCGAAACACGTCCCTGAATCGGGTCGCTTTCCTCGAAGATGTAGGTAACGAGCGCATCGGCTTCGAGTTGCGCGAACGGCTTGGACTCTAACGTGATTTGCATGACTTTAGTTTATCGCCTCCGGTTGCGATACATCGCTGATTCCGCTTCCCTGCGGGCTTCCTTGTTGCGTTCGTCCTGGCGGCGGTCCCACACTTTTTTTCCCTGCGCCAGGGCGATTTCGCATTTGGCAATGCCATCACGGAAGTAAATCCGCAAAGGAATGACGGTTAAACCTTTTGATTGGGTGCGGCCAGCCCATTTGTGAATCTCGTTCTTGTGCAGCAGCAGTTTGCGGTTGCCGAGAGGTTCGTGATTCCACGGGCCGCCGGCCAGATATTGTGCAATATGGGCGTTGACGAGCCAGGGGCCACTGGGTTTAAAATCCACGAACGCATCGCGAATGTTGGCTTTGCCTTCGCGCAATGCTTTTACTTCGGTGCCATGAAGGACGATCCCCGCCTCCATACGCTCCAGCAGGTGATAGTTGTAGCCGGCCGCGCGATTCTGCGCGACAACAAGTTCGCCAGCTTTATTGGCGGACTGCAGCGGTTTTTTAGCGGGCTTGGCCACAGCCCTTCACTATAACATTAGATTAAAAGGCGTTACTGATTGCAGGACAGCCAACCCGAGACTTCTTGTCGGGCCTCTAAGCCAATGCTAGAGTAAAAGCCGGTTTCGTCGAGGCGTGGCTTTTCACGGAGAGTGCATGCGGAGTTGGGGGAAACTAGTCTTGTGTGTTGGGACGTGCTTGCTGGCCGCAGGCTGCCCAAAAGGCACCCAGCAGTACAATGCCGGGCAAAAAGCGGAAAACATTCAGGATTATGACACCGCGCTTGCCTACTATCAGAAGGCGCTGGCACGTGATCCCCGTAACGCTACGCTCAGGATCAGGGTCGACCAGATGAGATTTGAGGCCGGCGAGTCGCACATCAAGAAGGGCCTAGCGCTGCGGGAAAAGGGCGATTTGCAGGGCGCGGCCGCGGAATTTCAACATGCCTCGACGATTGACCCTTCGAGCCCGGTCGCTTTGCAGGAATTTCGGCGGACGTTGGATGAGATCAATGACCTCGCGCATAAACAGGACCAGCAGGCCCTCGACATGGGAGACAGCGGAAGCGACTCCGAACTGGCTTCATCGGCTCCAGAGCTGAAGCCCCTTCCCAATACCTCGATCAGCCTAAAAATGACCAATGATGTCAAGATCATCTTTGACACCATCGGGAAACTCGCTGGCATTACGATTACCTACGACCCGGACCTCCCTGCCCGGCGCATCTCCGTCGATTTGAACAATCTGACGCTGCAACAAGCGCTGGATATCGTCTGTTTGCAGAGCAAGACGTTTTTCAAAGCCATCACGGAAAACATTATCTTCGTCGCGCAAGAAACCACGCAGAAACACAAAGATTATGACGAGCAGCTGGTGGAGACGTTTTACCTGGCAAATACCGTGCAGTCGCAGGACTTGACGGAAATTACCAACGGATTGCGCCAGGTGTTGAACCTGACCAAAGTGCAGCAACTGAATTCGCAGAACGCGATTATCGTGCGCGATACCGCAGATAAACTGGCGATTGCGCGCAAGCTGCTGAAGGATATCGACAAGGCCAAGCCGGAGGTAGTGATCCAAGTCGAAGTGCTTTCAGCGAGCACCGACCGCCTGCGGGATCTGGGGATACTGCCGGGCCAGTCGGCGTCAATAAACTTTCAAACGCCTGGCACGACATCCACGACGACGCCGACCACGGGCAGCACCACCCCTACGACTCCCAACTCAATTCCGCTCAAAGGATTTTCCTTTGGAGCGGCAGATTATAATGTGACTTTGCCGGGCGCCACGGCAAATTTCCTCCTGACCGATACAGCGACCAAGATCATTCAGAATCCGGAAATCCGATCCATCGATGGGCAGCCGGCGAAGTTGAACGTGGGCAGCCGAGTGCCGATCGCAACCGGCAGCTTCCAGGCCGGCGTAGGCGTCGGCACTACCTCCGTGAACCCGTTGGTGAATACGCAATTCACCTATCTGGACGTCGGCGTAAACGTGAACATCACGCCGCGTGTGCATCCAAACCACGAAGTCAGCCTGAAAGTGTCGATCGAAGTGTCGCAGGTGAATAGTTTTGCGACCATCGGCGGAATTCAGCAGCCGGTTATCGGACAACGCAAAATTGAACACGACATACGCCTGCGCGAAGGCGAAGTAAACATTCTTGGCGGATTATTTGAACATATCGACAGCAAAACCGTGAATGGCTGGCCCGGATTTGCGCAAATTCCCTTCATCAAGTATCTGACAGCAGACAATAACAACCATCAGACAGAAAACGACGTATTGATCGTTCTGATCCCGCGCATCGTGCGCATGCCGGACTGGACACGGGCGAACCTGAGGCCCATTTCGACCGGCGTGGAACAAAATATTACGACGCGGCGCGACCGCGATATTCGTACTCCCACTGCTGTTCCCCCGCAGCAGGTTCCAGCGCAGCAAACTCCTTCAGCGCAGGTGCCTGTGCAGCAGAGTCCCGCTGCGGGAATTAGCTCGGCCGCGACGGATCAAACCAGCGGCGCGAATGTGCAAGGCGCGCGGCTGCGCTTCGATCCGCAGACCGTAAATCTTGCTCCCGGGCAAACCGCGACCCTGGGCATCTCCGTTGACAATGTGGCGGACCTCTATTCGATCCCGATGATTCTGCAATTCGATCCGACAGTGATCAGCGTGCAAGACGTTCAGCACGGCGGGTTCCTATCGAGCGGCAATCAGGAGATAGCCATCGTCAAAGGCGGCGACGAGAGTAAGGGACAACTGATGATCGCCGCGACACGCCAGCCCAATACGCCCGGAGTCAGTGGCAGCGGCACCCTTCTGGGACTGGTAGTGAAAGCCCTGAAACCAGGGAACACAAACCTTTCGATCGTGCAGGTGAATGCCAAGGACTCCCAGCAAAAGCCATTGGCGCTGATAACGGGCGAAGCTACAATTCAAGTGAAGCAGTAAGCTTGCGGTCGGCAAAGCGCCATTCCGAAAAACCCGGAAGACACAATAATGAAGCGAACTAAGCGTAAAATAGCGCGGCGAAAATCAGAAACCGGGATGACGCTTCTGGAGTTGATCATCGCCTGCTCGATCTTGATCATTTTGGCTTCGGCAGCCTTGCCTGTGGCCCGCTACTCGATTGTTCGCAGTAAAGAAACCGAGTTGCGCCGCGATCTGCGCGAAATGAAAGACGCGATCGATCGCTACAAAGACGCCGCGGACAAGAATCAGATTCGCGTGGAAGTGGGCAGCGAAGGATATCCTCCGGACCTGGAAACACTGGTGAAGGGCGTGCAACTGGGCGCCGGCGCCGACAAGAAGATTCGCTTTCTACGCAAAATTCCCGTGGATCCGATTACCGGCCAGGCGGACTGGGGCTTGCGCGCGGTGCAGGATGATGCGGACTCAAGCAGCTGGGGCGGAAAGAATGTTTTCGACGTGTACTCGAAGTCGCAGGCCACAGCGCTCGACGGTACCAAGTATTCGGATTGGTAGGTTATGACCGGAAACCAAGATCGCAATTCCCTTTTCGAATTAGCCCGGCGCAAGTCGCGCACGGCTGAACGCGGCTTTACGCTCATCGAATTGATGATCGTAATGACGATTATTTTGATTTTGATCGGCATCGCGGCTGGGAACTATCAGCGGTCGGTGCTGCGTGCCAGAGAAGCTGTATTAAAAACGGATTTACAGGACATGCGCAAAGCCATCGACAATTTCACGATGGACAAGCAGGCCGCGCCGCAATCACTGGATGATCTGGCGCCGCAATATTTGCACGTAATTCCGACTGACCCGATTACGAATGCAAAGGACTGGGTTCCCGTGGTGGATTCCGTGGTCTTGACTCCCGATCAGGCGAGTTCGGGGATCACTGACGTACATTCAGCGTCTGACAAGGTATCGCCGTTTGAAAACACCGCTTATAACACCTGGTAGTCTGCCCGTACTTTTAGAGCCACGATCAATCGCATTGCGCTAGTGATCGACGAGTATGCCGTTACGCTGGTCGAGAGTAACCGAGTTGGGTCCAGCTTTGATTTGCACTTTCAGATTCCACATCAGCGGTTTGCCTTCGTATTTTCCGATGCCAAACAGATAGTAGACGCCGGGCGGCACGGGCGGCATGGTCGCTTTTCCGTCGGCATCGGTTTTCACCGCGGTGGCGCTGTCAGCAATGATGGACGCAACAGCGGTCTTGCAATCGGCTGTCTTTTTCTCACACTCCGAATTCATCGCGTTCAGGATGGGCGTGCCTTGCAGGGCGCGAAAACCGCCCTTGGCAAAGGCGATTTCAGCGTTGTCTTTTAGTAGATAAAACCCATGGTTTCCCGCAGGATTGGGGACTCCAGGTTGCGTGGTAAATCCCGGAACAATCGTAAGAACTGCGGTTCCCGGCGGCGCGTCAGCGGCAGTAATCGCAGCAGCGGCTTCTGGCGTGGCCTTTGCGATCAACTTCATTTCGGCACATTTGCTCCAACCCGTGAATCCTGATCCGGAAGAGTCAATTTCGCAATATGCGCCGTTGGTTTTCAGAATTCGTCCGGTGATCACGATTGAGCCGTTCGAACGGCGCACGGTATCACCTACACGGTAATTGGAAGGACCGCCTGTTCCCGCTTTCTGCACCACTTTCATGTACTGGACTTCCAGATATCGTCCGACATTGTTCTGGCCAAGATTAAGGTCAGCGAGGTTGCCATAAGAGCGGAGAACTTCGCCGGTCACCGGTTGATAGTTCATATTCGTTTCGACGATGTCGCCTGGCGAAACGCCTCCGGCTTGCGGAATCGGCACAGCGGCGCTCGAGTTGGTAAAAGAGGTGGCTCCGGGCAGCAAAACCGTCGAGAGCGCCAGGCAAATTGCCACGCTACGGGCGTATTTCAAAGTTCCCTCCGCCAATCGATGTGCTTCCAGGATCAGAACCTGGATATAGCTATTTCGCCTTGCGCAAAACACCGACAAACGATGGTCCTGTTAGCGAGCCATCATCGTGAATTCCGAAATCCACAGAATCGCCGCCGCAGGTGAGAGCGACCTTCTTGCTGTCCGCCTTCCAGCCGCAATGCTGAGTCTCTCCGCTGAGTGTCAAGTCGGCTTTACCGCCAGACCGGAGCTCCAACATCACGTTGCCTGCGAGATTGCTGTAGGTGCCTTCGAGCTTGCCTCCACAAGCCACATTCGCGACGGAAAAGAAAATCAGTAGACTTGCAATGACAAGCTTCTGGAAAGTTTTTCCTCTCAAGGGATCCTCCATAGATTGATTCAAGAAAATTAACCTGGAACGTTCTATCTGACCGAAATCGTCAGTGCACGTTCTCGGCGTTCCAGTCAAAGCTCCGCCAATCGAGATACCTCTACTGTGGCTCCAGCTAGTTCGCGACTCGGGAGCTTGCCGTTACTGCACGTCCGCGACTTTGCCTCTTAGGAATACCACCTTCATATCTTTGTAAATGTAGATTTGCTTGACGCCCAGATTGACGACCTTTGTGGGCTCGCCCAGCAAACCCTTTACCTCGTCCATGGTCTGGCCCAATTGAATCGTCGGCGGAGGCTGCGCGGGTGCTTCAGGTTGTTGCGCTTGTTGCTGACCCTGCTGCGCGTCCTGCGGCTGGTCTTGCTGTGCGGCTTCCTCGGGTTGTACTTCAAGGACTTGGCCGATCACGTCAGCGACCTGCCCGCCATCGGCTCCAGCCAAATAATCTTTCGGGAATTGAAAAATCACCTGGGCTTTTCGCTGCGAGGCATCCTGCACTGAATTGCAGGAGTCGCACTCGATGATGGCCATCGAAACCTTGGAGTCCTTGCGATTGACGTCGATCTTGGAGACATAAACCTTCTCTCCGATCGTCAGGAACTTGGTCTCGGCGGTGGTCGAACCGGTGGGGTCAGAAACATTCTTCCATTTCAGCAGTTTACTGACTCCCGCCATGGCGTTGCCATTGGCGCTGTGAACCTGACCGTCTTTTACGTAGCTGGGAATGACCACCATGTTTGAAGAAGTCACGCTCAGGATTCCGCCTTTTTTAATCACCAGCACGGTGCCTGGATCGGTTACCGATATGCCGCTGGAATCCTGACCAATTTTGGCAACTTTATACTTTGCCGCGAGCTGGCTTTCCAGGGAATCGGCTCCGCCTTGGGCGTTGGCGATGCCCGCCGGAAGTAGGCCGGCGATAATTACTGCAACTGCCTTTAACGTTCTGCAAGCTTTCCCGCTCATTGCGAACTCCTTTTTTCCGATGTCTTTACCGCGCAGAGAAATTTTGTTTTTGTCAGTCTGGTTCAAGCAAATTCGCTCTCGAATCAAGCGCGGGGAACGGCAGCCGGACCAGCTGACGTTCCCCTGCGGCGCTCCTCCGTCATCCAGTTTGTTAGTCGCCGCCGCCGTCAGAAGCGGCGTCCTGCACTTCCTTCTCGGCTTGGCCAGCTTCGCCCTCTTGGGCCTTCAGGGTGTCGGCTACGGTAAGATCGGGCTGCGCTTGTCCGGCTGGATTGGGCTTGGAAGCGGCTGGCGGACCCTTGGGTATGCCATTCTTCCCCTGATTTTCGGCGAGCTTTCCGAGGCCTTCGCTAATCTTGGCCCGGAAGTCGTTGTGCATGTCCTGAAGGTCTTGCAGGCTTACAGGAACTTGTGACCCGGCCGCGCAGTCGTTCTTCTGGCTGCTGGCGACGAGTACCTTCACGTTGTTGTCGGCATCCGGAGTATCGTCAACACGAGAGAGAATATCGCCGGGGCTGAGCGAGCATTCGGTGCTGTCAGGATTGGTTGAGCTCACGACCTGGGATACCACAAAGATTCGATGGTTGGGGTCAAGCGCGGCCGGCGTTTCGTCCGCACCTTTCTGGTCGCCGCTTGGCGGGGTGCTACTGACCGCGGCTGACGCCGCAGGATCGGGATGGGCAGCGGCTTGCTTTTCCTCCGCGATTTGCATTTTTATTTCTTGCGCGATCTTCTCTTTCAGCTCAGGAGTAAGCGTGGTCGGAGCTTCGTCTCCGCCTCCCCACGCTGGCTGACCGTCCGCCGTCGGAGAAACGTTCAGTGCACCTGCGGCAGCCTGTGCTTCGTACGCGGCCTGCAAGTTGGCCGCTAGCAGGTAGTCAGTAAGCCAAAGTGCTGGGTAGGGATAGACCGGAGCGGGAGCAAAGTAGCCGCCATAGTATCCATACCAGGGCGAGCCGCCCCAACCCCAGCCGTAAGCAACAGGAGCGGGCCACGGATTATAAGCCCAGCCGTAGTAGGCCGGACCGTAGTATACGGCCGGAACGTAGCCGTAATATGGGCGCCCGCCATAGTTGTAACCGCGATAAGCGTAGGCATAGCTGTGGCCGCCGTAATAGTAGCTGCGGCGCATGTAGGGATGGCCGCCGCGATAGTATCCGCGTTCGGCATAGCCACGGCCGCGTCCATATCCGACCACGCGGGTACCATCCGCGCGCCTCGTTTCAAAACGGCGTTCGCCGTGTGCGCCGTGATTGATGGTCATACCGCTCTTGGTGTGAATCGTGCTCACCCGGCCGTTGCGGTCGAGATTTGCGCGGGTGCCACTCTTGGTCTCGACGCTCACTTTCTTACCCCCGGCGTTGAAGTTGTGGGTATTTCCCTTCGCCGTGACCTTGGAAGTCCCGCCCGCGGGACGTGCTGCACCCTTGCTCGCAGTGGCTCCGCCCGCTTTGCCACCTGCCGCCGTGCCTGGCCGTGCTCCCGCTGCTCCGCCAGCTTTGGCGTTGGCGGCTGTTCCGCCCTTGGCTCCAGTGGTTGCTCCTGGCTTGGTGCCGGCCGCACCGCCCGGTTTGGCCGCAGCAGAAGTCCCGGGTTTAGCTCCAGCAGAAGCTCCCGGTTTGGCACCGCCCGCAGTTCCTGGTCGGGTGGCAGCGGAAGTCCCTGGTCTGGCGCCAGTTGTAGCGCCTGGCTTTCCCGCCGTTGCTGCACCCGGCTTGGCGCCACCTGGTGCGCCGGGTCGCGAAGCGTTGGCCGCTGGCCGAGTTGCGCTGGCAGCCGGACGGGGGGCAGGCTTCGCAGCCGCAGCCGGTCTGGGTGCGGCGGCAGGTTTCGGTGCAG
>Ga0193709_1000508_pt1 | contig 13473 bp, 19 predicted proteins | sample H3c2metaG_FD_160571 | JGI IMG/M metagenome (GOLD analysis project Ga0193709, IMG submission 160571) | Soil microbial communities from a riparian zone of the East river system, Colorado, United States - H3c2 | ecosystem: Environmental > Terrestrial > Soil > Riparian zone | place: USA: East River... | reverse complement strand
ACATGGATTGATAGGACAGTCGGCACGTTCACCACCGGACCGGGTGGGCAGTCATGGAATGTCACCGACCCCACCACGGGGTTGCCCGGGAACTTGACCGGGTTGACCTACGACATGGGCCGGGGCGATGACTTCCTCACCTCGTCGCTGCGGTACAGCGCGGCGTACCTGGACATCGTCTATCAGCAGGCCAGCACCGTTGTGGTCACCGCCCCTACAGGCTCGTCTACGGCAACAACCCCCACGGTGACGTGGACGTACGCCTCTGCTGATTCACAGCCGCAGCAGGCGTACCGGGTAGTCGTCTACACCGCTGCACAGGTTGCTGCCCCCGGGTTCACCGCGTTCACCACGACCCCGATTCAGGCGTCCGCTTTGACGCCGGGTACGGCGTGGACGCCCACCTCCGGGTGGGTGCTGGGCGAGACCTTGTCGTGGACGTTGCCGTCCGCCATCACCGACGGCAACTATGCCGCCTACGTGCAGGCAACTAGCCGTTGGGCTGGCTCGGGGGACTTCCCCACCGGCACTGCCTCCACCACATGGACCCGGGCCGCTACCCCGTCCAACCCGCCCCCGGCGGCAGTGTTGTCGGCGGCAACGTTCGATGCGGCTAACAACCGGATCGCGTTGACGTTCGCCCCCTCCGGGTCATCCCCAACCACGTTGGCCTACACCGTCGAAGCTTCCCGTAACGGTGGCCAAAAGTGGGATCCGATCCCGCGCCTGACCAATCTCCCGGCGTCGGGAATGACCCCCACCACCAACTACGACAACGTCGCCAACCTCAACATCACAAGCCAATACAGGGTGATTGCCCTCAACGGTTCCCCGCTGGTGGCGGCGTTGTCCCCGTCGAACGTGCTGTCGGCAACACCGAGGGATACCCGGCACTGGTTGAAACACCCCGGCAACCCTTTGCTGAACACCCCGCTGCCGGTGCAGGCACCGCGAACCAGCGACACCGGTATCAAGGTAACGAAGCGTCGGATGATGGCCACGTTCCAACTCCTCGGCGGCCCTGGAACAGAGGTGTTGCCGTTCACCGTGTACGGGCCCACCTACGGCGACGAATACGAACTCGAGTTGTTCTTCGGGTCCGGGAACAACGGGACGTCCGGTGCGGACGAACTGAACTATCTATGGCCGGCACTGGACCAGTTGGACCGTGCCGGAACGACGTTGTTGTTTCAGAAACCGGACGGGGATCAGTTGTGGGTGGCACTGGGCCCTGGCGCGTCGGGTACTGACACGCAGGAGAACTACAACACGTCCTCAGGTAACCCGACAAGGGTGCAATGGCGCCGACGCAAACTCGTTTTCACTGAGACAACTGCACCAGCGTTCTTTTAGGGAGCCGAGTTATGCAGGGACGCTCCGCCCAGTTCGACGCGACAATCAGCAAACCGCACCAGGCAGTTTCACAGTGCGACGTGATCATAGACGGCAAGGTCACCGCTCGGCTCCCCATTCACGCGGGTGCGGTCACAGCCGATCGGATGGCCGCCCAGATGCGGTCGTTCGAGGTAGAGGTTTCCGACCCCGACGGGACCCTAGCCCCGACCGGTATGGATTCGGATTTGGCCCCGTTCGGTCGACGAATCCAACTGTATCGGGGTGTGCGGAACAGCAGCGTCGAGTTTCAGGCGGTGCTGTACAACGCCGCCAACCCGTGGACTGTTTCCGGGCAGTCAACCGGGGTTTTTGTCAGCGTGAAAGTCGACGGTTCTGGGAACCTTACGCTCGGGCCATAAGTTAAGTATGGAGACGTGACTCGTGACCTCGATAATTGGGAATTACGCCCTGGGCCGGTTTGTTGAAAAGTGCTCATTGCCACTTGGCACCGACGGAATCCTAGTCATTCCGCTGCAAAGCACGGGTCTTCCTTCGGATGCGACGCTGCGGAACTGCCTGAACCTTGGCGCCGTATTCACTGCCGGGGCCGTCGAAGGAAACTTTACGAATATCGGCGCACGGCGGGTGTTGGCCGCGGCGGACATCACCATCACCGTCAACACCACCACGTTCCTAGTGAACGTAGCATTAGCTACCCAAAACTGGGCGGCGGCCGGTGGGGCAGTCAACAACACCATCAGCAAAGTCGTCGTCGCCTACCGTCCAACCTCCGGCACGGCGGACTCAGGGTGCATGGTGTTGGCCACCCAGGATTACAGCGCCACCACCGGCGGCGGGGCGTTAACAATCACCCCCGGTATTCTGACCGACGACGCGCCGTAAGCCATGCCGGCGCAGCTGCAGTTCTTCGACATGTCGGTCATCACCCAAGTTCCTGCGGCGTATGTGCCTCTTGCGGTGACGTTGGGCCCGAACTGGCAACCTGGCGACTACCGGTTCTTCTACCAAAACGTATACGTGTCGGCCACGCCTTCATACCACCCGTTGGCGCTGCCGCCTGGTTACACGTACGCGTACACCCCACCCAACTCCGGGCAGACGGCGATCGCGTACCGGCAGTTGGTTGCCGGCGACACAGACACATTCGTCCAATATCAGGTGCCGTCTGCTATCACATACGCAGGGTGGGCATTATTCACTGTTCGCGGAGTGGCTCCCGGTAGTTCTTTCTCCGGAGGAGCTTTTTCCAACACTGCACCCCCGGTGTCGTCCACAGGTGGGACCCAGTCTGTTCCCGGTTTCACGGTTCCTGTTGGTGCTGGTGTCATCTTTGTGCAGTCGCAAGCGTTGACGGGAGCGAACAACACAGGCTGTACTCTTGGGCCGCCTACGGGGTGGACAAGTCTCGTGGCCACGGATAATTCGGGGGCAACGTACACCCCGTTTGGCGCATCGTCGTCTACGATGCTTTGCGCTAAGTCGTTCAGTTCAGCCGGGTCGACTGGGGCCCTTGGGATTCAGTATGGCGCCAGTAATAACGCCAACATGTGGGAATTTAGCCTAGCGATAACTGCCGCCCCCGATGTGTCCGGCACCGCCGGGAGTTGCGGTGCTGTACCGACGTCGGCTAACGCCACGGGTGGGGTGACGAACTCGGTTGTCGCCTCGGGTGGCAGCGCCACCTCGGTAGCTACCTCAAGTACGGCGTTCAATCCGCTGCAGGGCTATTGGGTGAGCGACCCGTTGACGTTGCCGGGTGACCCAACAACCGGGTCGGTGATCCGCTGGGCCACCAACGTACCGACCGGGTCAACGGTCACGGTGGAAACGTCGATCAACAACGGGGCCAGCTGGGATTTAGCCACGAACAACCGCTCTGTGCCACGGCTGAAGCCTGGTGACACGAACACCCGTGGTGTCCTGGCCCGCATTTCCCTGACCCGCACCCTTGCTACGGATCCGGCGCCGACGGTGTCGTACCTGGAAATGCAGGTGTCCACTGACTCGGGCACAGACGAGCTGGTGCCAATCGGTCACGGGATGATCGACAAGGTCACCACCAAAACCGTTGGTGGTTCCACCGGTGGCGGGTCCACCGTGTCCAGCATCGGTTCCTCCGCTGTCACCAGTAAGGGTGGCGGGCAAACCGGCGGCGGCACCAGCATCAAAATCCATGTGACTGACATGTCGCGCGCCATCAAAATGAACGTGTGGCAGATGCCGTTTGTGGTGCCGAAGGGCACCAACTACGGCGACGCCGTCAAAGCCATGGTCCTCGACCGGTTGCCGTCCCAAACCGAGTTCGCCATCTCCACCACCACCCGCGTCCTGGACACCGCATTGGTGTACGGCATGGATCAGGGTGGGGACCCGTGGCAAGACACCCGTGAAGTCGCCATGGCCATCGGATTCGAATGTTTCTTCGACCCCCGTGGTGTGTTCGTCTTTAGGGCTGTACCCGATCCCCGCATCGGCGAACCGGTGTTTGTGTTCGATGAGAACTTTAACCCTATCGTCGCCGAAGCCTCCAAAGAACTATCCGATGAGCAGACGTTCAACGACATTGTGGTCACCGGGCAATCCTCTGGTTCGCAAAACCCGGTGTCTGCGGAAGCGTTTGATAACGACCCGACGTCCCGCACCTACATTTTGGGTGACTTCGGCCGCCGCACCCAACGCCTGGTGTTCAACAACGTCACCACACCCGACCAAGCCCAAGACGTCGCCAACGCAGCCCTGTTCAACTCCCTGGGCGCCGCCGAAACAGTGACTATCACACACGTACCCCACCCAGCGTTGGAACCGGGGGACGTGGCGAAAATCAAAATCTCGGATATCAAGGCCGACGGCACGTACATGATTAACAGCACGACGATACCCGCATCGCCGGCCGAAGCACAACAGTCAGTGTGCTTCCGCCAGAGTACGAACGCATAGGGGAGGGCCCGTGGTTGCGAAACACCTCATCGACCAGTTGGCGCGGGCCGCGAAAACAGGGGACCAATCCGCCTGGCAACCACGACCCCCCAGCATGTCCTTCTACCAAGGCACTGTCAGCAGGGTCGACAACTTCAACGGTATTGTCGACTGGGTCGCCAACGACCCATCCGGGCTGGTCCTCCCCAATGTGCGGGTGTTGCAGGCGTACAGCCCCGCTAGCCGGCCGGGGGTGGGGCATGTGGCGGTGGGTGTTCATGTTGGCACCGACTTTTACATTTTGGGTCAGCATGTGGTGCCGAACAGCATCGTCATCCCATGATCCTCGCCCGACCCGAGATGTCTGAGTGAGCAACAGGAGGTCGGACACCTGATGTTCGACCACCAAGTTCTCCTAGCCCAGAGCGCCGTAGATGTTGGCGGGGTGTTCCTGCAGTACGGCGCGATTGGTGCGATTGCGCTCGTCTCGATGGGTATCGCCCGGGTGCTGTTCAAACGTCTCGAAGAGGCTTACAAACAGGACCGCACCCACCTTGAGGAGTCCCTCAAAGAGGAACGGGAAGCGAAGAAACGCGCCGAGGACGAAGTCCGCGAACTGAACGCCTCGATCCGTAACCAACACGTCCCAGCGTTGGAACGGGCCACCGCCGTCATCGCGCAAACGTTGAGAACGTCCCGGAGGGACGACCATGACGACCTCCCCCGGTGACGCCATCAGCGGCGAGCGGCTGCTGAAAGAGGCAAAGAAGTTGAACCAAAAGCTCCTGGAAGCGGTTGATGAGTTGGAGCTGTTCGTGGCCGCATTGTCCGCGTTGAACGTTGAACAGGGCGAGCCACCCTTGGGGGAGGAACCAGAATGACCGAGCCAGACCCCGCCGATCTTCCAGCTGTCGCCCTGCAACTCATTCAGACGATCGACAAGCTGACGAAGTCGATTGATGAGTTGTTGCATCGCACTGCCCGATCGGAACGTCAAACCCGCTGGCAGTGGGTGGTGATCGCGGCGATCGCAATCCTGTTCACGGTCCAAGGCTTCACCACATATCAGCAGATTCAGACGAACCAGGCGCTGATTGAGACCAGCAACTCTGTGGTCCTCACCCGCGCCGAGATGTGCACCATGTACAGCGTCTTCCTCGGGTCCTACAACCCGTCCAGCCGGGCAGAGGGGGTCGACCGGGCCACCTATGAGGGCGCCTATGCGTCGTTCCGTGCGGGTTACAAGCGTCTTGCTTGCACCTCCCCGCTGGTTCCGCCGGCCACGTCCCGCGCTACTCCCACACCTTCCCCGCCGAAGTGATGGGCCGCCACGGGCAGCGTCTCCCGCCCAGGCCGGGGCGCGTGAACATGCTGTTCTTGGCGGTCATGGTCGCCGTTGTGGCGATCGCGTTGATCGGGGTTTTAGCATCCAGGCGGCAGGATGATGCGAGGAACGCCGCCGTCAACCAAGTCGGCACGATCGCTGACCCCATCCTTGCGCTGTGCGCCCAAGGCGGTCAGGTGGCGCAGATTTTGGCGTCGGCGAGGACCCCGGATGGGCATTCGCTGTGTGCGATTGCGGCGCAGGCGAGGAACAGCCCGGAGATTGTTGGTGCTGTCGGCGCGCCGGGTGCCCGAGGGTTACCAGGCTTACCCGGACCCGCGGGACCACCCGGACCGGCAGGTCCCGTAGGCCCGGCTGGGCCCGCAGGGAAAGACGGTTTGCCGGGCCGCGATGGGGTGCCCGGGATGCCCGGTCGTTCGGGTGATCCTGGGCGGGTTGGTTCCCCAGGCCCTCGCGGTACTGGCAACGGTGGATATCCGGGGCCGGGTGGTCCTCGCGGTGGCGGCTCGGGCTATCCGGGTCAAGGCCGGGGTGGCGGTTATCCACCGCGCGGCCCGTGGCAGATGCCACCACAACCCGGACCGGGCCCGGTGGTGACTGACCCGCCCGCGCAGGAACCAACCCTGCCGCAACAGCAACCGGTCACCCCTGAACCGGCACCCGCTGTACCACCCGCACAGCCCACACAACCGGGGCTGCTGCCGTCTCTGTTCCCCGGCCTACTCGGTGCACAGCCTGCACCGTAGCGCCCGCTGTACAGCCCGTGAGGGCCCCCATTCACCCGTCCCCTTACTGGGAGGCGGGCCCTGAGCATGCCCCGGCTGGGAGTGCTCAAAACAGGAGGTTTCAAGTGCGTCGACTGCTGGTCGCCGGCCTAGCCGCTCTCGCGGTGACGCTCGGTCTCGTTGCAACTACGGGGGTGGCTTCGGCCGACCCGGGCGATCACGGTCGTGACCGTGGCGCCCCCTGCACCACCTCTACTGGCGTGGCCGGGTTCCTCCACCTCGGCGTTTGCGTGGCCATCGGCGTTGGCGGATCTACGGGTACCGGTGGCGGTTCCCGCGTTCCGTGTGTGCCGCTTGTCGCCGGCCACCACCTTGAGAACGGCGTGTGCGTCGCAGACCACAACGGCGGCGGAAACGGCGGCCCCTGGGGCGGTCCCGGTGGTAACCACGGCAACCCTGGCGGTTACGGCGGCGGATGGCACCCCGGTCTCCCGTGGGGCGGCAGCCCGACTCTGTACGGCCACCAGCTGTGGCTGAACGCCAACCTCGGTCTTGACATTTGCGGGTACGGCAACAGCTATGACCTGTTCCTGAACCGCAACCTGCAGCACCGCTCCGACATCGACCGCTATCTTGGCCGTGGCCGTTGGCAGTCCCTGTACACCAGTGACTGCAACAGCAACATCGCCGTCATCCCCGGTGGTCTAACCCTGGTCAACGGCAACCTGCTGAACCTGCAGCTCCTGGGCCTGAACGGGGCCGGCACAGTCAACGTGTGCGACTACCCGGACTACAACGTGTTCAACGACCGCTTCGGTGGCCGTTTCGGCAACCGCTGGGACACCGTCCGGAACCATTTCGGCTCCAACGGGTTCAACACGTTCCGTCAGCTGCGGGTCAACGCGCGCTGCACCACAATCGTGATGCCGTCGAGCACCACGATCGTGCAGGACCCGGCCACCACCACCTACGCAGCCCCGGCCCCGTCGGGTAATGACGCCGCGTCCGACCCGGCACCGCTGCCGGCGATCGCGCCGGTGAAGGCCCCGAGCACGGGCGGCTGGGACTCCGCGTCCCTGCTGGCGCACGCCCGGGTCGTCTAGTCCTGATGTTCAAGGTGAGGCGGTACGCGGTCGGGGTGGCACTTGTGGCCGCCCTGGCCGCGTGCTCGCACCCTGTCGCACAACAAACCCCACCGGACGCCACCTCGCCACTGACCACCTCGACGGCCGCACCACCAGCCCCGAGTTCGTCGGTGTACCCGAAGGCGATCCGCATCCCGTCGATCAAGGTGAACAGCGGCGACTTCATGAACGTCGGACTCAACCCCGACAAAACCATGGAAGAACCACCACTCACTTTTCCGAAGCTGATTGCGTGGTACAAGAGGAGCGCTGTCCCGGGAGAAACGGGTCCGTCAATCATCTTGTCGCACATTAACGGCAACGGTGTGCCCGGCGGGTTCGCCAAGTTGGATGACGTCAAAGTCGGCGACGAAGTCCAGGTTGACCGCACTGATAACCAGGTTGCGGTGTTCAAGGTTGTTGCCACCAACTTATACCCCAAAGCCGACTACCCCCAGTGGGCGGCCAAGGTATTCGGTAACACCCCCAAGCCCACGTTGCGTCTCATCACGTGCAGCGGCGATCTGGGCCCGGCGCCGATCTTCTACAAGTCCAACCGGGTTGTGTCGGCTGACCTGGTCAGGCTTGAGCCGAAGGGGCCATAACCGCAGGTCAGGCAACTCGCGATCAAGGTCGAAGATCCGTAGACTGAACGTAAGGACCCCGGCGCTGCGCTAACAGCCCGGGGCGTGGCCCGACTGGTTGGAGTCGAACATGTCAGAGGTTAGTCGCGATCTTGAGCGCTGGCTACCAGTACCCGGCTGGGAGACGTACTACGAGGTAAGCGACCTCGGCCGAGTGCGCAGTACCCCGCGCGTAATAGTGATGAAAAACGGTACTCCACGACCGGTACGCGGAAGAATCCTCAGGATGCACACGCTAGTCCCCGGCGGATATGTGCAAGTTCGATTCTCTCGCGGCGCGGAGGCCGTTGGCCTCTTGGTCCATCGACTCGTACTTCTAGCTTTCGTAGGTGAACCGCCTGAAGGCATGGAGTGCTGCCACGGTGACAGTGTTCGCGACAACAACCGCCTGAGCAACCTTAGGTGGGGGACTAAGGGCGATAACATGTACGACAAGTGGGAGCGGCGGAAGAAATGCCCGCAAGGGCACACCATCGTCTCGCCGAATATCGCCCCGCGCTACGGCCCTCCAACCGCAGGACCGGGCGTTTCGTGCCTCGCATGTAAGCGGGCTCGCAACAACAGGGTCGACGATATCCAAGCCGGCGTTCTTTTCGATTATCAAGCTGTCTCGGACGAGCACTATCACGCGATCATGAACGGCCTTCCTTCGCCTCGGAGGGCGCGCAGGAAGGAGTAACCAAGGTGCAGACGGTTGTCTCCACTATCACCCTCCGGCCGAAAACCCCCTAGCTGTGACGCCAGGGGAAAGAGCGGCGTCGGCTGTCATCAATTTTCTGGCGAGAGATATTGGCCGCGCCATCTATCTGCGGCAAAAGCATGTCAAAGCTGACGATGGATCGTGTGCGGGTTGTTGCACGCAAATGGCCCCGACGATGTGGCCATGCATTGTCCTGCAATTGGCAGACGAGACGGTCCGGAGAATGGTGCCCTCCCCGCGCGCGCCGAGCTAGACAGGGAACGGGTTCTTGTACGGCACGCCGTCTCGGCGGGCCTGCTTGTAGGCGTTAGACCTGGCGTTGGTGCATCGAGCCCACGGCCGTTGTGCGGGCGATGTTCGCCGCAGTCAGCGCAGGTCACGGTCGTTTTCGGTTCCACGGGTGACTGTCTCTCAGACGGGGACATGTGTGAATCACACTACCAGAAACCAAGGGTCGCGCAGTCGAGACGAAGGCCGGTTTCCATGAGCAACTGCAACTGCGACAGGTACATCACCAGAGATGAATTCGAATCCCGAATGGATCAAGCCATGAAGTGGTTCGAACGCCTCCTATGGCCTCGCGAGGCCATCTCGAACATCGAGGCTGATGTTGCGTTCCTGCGGCTTCAGTCCTCGGTGACCAACAGCAAGCTCGACGACCTGAAAGAGAGAATGATCCAGATGGCTGCGAATTTCGACCAGCTTGACGCCGACCTAAACACCCTCGCCGCTGGCTACGTAGCCCAGCAGGCGATTATCAAGACCCAGGCCGACGCGCTGGCCAGCGCCGACGCAGATAAGGCAGCGGCTGTTGCGGCTGCGATCGTTGCGGATGATGCGATTGACCAGGCGGCTGTTGACGCTGCCGACGCTATTGCTACCGCTGTGCTGAACCCGCCGCCCGCCGGCTGACCTGCCGACGCACCCGCACGACCGTTTTTCCTCAGCCCCTGCCGTGCTCCCTACGGCAGGGGCTGAGCCCTTTCCGGACCTCCCCGAAGGACTCGAACCGTGGCTCAGTACCTGCTTGGACGTCAGCCCGACGACCCTCGTAAGCCCCGCGTGCGTCTGCGCGCCCTCCCCGGTGTCACCCTCACTCCGCCTGCCTCGCGGGATTGGCTTTCCGCTGTCCCCGGCCCGTGGGGATTTTTGGCCAACGACCGGCTGGGCGACTGCGTTGCGGCGGCCGCCGGCCACCACGCCCAGGCCATCAACTGGTACGGACAGGCCCTGAACCAGGGCGTTTCTGACGCGGACACGATCACCATGTATTCGGCGATCTCCGGATACAACCCGACTACCGGTGCGAACGACAACGGCGCGATGCTCTCCGACGGGTTGGCGTACTGGCAAAAGTCGGGTATCGGCGGAAACAAGATCGCCGCTTATGCCCAGATCAGCGCCACCGACCTGGACCTGATCCGTAACTGCATCGCGGTGTTCGGTGGGGTGTACACGGGCTTCAACTGCCCGCAGAGCGCTCTTGATCAGTTCGACAAGGGCCAGCCGTGGTCTGTTGTGAACCGCGCCCGCATCGCCGGGGGGCACTGTGTTCCGATCGGCGGATACGGCGCTGACTACTTCGAGTGCGTCACTTGGGGGGCCCGGCAACGCATGTCTGTGGCGTTCCTCCAACGCTACTTTGATGAATTCTGGGTGCCAATTGACCTCGACTGGATGCGCGCAGCGGGCACTTCCCCGGACGGTTTGGACACGGCCACGCTGAACGCCGACTACATGGCGCTGACCGGTAAGCCTGGCCCGTTCGTGCAGGTCACCCCGCCGGTCACCCCGCCCGTGGTGGATCCGCCGGTGACGCCGCCGGCTACGGATGCGGTTGTTCTGCTGACCAGCCTGGAATCCCAGATTTCGGTGTTCCTGGCCGCGCAGCAGACCCCTCCGCACCACGGGCACTGAGTCATGGGCTGGGTCTACTCGGAGGAGCTGAAGGCTCGTACCGGGAACGGGTGGTCTGACGAGCCGGAACCAGCCACGACCATGCTCACTGTCGCCGGTCCGGCGGACATTCTCGCCGCTGGCGGGATCTTGCGGGCCCCTGAGGTAGTCGAACTCGCGGCGGCGACGGGGCTTGACCTGGCCGCTGCCGCTGTCGCTCTTCTCAAGGAGTCCGGCGGCGGAAGGAACGTGTGGGGTCACGACAACGTGGTTGTCGCCCCGGGCACGTACACCAAGGGTGCTGAGGTAACCCAGGCCGCGTATCTAGCGTACCGGCAAGCGGTGCAGGCTGGGCGTGCTGGTCGTCAGGGCGTCGGGCCTTTGCAACTAACTTGGAGCGGGTACCAGTCGCAAGCCGACCAGTTGGGTGGGGCTTGGGATTGGCGTTGCAATGTCACGGTTGGTTTCCAGGCTTTGGCCCAGCACATCCGTAATAGCGGGTTACATAATGGGTTCAGGGATTACAACGGAAGCGGTCCCGCTGCCGAGGCGTACGCGAATGATGCTATAGCCAAATACAACGTGTGGCGTGTGCGTCTCGGAACACCCGAACCGGAGGTTGGCGTGGCGTGTTCGGTGTGGGATCGCAGGGAAGGCCCGTGGGGCGGCGGGATCACCAACATTCCTGATCCGGTCAACGGCGAGGAATACGATCTTTTCGAGTTCGTCAAGCGCAACAACGTCGAGATCTACCAGACAGCATTGATTGTGCGACAGTTGCTGGATCGGGCGTTGGAACCTCCGACCGCTCCGCAGCTCAGAGTTGATGTGGATCGCCTCGCTGGAAAGTTGGGTGACCATCCGGCGTTGCAGGCGCTCGTTGCGCCGGCTGACGAGATTGTGACCGCATCCTTTTGGATGGCGGCTGGCGAGAGGGTGGTTCGGGCGTTCGCGGTGTCAATGCTCTCGCTGCTTGGCGCCGGTGTTGTTGACATCGTCAACGTCCCGTGGACGACTGACCTCAGCATCTCAGGTGGGGCGGCAGTAGTTTCGCTGCTCACTTCGTTGGTGGCGTCGCAGGTTGGCATTAAGGGCTCGCCGTCGTTCCTGAGGGGCTCACAGTGAGTGTCCGCGTCTACCCAGCGGTGGTTGTCTCCGTACACGACGGAGACTCCGTTGATGTGAATGTGTCGATGGGTTGGGATACGTACCGGCTGAGCCCCATCAGGTTGTGGGGGATGAACGCTATCGAACTGGCGCAGCCTGGTGGCGTTGAGGCCCGTGACCATTTGATGGCGATGCTGCCGGTAGGTTTGGCCGTGACTTTAGTGTCACACGGTTACGACAAATATGGTAACAGAACTGACGCGCAGATACTTTTGCCAAATGGTGTGGACACTGGCATTCAGATGATTGCCGACGGCTACGCAGCGGCGTGGACCGGCAAGGGTCCCCGCCCGGTTCCACCCTGGCCAATCCCGGTTCCTGCTTCAAAGGAGTCAGAGTGATAGTTCTCGGCGTAGTCCTGATTCTGATCGGCTGGCTTATCGGTTTGGGCCTGTTGGAGACGTTGGGCATCATCCTGCTCGTCGTCGGGCTTTTACTGTTGCTCCTCGGCTCGACCGGTCACTACGCCGGCCGTAGGTGGTACTGATGCCTGCCTGGTCTGGTATTGCCGCGTGTCTGGTCGGGTTTGTGTGCTCGATCATCGCCCTGATCTTCTGGTTGTCCCGTCCCTCTTCCCCGTCGCGGTTTGTTGACCCGGCGTTTTGGTTGGCGGTGGCGGGGATCCTGTACGGGTTGGCGCTGCTGTGGGGCAACGTGGGCCTGGTTTATTCGCATGCTGGGTTTACAGGCTGATGGCGGCGGGGCACGACATTTACTGGAAGGCCGGTAGCTTCGACCCGCTGGTATGGACGGTGACATCTCCGACTACTGGGTTGCCGGTGGATCTGACCGCGAGCGGTTACTCAGTGGCCGGTGTGGTTGCCACACACAACGACGGCACCGGTGCTGTGCTGTTGGAGCTCGTTGATGCTGAGGTGTGGCGGCGCACCGCCGACGGCCAGCTGTTTTTTCAGCCGCCGTCTGCGGTGTCGACGGAGTGGCCTGCCGTCAGTGCGTACTACCAGGCCGAACTTACTCATCCGTCCGGCGAGGTCGTGCGTTTCGACCAAGGGCGCTTCGTAATTGACAACGATCTCAATCAAGGAGTCTGACTGTGGATTACCTGAACATCACTGGAACCTTCACTGCCACTGGTGGGGGAGGGGCCAAGAACGTCTCTCTCCCTCCGGGATGGACTGCTCTGTTCTCTTATTGTCAAGTGGCGGACCCCGCCAACGCAGTCCACGTGAACTTCTCACAGCAGCCGAACGGCCAGTACTATGCCTGGGAGGACGTCGCGTTTTACCAGCTCGGGTGGTTCAACAACACTTCCGGCGGAATTGACTGCAGCTTCAACCTGCTGTGTGTCAAGGGTGAAGTGGCTATGTCCAGCTACGCAGGTCTCTGATCAATTCGCCGATCAAGGTCAAATCCACGTAAGATCTAGGTAGAAGACCCCGGCGCGGTTGCAGCCGCCCGGGGCGTGGCCAACCTGAGTAGAGGTCGACGTGCCTAGAGTTGCGGATCGTCAGCGTGAGTGCAAGTGCTGCGGCAAGATGCAGCCCATTGAAGCACTGCGGTATCCAGGCATGACTAGAGGTATGGCGACTCTGGTCTGTCACTCGTGCCGAGTAGATCATCCAGGGCAAGCGTGGTGCCG
>Ga0193709_1000507_pt1 | contig 13494 bp, 9 predicted proteins | sample H3c2metaG_FD_160571 | JGI IMG/M metagenome (GOLD analysis project Ga0193709, IMG submission 160571) | Soil microbial communities from a riparian zone of the East river system, Colorado, United States - H3c2 | ecosystem: Environmental > Terrestrial > Soil > Riparian zone | place: USA: East River... | reverse complement strand
TATCGTTAACGGACGACAGAAGTCTGAGGACTGAGAACTTCTTTTATGGCACTGAACATTGACGATCTTCTTCGCCGCGCCGTAGAGCAAAAAGCTTCTGACTTGCACCTCAAAGTCGGCAACCACCCGTACCTGCGCGTCGACGGCGTGCTGAATCCCATCACCGAAGTGCCCCGCATCACGCCAGAAGAAATGCTGTCCATGGCCTTCAGCATGATGACCAACCGGCAAAAACAAAAGTTCAAAGAAACTGCCGAGCTCGATATGGCTTACGGCGTGGCCGGCCTGGGCCGCTTCCGCGTCAACGTTTTTCAGCAGCGCGGCAACGTCGGCATGGTTCTGCGCGTCATTCCGACCAAGATTCGCACTTCGGAAGAATTGAACCTTCCGCCAGTCATCACCAAGATTTGCGAAGAGCAGCGCGGCCTGGTTCTGGTCACCGGCACCACCGGCTCCGGTAAGTCCACCACGCTTGCCGCGATGATCGACCGCATCAACGCGACGCGCTCCGATCACTTGATTACCATTGAAGACCCCATCGAATTTTTGCACCGCGACAAGCGCAGCTTCATCAACCAGCGCGAAGTGGAAGTGGACACCGCAAACTTTTCCACAGCATTGCGCGCTGCATTGCGCCAGGACCCGGACGTGATTCTGGTCGGCGAAATGCGCGATTTGGAAACGATTTCTACCGCTTTGTTGGCTGCCGAAACCGGCCACTTGGTTTTTTCCACGTTGCATACTCTGGACGCCACAGAAACCATCCAGCGCATCATCGCGGTGTTTCCACCACCAGAGCAGAAACAGATTCGTCTGCAGCTCGCCGCAACTTTAAAAGCGGTGGTCTCACAGCGACTGGTGCGCCGCGCCGATGATCAAGGCCGCGTGCCCGCCGTCGAAATCATGATCGCCACCGGCTACGTTCGCGATTGCATCATCAATGCCGACAAAACCCGCTTGATTCATGACGCTATCGCTGCCGGCGGCTCGCAATACGGCATGCAGACCTTCGATCAGTCGCTTTTCGATCTTTACACCAAGCAGCTCATCACCCTCGATGAAGCGCTTATCCGCGCTTCGAACGCCGACGAATTCAAGCTGCGCATCCAGGGTGTCCGCTCCGCCGCCGACGCCGCCCGCGAAGAAATGGAAAAACAAATGGCGGACTTCGAGCGCTTCGCCCGCAAGTAGTTCTTTTTTGTTTTGCCACGCCTTGCCTTACTATTCGCCTTTGTCGCGGCGACTTTATGCGTCGCTCGCTTTAGCCTGGTTAGCGCAATTTACACACTGCACTTGCGGCGAGCAATCGAGCAAAAGTACCAAGATAGTTTTGCGCCGGCATTTCTTGCCTGCAACGCCGGAGCGAAGTATTATTCGGGCGCTGCTTGACACCCCCGGTAAAATTTCCGCAAATGGAGACCACCGCCATGATCCCCGCAGACTGTTCGCCTGGCCGCCGCAATTTTCTGAAGGCAGGAGTCGTACTCGCCACTGGACTCTCTGGAGTTGCGCTGCTTCCTGAAGCTAGGCTGTCGGAAGAATCCGCAGCCTGGGTCATTGGACCTAAACCCGGCTTCACTCCCGAAATCGGCACGCTCACTTCCATGCTGGCGTTCACCCGCATGCAAGTTATCAATTCCGTCAAAGGAATGTCGCAGGCAGATCTCGATTACCTGTTCGACAGCAAGGCCAACACCATTGGCGCGCTGCTGCTGCATCTCGCCGCCACCGATTCTTACTACCATCTCAATTCTTTTCAGGGCCTAGCCTGGGGAAAATTTCCCGACGCCGCCAAACAAAAGTGGGACGTGGCAATGAATCTGGGGGAGCCAGCGCGCAAAGCGATCAAAGGCCAGGGCCTTGACTACTACCTGAATGCGCTGAACGAATCGCGGAACAAAACGCTCGCCGAGCTGAAAAAGCGCGACGATAAATGGCTGGCCGCTCTCGACACTGAAGCTGGCATGAACAATTACGGCAAATGGTTCCACGTAGCCGAACATGAATCCAACCACAACGGCCAAATCAAATTCCTGAAGAGCCGCCTCCCCGGCGCCAAGCCCGCCAGCGAATGAACTATCTTTATTCCGCCATTGCGAGCAAAGCGAGGAACCTCTTTTAGTGCCGGCTCGCGGAAGCGCCACGAAACAAAGCAATCACGCTATCTTTATCTCGGTCTTTCTTCTCTGCGACCTCAGTGGTCTCTTCGTTAAGAAGCTGCTGTACCGGCCGCACAGACCTGCGCACTCGAATCGTAGTCGCCCTTTACTTCCTTATCGGATTACTTCATCTTCTTCTCGTGTTCTCCCGCGCACGCCCCCGCAAACTCGACACCGAAGATGAACTCTACGACGTAGCACTACGCGCGCTCATGCGCCGCGCGCACTCGGTCCATGAAATGAAGCAGAAATTAGCTCGCCGCACCGACAACGAACTCCTGGCCCGAGTGGTCATGGCACGCCTGACGGAAAACGGCCAACTAGACGACGCACGCTACGCCCAGCAATTCGCGCGCAATCGAACGCAATCCAGCAAACAGGGCAAATTCCGCATTCAGCGCGAATTGCGTGCACGCGGTGTCGCTGACAGCGTCATCACTTCCGCCCTCGAAGAATCCGCTGCGCAAAGCGACGCCGCAGCCACCGTCCGTCAGCGCATCACCCGCAAACTGCAATCCTATCGCGGGCCGGTAACCGGTAAAAAGATCGACGACAAGAAAATTGCGTCGATCTACGGCTCGTTACTGCGCGCCGGCTTCCCTTCCGACCTCATCCGCAAAGAACTGACAGCCATCACCCGTGAGCCGGTTCCAGAAGTGGAAGAGCTCGAAGAAGGCTAGACCCGCCGCAAACCTGCGCCTTGGCCCTTTTTCATCCCGATTCTGAAACTCCGGCGCACGCGCGCTCCGCCCTCGTTGGCGCATCACTCGCGGCTCTGCAATAATGTCTTTTCTACGATTCCTGCATTCCCTGAGGCTGACGTGACCGGTAACGAGATCCGCGAGCGGTTTCTGCAATTCTTCGAGTCCAAGGGCCACCGCCGGGTGCGCAGCAGTTCGCTGGTGCCGCACGGGGACTCGACGTTGCTCTTCACCAACGCCGGAATGAACCAGTTCAAGGATGTTTTTCTCGGCTTGGAAAAACGCGACTACACCCGCGCCACGTCCGCGCAGAAATGCGTGCGCGCGGGTGGCAAGCACAACGATCTCGAAAATGTCGGCTTCACCAAGCGGCACCATACTTTTTTTGAGATGCTGGGTAATTTTTCGTTTGGCGACTATTTCAAAAAAGAGGCCATCGCTTACGCGTGGGAGTTGGTGACTTCGCCCGAATGGTTTTCCATCGACAGAGAGAAATTGTATGTCACGGTGTTCGGCGGCGCGGAAGTCGCTCCCGGAAACAAGCTGGGCGTGGATGAAGAAGCGCGAGGGTTTTGGCTTGCGCAAAATATTCCGGCGGAGCGCGTCGTTCCGATCCCCGGGCTCAAAGATAACTTCTGGGCGATGGGCGATACCGGACCGTGCGGGCCGTGCAGCGAAATCTTCTATGACATGGGGCCAGAGGCATCCGAGCAAGGTCACGCCAATTGCAAATTCCCGTGCGACTGCGGACGCTATGTCGAAATCTGGAATTTAGTTTTCATGCAGTTCGACCGCGAAAGCGACGGCAAACTTTCGCCTCTGCCGAAGCCCTGTGTCGACACCGGCATGGGCCTCGAACGGGTGGCCGCCGTCCTGCAAGGAAAAATCTCCAACTACGACACAGATTTGTTTGCGCCATTGACGAAGCGCGCCGCGGAATTGTGCGGAGTCGACTTCAGCCGCGAGGAACAGCTGGAAGAGGGCAAAGGCGGTGCGGCCTCTCTGCGCGTCATCGCCGATCACACTCGTGCAACAACATTTCTGATGACCGACGGCGTGCAGCCGTCAAACGATGGGCGAGGCTACGTTCTGCGCAAGATCATTCGGCGCGCAATTCGCCACGGTCGCTTGTTGGGGGCAAGCAAACCGTTTTTTTCTCACATGGTGCAAACCGTTCGTGAACTGATGGGCACTGTCTATCCCGAACTTCTTGAGCCCGCTGCAAGTCGAGTCCCGGAGATTGTCCTGTCAGAGGAGAAGCGCTTCGGAGCGACTCTCGATACCGGGCTCATGAAGCTGACTGACGAACTGCGGCCGTTGCTCGAGCTGAGAGCGCAGTACGACCATGCCAGCAAACAGCTCGATTCCACGCCGGAAGGACCGCAAAAGGTCGACCTGACGCAAAAGCGTTCTGAACTTGCCCGCAAAATGACCTATTCGGGCGAATCGGCCTTCAAGTTATTTGACACCTATGGCCTCCCGAGAGATTTCGTAGAAGACGTATGCCGCGACGCAGGTATTCCCGTGAGCTGGGAGGAGTTTGATCGCGCCATGCAAGAACAACGGACGAAGGCGCGGGCTTCGTGGAAAGGTACGCATAAGGGGGCGGCGAGTCCGGCTTTTGCAAAATTGGCGGAGACGTTCAGGACCGAGCCCGGCTTTTATTACGGCACTCATGCAAAGGATTGCCACATTGAGGCCCTCATTCTCACCGGCAGCGCTAACCGTGCCGACTCGAAAGGTGGCCCGGTCGACGAATTGAAAGCAGGCGAATCCGGCGAAGTGGTTCTGGATCGCACGGTGATTTACGCGGAGTCGGGCGGGCAGATTGCCGATACCGGGGCGTTTTACGACAACTCTGAATCGCAACTGCTGGCTGACGTTTCCGGAGCGTATTATCCCGTCGCGGGGCTGGTCGCGCATCGCGTCACGGCGAAAGAAACTTTGCGTGTCGGCGATCGCGTAACCGTAATTGCCGACGCGGAGCGCCGCAATCGCGTGATGCGCAATCACTCCGGGACGCATCTGGTTCATGCTGCGCTGCGCAACATTCTGGGTCCGCACGTAAAGCAAGCCGGCTCGCTCAATGCTCCTGAACGGCTGCGCTTCGATTTTTCCCATTTCGCTTCCGTGGATGCCGAAGAATTGCGCGACATCGAGCAGCAGGTGAACGACGAGATTCGCCTGAACAGCGAACTCGAAACCAATGTGTCTTCCCTCGATGAAGCGCTGGCTTCCGGCGCGCTGGCCTTCTTCGGCGACAAGTATCCCGAGCACAATGTTCGCGTGGTGACGATTCCCGATCCGCGAGCACCCCGCGGCTTTTACTCCAAGGAGCTGTGCGGCGGAACGCACGTCAAACGGGTTGGCGACATCGGTGTAGTCAAAATCGTGGGCGAAGAATCCGTAGCCGCCGGTATCCGCCGCATCGAAGCGGTTACCGGCATCGGCGCGCTGGAACATTTTCAGCACCAGGCCAGCGTGCTCTCCTCCGTCGCCAAACAACTCAACGTAGGCGAAGACGCGGTTCTCGCCACGGTCGAAAAGCTGACCCAGACCACGCGCCAACTTGAAAAACAACTCTCCGACCAGCGCCGCAAAGGCGCCCTGAGCCAACTGGACGAGCTGGCGGCCAAAGCCCGGACCATCAAGGGCACCAAAGTGGTCGTCGGACAGGTTGAAGGTCTGGACCGGGATGGCATTCGGCAGCTAGTGGACAGCCTGCGCCAGAAGCTAGGCTCTGGGGTGGTGGTGTTGGGACAGGCCGAAGACGGCAAAGTGGCCCTGATCGCCGGGGTTACCAAAGACCTCACCGCGAAAGTCCATGCCGGCAAGATGATACAAACACTAGCCAAACAGGTAGGCGGCAAAGGCGGCGGAAGGCCCGATTTGGCCGAGGGTGGCGGAGAAGACACAGCGGCCCTGAATAGTACCTTGGAGCTAGTGCCCGACCTACTGGAGCCGTTGCTATAATCCACCCGTGTGCGGCCCTTACCGGGCCGACTCAGATTCGCGGCCCCGCAGGGCCGTAGTCCGCCTGGCCGAATAGGCCAGCGCAGCGCCAGAAAGTGGACGACCCGCCACACGGCTAAGTCGCCCGTTTGCAACTTGTTGTACAGGTATGGCCACGCAAAGGTGGCCGCTTCAAATTGCAGCAAAGCGCCTTCCCCAAGGCCGGCCGTCCAATCGTTCATAAAATTGGCGGCCACAGTAAAAGTCGATGGGAAAACGAAGATCCAACCCGGCCAACTTCGCGATCGTGGTGACTGTATTTTGCTTTGGTGTTTTCGCTGCGTCGTTACTGTTTGCACCGGTCGCGCAGGCGCAGATTACCAGGCTCGCCAACGATGACGGGCGAACGCTCTTCGTGAACGCCGAGCCGCCAATACTGCTGAAAATCGCATCGCGGCGACGCAGCTCCATTTTCCTGCCATCCGAACCTTCGTTTGCGGGCAAAAATCGTCCCGCCATGAATCTAGATCGCGACGGGGCGGAAAAACTCGTACGAGAAGCGGCGGAGCGGCACAGCGTCGATCCCGCACTGGTTCGCGCGGTGATCGAAACGGAGTCGAACTGGAACCCTTCGGCGATTTCCCGCAAGGGAGCGGTCGGACTGATGCAGCTGATTCCCACGACGGCACAACGCTTTGGAGTCAATGACCTGTACAGCCCGCAACAGAACGTCGATGCCGGGGTTAAATACCTCAAGACGTTGCTGGAACGCTATAATGGCAATCTGGATCTGGCCCTTGCAGCGTACAATGCGGGAGAGGGGGCTGTCGATCGTGCTCACGGCGTGCCCTCGTTCCGGGAGACCCGGAATTACGTGCAACGGGTGCAGAGTGCTTATTTCCGGCCGGGCTCGGGACGTCTGGATGGCGCGTTCATCAATCCTCGCGCAATCCGCAAAGCCACCGATCCTAACGGCCGCACCATTTTTACGAACGACTGAGCGGATCGGGAAGCATCAATCAGGTTAGCGGGTTTGGGGCGGCGGGTTGTGCATGAAATTTAGCCGGAAAAATTTGCCGTGTGTCTTGAGCACGTTTAATGCGTGGCGTTCACGCGCGTTCCAGCGTTTTTTCCCTTCCCTTTTTTTTCCCAGGAACTTCGCCCGCGTTTCGCCGGTTTTTGCTGCAGCGCTGCTGCTGGCTTGCAGCGGTGGTTTTGCCGCCAACTCTGTGGCTTCCAATTCGTCCGCTGATCCCACGGCAGCGGTGAAACGGCAGTCGGCGAGCACGCAGTTCTTGCGTGCACAAGACCTGCGCATCGCGCTGACTAATAAGACTACAGAAAAGCGCACCCTCGAAGATTACAAGCAGGTCGTCAACACTTTTCGGCGCGTTTACATGATTACTCCGCACGCTGCGGAAGTTCCCGACGCGTTGCTGGCCGTGGCGGAGTTGTATACGGAGATGGGCGAGCGCTTCGGCAGAAGCTACTTCCAATCGGCTGTAGATACTTACCAATTTCTCATACGCGAATACCCCGCCAGCCGGTACTGCCAGGATGCGTATTTGCGTTCGGGAAAGCTACAGAAGGATCAGCTGGGTGATTTGGCGGGCGCGACCAGGACCTTCGACGCGTTTCTGAAAAAGTTTCCACGTTCGGCGCACAAGCGCGAAGCGCAGGAAGCGCGCGCAGAATTGGCTTTGCTGCAGAATTCCGCTCCGGCGGAGGGCGCAGCGAAAAGCGCCATTGCCAGGAGCGCGAGTTCTGACGCCGACAGGCAGAACAGTTCGAAGCGTGCAGCGTCGCGAAATTCGGAAATCGATCCGGAGCGAGAGCCGTCGAACGTTTCGCTTGCGGAAGAAGACAAACAAATCGCGAGCGTGAACGCAGCTGAAAAAGCGCTAGTGCCCAGCGGCGCGAGCGGGCGCGCGCAGCAAATTCGCAAAATCAGCGCCAAGGCTCTGCAAAATTCCACGCGAGTGACCATCGACCTCGAAGGCGGCGTGCAGTATGTTTCCGGGCGCATCGCCAATCCCGACCGGATTTATTTTGATTTGCACGCGGCGAAACTGACGCCGGCGCTGGCACATACAAAAATAAAGACTGACGGCACGATTCTGAGCGCGGTGCGCGTGGCGCAAAATCCGTCGAGCGTGGTGCGGGTGGTGCTGGATGTAAACGGCGTGGCAGATTACACCGCTTCCCTGCTGAACAATCCCAGCCGGCTGGGATTGACCTCTATTCGAACGGCGAAACCGTGCAGACCGCAAACGCGGGCGCCGGCTCGGGAGAAACTGCCGCGTCAGAAAATGCGGCAGCTACTGAGAAGCCTGCCGAAAAAACGCAACCCTCAGCAACCACTGCGGTGAAGTCAGCCAAAGCCGCGCCAAGCGAAGTTGGAAATGCCATCCCGCAGCCAAAGAGCAAACTGGGCTTGGCGAACGTCGGCAAATCATCGAACGGAAAGCCGGATCTGGTGCAGCCGGCGTCTACGCCGCAGCCTACGCGTGGCGGACAATCGACATTGACGCGAGCGTTGGGACTGAAGATTGGGCGAATTGTCATCGACGCCGGTCACGGCGGACACGACACTGGCACCATCGGTCCGACTGGACTGATGGAAAAAGATTTGTGCTTGGATGTGGCGTTGCGACTGGGAAAAATTATTCAGCAAAGATTGCCGGGCGCTGACGTGCTGTTCACGCGGTCGGATGACACGTTTATTCCGCTCGAGGAGCGCACCCACATTGCCAACGAAGCGAAAGCGGACATGTTCATTTCGATTCATGCCAATTCGAGCCAGGATACGGGCGCGCGCGGGATCGAAACGTACTATTTGAATTTGAAGGGCTCGCCGGAAGCCATGGAAGTGGCGGCGCGTGAAAATGCTACCGACGATCAGGGAATTCATGAGCTGCAGGATCTGGTGAAGCAGATTGCGCGCACGGAAAAGATCGACGAATCGAAAGAGTTTGCCGAAGATGTGCAGGATTCTCTATCGAAGAGGATCCAGAAATCGGCCAAGCCGGTGAAGAACCGCGGAGTGCGCAAGGCGCCGTTTGTGGTATTGATCGGGGCCGATATGCCGTCGATCCTGACGGAGATTTCGTTCTTGAGCAATCCGGCGGATGAAAAAATGTTGAAACAGCCGGAGCACCGGCAGCGGGTGGCGGAAGGAATTTACCAGGGCCTGGCGAGTTACCTGCAGAGCCTGAACAGCATGGGCGTGAACCAGACCAACAACCCGCCAGCCAGGCGCACCGATGCTTCCGCGTCGATAGAATCCTCTCGCAACCGAAACTAGCATTCTGGTGTCTAATAGACTTAAGGGATGAACCGTACCTTCCGCATCGCCGCTCTGTGCGCCGTGGTCATGTCTTATACGGCGGGGTCTGCCGCTGTTGCCCAGCAGACGGCCCATGTATTGCCAAAGCAATTCGGCAAATGGACGCTGGGCGACGGACCTGCCGACGAGCCAAAGCTGGCGTTCCCGAACAATCCCGTGTTGCAAGAAGCGGGCGTGAAGAATGTCGAGTTAGAGCGGTATTCCGACGGAAAGAAGTGGTTGAGAATATGGCTCGAAGAGTACCGAGATCCGAGCAGCGCTTACCAAGCGTATACCTCGAGTTTGGACCCTAAGCTCAATGCCTCGACCGTCGGGCCGCTCACAGCCGCGGGAGATGACAGGCTGGTGGCGCTGGTGGGAAACCGGATGGTGCGGGTTTTGTGGATCAAGAACGCCACCGACGCCGATTTGAAGTTGCTTCTCGATTCTGTGAAGGAGAAGGCGGATCGCACTCCCCTGCCTCCCGTTCGCAGCTATTTGCCGGAGGAAGGCTTAATTCAAGGAACGCAGCGTTATGCGCTTGGTCCGGCGGGGTTCGCTGCGGCGCTTACCGCACTGAACGAAAAGAGATTTTCGTCAATCACACCGGAGATTGGATTTGCCACCGGCGCGGAAGCGATGCTGGCGAGCTACCAATCTGAAGGCAATAAATCGCAAGCTTTGCTGATCATCGATTACCCGACGCCGCAGATCGCGGAGCAGCGTTTACATCACATTCAGGGGGTGCTGTCCGCGAATCCGGCTTTGGCGGGAGCCACCGTCGAACGCAAGGCTTCGCTGCTATCGCTGGTATTGTCGCCGGTGTCGGCGGAGGCTGCGGCAAAGTTGCGCGATGACATTCACTACCAGACGTCGGTAACCTGGAATGAACCCTCGCAAACGCTGACCGATCCGCCGTGGCTGCTGGTGGTGAAAGGAATTTTCGTCGGGACACTGGCGTTTTGTGGCATTGCCATCGTGATGGGCATTGCGTTTGGCGGAGTACGCGTGCTGACGAAAAGATTATTTCCGGGGAAGGTGTTCGACCGCCCCGAAGACATCGAAGTGCTGCAATTGGGCTTATCTGGAAAGCGTATTGATCCGCGAGATTTTTATTAGGGTTTAGCCGAACCTTAGCTCGCATCGGCAGAAAAAGAGAGATTCCCTGCCTGTGCGGGCAGGCTCGGGAATGACGGCAGCGGGCTCATTTTGGCTGCGCCTTGCCGACGTTCGCCGCATCATTCCTAATTGTCGGAATATAACGAAAACTGCTGAAAAGCGTCTAACGGACATCGGGGTGGGATGTGTGCTTTCTGTACTGCCGCCACTGACGTAATATTGTGGATCGTTAAGACCGAGACTCGGGAGCGTATGAACTTTTTATTCGACAGGAAAACGCCGGTATTGGCTGTGCCGCGTCTGGGCGCGCTCGCCGTTTTGTGTTTGAGCGTGTCGGTGCCGCTGATAACTGGTTGCGGACAAAAAGACGCGGCCAGTGGTGCGGCGGGAATGCCGCCCGGCGGGATGCCGGTGCAAGTGCAGGTGGTAAAGACGGCGACAATACCAGACACCGCCGAGTACCTGTCGGTAATGAAATCGCGGCACTCGGCGAATATCAATCCGCAAGTGGAAGGTCAGATTACCAAGATTTTTGTGAAGTCCGGCGACCGCGTGGATGCCGGCCAGCCGCTGCTGCAGATCGATCCATTGAAACAACAAGCGACCGTGAGCAGCCAGGAAGCAGCGCGTGTGGCACAGCAAGCGAATGTACAACTGGCGAAAGTCTCCTACGACCGGTCGAAGCGACTATTCGAAGCCGGCGTGATCGCGAAAGCGGAATTCGATTCCGCGCAATCGAATTACGATGCCGCGGGGGCACAACTAAAATCGCTGGAAGAACAAGTCAACACGCAGAAAGCGGAACTGCATTACTACGGAGTGCGTTCGCCGATGAACGGCATCGTTGGCGATATTCCCGTGCGAATTGGCGACCGCGTGGCAGTGACCACGCTGCTGACGACGGTAGACGAACCGGGAGCACTCGAAGCATACATCTACGTACCCGTCGATCGTGCGCACGGATTGAGAGCCGGGTTGCCGGTAAAACTATTGAATGAAGCAGGAGAACTGCTGACAAATACCAGCATCACGTTTGTTTCACCCCAGGTGGACTCGGAAACGCAGACGGTCCTGGCCAAGGCGGCTGTTCCCAATACCAACGCGCAGGCACGACTACGCGTTTCACAACAGGTTAGAGCGCAGGTGAAATGGGGCCAGCGCGAGGGCGCAACCATTCCCTTCCTGAATTTGACGCGCATCAATGGGCAATATTTTGTCTTCGTAGCGGTGAACGAAGGCAAGGGCACGGTGGCACGGCAAAAACTGGTGAGAATCGGCGACATGGCCGGGAACGACGTGGAAGTTCTGGACGGAATCAAGCCCGGAGATCATTTGATCGTGTCCGGGGCGCAGTTTTTGCTGGACGGCGCGCCAGTGGCGGAGCACCAAGCCGCCGCGGCGGGCCCATCTACGGCAAAGGACGCAGCCGCGCCGGCACGCTAAACTCAACCGCCGAAAATGTTCCCTTTCCCCTACCAATCCCTGTTGACGGAGTTCGAGCGTGGTTGATTTTTTTATACGACGCCCGGTGTTTGCGACGGTGTGCGCGCTGCTGATCGTTCTGGCGGGATCGATATCGATTCCCACGCTGCCGATCGCGCAATTGCCGGATCTCGCGCCGCCGCAAGTGATCGTGACCAGTAATTATATTGGCGCGAACGCGCAAACCGTAGAATCGGCGGTGACCATTCCGCTGGAGCAGTCCATCAACGGCGTCGAGGGGATGAAATATATTTCCTCCTCCAGCACCAACGACGGGACCAGCCAGATCAACGTGGTTTTCGATGTGACCCGCAATGTGGACCTGGCGTCGGTTGACGTGCAGAACCGGGTCAACCAGGCGCTGGCGCGTTTGCCGAATGAAGTGAAAAATACCGGTGTAATTATCACCAAGCAGGCCAGCGGATTCGTGCTGGGTGGCGGGGTTTATTCAGAAAATGGCCAGTACAATAGTCTATTTTTAAGCAACTATATTGATGTTTATATTAAGGACGCGTTGAAGCGCTTGCCGGGCGTTGGCGACGTGATTATTTTTGGTGAACGCAAATACGCCATGCGCATCTGGCTGGATCCGGCAAAACTGGCGCAACGCGGGTTGACTGCTTCCGTGGTGGTCAGCGCTTTGCAGGAACAGAACGTGCAAGTCGCTGCGGGCCAAGTCGGGCAACAACCGGCTCCAACCGGACAGGCATATCAAGTCAGTGTGCGGGCAATCGGGCGGCTTTCGGAGCCGGCGCAATTCGACAACATTGTCTTGAAGACCGGTTCGGACGGCACGCTGGTGCGCTTGAAAGACGTGGGGCGAGCGGAACTGGGAGCGGAGGATTACGGTTCCCTGCTGCGGTTCAACGGCCACGATGCGGTGGGCATGGGTGTTACGCAATTGCCTGGCGCGAACGCTCTCGATGTGGACAAGGCGGTCAAAGCGGAACTGATTCGGCTGTCAGCAAACTTCCCTCCGGGATTGAAAGTAGCAGTGGCTTTCGACACCACCACCGTTATCGGCGAGTCGATTCGCGACGTGCTGCAGACCTTACTCCAAGCTATTCTCCTGGTAGTGATCGTCATTTACATTTTCCTGCAGGATTGGCGCAGCACGCTGATTCCGGCGATTACCATTCCCGTTTCGCTGGTGGGAGCATTTATTTTCGTCAAGGCCCTGGGTTTTTCCATCAACACACTGACTCTGTTTGGCATCACACTGGCTACCGGTCTGGTGGTGGACGACGCCATCGTGGTGATTGAAAACGTCGAGCGGCACATCACGGAAGGCATCAGCGAGCCGCACATGGCGGCTTCGGCGGCGATGAAAGAAGTTGCCGGAGCAGTGATCGCAACATCGCTGGTGCTGGTGGCGGTGTTCGTGCCAGTGGCGCTGTTTCCGGGCACGACGGGAATTCTGTTTCGCCAGTTCGCGCTGACCATCGCATTTTCAGTTTCGATTTCCGCGTTCAATGCGCTGACGTTAACGCCGGCGCTTTCCGCAATTTTCCTAGGCAAGCATCGCGAACGCGCGAAAGGGTTTTTCTTTCGTGCGTTCAACAAGGTTGTAGATAGCGGCACGGAGGCTTATCGCAGTACGGTGCAGCGGATTTTGCACTGGCGAGTCATGGCCACTGTGGCGTTCTTGGCGACGCTGGGCTTGACGTACTGGATTTATTCGCGCGTGCCACTGGCGTTTATTCCGGAAGACGATCAGGGCTACGTAATGGTGATCGTGCAGGCGCCACAGGGCGCT
>Ga0193709_1000506_pt1 | contig 13530 bp, 11 predicted proteins | sample H3c2metaG_FD_160571 | JGI IMG/M metagenome (GOLD analysis project Ga0193709, IMG submission 160571) | Soil microbial communities from a riparian zone of the East river system, Colorado, United States - H3c2 | ecosystem: Environmental > Terrestrial > Soil > Riparian zone | place: USA: East River... | reverse complement strand
CACTGACGGTTCATTTGCGGCCATTAATCTAAGCGCCACCAATATCGCCACTCTATCGTTTTGGATGAAGTGGACGACCAACGCGAACGACGATGATTTGGCCTTTGAATACACCCCCAACTATAACTCGAACGCTGGAGGATTTATAGCCGACTGGAATTCCAGCAACTATGGTGGCGGAAAATTCGAAGTGGGCATGGGCAAGGGAGATGGCACCTACTGGACCGATCTTTTCACCAGGCCGTCAGCGGGGACATGGCACCTTATCCACCTGGTGTTCAATCGCTCCGGATCAACTAATAAGGCCTACGTAGATGGTTTCTTGCAAACGCTAACAACAGGGACACGCACCGCTTCCAGCATGGGCAATTTTTCTAATAGCTCGCTTTATTTCATGTCCCGGGCAGCGAGCTCGCTCAATGCTGCCGGGACGCTTGACCAAGTCCGGCTCTCGACAATCGAACGCAGCGCCAGCTGGACTGCTACGGAGTACAACAACCAAAGCTCGCCCGGAACATTTACCACCATGAGTAGCGAGAGCTGTCGTTAACACCTCCACCACACTGAAGTATTAAGGAGCACCGACCAGTTGTAGCCGGGTCATTGTTAGAAAGACGGCGCGACTTCCCCATCCAAGTGCCCTACCCGCAATTGATGTTGATCGACGCAGTTTGGTCTGGAAAGCTTTGAGCGGGGCGAGTTTGTCTCGCCGCTAGGATGCATTGCCAGTAAAGTTGTCGGGAACTAAATCCGGTAATGCCCGATGCGCGTCATCGTTCGCCCGCTCAAATTTTCTATATTATACCTTAAAAGTGTAACAACAACTTGTTCCAACGGGACCGAATAGGCCTGCTTCCCATTCGTCATTTCGTTCTACGGAAATGGTTGAACGAAGTTCCCTGACAAATTACCGCATGAACAACGTTGCCGCCGTTGACGCTCCGTGACATTAAACGGTCGTGTTTGTTCTTTCGTGGTCGTCCACCTTCGCAACCGTCCGAGGAAGCGGACGGGCTACGAGGAACAAACACTAGATTAGAAGTCCCCTGCCCGAGCCGCTGAGCTACAGGCGCGGGATAACTCTGCATTGAAGCAGAGCATACCCTGGTGACAAACGCGCAAAGAGCGAGATCGGCAAAAATTTCGGATTGCGCATTTTGAATTGCCGATTTGGGATGGCGACGTGGTTCGCGGGGTCCTGAATATCATTGAAATCGCAGTTATCAGCATATTGATCCTAACCACGCGCTGCGCGAATTATCAGGACGTCTTTGTCGCTGGGAATGTTTATTTCACCGATGCCGATTGTTACGCTCGGATGACGCGCGTACGGATGTGCTCGGAGCATCCGGGGCTGATCCTACGGCACCACAACTTTGAAAACTTCCCAACCGGAACCACACCCCACACGACTGCTCCGCTCGATTATCTCATTCTCGCGCTGTCGATCTTGCTGAAATTATTCAGCGCGCACGCGATCGACCTGGCCGGCGCGCTTATTTCACCGTTGGTTGCGTTGCTCGGAGGCTGGTTTCTCTGGTGGTGGTCCGTGAAACTCCGATATCGGTGGGTGATGCTGATCCTCTACGCCATCAGTCCGATTCTCGTTCACGGGACCGAGCTCGGCAGACCCGACCATCAATCCTTGTTGATGCTGCTCGTCATGGTCGCGGTTTGCGCTGAATGGAGCCGTGCGGAGGCAGCCGACACGACGACAAATCTAGGGAAATGGAGCCTCATTAGTGGAATCACATGGGGATTGGCGATCTGGAGTTCGGCTTATGAGTCGCTCGTTCTATTTCTGCTTGTGCTGATTGTAATCGCATCTGAAAAACCAAGAGCGATTTCGAGCAGGTCTCGTCGTGCCGGGTGGTTTTGTTTTGTGCTCGTCATCGCGATCGCTCTTGTGATCGAGCGACGTGTTCCGTCGTTTTCAGGTTTTTATTCAAACCCGCTGTTCCAAAACTGGACGCGAACCATTGGCGAACTGGCGCATGTCTCACCGGCAAATCCAATTTGGTTGCGGTGGACCGGTTATCTACTTCTTGTGACGCCGTTCCTTATTTGGATCAGCGTGACCAAAACCGGGCATAAGAGCAAGGAAACGATTCCACCGTTTGTTCTTGTGCTTCTGGTTGCCACATATGCCCTCACAATTTGGCAAGCGCGTTGGGGTTACTTCTTCGTACTGATCTTTACCCTAGCGCTGCCGCGTTTGCTCGAGCCGATTAAGTCGCCCGCGGCAGTTTGGATCGCATTTTTTCTGTCGATTTTTCCCATTCTGCGCGACTGGGATGAAAGGCTTTGGCCAAACGAAGCGCAACTGGCAGAGCGTGTGGAACGGCGCGATGAGTCTGCGCAATTGCGGGACCTGGCGCTCAGTTTGCGATCGCCGGAGATTCCCCGTTCCTTGCGCCGTGGTGGCTTTCACCAGAGATCGCCTATTGGTCGAATCAGCCCGGCGTGGCTGGCAGTTCGCATGAGAGTCTGCCGGGAATTGAAGACAGTGCGCGTTTTTTTGTCAGCCAAGATTGGGGAACGGCCCGTAAACTTCTGGAAAATCACAAGGTCGCTTGGGTAATTGCCTACGATTCCGAGCGGGCGGCGCAAAATTCGGGGGAGATCTTGGGAACGGCGGTGCCTCAACAGCCGGTCTGCATGATGCTGGATAAGATGGCAACCACTGCGTCGCCGTTCCTCGTTTTGTCCGCCGAAAATGGAATCGCGAAACTTTACCGTGTGATAATACGATAAAAAAATTCGTATTTGTGACGAGAATCCGTTGACAGACGTTGACGACTGTCACAATACTACCCGATGCTCAAAAGATTCGTCCCGCAAAAGCCGGTACCGCCGGTTCCAGAAAAATCGCGGTATTCGGGAATAGAAGATGACAATAATCATCCTGCGAATGGCGAAGAACCAATAACAACAACAATCATCGAACAACCAAAACCTATGGCAGATCACGGTGGCAAAGACATCCTCTCGAGCGATGTCGAAATCAAAGGCTCGATCAAGTTCCAAAAGGAACTTCTCATCGACGGGAAGGTCGAAGGGGAAATTAATTCCGACGGCGTCTTGACGATTGGTGAAAACGCTGACATTCGCGGCGAGGTAAAAACCAAATCGATCACCGTCTATGGCAAAGTGCAGGGTAACATCACGGTGGCCGAGCGTTGCGAGCTAAAATCAAAATGCACACTGCAGGGAGATTTGAAAGCAGCGCGTCTTGTCATTGAAGAAGGAGCGACTTTTATCGGCAAATCCGAAGTCACCAGCGGAATGGTTTCCGCGAAGTCGGCCCCGGGCCGGCCCGAAGTTGTGCGATCCAGCGAGCCGATCAAGGCAGCATTCGGAGGGCGCTGATAACAAGGGAATTTAGGGGTTAGCGTCCGGTGGCCAGTCCGTCGCCTGCAAAAGTCAGTGTGGAATGTCCACATTGTGGCTTCAAGCAGATGGAGTATGCGGCGGCCAAGAGCTCGATTTGTCGCCAGTGCGGCCGCTATTTTTCTCCGTTTGCGCCAAAACCCGGCCTTAAGCTGCGAGTCCGCGAGGAAGCACCTGTTGCCCCGGCCAGCTCCTCCATCCTCGGCAAATTTGAGGATTTTTGGAAACGGCAGCAGAGCTCTGTTATCGAGTGTTTCGAATGCAAGCGGAAGCAGCAGGTCTGTGGCTCGGCTACCTCGACAATCTGCCCGGCATGCAGCGCACATATTGATCTGCGCGACTACAAAGTCACCAGCGGTTTCAGCCGCACGATTCGAACGCGGGGAGACGTCCATCTGACGGCTAAAGGCGACCTGGGCAGCAGCAGCGTCGTTTGCCGCTCCGCCTTAATCGAAGGCAGATTGCGTGGCAACCTGCATTGCGATGACACCGCTACGATCAACTTCGGAGGCAAAATTGCTGGCCGCATTAGCGCCCGGCACATCATCGTCGAGCGCAAATCGGATATTCATTGCTTTCGGCGGGTTTGCGCGGAAAGCGTCGAAATCAAAGGAAGAATGTCCGGAGAGATCGTTGCCCAAATTGTGACGATTCAAAAAAAAGGCGCCCTCGAAGGTGATGTCACAGCGAGGGCGATTTCGGTTGAAAAAGGCGGTATGTTTTCCGGCCAACTGGTGATTGGCCGGGCCAATCTTACCCAGGGAGAATTGTTGGAGGAACAGAAACCGGGCATCCCAAGCGTTCCAGAGAGCGATTTTTCGACGGTGACCCAGCGGCCTTTGCCCGCGACTTAGTACAGATTTTCTCCATGCAAAGACTGCACCCACGCAGTCCGTACGAGACACTTGGCGGCTACGTGCATCTGCCGCGTTTGATCGATAAGGCCAGGCTTCATCGCAAAGGCCTGCTCAATGGCTACAACTATAAAACTGTCGGGTTCGACAAGCATTTGCTGGCGTTTTTAAAAATTGATGGCGACGCGTTTGAAGAAATCGTCAACAGGCTGGACGAGGATGACGCAATTCTAAAGTGGGTCCAGACAAACGGAGTGCAACATTCTCCCGACATCATTGAACTGTGGAACCAGGCGATGATTTCACGGCATCCAGACACCGCCGCTAAAAAAGCGCGCTTTCTCCACTTTCTGAAGGAGGCCGGTGGCGAAGGACGCAAGGATATTCGAACTTATTTCGATCTGATCGAGTTCGACGAAGGACGGCTGAATTGAGGAAGGTTTACAAAGTCAAAAGTTAGAAGATTCGGCATTCGTTTTCGCATCATCGACTTGCCTTTTTGGCGGTCACGCTTTGTAGCTTCGAAGAACCTGATCTGCGTTCTCCAGTGTTTCTTTGCTTCCAATATCGAGCCATTTTCCTTTGATCTGGAACGTCTTTACAGGTTTACGCCTGTACAACCATTGCACGAAACGGCCCGGTTGATCGGGGTTATTCCCAGCTGCAAGATACGTGGTCAGGAGAGAGAGCACCGAAGGGGAATAATAGTAAAGCGCGATCGCGGCGAGAGTTCCCCGCGGCTTTTGTGGTTTCTCTTCCAAGTGGGTGATGATTCCATCCTCATCGATTAAAACGTTGCCGTACTTTTTAATCGCTTCACGGTCGCCAACATCATACACTCCAACCGTTGCTTCGCTTCCTTTGGCGCAAACGACAAATCCCTCAAGCGATTCAGTAAATAAGTTGTCGCCGGCAACAATTAGCAGGCTGCTTTGGCTCAGGCCCTCGCGCGTGACAACAAAATTGATATCTCCAATTGCGCCAAGTTTATCGTCGTCGTTCTTGGAGCCATCGTTGACAATTTTGAATTTGAATTGCGGATGTCGATTTTGATAGAGCTCGCTCCAAGCCTGAAAATCCGACGCGAACTTGTCATTTGTCACCACATAGATTGTTTCCAGATCGGAAACCCCATGAAGGTTGTCGACCACCCATTCGATAATCGGCTTACCACCAACGACGAGCAATGGCTTCGCTTTGTTGAGCGTTAGTGGATAAAGACGCGTTGCGTATCCGGCCGCTAGAATTAGAGCGTTCATATGATCAAGAAAACAGAGCTGGGGCGCTTCTTACTACTTTGATTTCGCAGCGCCTCCAATCAAAATTGCATTTTGAAGACGCTGCTGGATCGCCCTGATGCGATGGATATCGGCGATCTTGCCACGTGTGGAACGATCAACGACATACAAAGTATCAATGGCCGCGCCAGCCTGCGTGTTGATGCGAGAGAGCGTGACCAAAAGATTTTCGCGGTCAAGGCAGGTCAAAACATCGTAAAGCAGGCCGATCCGGTCCGGTGCCTGAATCTCAATAAGCGCATAAACCGGATGCGTCTTGTTATCGATTGAAATCCGCGTTGGAAATTCATTTCCCGTCGTAAGACGATGGCTTTGGCGCCTAGCTGTTTCTATTAATGGAAAGAAATGAAAACTTTCGTCTTCTAGCGCTCGCCGCAAAGTTTGCTCGACCAGCGCGAAATCGCGCTGGTGAGTGACAGGGCGGCCTTTGGTGTCGCACACTCGAAAGACGCCCAGCACGACGTTGTCTCCCCGGGGAAAAATATCAGCGCTCAAAATATTTAAAGGCACAACCGAAAATGAGCCGGCCACTTTTGCCAATAACCTTTCACGCTCCCACGTGCAAAAGGTGACAACGCTGTGCCCCTGCTCCGGAACGGCTTTCCATTGGAGTGCCGGAGCGAGCGGAGATTCGCCCCGCCTGAAGACATTTTCCAGAAAGGATCGGAACAATTGCAGATGCTCAACAATTTCGGGGACATCGCTAGCGCGAAAATAATTGTCAGGCATGAACTCAAAGTGCGCTTCGATCTCTCCCGCAGAATCTCCGGAGAGTTTTGCGGCTACCGAGGCTTGCAAGCTCTCACGCTCGACCTTCGTTTGCTCGTAGTACGACTTTTGGTCCGCCAGACACCGAGAGGTCTCGTGAAATAACTCCCATACCAAGTATTCCTTCCAATCCGACCACCCCTCAGCACTTGTACCCTGGCCATCAGCCAGGGTGAGGAGCATCAGGGCACTCAGGTTTTTCTGATGCTTCACGATGTGGGCGAAATCTGTCACTGTGGCAGGATCATCAAGATTTCTTTGCTGCGCGGTCTGCGAAAGCGTGAGGTGATGATCGACGAGCAGAATGAGTGCCTTTCGCTGCTCGGACGACAACTGCAGACGCGCTGCGACGCGCTGGGCGAAGAGTGCGCTCGCTTCAGAGTGCGGCCGCGCCCCGACCGCTTTACCGCTATCGTGCAAAAGGAGCGCCAGATAGAGAACAAATGGATCTTCCAGTTGCTCAAAAATCTTGCGATAAGCGATCAGCTTCGGATCATTCGTCTGCGCCAGGGCATCAAGTTTATCGATACACACCAATGTGTGCTCGTCAGCCGTATACCGATGCAGGAACTCATGCTGTACCAGGCATGTAAGCTGTCCGAATTCGGGAATGTAGCGCCCGAGAAAATCGACCCGATGCATCATTCGCAGAATACGACCCACTCTTCCCTTTTGTGATAGAATCTCCTTAAAGATCGCGCGTGGTCCGCGTGCATATTGATACGTGCGAGTAACCTCTCCGAGGCTTCTGCTCAGGAGATCCTCCAATTCCGGGCTCAGATCCAGGCTGCGTTCCTGAGCAAACTGAAATGCTCGCATCATTTGCTCGGGGTCTTTGCGAAAAAGATCACGCCGCGCCGGGTGCAATTGCTTATTGCGAACAAAGAAAAAATCTCCGACAGGAGTTTTATCCGGTCGTATCAGAGGAAGAAAACTGAACAGAGAACGGGTCTTGCTTGTGACATATCCGCTGACAAACTGCTCCGTAATACGTTCCGTGACCCGGAAGATGTTTCGTGTGTGCTCGTAATAATCCCGCATCAGCTCCTCGCTGCGGAGTTGGCCGTTCCCAGAAGAATAATCGAGCCGTTTTGCGATCTCTTCCTGCAAGTTAATGTGAAGTATGTCCGTCGCGCGTCCCGTCGCGTAATGCAAGGCCGTGCGCAAGCGCAGGAGAAAATCGTACGCCTTTTCTATTCGCCGCTGGTCGCTTTCACTCAGCCAGTCTTTTCCTACTAGCTGGTTCGTGCTCAATGAACCTTCTTTGAAATATGTCATCCAAAGAAGATTTTGATAATCGCGCAGTCCGCCGCATCCGCTCTTCAGGTTCGGCTCCTGCAAATAGACACTGTCGCCGAATTTCTTGTGCCGGGCGACCTGATCCTGCATGCGCAGTTCCACGTATTCGCGTTCATATCCGTTGACGCACTTCGTACGAAATTGCCGCCGAAATTCTTGTGCCAGCTCGGCATCACCCGAGAGAAACCGGGATTCCAGCATGGCAGTCTTTGTGCGCATGTCTTGTTTCGCCTGAGCGACCGCTTCCTTGATCGAGCGGGTGGAATGTCCAACTTTGAAGCCGCTGTCCCATAAGAGATAAAGAACCTGCTGCACCATCTCCTGCAGATGCGGCGAAATCCCCTTCTTTCCCTGATGATGCAAAAGCATCACGTCAATGTCACTAAACGGGTTGAGCTCGCCCCGGCCGTATCCACCAAGAGCGATCAAGGCAAGCGGGACTTTAGCGGTACCGTTTCTGCGAGCGGCAGTCGCCGCAGCGTCGAAAACATATTGCAATAAAACGTCGACCAGCTCAGCGCGCCGACCACAAATTTCGCGGCCGCCCCCACCCGCCTGGTGCTTCAGGCGCAATCGATGTTCCTCGACCTTTAGAAACTTCTTGTAAAGCGGGAGAACTTCGGTGGGACGTCTGGTCCCCGTCGCCGCAAGGCTGCTGGCGGCATGCGCCAACACTTGCTCCAGATGACGAGACGTTTTCATTGCAAATCCGAATTGCTATCCAATCTAAAATTGGATCGTCAAAATCCAAAATTTCATCTCAGACGGAGAAGGGCTATCGGCATTCTGGTGGCCGACTTTATGTCCTGCCGACGTTCAGTACTTCAGGAACGAGGTAACTGGCGTCGGCTCAAGTCGCTGACGACCGCGAAGAAGTTCCAACTCAATCAGAAACTGCGCTTCGAGGAGCTGTCCGCCGGCTTTGCGAATGAGGACGGCCGCAGCAGAGGAGGTTCCGCCCGTGGCCAGTAAATCATCTACCAGCACAACTTGTTCGCCGGCGTCAATGGCATCGATGTGCATCTCCATTTCCGCTTCGCCGTACTCAAGCGAGTAACTGGCGATCTCAGTCTGGAAAGGAAGCTTGCCACGCTTTCGAATCGGAACGAAACCGACACCGAGTTCATAGGCGACCGCTGATCCAAAAACAAATCCACGCGCATCGATCCCAACGATCTTATCGATTTTTCTCCCACGGCAACGATCCAAAAACAGATCGATGGACGCATGGAAAAGCACAGGATCGCCCAAGACCGGCGTAATATCTCTGAATACGATACCTTTTTTTGGAAAGTCGGGCACGTCGCGGACAGCCGCGCGGAGTTTTTCAAGTATATCCAAAGCCATCGGCGCGAACGCTAGCGGGCCCGGGGCAGACGTCAATCGCAGCTCGCTTCTGTAGCCGCGTCTCTATGAGGTGCGCGACGCATGCATTACCAACACGTGAGGCTTCTGAGAGCAAAGCGACATAGCACAGATTGCGAAGCGGAGAGCCACCTCTTACAGTATCTTTGTTCTAGTGGATCGAGATCTTCTCATTGTTTCGACAATCTGTTTCCTCGCGGCACTCGTGCGCACGGGGATCTCTCTGCGTGCTGGTATTTTTCGACCGGGAAAATTTAATTTTCTGGCGATCGGACTGGGTTTTATTTTTCAAACGGCGTTTTTGTCGATCCGCGGTCATGCGCTGGGACGTTGTCCGCTAACGAACTTGTTTGAGGTTTTTATCTTCCTCGCCTGGTCTGTAGCGCTGATCTACATGCTGGTCGGCCCAACCTACCGCCTCTCGCTTATGGGCGCGTTCACTGCGCCGCTGGTGGTCATACTGCAAGGCTTCGCGTTAATTGCGCTAATCGACGTTCGTCATCTGGTAAAGGTCCCTGCCAATCCCGCGCTGGAGTTTCATGCGTCGGTTTCGCTGATAGCCTATGGCGCGTTCGCCCTCGCCTGCATCGCCGGGGTAATGTATCTGGTGCAGGAGCGCCAGCTCAAGACACATCAATTGCATTCGATTTTTTATCACCTGCCGCCGCTGACTGATCTCTTTGCGGCAATCACACGTCTGCTTTGGTGGGGCTTCATTCTGTATACGATCGGAATTGTCGGCGGCTTTTTTACAGGGCGACCTCTGCCACGCGTGCAAGTGGTGGCAGCCGTTGGCGTTTGGTTGCTCTACGCGGCTATTTTGCAAGGTCGGTATCTTCGTCGAATCGCGCCAAAGCGGGTTGCGGCGCTGTGCATTATCGGATTTAGCGCGGCTCTGACTCTTCTTTGGGGAATCACGTTCTCGGCGCAAACACACTCGGTCCCATGAACCTTTTTTGCATCGGCCTCAGTCATCACACTGCCAACGTCGAAACGCGGGAACGTTTCACTGGCGGCGTCGGCGCTCAGTCTACCCTTCGTGAGGCGGGTTGCACCGAAGCACTGGTGCTCGCGACGTGTAACCGCGTGGAAGTGTATGGCGCGTCAGAGAAACGCGTGTCGACGGATGAAATTGCTCATTGCTTGTTGCAAAACAATGAAGTCAGTGACCGCGGCCACAGTGAAGCGTTGCCGTTTTACCGCTACGAAGCTGAAAAGTGCGTGCAACATCTGTTCCGAGTCGCTTCCGGACTTGATTCGATGATCGTAGGCGAGACGGAGATTCTCGGTCAGACAAAAAAAGCTTATCAATCTGCGCGCACATCTGGCGCGGTTGGGCCCTGCCTTCATCGGCTGTTTCAACAGGCCTTTCGTGTTGCGAAACAAGTCCGCACGCATACAGAAATCACCCGCGGTTCTGTTTCGGTTGGCTCGGTCGCGGTCGATCTGGCTCAGAAAATTTTCGGCGAGCTTGGCAATTGCAGAGTTTTGGTTTTAGGAGCAGGTGAAACAAGCGAGCGCACCGCGCGCGCGCTGGTTTCCCGAGGGGTGATCGATCTGCGCGTGAGCAATCGTTCAAATGATCGCGCCCGGGAGTTGGCACAACGCGTAGGTGGCCAGGCCGTCCATTTCGATCAGTGGCCACAGCAATGCTGCGAGATCGATATCCTGATTACCTCTACTTCTTCGGAAGCTCCATTGCTGACTCCGACAAACCTGGGTCCCATGTTGGCCGATCGGATCGATCGCCCACTTTTCATCATCGATATCGCCGTTCCACGCGATGTCGATCCTACCGTGAATGAAATGGAAGGCGTGTACCTTTACGACATCGATGCGTTGCGGTCTGTCGCGGAGCAGTCGCTTGCCGTGCGCCGCCAACAAATGGCTTCCGCCGAAGCGATCGTTGCCGAACATGTCTCAGATTTCCTCGAGAAAATTTCGTGGGAACTGGGTCGCGCTTCGCAAAACACGGGACATCCGCCGGTCGCTGACAGTTCGCTGCGCGCATCGCAGCCGTAGTGCCCTGACGCTTCCCCTGCCTTCTATCGCGGGCTACATTCCTGCGATGACAAAAAAAATCATCCTGGGCACGCGCGGCAGTGAGCTGGCACGTGCGCAAGCCCGGTTGGTTGAAAAGGCAATTCAAGCGGAGCGACCGGACACGGGAATCGAGACGAGAATCATCGTCACGCAAGGCGATAAAGCCAGGCTGCTCGAGGGCCAGGCTGGTCGCAAAGGGTTGTTCACGGCCGAAATCGAGCGAGCACTTCTCGCCCAAGATATCGATATTGCGGTCCACAGCGCAAAAGATCTTCCTAGTGAAATGAATCCAGACGCAGAAATCGCCGCAGTTCTTCCTCGTGCACCGGTGGATGATGTGGCGATTTCGAAACATTCAAGCGGTTTTGCTTCGCTGCCGCACGGCGCGATTGTTGCCACCGGTAGTGTGAGAAGAAAGCGCCAGTTGCTTTGGAAACGCTCAGATCTCAAAGTTGTCGACCTTCGCGGGAACGTTCCGACACGGCTGCGCAAATTGCTCGAGAACAATTGGGACGCTATTGTACTGGCACGTGCGGGACTTGAACGCCTCAGTGAGTCGCCCGCTCTCGACGAAATCAGCTTCAACGGCGGCAAATTTTTTGTTGAGATCCTTCCGCGCGAAATTTTCCTGCCCGCAGGCGGTCAAGGAATCATTGCGATTCAAGTTCGCGCTAATGATCAAACCATGAAGGTGATTGCGGACTTTGTGAACGATCCCGAGACATTGCTTTGTTTGCGGGCCGAACGAGAGTTTCTCCGTTTGTTGCAGGGCGACTGTAATTGTCCGGTGGGCGTGCTGGCGACAATTGAGAACGACAAGATGACACTGAGGGGGCAATTGTTTACTGATCAATCAGCAGAGCCATGGGAAGCCGAAGTGAAAGGCATTCGCGATGAGGGGGAACGTTTGGCATTGCACTTGTTGAAGTTGTTGCGAGCATGAGCTCGAGGAAGACCAGGATTGGGAGCGGAAAGGTTTACCTGGTTGGCGCCGGGCCGGGCGACCTCGGTTTGGTAACATTGCGCGCCAAGGAGTGCATCGAGAACGCGGATGTGATCGTTTACGACCATCTGGCGAATCCTGAAACGCTCGGCTGGGCGCGGGACGATGCCGAAATTATTGACGCTGGTAAAACGCCTGGCGAATCGCGAATCAGCCAAAATGAAATTAATGAATTGCTGATCGAGAAAGCGCGCGAAGGAAAGCAGGTCGTTCGGTTAAAGGGCGGGGACCCATTTGTGTTTGGTCGAGGCGCCGAGGAAGCGCAGGTGATAGCCGACGCGGGTATATCATTCGAAATTGTGCCTGGAATCACTTCGTCTATCGCCGGGCCGGCGTATGCGGGTATTCCCATCACGCACCGGGCGCACAATTCTCACGTCACATTTTTTACGGGACACGAAGACCCTGCGAAAATGAAAAGCGCAATCGATTACGCTGCCCTGGCGAAACTTGGCGGCACCCAGGTTATGTTGATGGGCGTGGAACGGCTCGAACCGATCACGAGCGAAATGATGAAGCACGGTGTGCACAGCGATTTGCCGGTGGCATTGATTCGCTGGGCGACTACCGGCCAGCAAGAAACGCTCACCGGAACACTTGCAGATATTGCTCAAAAAGCGGTCGCGAATGATTTCGCGGCGCCTGCCGTAGCAGTATTTGGAGAAGTTGTCGCGTTGCGAGACAAGCTCAATTGGTACGAAAGACGGCCGCTACTTGGGAAAAGAATTGTTGTTACGCGGACAAGAAAACAAGCTAGCGTGTTAAGCAGCAAACTGCGCGCGCTGGGTGCTCACGTCATCGAACTGCCCACTATTCGGATCGAGCCACCGAGTGATTTGCGCGAATTCGCAGAGCTTGTGCAGGACGCACACATTTACGACTGGATCGTGTTCACCAGCGCAAACGGTGTCGACGGGTTTTTCGATATCTTCTTTAAATTATACGACGATGCGCGCGAGATCGGCGGCCCTCGGATTGCCGCCATCGGTCCGGCCACCGCACAACGGGTGAAAGACTTTCATCTGCACGTTGATCTTCAGCCCAAAGAATTCGTGGCCGAGGAGGTAGTGCGGGAGTTCAAGAAACAGGGAAGCGTTGAAAATTTGAAGATTCTTTTGGTACGCGCAGAAAAAGCGCGGGATGTCCTTCCGAAAGGGCTCTCGGGCCTGGGAGCAATCGTGGACGAAGCATTTGCTTATCGGACCGTGCCCGAGACGCGCGACATTAGCGGTGCGCGCAGACAGCTGGCGAAAGACGGAGCGGATTTAATCACGTTCACCAGTTCTTCGACGGTGGAAAATTTTCTCGCCCTCGGGCTACCGTGGCCGAAAGGAATGCAAGTTGCCAGCATCGGTCCAATCACGTCGCAGACTGCGCGCGACCATGGTTTGAAGATCGACGTCGAAGCTCAGCGACACGATATCGACGGTCTGGTGGACGTGATCGGCGTATTCTTTGCCAGAAAGCCTGCCGAGAAGAGTTAAAATAGGTAAATCGCCACGACGAACAC
>Ga0193709_1000505_pt1 | contig 13555 bp, 15 predicted proteins | sample H3c2metaG_FD_160571 | JGI IMG/M metagenome (GOLD analysis project Ga0193709, IMG submission 160571) | Soil microbial communities from a riparian zone of the East river system, Colorado, United States - H3c2 | ecosystem: Environmental > Terrestrial > Soil > Riparian zone | place: USA: East River... | reverse complement strand
CTCATATCCGTAGCGACAGAAGGGATGGCGCATTAGCGGCAAATAGAAGCGGCCACGCGTCTGGCTTTGCCAGACATGTGTCATCTCGTGGATGAACATGCCCTGCGCGGACAGCGGCTCGTGCGCGAAATCCTCCGACCATTGTTCGCTGTCGGGGTGAAAGTGGATATTACCGGTCGGCGCCATGACCACACCCTTTGGCTGGAACGGCCACCAGCGCCGGCGGACCAGCCGGACCCGGGCATAATCGATCGCGTCGCCGAACACGCTCCGCGCGAGCGTGATTTCGTCGGGTGTGAGGGGTCGGGCGGCGCGCATGTGTCTTTGAGGTAGGGACTTCCCTTTCCGCGGCCAAGCACAGCGCGCGCGAAGTGTCGTGCTCCCCATGCCCCCGGCATGGCTGTGCGCGACACTTGCCGCAGGCCAAATGCGCCGCTAGGGCATCGCAAAACTAACGGAGGAAAGCCCCATGAGCGAGACTGCCGATCGCGTGAAGAAGATCGTCGTCGAACACCTCGGCGTCGATGCCGAAAAGGTGACTGAGGAAGCGAGCTTCATCGATGATCTTGGCGCTGACAGCCTCGACATCGTCGAATTGGTGATGGCTTTCGAAGAAGAGTTCGGCGTCGAGATTCCCGATGACGCGGCCGAGAAGATCACGACCGTCAAGGACGCGATTGATTTCATCGACCAGAACAAGGGCTGACGAAGCCGCGATCAACGCCGCCCGCCTACGCCGGCTGAGGCGGCACGAACGGCTTCCCGTCCCGCGGGAGGCCGTTTGTTTTTGAAGAGCGATTGAATTGCACGGAGTGAGCCAATGCGGCGTGTTGTAGTAACCGGTCTGGGGCTCGTGACGCCGCTCGGCGGCGACGTCGAGACGACGTGGCGCAACATCCTCGCCAGCAAGAGCGGGGCAGGGCCGATCACGCGGTTCGACGCGAGCGACCAGAAATGCCGCATCGCCTGCGAGGTGAAGCCCGCAGACCATGAATATGGCTTCGATCCGGCGAAGCGCGTCGACCACAAGGTCCAGCGCCAGGTCGACCAGTTCATCATCTATGGCATCGACGCGGCCGGGCAGGCGATCGAGGATGCCGGCCTGCTCGACATGGATGAAGCTACGCGGTTCCGGGCGGGTTGCTCGATCGGCTCGGGCATCGGCGGGCTTCCGGGGATCGAGAGCGAATCCCTGGTCCTCCACGAAAAGGGACCGAGCCGGGTTAGCCCGCACTTCGTTCACGGCCGCCTGATCAATCTCATTTCGGGCCAGGTCAGCATTAAATATGGGCTGATGGGCCCCAACCATGCGGTCGTCACCGCTTGCTCGACAGGCGCCCATTCGATCGGCGACGCCGCCCGGATGATCAAGGACGACGATGCCGACATCATGCTCGCGGGGGGCGCCGAATCCACCATCTGCCCGCTCGGGGTCGCCGGTTTCGCCCAGGCGCGCGCCCTGTCGACCGCGTTCAACGACCAGCCGGAAAAGGCCAGCCGCCCCTATGACAAGGACCGGGACGGCTTCGTCATGGGCGAGGGCGCGGGCGTGGTCGTGCTCGAGGAATATGAGCATGCCAAGAAGCGCGGCGCGAAAATCTATGCCGAGGTCGTCGGCTACGGCCTGTCGGGTGATGCCTATCACGTCACAGCGCCGCACCCCGAAGGCTCGGGTGCGTTTCGCTCGATGCAGATGGCGCTGAAGAAGGCCGGCATGACTCCGGGCGATATTGATTACATCAATGCCCACGGCACTTCGACGCCGCTTGGCGACGAACTCGAGCTTGGCGCCGTCAAACGGCTGTTCGGCAATGCCATCGCCAATGTCTCGATGAGCTCGACCAAGTCGGCGACCGGGCATCTGCTCGGCGGCGCCGGGGCGGTCGAGAGCATCTTCTGCATCCTCGCCATGCGCGACCAGATCGTCCCGCCAACGCTCAATCTCGACAATCCGTCGGACGGCTGCGCCGATGTCGACCTCGTCCCGCACAAGGCCAAGCAGCGCAAAGTGAAAGCGGTGCTCAACAACAGCTTCGGCTTTGGCGGGACCAACGCCAGCCTGGTGATGAAGGCGGTCGACTAGGTCACCCCGCGATGCTCCGGCGGATCATTTTTGGCGGCGTTTTGCTTGGCCTGATTGCTGCGACCGCGGCCTTTTGGTTGCTTTGGGCGAGCCCGGGCCCAAAAGCGGGACCCCACCACATCATCGTCGAGGAAGGATCGAGTCTCGCCAAGGTCGCCGCCGTGCTGATCGCCAAGGGCGCAGTGCCGGGCACGGCCACCACCTATCGCGGCATGGCGAGGATTTTCGGGTCGAGCGATCCAATCCAGGCCGGCGAGTTCGAAATTCCGAAAGGAATGGGCGGCGGAGCTGTGCTGGACCTGCTCCAGCACGGTCGGCCAGTCGTCCGGCTCGTCACCATCCCGGAAGGCATGCCGGCGATCCTGGTGCAGGAGAAATTGGCGGCAATCCCCGAGCTGACCGGCCGCGCGCCGTTGCCGGCGGAAGGCTCTGTCCTTCCCAACAGCTATGACTGGCAACGCGGCGAAACGCGGGCGGCGGTGCTCAATCGGATGACCGATGCGATGGCCAAGGAACTCGATGCGCTCTGGGCCAGGCGCAAGTTCTACTGCCTGGTCAATTCCAAGGCGGAAGCGGTCACGCTGGCTTCGATTGTCGAGAAGGAAACCGGCAAGCCATCGGAACGGCGTACGGTCGCGGGGGTCTACTGCAACCGGCTTCGCATCGGGATGAAGCTGGATGCCGATCCGACCGTCATTTACCCTATCACCAAAGGCAAGCCGCTCGGGCGGCGGATCAAGCGCAGCGAGCTGAACGCGATCACCGGCTACAACACCTACCGAGAGGCCGGGCTGCCTGCGGGCCCGATCGCTAATCCGGGCCGGGCCAGCATCGCCGCCGTGCTCGATCCGGCGCCGACCAAGGCGCTCTATTTCGTCGCCGACGGCACCGGCGGGCATGTCTTCGCCGACACGCTTGCCGAGCATCAGGCCAATGTCCGCAAATGGTATGCCATCCGCCGCGCCCGCGGCGAGATGTAGGCTAGCCGACCGCATCTGCCCGAATATAGCCGACCCGCCGCTTCGGCCCGGCATAACCCCAGGCCCAACCCCTTATGCTGTCGAGCAGGGCGAAGTCGTCGCCCTTGGACAGCGTCGCAATCGTCGCTCCGTCGTCGCTCGGCAAAGCCACCAATTTTGCTTCCAGCTTGAGCTTGCGCGGCAGTGGCTCGGCATAGTGCGACGCAATGACCTGGCCGGCGAGCGCGGTGTCGGCGAGATCCTGGCGGTAGGCGTGGAAGGCGGGGTCGGGCAGGTTGGACGGTCCGGACAGCGCGAACCCGTCAGCGATGGGCGAAGGCGGGCTGGGCGACGGCCGGCCGGCGCCCGGCGGCGCCGCCTTCGGTCTCGTCGCCGCGGAGATTGCGTTTAAACCCTTCAAGAAACTCTGCCCCGTTGCTGGTGCGGACGACGAAGATATTGCGCCGGTCGTCCTGATCGCGCTCGCGGCGGAGATAGCCGAGCGCGCCGAGCGTATTCAAGGCGCGTGTCACTACGGGTTTTGAAACGCCAAGGACCCGCGCCAGCCCGCGCACCGTGTGCGGACCCGGGGTCAAATAGACAAGCATCAGCAGCGCCATCTGACGATTGGTCAGATCAGGCTCGCCCGATCGGACATAAGCGATCAGGGCGCGCATCCAACGGGTTAGCGACGATTCGCCCATAACTTTCCGGATTCTCCTCGCGTCGCTTGTGGAGTGTTAACTGGCCAGACGCCCAATTGTTGCAGGCAATCGGCCAAAAAGGCCGCAAAATGCGGTCGATGGGGGTATTCACCGCCGCGGATAGCGCTTCTGAAGGAGGGCGAAGACGGCCCTCAAGCCCAGCGCCTCGCCCCCCTTCGGCCGCCCGGGCTTGGCCGCCGGCCGCCAGGCGAAGGTGTCGAGATGCGCCCACTGACGTCCCTCGGGAACGAACCGCTGGAGGAACAGAGCGGCGGTCACCGCGCCGGCGAGCGGGGCTTCCGACGCATTGCTGAGGTCGGCGATGTCGCTCTTAAGCATTTCGTCATAACCTTCCCACAGCGGCATCCGCCACAGGGGGTCGCCTTCCTCCGTGCCGCAGCCAAGCAAATCCTCGGCGAGGGCATCGTCATTGGCGAACATCGCGGGCAGGTCGGGTCCCAGCGCCACCCGCGCCGCGCCGGTCAGCGTGGCGAAGTCGATCATCAGTTCGGGCTCATCCTCCTCGGCGCGGGCCAGCGCGTCACCGAGCACCAGGCGCCCCTCGGCGTCGGTATTCTCGATCTCGACGGTCAGTCCCTTGCGCGACTTGATAATGTCGCCGGGGCGATAGGCATTGGCGGACACCGAATTTTCGACCGCCGGGACGAGCAGATGGAGCCGAACAGGGAGCCTCTCGGCGATGATCAGCCGGGCGAGGGCGATGGCATGGGCCGCGCCGCCCATATCCTTCTTCATCAGCCGCATACCGCTCGCCGGTTTGAGGTCGAGCCCGCCGGAATCGAAGCAGACGCCTTTGCCGACGATGGCGATTCTCGGATGCCTGGGGTTGCCCCAATGAAGCTCGATCAACCGCGGCGCGCGGTCCTTTGAAGCGCCGCCGCCGACCGCGGCGATCATCGGATAGCCTTGCGACAGCGCATCGCCGGAAGTGACCTCAAGCTTCGCCCCGCTGTCGTTGTCGGCGAGAGCGCCTGCGGCCTGTTCGAGGTCGGCCGGCCCCATGTCGCCGGCGGGCGTATTGACGAGGTCGCGGACGAGCGCGGTCGCCTCGGCGAGATGCACCCATTGGCCGATCCGGGACGCTTCGGAGGACAGCAGGATGCGCGGTCCTTGCTCGTCACTGACACTGCTCTTGTAGCGGTCGAAGCGGTGCTGGGCGACCAGCCAGCCAAACGCAGCGGGGCCAGGCGCTCCGGAGGCGAGGCGGTAATGACCTTCGGGCAATGTCTCGCCGAGCTTGGCGAGGCACCATGGCGACAGCTTCGCCGCGTCGGCGACCGTGCTCACGACTTCATATTCGCCGTCGGCGGCGGGCAAGATAACCGAGGCGAAGGCGGTCTTGCCGTCGAACCTTTGGGCCTTGAGCAAGGCGCGGTCGGCTGCGCTGCGGCCTTTCACCCAATCGGCAAAGGTGCCCTTGTCGACGAGATGGATCGGCCGCGCCTTCTGGCCGCGGTCGGCGATGAGCAATGCAGCAAAATCGGTCATCGCCCGCCCTTAGCGGAGGCAAAGGAAGGGCGACAGGCCGGATAGATTATTTGCGAAGCTGCCCGCGCGCGGCGCCGTTGGGGAAGGCGGCGTTGTGGACGTTCACGTAATAGGCCGCCGGGCTTTTGAGGATGTCCAGGGCCAGGGCACGCGTGACCGTCGCGCAGCCGGCGCTGTTCCCGCTGCTGTTCGGCGCGGTGAGAGGGACGACCACTGGCCCCGCCACTCCGACCGCTCCGTGGTGGATGTGCGCCATGGTCGCGGTATCGATGTTCGACACGGAGATCTTGTAACACACCTTTTTCTGGCCCGAATTGACGGTGACGCTGGCGGTCCCGCGGGCGTCGGTGTCGCCCGGCCCGGGGATTTCGGCCGCGCCGGTCAACGTCGTGCTGAATTTGCGGCCGCCCTCGGCGGCAATGGACGTTCCCGCGATGAGCGCCGCGGAGGCGGTGAAGGAGAGTGCGAGAGCGAGCTTCATGGTCAGTCTCCCAATGCATTATTCCCCCGGTCGCAAAACGGCCGATTGAGGGCGGTTGTTCCGCATCCGATTCTTTACCCCTAACGCGAGCGCGTCATGCTCTTTCGGCGGCCAGGCCGGCGAAGAAGGCGGCGCGATCGGCTTCGTCCTGTTCCAAGGTGACAGTGGAGTCTTCGGCGATTCCCGCGGCCACCAGCGCCGCATGCTCGTCGTGGGTCGGGCTACGCCAATAGCCTGCCTCGTCCCATTCTCCTTGCTCCGGCCCGTCAAAGCCCGGCGGCGGCGGATAGTCGGTGCGCCATTCATGCGTGTTCCAGCACAGCCAGAGGCGGGGATGGTCGAAACTGTCACCTTCGACCCCCTTGATAGGGGGGTCATCAACTTCGCCGAATCCATCAACTTCGTGGGTCGGCGAGGCAAGCAGGCGCGCGGCGTCTCCAGTCCTGTCCTCGCTCAGGGCATCGAGCAATGGCTGCCAGTCGCCGGAGACTGCGGGCGCTGGAATGGGGATTTCGCAAGTCTGCGGAGCGCGGAAGGTCGCGCCGAGTCGGCACGGCGATCGAGCCGGCGAAGGACCGCGAATGCGAGCTTGTTATCGAAATGGTGGCGCTCGCCGACGATCGCGCCGTCGCGAAGCAGCTGCTCGGCGCTGCCCTTCAGCGAACGGGCGAGCAATTCGTCGGCGAGCTTCTCGCGTGCCAGCGATATCGCCGCCTCCCACGCCTTGGCGAAGAGCAGATGTCTCTGTCGCAGCGCATAGGCCGACTGGGCGCTCATCCCGCAGGCGCGGCAGGCGAGGGTCACAATGCCGGTTTCGGCCAGCATGCCGACGAAGCTCGCCATGCGCGTGCCGTCCCAGCCGTCCTTGCGGAGGCGGCGCGTTTCGAAAAAGCTGTCTTCGAGGCAGGTGGCGAGGGCGGGGGAATGGGTTTCGACCAAAGTGGGACTTTGGCCGAGCGGATCTTCTGTGCCGTCAGTCCCCCGGACTGACTTGCTCGAAGATGGTTCGTTTGATTCGTCTTCCATGAACCATATTGGAACATAGAATTTGCGTGTAGGAAAGTGTTTTTTGGAGGGGCGAAAATTTGGGGAGCGAATGTCCGTTAACGACCCAAAGCGGACATTCGCGCGACGCACGCATTGACGAGACCGCTGATCAAACTAGCTTCGCTTCCATGGTGAAGTCGCAACGGAAGAGGAGGGTGCTGTTGAGTACCGCAGTGATCATCGTTGGCCTGATCGCTGCAACGGGTGTTGCAGTGGTCGTCGTAATCTCGAAGTCTGATTATCTCGCATGGGATCGGGGCAAAGTGGGTATGCCACGATTACTAAAGCAGACGGAGGCTCGAACGGACGATCTACCTGCTTTGGTTGAAGCAATGTCTCGTGGAACAGCGTCAGTAAGATATGCAGCCCTGATTTTCGGTACCCCAGACCGCCCGTCCGATGAAGATGCGTTGAACGTCCAGGTCTCTTTCGAGAATGGTAAGGCAGGGTTTGATTGGGTCCTTTTGGGTCCACGAAACATTGAGGATCAAGAGAAATTCACGACATTCGCCCGTGCGCACGATGTCGAGCCGGTTGCCCATTCAAAGAACGGGGTTTCGTATCTCCGTGTCGAGTGTGCAGACGTTGCGAAATTCGCCGCCAGCGTTGTGACGGACATGTACGATCACCCGCCGAATGAGCCGCTCGGGCTTGTGTACGAAGGGTTCCAGTGGCCGCAAAGCTGATCTGCGCTAATGTCCCCTTTCCACCCATTCCGGACAATACTGTAACCGCGGGTTAAGCGCCGCCCGCTAACCACTCGGACACCCGCCTTACCCTTTGTGGGGGTGATCTCATGAAGGCCCGCTTCCGTTGTAGGCGGGCCTTCATGAGATCGACGCGGGGCGCGGCGGGTCAGGCCGCTCTAATGCGGACGATGTTGTTCAATGTACCGAAGTTCATTGCGCGCAAGATCGCTATTGGGCTCATATTTGAAGCTTCGTTGATACGCCTTCGCGGCGTCATCCCATCGTTGAAGTTCAGTATAAGCATATCCCTGTCCGCGAATCGCCACCGCCCGCCAGTGTGCTGCGCTTTCCCGGTCTTGCAGCTTTGAAGCGAGCTTCTCCGCCTGCTTGTAGAGGTCAAGCGAGCGCTCCAACTGGCCATTCACGCGAATCGTATAAGCATATTCAATCAGGTATTGAGCGTTGTTTCGGTCATGACCGACAAGGGTTTCGAGCACCTGTTCGGCCTCCTTCGGCCGCTTCAACTCGTTCAGCGCATAGCCTTTGACGAGCATAGCGTCGCACCAGTCGTTCTCGACCGAAACGCTATAGTTACCTTTCATGACGCTTTGCAAAACGGCAACGGCTACGCTCGGACAAATGGCCGTTGGATCCTTGGCATCCTTAAGCATGGCTTGCGCGATAATCGGGTCCACCAAAGCCAGCGACTGATCGGCCTTACCCGCTTTGAGCAGCTCTCTCGCTAACTCGAGGTCGCTTTGCTTGGGCTGTCCGCGAGCAGGTGAACTGAACAAGGCCAGGGCCGCGATGGCGGCGAAGAAACTGTCAGAAACGCGCATTCTCACTCCCCTGTCGGCAACGGCAAGCTTGAAGGATTGTGGGCTCCTACTCAACAGCAGAAATGTCCGCTTTCCACCCATTCCTGCCATTGGGCTAATGGCTGCTTTCGACCCATTGCGGACATGACCGCCATCGACCCAAAGCGGACGTCGAAGTTCGATGCACTGCGGACGGGGGGACTGTCTTATCTGATCGTCAAACTAGGGCGCGGCTGAAAGTCGCGCCTGTGCAGCGCGCAAGATCGATTGATAGCCGGCGCTGTGCCGAACGGGGTCGAGATCGGCATCATTATTCGCGTAGTTCAAAAACCAGGACGTAGCCGTCTCAAAAACTGGTCGAAGCAAGTCGACTGCTTGGTCGGGGTCGTGCAGGCGCGCGCTGGCGAAACACGCGAAATTGTAGCGCATAGTCATGTTGTCGGGCTCTACCAACAGCGCTTTATCAATCCATTCCCTGGCCCGCTCAGCCTCTCCCAGAGCGCCTAGCGCGTTCACGCCGAAACCTAAGGCTGATCCATTATTGGGATCCTTAGCCAGTGCGCGTTCAGCGCGGTCCAGCGTCATTCTCGCCGCGCGACGAACGCCCTCCTCATCGCCGAGCGCGTCAAATGCGCAAAGAAGCATGCCGGGATCGGCGACGCTTTCCTCTCCCAGCTCTGCCGCCTTCTCGAAAAAGGAGGCCGCGTCCTGGAACCGGTGTTCTATCCACGCGAGGCGCCCCCCTTCCGCGTTGGCTTCAAACGATTCAGGGTCAAGGCGAAGAGCAACCTCGATTTCCGCTCGCGCACTTTCCGCGTCGCCGTTCTGCCACATGTGTCGCGCTCTGACCGCGTGAGCCTCTGCGAGGTTAGGGTCCAGCAACACGGCACGCTCAACCGCAATGAAGCCACTCTCTCCGGTCTTTCCATGAATGAAGTGAAGGGCTGTTTGGGCAACAGCCATAAGCGCCCATGCTCGGGCATAGTTCGGGTCGATCTCAGTCGCGCGCTCACACAACCGGATGATCGGTTCCAAGCCGCGCCGCTCTCCGTCGCGCCCGCTGACATAGTAGCGGCGAGCCATCAGATAGAGGTCGTACGCTTCCGCATTCTCCGTGCCGCGTCTCGCGATTGCCTGCTTCTCCTGCGGTAGGAGCGTGAGTTTGAGCGCATCAACAATCGCCAACGAGATTTCATCTTGAAGTGCGAAGACGTCGTCAAGTTGGCGATCGTAACGCTCGGCCCAAACGTGACCACCGGTCGACGCGTCAATCAGTTGCGCAGTGATCCGGACCTGGTTGCCAGACTTGCGCACACTCCCCTCCAGTACATGGCCGACCTGCAGCTGCCGGGCGATGGCTGGAACATCCACGTGCTTGCCCTTGAAGGTGAATGCAGTGTTGCGCGCCACGACAGACAGCGCCGACACCTTGCTCAGGTCAGTAATGATGTCCTCGCTGATCCCGTCGCTGAAATACTCCTGCTGGGCATCGTCACTCATGTTGGCAAAGGGAAGCACGCAGATGCGGAGCTTTTGAGCCGAGGCCTCTTCCACAGAACCGGGAGGCGTCGCTCGCTGCGCTGGTCCGGCCAGCTCGGCTATTGAAGTCATTACTTTGCGCCATCCCGGGAACTCGTCGGTGCCGTTCCAACAAGCTAGGTCCGCGAGTTGAACCCGGTCAAACGGCATCGGGAGGGCTGCGCCATCGAGCGTGAGCTGGACCAGCTTTTGGGCCGATCGGGCCCGGTCGGCTTCAGACCTGACCCATTGCGATTTCACGGCCTCCGCGGACCAGAGGACCAGCACCGCCTTCGCAGTGGAAAGTCGCTCCTCAATCACGTCAGCGTAGTCTCGATTGGGGGGTAGCTCTGCGTCCCACCAAACGTCGTAGCCCCAAGACTGCAGGATCTGCACCATTGCGCCGGCTTCGGCGGCGCTCGAGCGTGCATAAGAAATGAACACGTCTGACATCTGCCGGAAATCCTGCCGCCGCGTGGCCAGTTTATTGCGCGCAAAACAGTCGGAGCGAAAGGTGCGGCACGGCTAATGTCCGCTTTCCACCCATTGCGGACGTTGCGCTGTCAGCTAAATGGGCCGTCAGGTTGAGGAGATGCGGGTGCCGCTGTTCGATGAAAATGATGAAATTTTGCGACGCATGGCCAGCGACGGGAGTAATCTAGGCCCTCCGAGGTTAGTCGATTTCTCGCATGCGTTTCCCGATGAGACTTCCGCCAACAGCTTTGCGCGAGCCGCCGAGCAAAATGGCTTCCAAGCGACTACGGAGACAGTCGAAAGCGACGAGGACCCTTGGGATGTTACGGCCTCCAAGGTGATGCAGCCTTCTTGTGAGAACATAACGGCCACCGAGGAGCATCTCGATGCCCTGGCCCGGAAGCTTGGCGGACGGTCGGACGGTTGGGGCTTCTTGAACCCCTAACGTCTGCTTTCCACTCATTCCGGCCGGCCCGTGACCCCTTAACGCCCTAGCTGACCAGGGGTCGCTGGTTCCTGTGAACCGGGAACCTTCGTGTTCTGGCTCAATTCAAAGTGGTCGTCGGGGAAACCCGGCGCAACCTTCGTACCGGACGGGAAGGCGGCACAGGCCGACAGGGCGAGCAGGGTCGTCACGATCACAAAAAGCTTCATGTCATTTCCTTACGTGTACGGGTGTGGCCTGGATCGTTGAGTACGAGGGTTATCGGTAGCCTGCCCAATCCTCGGGTCGTCGGCGCATCCGCTACACATCAGTTGCGTTGGGGGCCACGTCGAGGATGACACTGGCCCATGTCGGGACACGCCCAATTGAGCGCCACGCTTTTAGTTGATGCGATACGCCTTGCCGGGGAGCCGCGAGGAACAGGCGCGCCACGCGTAATGTCCGCTCTCGACCCATTGCTGCCAAACGTCAGCGAGACAGGATCGTATTTCCGCGACCAGGCCCGTGCTAGGGTCGCCGCCGTCCTAGTCGCGCATCGGGACGATCTTCAATTTTCCGACGGAGGCAGTGATGCGCGATGCGCCCGACCGGCAGCGGCTCGACGACAAAGTGGCGATCATCACCGGGGCCACCGGTGGGATCGGCGAAGCGACCGCGAAGCTGTTTCTCGACCTCGGCGCAAAGGTGATGCTGGTCGCCCGCTCCGCCGACAAGCTAGCCGCGACCAGGGGGCGGCTCGAGGCGCATGGCGAAGTGGAGGGAAGCATTTCCGACGCGGTCGACGAGGCGGGCATGTCGGCAGCGGTCGCAGCCACGCTCGATCGCTTTGGCGGTCTCGACATCCTCATCGCCAATGCCGGAACGGAGGGCGCGCTAAAGCCGATCGAAGCGCTGTCGGTCGAGGAATTTGAAGACACGATGCGCACCAACGTTACTGGCGTGTGGTTGGCGATGAAGCATTGCGTGGCGCCGCTCAAGGCGCGCGGCGGCGGGTCGATCGTCGCTATATCGTCAATCGCCGGGTGCATCGGCTTTCCGGCCATGGCCCCGTACATCGCCAGCAAGCATGCCGTGTACGGCCTCGTCAAAACCGCCGCGCTGGAGCTTGGCCCGTCGAACATCCGCGTCAACGCGGTCGGACCGGGCCCGATCGACAATCGCATGGTCGATTCGCTCCACAAACAGTTGGCACCGGACGATCCCGCGGCCCTGCGCAGCGGGATCGAAGCCGGCATTGCGATGCGGCGGTATGGCACCAACGAGGAGGTCGCACATCTGCTTGCCTTCCTCGCCAGCGACGCATCGTCCTACTGCAATGGATCGATTTACATGATCGATGGAGGCTATGTCGCGGCCTGACGGGCGATCGCCTTGTTCTGGCTCGTGCCTGCTTTCCACCCATTGCGGAGGCTGCCGATCCGCTTCAGTCTGCTCTGATGAACTTTCGCGCTCTCGCAGTTGCGGCGCTTTTGGCACTCGCTGGCCAGGCCGCGGCCCAGGCTCCGCCCGCGGCGCTTCCTTTCGTGCTGAAAGAGGTGGGGCCGGGGGTCTATGCAGCCATCGACGGGCCGGAGCATAAGTCCGGATCCAACGCCGGCTTCGTCATCGGCGAGGACGGGGTGCTGGTGGTCGACAGCTTCTTCGACCCCGACGCCACCAGAGCGCTCGTCGCCGAGATCCGCCGGCTAACGCCCAAGCCGATCCGCTACGTCGTCAACACCCACTATCACGCCGACCACAACGGCGGAGACCAGGTGCTGCGCGACGCCGGCGCGATCATCATCGCCCACCGCAACGTTCGCGGCTGGGTGCGGACCAACAACATCAACCTGTTCGGCGACCGGATCACGCCGGAGCTGAAAGCGCGGATCGAGGCGTTGCCGCTGCCGGACCTCGTCACCGACAAGGATTTGACCGTGTGGCTGGGCTCGCGGAAAATCGTGGTGCGGACCGTGCTCGGCCACACAGGGGGTGACCTCACCATCTTCGTGCCCGACGCCAGGGTGCTGTTCTGCGGCGATTTGCTTTGGCGCAAGGTGGCGCCCAATTTGATCGACGGCTCGGTCAAGGAATGGGCAGCGACGGACGGCGATTTCATGCGCATGCCGGACGCGGCCCGCACCGCCTATGTGCCGGGTCACGGCGATGTCGCGGACGTCAGGTACATTTCGGAGTTTCGCGTCTATTTGTTCAACCTCAGGCAGTTCGTGCGCGAGGGCCGCAAGGCCGGGCTCAAGGATGATGCGCTGGTGCAATATGTGAAGCCGAAGATGGCGCTGCTCTACTCGGACTGGGCGATCAGTGACCGCGCGATCGCGGCCGAGGTGCGGTACATGGACCAGGAACTGGCGGGGACCAAGCGCCGGCCGATTCCGCAGCCGGAATGATCATATGGAGAGGCGCAGATGATCGGATTGCTTGTGGTTGCCGCGGCTCTGGCGCCGGCGGCGCAAACGCCCGGCCTCAAGGCAATTGGCGGCCTGGCCGGCTGCTGGAATGCGCCCGGGACCGTCCGCGGCAAGGGCGCGACTTCGGTTGCGCGAGGGACCTGGCACCTCGGCGGCCGCTATTTCGTGCTGCAGCTGCGGTCGATCGCGCCGAAGCAACCCTATGAAGCTGCGATCACGTACGGCGCCGGCGAGAAGCCCCAAGAGATCGGCTCATTTTGGATGGATACGTTTGGCGGCCTTTACGGCCCCTCCCTCGGCTTGGGCGCCGTGACGCCTGGCGGCTTCAGCCTTGACTATCGATTCCCGGATTCCGTCTACACCAATGGTTTCGAGCGGAAAGGCAAGGGCTGGACGTGGACGATCATGGAGAAGGCCACC
>Ga0193709_1000504_pt1 | contig 13560 bp, 8 predicted proteins | sample H3c2metaG_FD_160571 | JGI IMG/M metagenome (GOLD analysis project Ga0193709, IMG submission 160571) | Soil microbial communities from a riparian zone of the East river system, Colorado, United States - H3c2 | ecosystem: Environmental > Terrestrial > Soil > Riparian zone | place: USA: East River... | reverse complement strand
AATCCACTGGCGCCGGCAAGAATCAATTTCGTTTTGCTGTAGCGTACCTGTTGGAAGTCCACGGCCAGAGCAAGCTTCAGCAAAGCGCCAAACATGTACAGAAAAGGAATCAGTTGCAACACCACTGCCAAAGAGAGGAGTCGCTGGAAGGATTCCTGCACACCTGAGCCCCAGAAATTCATCAAAACCAGGGCGAATGAAACGCCCGCATGCACCAACAGCGCGGCATACGGGGTGCGGTACTTCGAATGAATGCTGCCCAGCCAGCGAGGCATGTAGGAATCGAGGCCAGCAACAAACGGAATGCGCGCAGAACCGCCAAGCCACGCAGAACCTATTCCGGCGATGGACAAACTCAATAGAAACGCAAACGGCGCGACAATCCACAACACTCCGACGCGTTCCGCCATGTGCGTCACCGCTTGTACGATACCTTGCAGCACGCTGATGTCCTGCTTGCTCACCGCCACCAGCAATGTCAGCGTGGCGCCAATATAAAGCGCGCCGGAAAGTATGCCACCCCAGGCGACGGCTACCGGCAGCGTTTTTTGTGGATCCTTAATTTCGTCGCCCATGATCGAAGCAAGTTCTAGCCCGACCAGACCAAAACAGATGACGCCAAACGAATTCAGAACAAACCGCGGATTTTCTGGAATCTTGAAATCGGCCCAGGTAACATTTGTTCCAAAACGCGACCACACGATCAGCCCGAGACCCATCAACAACCCGGCGGCGATAAAAGTTCCCATTCCGCCGATATTGTTGACCCACTTGCCGACTCCAAGACCCACGATATTCAGCACTACCAGAATCGCCAGCAACGCCGCGCACGATGTCAGCGCAAAAATCTTATTGTCCGCAAGTTGCTCATGTCCGGCACCCAGCGCGAATACCGAAACGCCAACGAAATAAAGCAGAACTGTGGGCACGTACATCATATTGTTGGTCCAGTAGCACCAACCTGATAAGAATCCGTGGAAGTCTCCAAAGACCTCCTTGGCCCAAAGATAAACGCCGCCTTCGCCTGGATAACGTTGCGCCAATTCAATCACCGCAATTCCCTGCGGCCAGAAAAAAAGCACCAGAGAAATGATCCAAAGCCACATGGTGACGCCGCCGTTGGCCGCAATCGATGGCAGCACATTCAAATTGAAAACGGCGACAACGAACAGCAGCACCAAGTCGCGCTGTCCGAGGACTCGTTTTAAATGCGGCTGGGTTTCCGCGTTACTCACGTCTTGAGGCAACGTTGTTCTCCGAAAGTCTCCGCGGATTTCAACAGGCTCGCAACTCTTGGACTGATTTGTGAGGCGGCGGGTTTCTCCAGCCGTCCCGGTCTAATCGCCGTCAATCCGCGCCTGCCTGCCGCAGGCAGGCGCAGCGAGGAATCTCTCTTCGAGGTATGCCGAAGCCATCGCGAACCATCAGTGTCCGGCCGCCGCGGTCACCATGCCGCGTTCGGCTTGCGCTTTGGCCAATCCCGGCGCGACTTCGTCAAACACCGCGAGGTGCTTATCAATGTCCGCGTCCGTGTGCTGCACCGAAATCGTCCACTGCTCGTCCCACCAGTACGGCTGAGCCAGCACGCCGCGATTGACCATAGCGAACCAGTAATGCCGCCACAAATCGACATCGATTTTCGTCCAGTCGCGATAGTTCTTGATTTCTTGCGGGTAAAGCATCAGCGCGCCGTTGACTCCGGCGCTAACCACATATGCTTTCAACCCCGCCTTGCCGACGATCGTGCGGTAACCTTCCGTCAGCTTCTCGCTCAGCTTGCCGACGTGCGCGTAGTTTTCCCTTGTCAGCACTTCGCGGAACGTCGCGAGTCCCGCTGCCATCGCCACGCGATTCGTGTTGTAAGTTCCACCGTGAAAAACTTTGTGGTCGGAGATCAGTCCCATCGTTTTGCTGCTGGCGCCGAATGCACCCAAAGGCAAGCCGCCGCCAATCGATTTCGCCAGGCAAATCATGTCTGGCTTTACGCCGAAATAATCGCTGGCGCCGCCCCAGGCAAGTTTTGCCCCGGTCTTTACTTCATCGAAAATCAGCAGCGCCCCATTGGCATCGCAAAGTTTCCGTAAACCTTCTAGAAAACCCGGCTCAGGAATGCACAGTCCGACATTCATCATGATCGGTTCCAAAATAATCGCCGCAATCTGGCCGGCGTATTGTTTGAAGCGATTCTCGACGCTCTTCAAATTGTTGAAGCTGGCCACGACCACGTTGTCGATGGCTGCCTTTGGCACGCCACCGCCGCCAGGAACGGAATTCGGCGCGTTTTCATCGCCGTATTCAGTCTCTTTCGGCTTCACGCTGACCAACGCAGTGTCATGCAGCCCGTGGTACGACCCTTCGAACTTGATAATTTTGTCGCGGCCGGTCGCGGCGCGTGCGATGCGACAAGCGTGCATCGTCACTTCCGTGCCGCTCGAACCAAAACGCACCATTTCCACCGGATAACGCGCGCAGATTTCTTCCGCCAGTTCCCATTCCTGCTCGTGCGGCATGCCGAACGTCGTGCCTTCGTGCAATTTCGTTTCAACCGCCTTCACGACGGCCGGATGGCAGTGCCCCGCCATTAAGGCGCCGAAACAAAGGTTGTGATCAATATATTCGTTGCCGTCAATATCGTGAATCTTGCTGCCCTTTCCGTCCCGCACAAAAATCGGGTAAGGCTCGTAGTGCCGGTAATTGCTCGCGACCCCCAGCGGAATTCGTTTCTCCGCCCGTTTGTGCGCAGTCGCCGACTTCGGCGTGCGCTTTTCGTATGCCGCGATTTCTTTGTTCAGTGCTTCGTACGACATGACCGTTCTCCAAACAAGCCAGCCTGGCCTTGTGCGGCTAGCCCTTTGCAGGTCTCTTCCCTGCCGTCAGTTTGCTGCAAAAAAACTTTCCCAGACGCGCGGAAACGCGGCCCGCACGAGCCGCGCCTATTTCTATGTTCCGCGTTGTCGCCCTAGAAGTAAAACTTCAGTGCGAACTGCACAAGGCGTGGATCGCGCGCCCGCTTCACGCGGCCAAAGTCTGAACCATCCGTGGTATTCCCGTCAGGTTGGTAAAACTGCGCGTAGTTGAACAGATTGAAAATTTCCCCGCGGAACTGCACGCGGTAGCGTTCGCCGATGCTGGTATTCTTCAAGATTCCAAGATCGGTCTGGAATTCGCTCGGTCCGCAGCAGATCGTCCGCGGCGCGTTACCGATAGTGCCGAGCACAACTCCGCCAGGGTCGTTTGAGCAAAGCACTTGACTGTTAGTTGTGTCCGCAGGATCGATACATCCGGTACTGAATGAGTTCGGATCGAAACCCAGGTTCCCGGGGCCGCGCGGATTCGCCTTCTTGAATGGTGCGATCAGATTTGGCTGTCCCGAAGTTTCGAAGTCGAAACTGGAATACAGTTCATTGTCGTCCTGGTCCGTGATTCGGATCGGAAAGCCGGTTTGTGCCGTGGTGGTTCCCGACAGCGTCCAGCCGTTCAACAGCTTTCCGGCGAACCCTTCACGCTTCGCAATGGGAAGCTCCCAGTAATAGCTGAAGACAAACCTATGCCGCGCATCGAACAGCGATGGCGAACGCCCGATCCGCGGATTGAACGGATTTACCAGGCTTTCAAACGTCGAAGCGTAGTCCAGCGACTTGCCAAATGTGTACGCGCCGGTGAACTGCAGTCCCTTCGAGAAGCGCTTCTCCAGGCTGGCCTGCAAAGCGTGGTATGCGGAACTCGAAATGGTTCCCTGCTGAAAAATGCTGGAGAAGACGGGCAGGCCATCGGCTGGGCAACCTACGCCGGTCGTCGGCTCGCAATTCGGAGACGAGAACGGTCGAAGCCCCACTAGGTTGATGTCCGTAGGATTCGGGCCTGTAATGCTCTTGATGGAGCCGTATGGCAGATGCAAAGTCACGCCTGCCGGAATGGCACCCGCGGGTACGATATACTGACTGTCAGCGCCATACTGACCGCAAGTGCCAACTCCAAGTATCTGGTTAAGGTCCAAGCAGGTCTGAGAATTCCCAGGATTCAACTCCTGTGTTGCCAGTAACCGATGGCCCTGGCGTCCCACATACGCGATCTGGAAAACCAAATCCTTCGCCAGTTCGCGCTGAATGGTCAAGTTGTACTGCTCCGCATACTGTGACCGGATTTCCGGTGCAGCCTGTCCGTACAGCAAAATTGGTCGGAACAGCGCCCAATCTACAGGTTGATTCCGCGGCGGATTCAGGATGCCGTTGAATGGATTGGGAGCCACACTGCCATCCTGGTACTGAAATGGCAAATTAAACATGGTGTTGTAAATGCTCGAACTTCCGCCGAATGGCGGCTCTGCGCTGAACTGTTCCATCACTAACTGCTCGATCGGGTTATAGAAGATTCCATATCCCGCCCGTATGCTGGTCTTTCCGGGGCCTCCGAACAACTTTCCGAGCGCGCCGTCTCTCGAAGACGGACTCCACGCCAGGCCAATGCGGGGCGCAAAGGATTTGTAGTACGTTTTGGTCAGACCAACCGGCACGCCCTTGTCGCCGGCAACCACTAGCCCGGTCGGAATCACACCGGTGTTGCTACAGTCCGGATTAGCGACTCCCCATACGTTCGTGAAATAGTCGATGCTGGTCTGAGAAAGCTGACAAGGATAGATCGTAGTGTCCTGTCCCGGCCGGAACGTTTGCACCTTCTTCCCGACGTCCGCCAACGGAGTATTCAATTCCCAGCGCAGTCCGTAATTCAGGGTCAGGTTGGACTTCAGCTTCCAGCTATCTTGGGCGAACAGGTACACAGACTTCGACCGGATTTTTTCATCCTGCGCCGAGCCTTGAATGTAGTTGTCGGTAAGTCCCAGGAGATAATCCGCAAAGAGATTGTCCGACGCAGTATCGTTTGGCCCGCCTCCGTAAAGGTAGGAAGAACCGTTGATATTGAAATAGAGGCGTTGGTCAAACTGTTGATCGCGGAAATCGCCGCCGAATTTAATGCTGTGATTTCCAATGACCTTTCCGAAGTTGTCCGAAATTACGTAGGTGTTGCCTTTTTGCGGCAACTCGCCCTCAAAATTATTCCCCAGTGAAAATCCACCGGAGATATTTACGTATGGCACGCCTTCCCGCGTTGCGCCAAGATTCGGATGAATCCCCAATTCTGGATTATTCGGATCCGCAAAGCAATTGGCGGCAGCAACCGTTTTACACGAATCCTGCACCAGCGCGGTGTGCTGGGGATGCAGGAACGTCCCTTGCCCTTCGCGGAAGAATGTGAAGCGCACTTCATTCACGGAGGTTGCGCCAAGTGTCCAGGTGTGTGCAATGTTCACCTGCTGGGTTCGCTCGTCGGTCAAGTCGCCAAAACCCGGCAGGTTCGCGCCTCCCGCCTGGAATTGTGCGAACGGCTTGGCCAGATAATGCTGCGTAAAGTAGTAGTAGCCCGTCAGGTGCTGGTTTTTCGTCAGTTCGTGGTCGATTTTCGCTGTGAACTGGTTGCTTCTTTCGTGTCTCAGAGGCGCCGCCTGGAACGTTCCATCCGGACGGTTCGCCTGCGGAACATATTGATTCAAAAGATCGAGCGCCGTCTGATCCATGCAAGCCGTCGGTATTACGTTAGTCGGGAAAATCGACGAATACGGAACAATTCCGCCCGGCTGGGTCGAAGGCATCGGGATATTCAAACCGCAACGGCTATTTAATGCTTGCGCGAAGAAATCGGTGGTAACCCCGCCGCTGAACGGCGTCGCCGAAAAGTCTCCGGTTCGCTCCAGATTCGTTGGCACTGCGACCGTATCAGAGGAATTACCTTTCCGCAAACGGTCCCCTTCAAAGGTCACGAAGAAAAACGTCTTGTTTTTCTTGATCGGCCCACCCAGCGTCGCTCCAAACTGATTTTGCAGATAGTCGCCTTTCGTGGTATCGAAGAAATTCTTGGCGTTTAGCGCCTGGTTGCGGAAAAACTCATAAAGATTCCCGTGCAAGTCGTTGGTTCCGGACTTCGTCACCACGTTTATCACCGCGCCGGAATTGCGCCCATATTCGGCGTCAAAAGTATTGGTCAGAACGCGGAATTCCTCGATGCTGTCCGGTGACGGCTGAATCGCAGGCAAGTTCGCAAACTGATCGTTTCCGTCGCCGCCGTTCACCGTGAAATTGTTGTCGCGCCCGCGGCCGCCATTTACGCTCACCACACCCGCGCGATCGCTCCCATAAACGTTGTCGACACCCAGCTGCGATTGCACGCCTGGCTGCAACTGCAGCAGTTGATAGGTATCGCGCTGCGCCAGCGGCAATTCGCTCACCGCACGTTCTCCAACAACTGCGCCAAGCTGCGTCGACGTCGTATCCACCAGCGGCGGCGCCCCGGTCACTTCGACCGTCTCCGTTGATCCGCCCACCTGCAGCACGACGTCCAGATTCAGCACTTCGTTCAAATTCACCACAATGCCTTTGCGCAGGTATTTCTTGAATCCCGCCTGGTTCGCCGATACGTCATAAGTCCCGACTGGAACTTCCAGAAAAATATACTCGCCATTGCCGCCGCTATCGGCATCCCGCTGCTGCCCGTTGGCCTCGTTCACGATGCTCAACTTCGCGCCAGTAACCGCGCCACCGGTCGCGTCTGTTACGGTTCCGCGTATTCTTCCGCCCGTACTCTGCGCAAGAGTATTCGTTGCTCCCACGACCCCGTAAAATATCAAGGCCAAAAGGAATAGCATGCTCCTGCACGAGGATGTGCGGAAAAAACATTTCACTTTCATTGACTCACCCCTGAGCCTCGAAGTTTTGATTTGGCACCGCGCCTTCGAGGTTGCCGTGCCCCGTAAACCTTACTATAATCCTGTAAACTTATGGAAAGCCCGTGGTGATGTCAAGAAAAAAGAATTTATCCAAGGCATCGGTTTCGCGCGATGCTGGCGCTTCGCTACGCATTAGCGAAGTCGCTCGCCGCGTGGGAATTTCTTCTTCCGCGCTGCGTGCCTGGGAAACCCTCGGGCTCATCAAACCACAGCGCACTCGCAGCCGTTATCGTCTCTACAACGAAGCGGACGTGCGCCTTTTGCAGCGCGCCATTTTTCTTCGGCGCGCGCGCGGATTAAATCCCGCCGCCATCGTTCACGTTCTTAAACGGCAGGGCGTCGTCTCAACGCCAGCCGAAAATACCGCTTCTCCCGGTTTGCGTTTTCGCCGCCTGCGCCAAGGCCGCAATCTCTCGCTCGCGCAGGTTGCCAGCGCCACCGGAGTTTCCGTCGGCTTTCTCAGCGCTCTCGAACGCGGCCAGATCTTTCTTCGAGCCTGCCAGGGACAATTCCAAACTCGTGCGCCCGACCGAGCGCAAAGTTCTCGAAACCACCAAGGGCGTCCGCATGGAACTTCTTGCCTGGGGCAACACTGCCATGGAGCCGCATCTTTTTCGCATCAAGCCCGGCGGCGGCAGCGGCGAATCTTACACTCACGAAGGCGAAGAATTCCTGCACATCCTGCGTGGCGAATTCGAAATCTGGCTGAACACGGATGAGCATTACCGCATGAAGCCTGGCGACAGTCTTTATTTCCAGAGTTCCACGCCACATCGTTGGCGCAATCCTGGGAAAACGGAATCCTGGGTGCTATGGATCAACACGCCGCCCACCTTTTAGGTTAAATTCTTCGTTGCCAACGCTTGACGCTCTTTCTTTGTGGAGGATCGATGAAGCGCACGACTCTACTCTTGGCCGTACTGTTCATCTCGTTCTCGCTCGCTGCCTGCAGAAATTCTACGCCCACGCTTAGCCTGCTGGTATGGGAAGGCTATGCCGATCCTTCCTTCGTACATACCTTCGAGACTTCTCACCACTGCAAAGTCGTCGCCTCCTACATGGGCTCAAGCGACGAACTGGTGGCCAAACTTCGCGGCGGCAGCGCCGCCAACTACGATGTCATTTCGCCGTCCAGCGATGTTGCCGCCTCGATCGTCAAAGCCGGGCTCGCCGCGCCGCTCGATCTCTCCAGAATTCCTTCTTACGTGCAGCTATCGGCCAGCCTTCGCGATTCTTCTCTCGTCAAGACAAACGACCAGGTTTTCGGCGTCCCGTTCATGTGGGGACCCAATTCGCTGCTCTACGACACCAGCGTGTTTCCGCAGCCGCCTGATTCCTGGAACGTTCTATGGGATCCCAAATATCGCGGGAAAATTTCTTTGTGGGACGAACTCTCCAGCATCTACATGGCCGCGCAAGTTCTCGGTTACGACCAGCCCGACCCCGGCCAGCTCTACCATCTCTCCGACGCCCAGCTCGATGCCGTAAAGAAAAAACTTATCGAACTTAAACCCAACGTTCGCAAATTCTGGTCCACTGGCGGCGAGCTCACCAATCTTTTTCAGAATCACGAAATCGTCCTGGCCATGGGCTGGCCGCTCAACACCGCACAGCTTCGCAAGTTGAATTTCCCCATCGGCGAAACTATTCCAAAAGAAAGCACCACCGGCTGGATCGACCACCTGATGATTACCTCCGCCAGCAAGAACAGGGATCTCGCCACCGAATTCCTCGCCTATATGGTCGAGGCCAAAACGCAAAAACTCGTCAGCGATGTCACTCACTACACTCCTGCGAATCCTGGCGCGGCGGGATATCTCTCGAATGACGAACAAAAATCTCTACACCTCGACGATGCGGCTGGCGACATGACGCACATCTATTTCTGGCAGGATGTTCCACGCCGCGCCAAGTACAACGAAATCTGGAACGAGGTCAAAGCCGCCCAGTGACCCAAGTTTCGTCACCCGCCGCGCATTCCGTTGCCGATTCACTCGAACCTGGAGCCACGCTGCTCGAAGTGCGCGCCGTAAGCAAACACTTCGGCGCGCGAGAAGTCTTGAAAACTCTGTCGCTGGAAATTGCCGCAGGCGAATTTCTCACCCTGCTCGGTGAAAGCGGCTCCGGCAAAACCACGCTGCTTCGTCTGATCGCTGGATTCGAACAGCCCACAAGCGGCGAAATCTGGATGCACGGCACCCGCCTCGACAACCTTCCGCCATACAAACGCCGCGTCAACACTGTCTTCCAGCAATACGCGCTTTTCCCGCATCTCAACGTCAATGAAAACGTCGCCTACGGTTTACACGCAGCCAACACGCCGAAAACAGAAATCGCCACCCGCGTTAGCGATGCTCTGGCCATGGTTCGCATGCAGGAGTACGCTACCGCCAAACCCACAAAACTTTCCGGCGGCCAGCAACAACGCATCGCGCTCGCCCGCGCGCTCGTCAATCGCCCGCAACTTCTTCTGCTCGACGAACCGCTCTCCGCGCTGGACGCCAATCTCCGCAAAGAAGTGCAATCTGAACTAAAATGCCTGCAACGCGAAGTCGGCATCACTTTTCTCTTCGTCACCCACGATCAGGAAGAAGCCATGGCCCTTTCCGATCGCATCGCTCTTCTTCGTAATGGCGCACTCGAGCAAGTGGCCTCGCCTCGCGACATTTACACGCGTCCCGCCACCGCCTACACGGCGCAATTCATCGGTCAAACCAATTTGCTGCGCGCCATCATCCGCAACCGCGTCGCCGACTGCGGCGCGTTCCAGTTTCCTTGTGGGCAAGAAGACGGGTCAGCGCTCTTCTCGCTTCGCCCCGAAGCAATTTCCCTCGCTAGTGATTATTCGACGGCCGAGGCAAGTTCCGCGCAACCGGCCGAACCAGTTCGTTTCGCCGCGAACATCCACCAGCAGATTTATTCTGGCGCCACCGAACTCCTCGAACTCGAAACCGCCACCGGCGCCATACTCCGCGCCCGCATTCCGTCACGCGCCGAACTCACGGGCTCTCGCGAATTTGTCTTCTCCTGCAAAGACGCAATCCCCGTCCGCGACTGACCATGCCCTCTTCTGACCTCATTTCCGCTGGCGTTCATCCGACCGCGCACTTTTCCCGGGTTTTCTTTTTCTTAACTGTTCTCCGGCCGCTGATCTCTGATCACTGTCCTTTCCCACTGGTCACTGGTGTCTAATGTATTCCCGCGCCTACAAACTCCTCGTATCCCTCCCTCCCATCCTCTGGGTAACACTCTTCCTGCTTCTTCCCTACTTGCTCATGTTCCTGCACAGCTTCTGGACCGTCCGCGACGGCGTCATCCTCCATCACTGGAATTTGGACAACTACCTCACGCTCTTCAAAAATCCGCTTTACGTCCAAGTCCTGTTCCGCACCGTGCGCATCGCTGCCTCCGTCACAATTCTTTCCGTACTTCTCGGCTACCCGCTCGCGTATTTCTTATCCTTTCGAGCCGGCCCACGCAAAGAACTGCTCTATCAGCTGGTCATCGTTCCGCTGTGGGTCAGCTATCTAGTTCGCGGCTACGCATGGAAAACCATTCTCGGCAGCGACGGAGTCCTCAATGGCTTCCTCCAATATCTTCACATCACGCACGGCCCCGTCTCCGCGCTTCTTTACAGCCCGTTCGCCGTAGTCCTTATGCTCACGCACATCTACACGCCATTTGTCTTTCTTCCGATCTACGCTTCGCTCGAACATATACCTCGTCCGCTAGTCGAAGCCTCGCAAGATCTCGGCGCATCGCCGCGCAAGACTTTCCTCCGCGTAATCCTCCCGCTCTCTTTTCCCGGACTGCTCGCGGGAGCAACCTTCGCCTTCGTTCTCTCACTCGGAGACTTTCTCGCACCGCTCCTCGTCGGCGGTCCGTCCGGCACCATGATCGCCAACCTGGTGCAATCGCTCTTCGGCGCCGCCTACGATTGGCCGCTCGGCGCAGCCATCTCCGTCTTCATCCTGATAATCACGCTCTCCCTGCTCGCCCTCACGCAGCGTGCGGAAAAGCGCTGGTCGTTTGAATGAGCGCCGCAGCTAACACCGCGACGCGGCGTTCGCCGTTTCTCACCGCCTACGCGGGCATCGTCTTCGCGTTCATCTACCTCCCCATCATCGTGCTGGTCGTGTATTCCTTCAATCGCGACGGAGTCGGCGGCTTTCCGCCGCGCCATTTCACGTTCGACTGGTATCGCCAGCTTTTTGCCGACTCCGCCATATGGGATTCCGTCCTCAACAGCCTCAGCGTGGCTGCCGGAGCTGTAGTGCTCTCCCTCACGCTTGGCTTTCTCGCAGCGCTCGCTCTCGATCGCGCCAATTTCCCCGGCAAATCGTTCTTCCGCCGCCTGGTCCTTCTTCCGCTGATCCTACCCGGCATCATTACCGGACTCTCTCTGCTGCTGTTCGCCGTCCGCATCAGCCTCGACCTCAGCCTGATCACCATTTTTCTCGGCCACGGCACCGCTCTCATCTCCGTAGCCACCACCGAACTCTTCGCCGGCCTGCAAAAGATGGATCGCCGTCAGGAAGAAGCCTCGCTCGACCTCGGCGCCACTCCCTGGCGCACTTTCTGGCTCGTCACTCTCCCCAATCTGAAGCTTTCTCTTATCGCCGCCGCGCTGCTCATCTTCACTCTCTCCATGGACGAAATTGCCGTCACCTTTTTCCTCTACGGCCGCGAATACACTCTTCCTCTCGAAATCTGGGGCCGCCTCCGCCGCGGCATCACTCCAGAAATCAACGCCATCTCCACCCTGATCCTCGTCGTCTCCATTGTTCTCATCACCGTCTGGTACCATCTCCGCACCCGCTCCGAGCGCCAGTAGCACAGCCAATCTTGGCGGTGTGCGATGTAAGCAACGCCACGGAGGAACGGGGATAAAAAATCCAGAATCATAAAGGGCTTCTAGTGTCTACCTATCCCCACAAAATCCTCTTACTGGCTGTTCTGCACTCATTGGCAATCGCCGCTCCAGTCGTCTTTCACGCTCATGCACCCACCGACGCCACCATCCTCATCATCAACGCGCAACTCGCAGACGGTACCGGCGCTCCGCTTCGCGAAGGCGCTCTGCGCATCCGCAACAATCGTATCGCCAGCATCGGCAAACTTTCCCCCGCTCCCGGCGAACAGGTTCTCGACGCCCATGGCTTGGTGCTAGCTCCCGGCTTCATTGACATTCACAATCACTCCATCGATGGACTCGACTCCGATCCGCTCGCCGAAACGCAAATCGCGCAAGGCATCACCACCGCCATACAAGGCCCCGACGGCGATTCTCCCTGGCCGATAAAAGATTGGATCGACAGCCGCCGCAAAAATCCCGCCGCCCTCAACGTCGCGGTCTTCGCGGGACACGCCACCATCCGCGAACAAGTCATGGGCAAAGATTTCAAACGCGCGGCCACGCCACAGGAAATTGAAAAAATGGCCCAGCTCACCTGGCAAGCCATGAACGAAGGCGCCATCGGCCTTTCCAGCGGTCTCGAATACGAAGTCGGCAGCTACAGCGACACCGCCGAGCTTACCGCCATGGCGCGCAGCGCCGCCGAACACGGCGGCTTTTACAGCACGCACATCCGTGACGAAGCCGACAAAGCTTTCGACGCTCTGGTGGAAGAAATCGAAATCGCTGAGCGAGCCCACATTCCAGTGGATCACTCGCACATCAAGCTCGGCACTGTAGCCGTACAGGGCAAAGCCTCCGAATATATCCAGATCATCGAAGAAGCCCGCAACCGCGGCGTGGATTTTCTCGCCGACTGTTATCCCTACGACGCCTGGCATTCCAACCTCAAAGTCGTCGTTCCTGACAAACAATACGAGAATCCCAAAAGCGTCGGCAAAGCCATCGCCGATCTGGGCGGCCCCGATCACCTGACCATCACCGAGTTCAAGCCCAATGCCTCTTATGCCGGCCACTCTCTAGCCGAACTAGCAAAATCCAACAAACTCTCTCCGGTCGAAATGTTCATTCGAATAGTTCGCGAAGGCGATGCCGCCAACAGGGAAGCCGAAGTCATCGGCCATTCCATGATCGAAAGCGACATCAAAGCGTTTTATCAACAACCCTGGGTCATGGTAGCCAGTGATGGCGGCATCGGCTCAGCGCATCCGCGCGGAGCCGGAACTTTCCCCCGCGTACTCGGCCGCTTCGTCCGCGAAAAACATTGGCTGACGCTGCCCGAAGCCATCCGCAAAATGACTTCCCTCCCCGCACAACGCCTCAACTGGACGGACCGCGGCGTCCTCCGCGAAGGCGCTTACGCCGATCTAGTCCTCTTCGATCCCGCCACCATCCTCGACCACTCCACCTTCGCGAAACCGCAAGAGCTCCCCGTCGGCATAGAAAAAGTTTTCGTCAACGGCATCCCGGTCTGGTCCGGCAACAAACCCACCGGCGCAATCCCCGGCCAGGTCCTAACCCGCTAACTCCTTGAGTTCTTTCTCCGTGCCCTCTGCGCACTCCGCGTTAAGAGCCTCGTTCGTCCAACCTGGATGTACAATTCCCAGCACCATTTCCCCCTAAACTTGAACTTTTAGGTTTCGACTTTTGACTCCCTTCCGGCGTACCATTTCCCTGCCAACAAAGGAGCCTTTACATGATCCGCAAATTCGCCGTTCTAGCAACGCTCGCCAGCACTCCACTTCTAACTTTCGCGCAAGCCGTGCCTTCCGCTGCGCCCTCTGCAAATCCCGTCAGCGACGCCCTCCGCTTCGGCCTCACCCGCTCGGCAAAAAACATGTCCGCCGCCGCCGAAGCCATGCGCGCA
>Ga0193709_1000503_pt1 | contig 13561 bp, 12 predicted proteins | sample H3c2metaG_FD_160571 | JGI IMG/M metagenome (GOLD analysis project Ga0193709, IMG submission 160571) | Soil microbial communities from a riparian zone of the East river system, Colorado, United States - H3c2 | ecosystem: Environmental > Terrestrial > Soil > Riparian zone | place: USA: East River... | reverse complement strand
GATGCAATTGAAGAATCGGGCCGCGCAGGAAAAATCTTGCTGAAGACCGCATCCGCAGGACATTCCATTGAGATCAGTCTGGCGGACAACGGAACCGGCATCGTTGATGTCGAGCGCATTTTCGATCCTTTCTACACCACCAAGCCGACCGGCAAAGGGACCGGGCTGGGATTGAGCATCTGCTACGGCATCGTGCGCGCACACGGCGGAGAAATTCAGTGCTCGAATAACGCTGACGGCATGGGCAGCACCTTTTCGATACGGATTCCGGCCGCGATAGAAGCGCCCAACGACAATATGAGCGCCGGCGCCAGTGCCAGTGCCAAACAGGCGGGACGATGACGCAGGCTAGAGCTGTGACGATCTTGCTGATTGAAGATGAGCCGTCGGTTACTGCTTTTGTTCGCGCGGCCCTGGAACGGCATGGCTACGGAGTGGTGCCGGCGGCGTCGGGCATGGAAGGGCTGGCGCATCTTGCGCAAGGAAGGTTTGCCGGAGTTATTTCTGACATTCGAATGCCCGGCAGCGTCAACGGCTCCGAAGTACACGACTGGATTCGCGTGCATCGCCCGGAATTGCAGCAACGCGTGATTTTGATGAGTGGAGACACCGCCAACACCAAAACGCAAGCGTTGCTGGCCAACAGCGGAATACCCTTTATCGAAAAACCCTTTCGGCTGGAGCAGCTTATTTCTATCGTGGAGAGTACTTTCGGAAAACCATGAGCGATTCGATCAAAGTCAGGCTGCTGGTCGTGGATGATGAGCAAAGCATCCGCAAATTGTGCATGACCATTGGAACTTCACTGGGCTACACCTGCAGTGAAGCGGAGAGCGCGGAAGCCGCTGTGTCGCGAATCGAGCAGGACTCTCCGGACCTGATCCTGACCGACCTGAGGCTTCCCACACAATCAGGCGTGGAGTTATTGCGACAGGCCAAGGCGCTGTTTCCGCACGTGGAAATCGCGATCATGACCGGGCATGGATCGATCGAGTCCGCCGTGGATGCCATGAAGCTTGGGGCTTACGACTACATCGAGAAGCCCTTCCGCGTGGAGAAAATGCGGCTCTTACTGCAGCGGATGGCGGAGAAAGTTCGCCTGGTCACGGAAAACGAGTTTCTGCGGGAACGCGTCAATACGGAAGACAATCTTGACGGGATTATCGGCGCGTCCGCAAACATTCAGGATGTGCTGCGAATGATCTCGCGGCTGAAGGATACCCGGACACCGGTGCTGGTTTCCGGGGAAAGCGGCACCGGTAAGGAATTGGTTGCGCGCGCGATTCATTTCCGCGGCGCGATGGCGCAGACACCGTTCGTGGCTGTGGACTGCGGCTCGCTGGTGCCAACGCTGATGGAAAGCGAGATGTTCGGCTACGAAAAAGGCGCGTTTACGGGAGCGATTAAATCCAAAGCGGGACTTTTTCAGGCGGCCAACGGCGGAACGATTTTCCTGGACGAAATTGGCGAATTGCCGCTGGAGATGCAGGCCAAGCTACTGCGCGTGCTGCAGGAACGCGAGATCCGTCCGGTGGGCAGCAATGAAAGTCACAGCGTGGACGTTCGCGTGATTGCCGCAACCAATCGCGATCTCGAAATGGCCTATCGTGAGGGAACATTTCGCAAGGATCTTTATTTCCGCCTGAACGTGGTGACCGTGCATTTGCCGTCTTTGCGGGAACGACGTTCCGATATTCCGGTGCTGGTGCACCATTTTCTGGGTCGCTACGCGCCCGGTACGAATTTGCACGTCACGCCGGCGGCCATGAAGAGCTTGTTGCAGTATGAATGGCCCGGCAACGTGCGAGAACTGGAAAACTGCGTGGCCCGAGCGATTACCCTGGGCGATCGGCAGGTAATCGATGTGAGCGATTTGCCGCCGGCCATCCGTGCGGAAGGTGGCGGCGCGCCGCAAACCACTTTTTCGGACGGTTCTTCGTTGTCTACTACCGCACTGGCGGAGATGGAGCGCATGACAATTCTGAAGGTCTTCGAGCAAGCCAACGGAGACAAAGCGCTGGCCGGTAGAATGCTCGGTATCAGCCGCGCCACGCTTTATCGCAAGCTCAAACGCTATAACATTGCGATTCGATCGCACGGCGAAAGCACGCCGGTGGCTTCTCAGACCTAGATCCAGCAGGCTTTGGGCTGAGACTTTCTAAGACCATGAAAACTGAGACGCGAAGTGTCACCCTGAGACGCGTGAGTCATTGCAGTACTATCGGAAAATCTTAAGCCTTTTGTTTTGAGTCCTTTCACACCCGCAAACTCTTGCTGTTCTTTGGCGGCTCTCTTGCATAACTCCTTTCTGCCCGGTGTGTGCGGTATCGCGCCGGGTGTGTATGCGCTTAGCGGCGAACGCTGGTACGGGAAGCGAGCAGTGCAGTGAAGACGCCAGCAAATACGACTCAGGTGCGTACAGAGTGGTCAAGTTCCGCTTGCACGGAACAGTTGGCGCGGTTTTTTCCGGACGCAAACGCGGTTCAGGTTCACGCCGTTGTGACGCCATTGCGAAGCGGGGCGAAGCAGCTTCGCGAGTCAGTGATGCTGGAATTCGCCAGTACGGAAAGGGCCATTTTCAGTTCGCAGTTACCGTTGGAGTTCGCTGACCGCGTGCGGCTGTCACAGCTGGAAGGAAACGCAGAGTGCGACGCCACGGTGGTCGCCGTGCAATATCATGACGGGCGTAAGGCAGTGGCGGTGCAATTCGCGGATGAGCAGAGGCTCTGGGTGAAAAGGCCGTGAACAATTCGCTGACAACTTTGAAGATCTCGGGCCTCGCCAAGGGCGACGCAGTGCGCCAGGAGCAATGGGAAGAATTGCGCGCGGTGTTCCCCATCTATGTGGCGCTCGCCAAACATTTGGAATTCGAAATTCCATTCGCACCGGACCTACGCACGCTTCCCGACAAAGCCGATCCGGATTTCGTCAATAGTGTCCTTTCCTGGTTGAATTCGATGGACCTGCGCGTTATGGTCCATCAACTGCGCCAGCTTTTGCAGACAACTACTCTGAATGCCAGCGAAAGCGGATTGCGCGCGCTGATCCTGCGGCACCTGCGCAAGCCGAAAAAAAGCATCATCGATCGCGACAAGATCGATTTCCTGCTGGTGCAATATTTTGCACTCAGCGCGCCGGCAAAAATTTATCACAAGCAGATTGACCTTGCCGACACAGCGCAGGTGATGCAGCCGGTGCTCGGCGAGATAGACACCACGCCGTTAGCCTGGTGCGAACCGTTGGAAAAAATGATCGAAGCGCTGCGTACTTTTCGCAGCGTGCGAGAGATTCTCAAGACTAATTTCATCGAACAGGGCCGCGGGGTAAAAGAGTCGGCTGGCGGAATGTTTTACGACCCGAGCGCACTGATCGCTTTTATCCGTTTCAATTTTCTGTTGCGCAGGACGCTGATCGAACTGATGCACGCCGACCTAATCGCCATTCGCGCCGGACTGGCGCAACTCGAATCCGGCGGCATCCGCTTCCTCGATTGTCAGCGTGCGGGGCTGTCCGCAAATGAATCCATCTCTCGCATAAAACAAGCCGCGGAAGACTGGAAGCAGCCATTTCAGAAGGAATACACGGAACGAACCGTCAGCCAGGCTTTTGAAAAGCTGCTGGGGCTGCGGTCGGACGTTGAACAGGGACTGGAAAAGCTCGCTTCACGTCAGACACTTTCGCAGGCGCTGAATGTAGCGACAACGCAGGCAATAAAATCGCTCCCACCCGGGAAACTGCCGGCACTGGATGCTGCGAAGTCTTCAGCAAAAATTGAACTGCCGGCCAACCTGGATTTCGAAACGTGCATGGAGCAAATCTGGGAACAATTGATTGCAACACCGCCTTCGCCGGGACGATCGATGACGACCATCCGCTTAGGTGCGGCACGCGTTCTTCTGTCTTCCTGGGAGGTCAGCGCTTTCGTCAGCGAAGACGGTCCGTCAGCTGAGGACTTGCGCCGCGCCGTAGTGGCCCGCGCGCTGGTGTCCGCTGCGACCGAATCCACACGGGAAAGTGGAAATGCCACCGGCCTTGATCGCGCATTGGCGGTGGCCCGCACCGAAGTCACGCGGCTTCTAGAGAGAGTGGATGCGGCGAAACACGCCAAAGACACTGAAGGCGCCGTCAACATGGGCATCAGCGCCAAACGATTAAATTCCGCGATCGATGAAGCCGAAAAATTATAATTGCAAGTCGAGCGGAAAACCGCGGCGGCGTAAAGCCGCTGCGCCATAAAAAGCAAGAGAAATACCGAGCGCAGCGCAGCAAATCCGGGAGCCGGCACAGTTGAAAAACGCGAACGTTTTGATCCTTACAGACGATAGCGAGTTTGGCCGCCTGCTCAGCTCCTGCTGGCGCGCCGAACGCGCGGCACCTTCCATTGCGATTCTAAATAGCAGTCTCTGGAAAGCTCAGGATGCTGAAGCGTTTGACCTGGTGGTGTTGGGCCCGGTGGGTGAAGCAAATCTCTCCAAGATCCTAAGTACGTTGCATCCGGGTGTCGCCGTTATCTTGTGCGCTCCTGCGGATTCCCGCGAGATGCAGCAATTGCGTTCACACTACCCACGGCTGCTACACGTGCCGTTGCGCGAGGATTGGACACAGACACTGGTGCTGGTGGCGGGCGAATCACTGCGGCGAGTGCGTGCTGGACGCCAGGCCAAGCAAGCCATGTCTCGCGCGGCGCAAAGTGAACGCGAAGCGATTCTTGGTCGTTACATGGCGGAGATGAAGCACAACGTCAGCAACGCACTCACCTCCATTCTTGGCAACGCGGAGTTGCTGCTGCTGGAGCCCGGCCAGTTGAGCGCGCAGTCGTTGCAGCAGATCAAAACCATGCACAACATGACTCTGCGCATCAACGAAATCATGCAGCGATTCTCATCGCTGGCGAGCGAGATGCGTGAGGCTGAGAATGCATCTCAGGCTGAGACAGAAGAGCTGCCGGAGAGCATCGTGACGCCAAGGTAAGCCGGCGCTTTAGGTCCGTAAGTGATTGAATCTACAGCCATTCTCACCCGTCGAAACATTCCTTTCAACTACCGCTAGCGTGGCCGCAGACGTGCATTTCTCTATCGTGGCGAAGTCCGGAGAATCTTGTGCTGTCGAAAAAAGTGCTCATCGTCGACGACTCACCCGCGCAAGTGAAGCTGATGCAGGGGCTGCTCGACCACGAAGGTTATCAGTCTTTTGGGCTGAACGATCCGCTGCGTGTCGAGGAAACGATTGCGTCGCTCCACCCCTGTTTGATTCTGCTGGACGTAGTGATGCCGGAACGCAACGGCTTCCAGGTCTGCCGCGAACTGAAAGGCAGTGCGGAGTTTCAGTCCATACCGGTAATTCTGGTGACTTCGAAAGATACCGCCAGTGACAAATATTGGGGCGAACAACAAGGCGCCGATGCTTACGTTACCAAACCTTTTACACGTGAGGAGCTTTTGCGGGCTGTCCGCAGATTTGCCTGATTTTTATGAACGACGAATTCCAACTCGCGCCGCTTCCTCCCGATGCCGACACCGCAGAAATGCTGGAGGCTATTGGGCCGCTCGAAGAGCGCCCAGCGGAATCGCAATATTGTGTCTTCCGCAGTGGCCGCGAACGCTTTTGTTTGCCGGTGCTGGATGTGGAAGAAGTTCTGGAGTGGCCGATCGTGACGCGGCTGCCACTTGGCCCCAGCTACTTGATGGGAATTTTCAATTTGCGCGGCGCGATTGTTCCTTTGATCGATATTGCGATGACCGAAGGACGTCGGCCGGGCCTTTTGCCCAAGCATGTGGTCGTCGCCTCGATGCGGGTTGAAGGTAGCCATGAAGACTTGCGCATCGGGATCGCTTCGGACGAAGTTGTGGGCACGTATTCGGTTACTGCCGACGATTTGCTGCGGCAAGCACCGGAAAACGTGCCGCACTGTATCGGTATGCTGCGGCACGACGATCGTCTGGCGCTGGTTCTGGATTTGTCGCGGCTGCTGGAAGTTTACCCCGGGCCATCGATTTGAGCGTTGTTCGCAGATTTTGCATTGAGATTTGCGGCGTGATGCTGGCTTAGCCGGCTACGCCGAAGCAAGCAGCAGTTTGGGAGGCAGCAATGAAATCGCGATTGAGTTCAACCGTCTGGACGCTAGTTTTCGTGAATGGGCTGGCGCTCTTCGTTGTAATCGGGCTGGCATTCCATGCCGGTCGCGAAGCCGGCGACAAGTCCCTGCTGGACTTCACATCGCTGCCAAGCGGCTCGAGCGGCGGCGTGATCTTGGCCGCACTGCTGGCGGTGACGGCCGGCGGATTTCTCGCCTGGCGCCTGGGCAGCTCGGTGGTCACGCCAGTCGAGCAGCTCGCGGAATTCTCCGAGCGGATCGCCGCCGGAGATGCACGCGCGCGCGTTGACCTACAATCCGACAATGAGCTCGGCTACATTTCGGAAAACCTGAACCGCGCCGTCGCCAAAGTGGCCAAGGCCAACACCAATCAGGAAGCCAGCGACAATCTGCAGCGCAGCATCACTGAACTTCTCGCGGTGATCAATCAAGTGGCGCGCGGCGAACTGGCCTTGCGCGGAAAAGTCACCAACGACGCTCTCGGCAACGTGACCGACTCCATCAACTACATGCTCGATAACTTTACTAAGGTGCTGGAGCGCGTTCGCAAAGCCGCCATGGAAGTTACTGCCTGCTCCAACAACATTCTGGTGGCCGCCGACGAAATGCAGGCTGGCGCGACGCAACAAGATCAGGAAATCACTAACACCTCGAGCGCTGTCGAAGAGCTCACGGTCTCGATGAAACAGGTTTCCAACAACGCTGAAGCCAGCGCCGAAGCTGCCCGCCGCGCGCTCGATGCCGCCGAGCAGGGTAACCGCGCCGTCCGCGACACTCTGGACGGCATGCAGCGCATCCGCGCTTCGGTGCAAGCCACGGCCAAGAAAATCAAATCACTCGGCGATCGTTCACTGGAAATTTCCGAAATCATTAACGTGATCAATGACATCACCGAACAGACCAACTTGCTGGCATTGAACGCAGCCATTGAAGCGGCTCGTGCCGGTGAAGCTGGCCGCGGTTTCGCGGTCGTCGCCGACGAAGTCCGCAAACTCGCCGAACACTCCCGCAGCGCGACCAAAGACATCGCGGCACTCATCAAGGCTATTCAGGCTGAGACAAACGAAGCGGTCGTGGTCATGGAAGAAGGCACCAAGGAAGTGGAATCCGGCGCAACGCTGGCCGATCAGGCGGGACGCGCGCTCGACGCAATTTCTACCGTGGTTCGCCAGTCCGCCGAACTGGTGCAGGAAATTTCCCTGGCTTCGAAACAGCAGGTGCGCGGAACAGAAGGCGTCGCGCACGCCATGCAAATCATTTCCAACATCACGCGGCAGACTTCGCAAGGAACACGCGGGACCGTGGCCACGGTCAGCCAGTTGGTCAAGCTTTCCGATCAGCTCAACGAAGCGCTTTCGCAATTCCGTGCGGCATCCAAGCAAGCGAAAGAGCAGGCCGAGGAATCTGACCGGCAGCCCGTGCCGGTGGGCGCCCATCGTTAATTAGAAATCGTCTTGTAATTGCAGCAGGCAGTGACTTGAATCGAGAACGATGAGCGAACGCCAGGGCGGCCCAGTGAGCTTGACCGAACACGAATTGAGTGAAATCCGCATGCTGATCGAAGAACGTACAAGCATTCGGTTCGATGAATCGCGCGAGCGGTTCTTCTCCACTCGTGTGCGCGAGCATATGCACAAAAAGGGGCACGCTCGCGGCACCGACCTTCTTCGCTCGATCAAAAAAACCACCTTCGATTTCCAGGAACTGCTGGAATCGCTACTCACTCAGGAAACTTCTTTCTTCCGTTATCCCAGTGTCTTCGAAGCCTTCGAAAAGCGCATCCTTCCCGAGTTGCACATCAGAAAGTTCTGGAAGAATCCTCGCTCTCTGCGCATCTGGAGCGCTGGTTGCTCCACCGGTGAAGAGCCATATTCCATTGCCGTCACCGTTTCCGATGCGATTTCGTTTTCTGACGCATGGAACGTCGAGATTCTTGCTACTGACATCGGGCGTCAGGCGTTGGCCATTGCCGAACGCGGAATCTATTCCGGCCGCAGCATTGCCAGCGTCAACGAAAAACAGCTCGGCACTCACTTTCAGCCGGTCGAGGGCGGCCAACAAGTTCGCTCACGCCTCCGCAAAATGGTCAATTTCGTTCAGATGAACCTGACCAACAGCGTGTACGTCGGAAAAATGGACGTAATTTTCTGCATGAACGTCCTGATTTACTTTTCCGAAGAGCGCCGCCGCGAACTGGTACAACATTTTTATTCCGTGCTCGAACCGGGCGGCTATCTTTTCCTAGGCCACTCGGAATCCATTTCCAAAATGCCGGTAAAGTTCCAGGCCATCGTATTGAACGATTGCATTTTGTACCGCAAACCGACCGCGGAAGAGGTTCAGAAGGCTGAACTCGTGACGGAGGGACGTGCGTGAGCCCTCTGGACCGCGAAGCCGTCGAGGTTTTCCTCCAGGAAGCTTCCGAGCACCTGCAATATTTGCGGGAATACATCGGCGTGCTGCAGGAAATCGCTCCGCGTCACGAAGATCTGGAGCGGCTATATATTTCCGCTCACACTTTAAGCGGTACTTCGGCCAGCTATGGCTTCCCGCGTTTCTCTGAAATTGCCGGAAAACTCGCGCACGTTTTTCAATACGCAACCAACGCCTCCCTCGGCGAAGATTTGCATGGACCGCTGACGGAATTCCTCTCTGACGGCATTTCGCTGCTGGAAACCGATTTGCTGGAAATCAGCGACACCGGGCAAGAAGTTCTGGAAGACATTGCCGCGTTTAAGGAACGCTACCGCTTTGCATTTCCCGCGGAGCCTGCGCCGATCAGCTATTCGCAGCCTGCGATGCAGGAGTTCGAACCGCCCGAGGAGTTTCGCGATGTCGCCGCGGTCACCGGCTCGTATTTCGATGCCCTGCCCGAAGACGATGAAGTACCCGCGGAGATTCTGGAATTCTTCCAACCCGAAGCGGAAGAACATTTGCAGATCGTCAGCGATTGTCTGCTCTCGCTCGAGGCCAATCACAGCCCCGAGGAAATCAACAAACTCTTCCGCGCCATCCATACCGTAAAAGGTTCCGCTGCCCAGGTGGGATTGAAGCGGCTTGGCGCTATTGCGCATCGCGTGGAAGATTTGATTGGCCGGTTGCGCGAAGGCGAACTGGAACCGCTGCCCCAGGTCATCGATCTGTGCCTCGAATCTGTGGATATTCTGAAAAAGACTTTGCATAAGCAGTGGTCCGACGAAGCCGAAATGCGCACCGGCGTCGATTCCCTGCTCAACCGCATCGCCGAAGTCGCGCCGATGGACGAAGAAGAAGAGGTGGTCGCCTCGAACCAAGCGGCTACAACTTCGGAATCTAGCCCGTCGCAACCTAAGTCAACGGCTCCCGGCACCTCGCCGAAGAACAACAAAGTTTCTACGGCTGCAGCGGCGGCCAAATCGGTTCGTATTTCGCTGTCGCGCCTCGACCGCATGATGAACACGGTCGGTGAGCTGGTGATCAACCGCACCCGCATGTTGGGCCGGGTGACAGAACTGGAACGTTTGCGCGATACGCTGGGCTTTTCCAAAGAACGCCTGCAGGGAAAAGTCGTCGAGTTCCAGGAAAAATACGAATTCAATCGCATCAATTCCACTCGTGGGCCGCTCTCACCAAGTACAACGCCGACGCCGCAAATGATCAACAACGCAGCTGCCGGCGACACCTCTTTCTGGAACGATTTCAGCGAACTGGAAATGGATCGTTACGACGACGTCAACATTCTTTCGCGCTCGATGACGGAAATTTCCGCTGACGTCAATGAAGTGCTGTCGCAGATGGGCGGCTTCATCGGGCGCGTCGAAGGTGATATCGACGAATTTACGAAACTCGCGCATCACCTGCAGGACGAAATCACGGCCGCGCGCATGGTGCCTATCGGCACTTTGTATTCGCGATTGTCCCGCGCGGTTCGCGATGCCGCGAACTCCACTGGCAAACAGGTGGAACTCGATCTCTCCGGCAGCGAAACCGAACTTGATAACAACATCATTCAGCAGATTTCCGACCCACTCGTTCACCTGGTCAGAAATTCCGTCGCGCATGGCATCGAAATTCCGGAAAAGCGCCGCGAAGCCGGAAAACCGGAACTCGGCCGCGTCACCTTGCGCGCCTATCACCGCGGGAATCACATTTACATCGAGGTCGAAGACGACGGCCATGGCATCGCTTACGATCGCGTGCGGCAGAGCGCTGTAGATCGTGGTCTGGTCTCTACCGAAACCGCCAGCAGCCTGACCGAACGCGAACTACGCGAAATGCTTTTCCATCCCGGCTTCTCCACCGCGCCGATGAAAACAGAACTCTCGGGACGTGGTGTCGGCTTGGACGTTGTGCGTGCCAACCTGAATTTGCTCAACGGCGAAATTGAAATTCAAAGCAACGCGGGCACCGGCACGAAATTCATCCTTAAAGTTCCTCTCACGCTGATTATTTCGCCGGCGCTGTTTGTGCGTTGCGGCGATGCGAACTTCGCTTTGCCTCTAGCGGTCGTGGAGGAAATTCGCCGCCTGCGCGCCGATGAAATCGAAGACGTCGGCGGCAAGTTGCTCACCAAAGTTCGCGATGTGGTGACCGAAGTCATCCGACTGGATTCTTATCTCGGTCTTCCGCCGCTGGAACCGATCAACGGTTATTTCCGTATGGTGGTGGCCAACGCGGACAACCGTAAGGTTGGTCTGGTGGTCGAAGAAGTCCTCGGAAAAGACGAAATCGTCATCAAGAACCTCGGTGAATATCTGCGCCGCGTAAAACTTTTCCCCGGCACCACCATCGCTCCCGACGGCAGCTTGATTCTGCTGCTGGATTTGAACCGCATGATTGCCAGCGAACCGAACGAGCGCAAATCGATTCAAGCTTCTGCAAGCGCCGCGCGCATTTTTGCGCCTGGCTCCGCTGCCGTTGCCAAGGGCAGCATCCCGACTGACGCCATCGACCGCGTACAGCATGAACGCGTCGTAGTGGTCGCGGACGATTCCATTAGCGTACGCAAATTCGTCGGACGCATGCTTGAGAAAAATGGCTACCGCGTGATTCTCGCTTCCGACGGCCTCGAAGCCGCCGAGCTTATCGCGCAACACGGCTGCCATCTGGTGATCACCGATTTGGAAATGCCGCGCATGACCGGCTACGAATTAATGGTGCAGTTGCGGCAGAGTCCTGCGACGCGCCGCATTCCTGTGATGGTGGTCACTTCGCGCGCCGGCGCAAAGCATCGCGATCGCGCCATGAAGGAAGGCGCCGTGGCTTTCCTCACCAAGCCGGTGCAGGAAGATCAGCTCACAGACGCCGTAGAAAAACTGATTGGCACGGAGGCGCCGCAACCGGTTGCGACGTAACCTCCCATGGCCAACACCCCTCTCAACAAAGTTCGCGTGCTGATCGTTGATGACTCAACCTTCATGCGCAAAGTTCTGGAAACGATTCTGATTTCCGATCCGCAATTGCAAGTGATTGGCCACGCCAAGGATGGCCGCGAAGCCATTGCGCTGGCCGAATCTCTCAAGCCTGACGTCATCACCATGGACATCAACATGCCGCACATGGACGGTCTGCAGGCCACCGCGCAGATTATGACCGCCAACCCGCGCCCCATTGTGGTCGTCAGCTCCGAATCAAAAGACGGTGCCGCAAGCACCCTCAAGGCTCTGGAGCTTGGCGCAATCGAATTTGTCGCCAAGCCCAACAGCGCCATCGATCTGGATATGCAGAGCATTCGTGAAGATCTTTTACGCAAAGTCAAAATGGCGGCGAAGGTACGGGTGGTTCGAACCGCTTCGCGCTTGGCTGCGGCGTTGCAATCCACTCCGCAAAACGGCACTGCGCCGATTTCTCGTCCCACTCCAATCGTCAGCCGCGCTTCTTCATCGATCGCGGACCAGCGCTTCCCGGTCGTCGTTCTTGCCGCGTCCACTGGCGGACCTGCCACGGTAATGCGTCTGGCCCCCGGCTTCACAAAAGACTTTCCCGCTGCGGTAATTCTTGTGCAGCACATGCCCGCGGCGTTCACTACGCAATTCGCCGCGCAACTAGCCGAGTTCACCGAAATTCGTGTGAAGGAAGCCGAGTCCGGCGACACGATCCAACCCGGCTGTCTCTACATTTGTCCCGGCGCGCAGCATCTTCGCGTAAATCCGCTCGGCCGCGTGCAACTGGATTCCGTCAGCGGCCGCATTGGTGGTTACCTTCCGAACATCGACGTCACCATGGAGTCGGTCGCAGCATACGGCGGCGCACTCTCCATCGGTGTTGTTCTCACTGGAATGGGCGCAGACGGCGCTCAGGGCGCAAAGGCCATCAAGAATGCCGGCGGCCACGTCATCGCCCAAGATGAAGTTACCTCGGTCATCTTCGGGATGCCCGCCGAGGCTATCAAACTGCACGCTGTCGATCAGGTTCTCGGACTCGATGACATCTACTCCGCAATCGAGAAGCGCGTCATCGCTCTCACTCGCGCCACTCCGGTAGGAGTGCGCTGATGAACTTCCCTCCGGCCGAAAAATCACACCAGCCACGCACCGAGCAAATTATTTTGTTCCGGGTCAGCGGGCAGATTTTTGCAATTTCTTCCGCATCGGTGCAGGAAGTGCGCAGCGTCGACAATATCGCAGGCATGGCTCGCGATCTCCCAGAAAGCCATCTGAAAAAAGTCCGCCACAGCATTCGCCGCGGCGATCGTACGCTGTACATCGTCAATGCCGCGCTCCATTTCGGCCTGCCACCGCAACCGGCGTCCCTGGTATTTTTTCTGCGTCGTACCCGGACGGCCCTGCTCATCGACGGCATCGAAAAAATGACCACCATGACGCGTCTTCAGGCGCTTTCGCAGGCCTTTCAAGGTGAAGAACGTAATTGGTATCGCGGACTCACCGCCCTCGACCAGGCCGTCGTTCCCGTAGTACATCCGGAAGGCTTTCTCTCGCTCGAAGAGTTGACGTTGCTCGAAGCCGCGCAAAGCTCCGCCGATACACGCTCGGCTTCCGTCGAAAATAACGGGGCACACGTACAATGACCGTCGCTCCCGAAACTGCGCTGCAATCCTTCGTTCTTCTTCGTCTCGGAGAGCGCCGCTTCGCGCTGCCGGCGTCGCAAGTCGCCGAACTCGTAGCGCCCAGCCGCATCTTTCGCTTTCCGCACAAATCGCCCGCACTCGAAGGCGTCATTCTGCGCCGCGGCCGCATGATCGCCATTTGCGACATCGCCGAACGACTCCTCGGCAGCAGGCTCACCGCGCGCCGCTTCACGCTAATTGCCACGCGCAAGTACGAACACCAGCTTGACTGGATCGCGATTCCCGTCAGCGGCGAATGCGAACTCATCAATGTGGACATGGTGGCGGCCAGCTCCAACGATTCTCCGCACGTGGATGGCTGGCTCTCGCACGGTGGCGAAGTCATCGAAGTCCTGCGTCTGTCGGCGCTCACTCCGGGCCCGGCGGAAACAATGTTGCCAGCGCCATTGCACGATTTCGCG
>Ga0193709_1000502_pt1 | contig 13572 bp, 11 predicted proteins | sample H3c2metaG_FD_160571 | JGI IMG/M metagenome (GOLD analysis project Ga0193709, IMG submission 160571) | Soil microbial communities from a riparian zone of the East river system, Colorado, United States - H3c2 | ecosystem: Environmental > Terrestrial > Soil > Riparian zone | place: USA: East River... | reverse complement strand
AGTCCAAATGTCGTTGCAAACGGCTCTGGCCCTTCGGTACTCACCATAACCACCTCCCCGGCAACACCGCCGGGAAGCTACACGCTGGTGATTAACGGTATCAGCGCGGATAGCGTCCGCAGCCACGTCGCCACTGTGCCGCTCGTGGTAAGGGGAACTCCGGGAGACGTCAATGGTGATGGCGCCGTGGGTTGCGCCGACGTGACCGCCGTCCGGGCGTCGTTTGGAAAGAAAGCAGGCCAGGCCGGATACAACCCGAGCGCCGACTTCAATGGCGACGGGTTCGTCAACATCATGGATCTGCAGTTCGTCGTCCATCAGTTGCCCGCTGGCACGACTTGCCAATAAACCATCAAAAAAAAATAAAAAGAGAAGAAGAGGAGAAGCAATGAAAATAGCGAAGCTTTTTGTGCTCACGGCAGCTTTGATGCTTGGACATTCCACCGCGTTCGCGGATGCGGTACTCACGGTCGTTTCCCCGTCAGGCCCTATCAGCGTCGGCCAGACGTTTACTATCGGAATTCACGTCACCGGACCCACCGTCATCCACAACGGGACGACCGTCACCTCGAATGTCTCCGATCTGGACGCATTTCAATTCGACCTTGCGTTTAACTGTTCCGTTCCAATCGCAAATCCGGCGGGCTGCCAACCCGGAGCGAGCCTGCTCAGTGCAATTTCGGTGTCGGAAGGCAGCTTTCTTCCCCACGGCGGCGCCAATGCCACATTTTTTGAACCTGGCAGCATCGATAATGCAGCGGGAGAGATTTCGTTTATTGGCGACGTCGGCAGCTCGGGTGTTACCGGAAGCGGTGATCTAGTTGATGTGACGTTTCGAGCCCTCACGGCAGGTACGACGACGATTGCGATTCTGGCCAACGGCGACTTGCAGCTCTTCGATTCCAACTTCAATCCGATTGTTGTAGACGATTCAGTGACCACTTCTCTCGGCCAGGAGACGTTTCCCACCAACCAATTTCTATCTACCTCCATCACAGTCGCGCCCGCAATCACGCCCGAACCTTCTTCCGGCCAGTTGATGCTCCTGGGAGGAATTGCGGGGATGGCTGCTCTTATCACAGCACACCGTCGGCCTCAGTCCATCAAGCCACATTGATCCCCATCAGGCCACATAGACCGCCGCTCCGGCGGACACAACAGAGGGCGATCGCTAATCTCAAAGCAATCGCCCTCTCTCTACGTTCGCCACTCCAGTGCAACCCGAGTGGCACCAGATTCAGCCGCGCGTCATTGCTCACGCACTACGGAGCGCTACCCCTGGCAACGATCCGTTCCAGGACCACGTGACTACAGACACTTCTACGCGAACAAGCATCGTTCGCACTTGGACGAGTGACCGTGAAAATAATCAAAAATAATTTTCAAAAGTTGGCGTGTTTTTCGGCGCTCGGAAACAGCCATCCAGGACACCACGTTTACCACACAATCCACCACATCTTCACCACAAAAACACCACAAAAAAACACCACATCTTCCAAAACCACCCTCTAAAACACCGGAAAATCCGCGCTTTTACCGCCGGCCGCCACGGTCAATATTTTTCTGAAAAATCAAACAGAATTCTTCCGAAATCTAAGCAGGTTTTTTCGAAGGATTCCGCATTCCCAACACATGGAAATCCTTCAGTCCAGCCTTCAGCACATAGACCAGCCGGTTGTTTCCATTCGGGTCCGTAGGCCTCAGGAAAAAGCCCGTCTCCAGCACAAAGTCCTTGGTATTGCTGATAATTCCTTCAATCATCTCGCCGTCGTAAAAGTACACCCGCACCCACAAGCCCGCCACGATCGGCGCATGTTCATGAAAATGCAGAGCTCGATGACGAAGATCCCCGTCGAAGGTCTTGACGAAGAAGACCGCCTTCGCATCTTTAGTGGACACATCTTCGACGGCCTCGGAATCCAGCAGCTTCAGCCGAATCGAATCAAGCGGATACACAGGATCGTTGCGCAGCAACTGATCGATCGACCCCAGTTCGCTCGACTCCGCCAGCCCCCTGACGGCATGGTTCTCATACCGGATAACGACGCGATAACTATCTGACGGTTCTTTATCGCCCCTCTTCGACACTACGACGCGTGGTTCCGCGGCGACAGGTCGTATTGCTTGATCTTGTACAGGAGCGCCTTGTAGCTGATTTGCAGATCGTTTGCCGCGGCCTTCCTGTTCCATCCAACACCCTCCAACACCTGTGCAATTGCCGTCGACTCCGCATCACCCTTGAGGTTGCGGACCATTGCTTTGAGCCCGGCGCCGCTTGGCGTCTCCTGGGCCGCTGTAGCCGCTGCGCCCTGGTACGCGGTGGAAGGAGAAAGCTCCTCGACGATCGACCTCTCGTCTCCAAGCACCAGGTAACGGTTGATGACATTCTCCAACTCACGCAGATTGCCAGGCCACGGATGCTGGTCCAGCACGTTCAGCAGGTTCGCCGAGAACGGCAGCGGCTCCCGGCCATAGCGCTTGGCTCCCTTGCGCATGAAGTACTCCGATAGTACCGGAATCTCCTCGCGACGCTCCCGCAGCGGCGGAATGCTCAGAGTAAAGCCGTTCAGGCGATAGTACAGATCCTCGCGGAAGGTCTTGTTCGCCATCGCCTCTTTCATGTTGATGTTGGTCGCGGCGATCACACGAACATCGACCTTCATCGGCGATCGGCTCCCCAGGCGGGAGAATGTTCCATCCTGCAACACCTGCAGCAGCTTGGCTTGAAGCATTGCCGGCATCTCACCGATCTCGTCGAGGAAGATTGTTCCACCTGTGCAAACTTCGAACTTGCCGGGCTTGGTCTTCACGGCGCCGGTAAACGCGCCCTGTTCGTAACCAAACAACTCGCTCTCCAGCAGATCGGCCGGCACTGCGGCACAATTGACCTTCAGGAAGATGTTCTGGCTGCGTGCGGACATCTTGTGGGTATAGAGCGCAAGGATCTCCTTGCCGGTGCCGCTCTCTCCCAGGATCAGCAGTGGTATGTCGGCGCGGGCTACCAGGGCGGCCTGGGCCTCCAGATCGCGCATCCGCTTGCTCGAACGCACAAACGAGTGCGTTTCGTTGAGCGGAATCTCCTTCAGAGCATCGGCGGCCGGCACGTTCTTATCGGCGCAAGCGAGGTGCTCCTCAATGGCCTGCTCCACATCGCTGCCAATAAACGGCTTCATGACGATGGCGCGAACCCCAAGCCGGATCACCATCTCCAGATCGCGCAACTCGGCCGAGCACGACAGGACGATTACCGGCAGATGCGGCTTGGTGCAACGAATGTGAGTCAAAAGCGGGAGAGGATCCCGGCTGGTGTGCAGCGCGAGTAGAAGCAGATCGGGTTGCTCGGCTTTTTCCAGCCGATCAAGGAGGGCTTGCTCCTCTGAAAACAGATTGAGGGAGTACTGAGACCCAAGGGTCAACCGAAGGTAGTCGAGTACAGCAAGATCGGGCTCCAGAATCAGAATCTGGGCTCGCGACCTGGCACTCGACTTCAAGGCAGAGACTGGATAGGACAGCGCAGCTGACATACAAATACCCCTATTTCGCCGGTTTGGATTCTATTGCCCAACCTGGCGATGATTCTGAATCCGACGCTTCTCGAATCCCGACAACTTCATCTTTCTCATCAATCTAAGCAGTCGGGAAGTGGGGAGTCTTCACAACTCTATCCTTTGCGAATTCTAGATTGTTCAACGGCACTTTGACACAAAAATGTTAAGAACTTTGCTGACAAAAGAGATAAAGGTTTTCCACTCCTCATCCCAAGTAGGCCTAGCTTACATGGTTGTCGGCATCTTAGAACCAAAAAAAAGGGATATTTTTTCGACAGGTTACTTTGGTGGTAGAGAGCTCGTGCCCCTGTATTTTCACGCAAAATTGCAACTTCAGTCCTGCCCCGAGGTCACTTAGTATCGAGATTCTCTCTTTTGGTCCTAAAATATCCGCCGTTTTTTGTTTTTGCATCTTATGATTGGTGCTCAACGTGCAGTGTGAAGCATATTGCAAACTTTGCGGGTTCCGCCTAAACGCCGATAGGAAAAAATGACCTTGGTCCACAACGCCGAATCCGCTGCTTCTCTCAATCTCCCACCGCTGGACATTATCTTCGGGAAAACTGCTGCCATGCAGGCCGTCCGAAACAAGCTGGAGCGGGTGGCGGAGACCGATGTCCCCGTCCTCATCCAAGGTGAGAGCGGCACAGGCAAAGAGATTTGTGTGCGGCTCCTGCATGCCTTCTCCATGCGTGCCCGCGGCTCCCTGGTTAAGGTAAGCTGTCCTGCGATACCGCACTCGTTGCTCGAAACGGAGCTGTTTGGCTATGAAAAGGGGGCCTTTACGGGCGCCATGTCGACCAAACTCGGCCGAGTCGAGCAGTCCGACAACGGTACGCTGTTCCTGGACGAGGTCGGCAGCCTCGATCTGGCCGTTCAATCCAAGCTGCTGCAAGTGTTACAGGACGGTACCTTCGTCCGAGTCGGCGGCCATGAGCCCCGCTCCATTGCGACCCGGCTGGTTTCGGCCTCCAACAGTGATCTTCGCAACCAGGTCGAGGACGGAACCTTCCGGCTGGACTTCCTTTTCCGTATCAATGCGGTGACCATCAACCTCCCGCCCCTACGTCAACGGATCGCAGACCTGCCGATTCTCATCGACTATTTCATCGATCACTATGCAAAAGTTTTCCATAACACACCGGAATTGCTCTCAAGGAGCGCCGTACGCCTCATGCAGAACTATCACTGGCCGGGTAACATCCGCCAGCTTGAGAACCTCATCCGCAGCTATGTGCTGATTGGGAGTGAGGAGGCACTCGTCGCGGAGCTCATGCCGGAGACGCCCCGCGGTATCGTCACTGAGATCGACCTAAGCGAGCCAGTCTCCCTTAAGAACATAACCAAGAAGGCAACCCAGGACCTCGAACGCCAGATCATCCTCAAGGTGCTCCAGGAAAATAGCTGGAACCGGCAGAAGACGGCAAAGTGGCTTCAGATCAGCTATCGATCTCTGCTCTATAAGCTGAGCGAAGTCGGTATGCCGGAGGTCCCGCCTCGACCCCTTCGCATCCCCCATCTGGTCAAGAAAGAGGAGCGGACCCTTAAGCCAGCTCTCTCCTCCCGCACCCGGATTTATTGAGCCTCACCGGTGGTTTGGCCCGATCTATGCCGCAAGCATTCTCTACTCCCCTGTCGCATCACCTCGGAGGAACGGGCGCAAAACGCCTCGTTGGTTGTGCAGGACCATGCCGATACGCAACAGCTAAATTTTTATTGCGCGCCCTGCCGCCGCAGAATCGTCTTCACCGTCTCGAACATGATCAGCATATCCAGCCCAAGAGTCATGTGTTTGATGTAGTACAGATCGAACTCCAGCTTTTCGCGGGCCTCGGCCAGCGATGCTCCATATCCATAACGCACCTGTGCCCATCCCGTCAGTCCTGGGCGGATCATATGACGCAGGTTGAAATAGGGAATCTGCTCGGAGAGCCACGGCACAAACTCAGGCCGCTCCGGGCGTGGACCGACAAAGCCCATATCGCCACGCAGCACATTCCATAGCTGCGGCACCTCATCCAGCCGTATCTTCCGCATAAACATGCCGACGCGGGTTACCCGCGGATCGTCCTTGGTCGCCCACTTGGCACCGGCCGCCTCGGCATCGGTCCGCATCGTGCGGAATTTATAGACGCTGAAGTTCTTCCCGCCAAGGCCGACTCGCGTCTGACGGAAGAAGATGGGCCCCGGAGAGGAAAGCCGGACCATCAGCACCACGATCGGGAAAAAAGGAAGAAACAGGAGCAGTCCAATCGCTGCGGTCAGCGTGGACACGATGCGCCGTGCAATCTGCTGTGACGGTTTCACCCGAAACCCTTCGCTATAGATAAAGCTGCTCGGGTGCAGTCCATCCAGGTGGAGCTTACCGGTCAGCCGCTCCAGAAGGCTTCCCGCCTCTTCAATCACCACTCCATTGAATCGCAGGTTGAGCAGTTCGTTCACTGGAAACTCACCGCGCCTGTCTTCGAGGGCGACAATGACCCGGTCAACTCCCGGCTTGAGCCCGGAAAATTTCTCCAGAGCAGCATTGAACGCCTCTTTGCGCTCGTTCTTGTCGGCCAGTACGCCATCCCAACCGATAACCTGCATGCCTGCATCCTTACGCGTCCGGAGCAGTTCTACGATTGACTGCGCTCGCTCTCCAGCGCCCAGAACATACACTCGTTCCCGGAACATCTCTCTGCCGATGATCCATTCGTACGCACTACGCCACGCCACCAGCGCCAAGGTAAGAAATATGAGTCCCAGCAACAAAACGTAGTGGGCGATATCTACGTCGGGAAAAAAATAAATGATCGCGGAAAGCAGGAACGAGAGAAACCCGAGAACCAGCAAAAGGCGAAAGTAAATCTCCCAGCGTGCTGAGATGCGCTGGGGCTCGTAGAGATCGAAATAATACGAACAAAGCAGAGTCAGAATCGTCAGCCCAAGGATCTTCAGGCCGCCGTACTCATAGTTCAGGACGAGATAGGTATCAGGCCCCAGCAGCAATGCCGTCGCCAGCAGGAAGCAACCACTGACAATCAACGCTTCACACAGCAGGAGAACGATGGTTCGGGTGGGGTAGTACACGTTGAACAGCCGGATCATCGTTTCAATCGCTCCCTGTTACTGCGCGGTGGCGTCGTAACCGTAGTAGCCGCCGATCTCCGGCGTCTCCTGCACGGCATTGAGTACAAAGCCCAGAATATTCGAGGCCTTCAACTCACTTTGCGCGCGTTGCGCAATGGGGAATTTTGTCACTCCTCCACGGGCGACCAAGAGGACGCCATCGCACCATCGGGCCAGGTTGACCGCATCTGAGACCGGCAACACCGGCGAAGAATCCACAATAATCCAGTCGAAGTGCGGCGCCGCCTGACGGATCAATTCACCGAAACGCGGGCTGCCCGAAAGATCGGCGGCTTTATCTCCGCCATTCCCGCCCGCAATAAAGGTCAGGCTGGGCAGTATCGGCGCTGCGGTTGGCGCCTGTGACACTTCCGGCCGCTGCATGACGTCCAAGAGGTTTGCCTTGCCCGCAAGATAATCGGCCAACCCCGGATGCGACTCACACCCCAGGATCTGGTGCAGCGAATACCTTCGCATGTCACCATCGATCAAAAGCACCTTGCTGTTCTTATGCCGCGCCAGACTCAGTGCCAGATTCGTCGAGATAAAGCTCTTGCCCTCCTGCGGCACACCGCTGCTCACCAGGATAGTCTTTAGCGGACTGATGTCGCGAAGCTCAAAGATCCGCGAACGCAGGCTGCGAAACTGTTCCACCGCGGGTCCCCGATCCAGCAATGCGGGTAGCTGCGTTAGAGAGAGCGCCCAGGGTCGCGCTGGAATCTTGCTCAGGTCCAGCGACTCTCCACCTACATGCCGTGTGGATGGCTCTGCATAGGGGTCGGTGACGATTGGCGCTTCGGTGAAGTGCGGCATGGAGAACACTGCATCTTCGGGCTCGGCCACTGCCGCGGTCATCGTTGCGCTGACCGGCAGGTCCGGTATCCGCAGCTCGGGTTCGCGCCGCTCCAACTTCCGCTCGGATTCCGCCTTCTGGAGTGCCTCGTAAATTCGGCTCATCGATCCTGCCTTCCTGGAGTCTCTCTGCTAAAGCCTGCCATAAAATTGTTTTCCGTTGCCGATCGCGGTGACGGCGATCCTCCGTTGTTGCCCAATGCGGCCGAAGAGACCATGAACGGCTGCGTCTCCAACTCCAACTCCGCCGCCACGCTTTCCACCATGGCCGCAGTCACCTGCTGCACCTGTTCCACATAGGCGAGGATCAGCGAGTGTTCGCACAGCAGATTAATGAGGCGGGGAATGCCCCGGCTGCAGCGGTGGATCAACTCCAGTGCCTCAACAGAGAAAAGCTGCCAGCTCGCTCCGGCAATCCGCAAGCGCTCGGTGACATAGGCGTGGGTCTGATTCTCAGTCAACGCCTGCGTCCTGCACCATAGCGAAACCCGCTGTCGCAACTGCCGCACGCTCGGGTGACGTAGTTTTTCTTCAAGCTCCGGCTGTCCCGAAAGAACAATCTGCAATAACTTCTCCGACGAGGTCTCAAGATTGGTCAGCAGGCGAATCTCTTCCAGCAGCTCCCACGAGAGGTTCTGCGCCTCATCGACTACCACGACGCACGTCTCTTCCATGCGGAACCGCTCGATCAACCAGCGATTCAACTGTAGCAGCATCCCTGATTTCGTCCGTGTCGCAGGAATAATTCCGAAGTCCGTCAGCACAAATTCCAGAAAGTCCAGTACATCCAGACGTGGATTGAAGACAAATGCCGTCGACACCCGGCGGTTGCTGAACGAGCCCAGCGCCCGGCGCAGCAGTGTCGTCTTCCCGGTTCCCACCTCGCCCGTAAGGACTGTGAAGCCCTTCCGCGCCGAGATCCCATACTCCAGGCACGCAAGCGCCTCACGCGTGTGCGGCATCATATAAAGAAACCGCGGGTCGGGACTGGTTCCAAACGGGCTGCTTTGCAGTTTGAAAAAACTTTTATACATCTTAGCCACCCGCATTCGTCAGCGGCCTGGTGCCCGCCGTTAGATCGGTACTCCGACGTCTGAACCATCTCCGCCTTGACTTCACCCGCTCCGGCTCTCCATTGAAGGCGATAACCCCCAGCGTCGGCAGCTTCGTAAACGCCCAGATATCACGCTCACTCCGGACGGCAGTATCCAGATACTCCAGCGTGCCTACGATAAGCAAGCCCAGGAATAAACCTGCGGCAAGACCTCCTGCAACGAAAACCGGGCGCTTTGGAGATGAGGGCGACTCGGGAAGATTCGGCTCGTCCATCACGCGGAACTGTTCGCCTTGCTGCCGCTTCTCGAGGTCTGTCGCCATCTTGGCTGTTTGTATCTTGTTTAGCAACTCAGCATAGAACGTCTGCGCCGTCTGATTGTCTCTCGTGATGCTCTTGTACTCTTCCTCCACCTCGGGGCTGGAGGCAACGCGCTCCTGATAGAGGTGTAGCTGGGTTTGAATCGATGCCTGGTCGCGCTTCTTCATCGCAATCTCCTGGTCCATAGAGCGAAGCTGCGTGCGAAGCTGGAGCGCTCCTATCGAATCCACAGGCTTCGGGGTCGAAGCCGTTGCCGTCGTCGCAGCGACCGGCACCGGCGCATTCGCTATCTGCTGGCGCAGTTCCTTTATCTTTCTCCGCACGCTGACCACATCGGGATAGTCGTCGGTGTAGCGGGACGTAAGGTCAGCCTCCTGGGCCAGCAACTGCTGCAGTTCGCCTTGTCGGCCTTGCGGAGTGGAGCCGCCATGTTCGCCCATCTGCGAAGCCTGATTCTGCTGCTGCAATGCAGCCATCGACTCAACGTAAGACTTATTCTGCTCCAGGCGAGTCAGCGCCTGCGTCGTCGCATCCAGCTGCGTATTCAGGGTCGTCAGCATGTTGATGTTCGAGGACTCCGCGCCCGGCAGTTTGCCAACGTAAGCCTGCTGGAATTTGCGCAGTTTCTCGTCCTGTTCGTCCAGCTTGGCCTTGGCATCGGCCAGTTGCCCCCTCAGAAAGTCGGTTGTTCCTGCCGCTGACGCCGCTCGATCGCTAAGATTCTCGCTTACGAAGAGCGACTGAATCTCTCCGCACACCAATTGGGCCGTGCGCGGATCGCTCGCCTTGAAGGAGATGAAGAACCCAGGTAATCCATTGGTTCGCGCAATCTCCGACTGAATTGGTGTGATCCCGATATTCTTTCGGGTCAGGTCGATGCGATCGTCCATCGACAATCTGGAGTTCGCGAACAGATTGAAGCGCTCGATGATCGGCTGGAGTCTGGATCGGCTCAGGATCTGTTCTTTCATCGAAGCAAGCCGACCGCTAAGGTCTTCGGTTACCACAGCCTTGACATAGGATTCCGGAACCTTTTGTTGCTCCACCAGAACAAGGGTTTGCGACATATACTCGGGCTGCACAAGGTAGGTAATTCCAAACCCAACGATAGGAAAGATGATGGCCGGGAAAGCAATGATCCACCACCTTCGTTTCAGAATGGTAGTGTAGTCCTGCAACGTCAATTCACGATGACCAAGCATGGTGACTCCTTAAAATTGTCCCAAACGGGTTGAACGCGGACTGAAGGTAATCCCGACCCCAAATGTCTGGGAGGTACCGTTGATTGCGTTCTGTCCAGGAATGGAAAAGTTGTTCGATTGGTTCTGGGCCCCGTAGCTGACGTAGCCAGAGAAATGAGTGCTGATTCGTCGTGTGACCTGGGCACTGCCAAAAACGGTATCGTAGACTTGATTGGTGGGAGCGACTTGATTGGTGGGAGCGCCAGGAATCCCGGTGGCCACTTGCGTCAGTCCGGCGGTATGCGAATACGAGGCGGTAAGAGACGCCACCCAGTTGCGACCGTAGGAATGACTCAATGAGCCGTAGGTGGTGTCAGCTGTCCCACCCGCCAGAACACCAGAACCGGCGTTGACTCCGTGAGAGTAATTCACAGACGCGTTGGTAAGTCCGCGCGAATACGACAAGCTCGCGGTTGCGGCAGCATTGAGACTCGAGGGAACCAGCGAGCTGTTGGAGCTGGAGACCCATTGCGGACCTGCAGAAACGCTCACGCTGAATGACCTGCTAAGAAGACGCTGATAGGACACGTTGAGGCCCCGGGTTTCAATATCCGGCTGGACAAATCCAGTTCCCGTGCCACTAAATCCAGTTCCCGTGCCACTGTAGTTGATCGTCGAATAAACGGCATTCAAGCTCACAGAACTTCGCCCGTCGAGCCGCCGGTTGAGCGCCACCGTGCCCGAAATCTGTGTATTGTCGAATCCTTCGTTATTCGCGTTTTCACCCAGGAAGTGAAGAACTGACCAGGAGCCAGAACCACTGATCGAGGTGGCGTGGTCGATTTGCCGCTCCACACTACCAGTCAGAACGTTGCTTATTCGATTTCCGGAGTTCGATAAGACTCCCCCTGCCGGCCCTTCCGCTGGTCCTTGCACCGGTATCGCGCCCAGGTCGCCGACCCCAGGAATGCCCGATAGACCTGTCGTTGGCGACTGTGGTAGAAAGCTGAACGCGTCTGAGATGTTGAAGATCCAGTGCCGCGTGGCATACCCCTGCGAAGCCTCCACATTCCAGAAACTCGTCGTTCCCTGTCCCGATTGATTGCCCAGGGAGACACCGCCTGCAAAAATCATGTTGAACGGCCGCGCCTCACTCTTCGCCGTGTAGGCGGCGTTTCCCGAGAGCACCGTCGCATAAGTCGCCTGGGAGGGTCCGAAATAGCCGTACTGGACAACCTCGGATCCGCTTAGAGCGTAGTGGAAGACGCCATCAAGAGGCGAGAAATTCAGGCCGGAATTACCTGGAGCCATCGAGGTACTTGCGGTAGGCACAGCCTGGCTGTGGGAGATCGAGCTTGCCGCCAGAAGGAATGTGGAGATCGCGATCCGGATTTTCATGACTTTTCTCATGGGACCACGATCGTATCCCCAGGAAGCAGGGTCATCCCGGAGTTTTCGCCTTTCAGCGCCTGCTTATAGTTGAACGGAATCTTCTGCTGTTTCCCGGATACCATCCGCAAGATATAGATTCGCTTGGAGTTGGCAAACTGCGACAACCCGCCCGCAGACACAATCGCCTGCAACGGCGTCATTCCAGGGGTCAGCATGACTGGGCCGACTTTCCCCACCTCGCCAACCATAAAGATTCTCTGGCTGTTTACGCCGAGGACCGCGACCGTAACGACCGGATCCTGAATGTACTTTTTCAGTCGCTGCGTAATATCGTTTGAGAGCGCCATTGGCGTTAGCCCAGCCGCCGGAAGATCTCCTACGAGAACCAGAGAGATCATCCCGTCAGGCCGGACCGGGAAGTTGCCCGAAAGAGTCGGCTCCTTCCAGACCGTCACCTGCAATGAGTCCTCCGGTCCAATAATGTAACGCGATGCATCCATGGGTCCTGCGTAATTCGCGCTATTCGCAAAACTCACAGAGTCCCCGACAGCAGGACCGGCCGTCGCAGGAGGAGGACCGGCCGTCGCAGGAGCCGCCGACTTCGGCGGAATCGGCGCAGATGCGGGCGCTCCTGTCTGTTGTGGTGTTTGTGGCGTCTTTTGTGTTGCCTGGGCCATGCCGGGGACCGGGATCGAAAGCAACAGGAGGATCAGTGTGGACCAAAACCGCTTCATTTGAATAGTTTCCATCTTCGTTCGCCTTAAGCTTGAGGTAGACTCCTTCATTCTCTGATGCATCCTCTTCCAGCCGAAACAGCCCCTTGGTCTCAAATCTTCCGGCTGGACCGTCTAATCCGCAAGCATTCAAACTCATTGCAAGGCGGGTGCCAAAAATCGCGTATTCTCAATTATCGACACGAAAACGCCGAAATATTCGCTTTGTGTTTGAAAACAAATGGGTGAGCCTCTGGCGGTACTCCCCAATATGCAGACTACCAGCCCAAGTGTGAAATTCTTTTCCCCATGTAGCGCATTTTGTCTACCACTTTAGTGGCGATCGACCATAAACAAGGGAAAAACTGGCCTCCTGAAGAGGTACGCTGATTGCTTACCACGTTGTACGTGAAGTATAACGTCATACGAACTACCAGGGACACCTGACACTATGCCCTCTACCCCCGACCTCGTTGCCAAGGAAGCGGACCTCGGCCTCCCCCAGCCTAATCGACTCAGCACCGCGTCCCGGCTCGACTGGCTTCCCTACGTCACCATCGCCCTCCTGCTGGTGGTTCTTTATTACCGGGTCGCGGTCAAGCTCGTTTACGACTGGTATACCATTCCCGATTACTCCCACGGCTTCCTTGTACCTTTCTTCGCAGCATTCCTTATTTGGGACAAAAGGAAGGTCCTCAACAACATTCCCATCAAGCAGACCTGGTCTGGAATCGCTCTGGTCGTCTTTTCGATCGGAGTTTTGATACTTGGCGTCTATGGCGTGGAGCTTTTTACCGCCCGCATCTCCTTTATTCTGTTGATGACCGGCCTGATAGCGACGTTCTTCGGCTGGGCCATGGTCCGCGAACTCCGCTTCCCGCTTCTGGTTCTTGTCCTTGCCATCCCCTTTCCGGCCATCCTTTTCAACCGGATCACCTTCCCGCTGCAACTTCTGGCTTCAAAGATCGCCAGCGACATACTGCCGGTGTTTAGGGTCCCAACGCTGCATGAAGGCAACATCATCGAACTGCCGGCGATGAAACTGGAGGTCGCCGAGGCCTGCAGCGGAATCCGCTCCCTGATGAGCTTGTTCACTCTGGCCGTTTTCTACGGTTACTTCCTGGAGCGCACCACGAAACGCCGCGTCATTCTTGCCCTGGCCAGCATTCCGATCGCCGTCACCGCCAACGTCGCCCGCATCGTCGGCACCGGTCTCTGCGTACAATACTGGGACCCGGAGAAAGCTTTAGGCTTCTTCCACGAGTTCTCTGGCTGGGTCATGTTTGTCGTCTCGCTCGCCTGCCTCTACCTGGTTCACCGCGCCATGAGGCTCATCTCTCCCGTAAAGGCGAAACTGTCATGAAATCCCCCCGCTTCTGGATCATCATCGTCCTCCTTAA
>Ga0193709_1000501_pt1 | contig 13575 bp, 9 predicted proteins | sample H3c2metaG_FD_160571 | JGI IMG/M metagenome (GOLD analysis project Ga0193709, IMG submission 160571) | Soil microbial communities from a riparian zone of the East river system, Colorado, United States - H3c2 | ecosystem: Environmental > Terrestrial > Soil > Riparian zone | place: USA: East River... | reverse complement strand
CCCGGCGGTCAAGAGTGGGCGCGAGTCGTTGCCGTCGCCTCTGGCCAGGAAAATTTCGTTGCCCTTACTAAAGGCGAGTCGCGATCCATCCGGCGACCACGCGCCAGAGTGGCCTTGCAGATTGCCCAAGCGGCGAGGCGAACCGCCAACCACGGGGACGCTCCAAAGAGGGCCGTCGAGAGAAGTACCGTGTGCTGTATTCATCAAAAGCAGGGAGCCATCAGGCGATACATCGAAAACGTTGGCGAAGCCGGTGTCTTCCAATGAGTTCGGAATTGGGAATGTTTCGCCGCCATTCACGGAAGTCTGCGAAAGCAGCGATTGACCTTCGATGAAGTAAACGCGCGAACCATCGGTGACGATGTCGGATTTGGGTTTGTTGGTATTGGTGAGCTGTACAGTTCGCAGAATTCGAGGCGGAGCTGCTGGCAGTCGCGTTAAGTAATATCCCAAAATCGCCGCGAAAATAAGCAAAGCGCCGCAACTTGCTGCGATCGAAGTCCGCCAACGGCGCTGCGATTGGACCGTACGCAGCGAGCCCGAGCCGTGCGAGTCGCCGTCACGAGTCAACCGCTTCAAATCATCACGCAGCGCGGCGGCCGTTTGGTAACGGCGGGCGGGATCTTTTTCGAGCGCTCGTTGTATAACCCGCTCCAAGTCGGCGGGCATGTCATGATTCAGTTGTCCCGGAGGCAGGGGAGCGCGATTCAAGATCGCGTCAAAGATTAACCCGGTGCTGTCTGCTTGAAACGGCGAAGCGCCAGTGGCCATTTCGTATAGCACCACTGCGAAAGAGAAAAGATCGGTTCGAGGGTCCAGCTCCTCCGCGCGCACCTGCTCTGGCGACATGTAGGCAATCGTGCCGAGCGTGGAACCGGCGCCAGTGAGACGCTCCGCCGTGGTATCTCCACTGAACTGGTCCGTACTCGTCGTAATTTCGGTTGACCGTTCTCCCGCTTGCGAACGCTTGGCTAATCCGAAGTCCAGAATTTTGGCGTGCCCTCGTGCGGTGACGAAGATGTTCGCTGGCTTGATGTCCCGATGAATGATGCCCTGGGTGTGGGCGGCATCGAGAGCGTCGGCAATTTCGACGGCCAGACCAAGCAGGACTTCAGTCTCAAGGCGCTTGCCCAAAATAAGATGCTTCAGGGTCATGCCGCCGAGAAATTCCATGGCGATGAACGCTTGGCCTTCCTGTTCGCCAACGTCGAAAATTGTACAAATGTTGGGATGGTTCAGGGCCGAGGCAGCTTGCGCTTCGCGTTGAAAACGTGCCAAAGCTATGGGGTCGTGAGCAACTTGCGGCGGCAAGAATTTCAGCGCAACGAAACGACGAAGGCGAGTGTCTTCTGCCTTGTAGACCACTCCCATGCCGCCACCGCCAAGTTTTTCGAGCGCGGTATAATGGGAAAACGTGCGACCGAGGATGGAAGAAGTGTCTGGCATTCGTTGCGGAGTCTATCTCAGCCCATCAACGCAGGCAAACGTGTGGCGTGTCGCGAGTTTTCGCGCGGTGGCTTTGAATCGCATGATGAATGGACGCTTCGGTCGCGAACCGACTTCGTAGGCTGATTTGCATCAGGCAAATAGGCGCGATAGGCCTGTCACGGTGAGATCCGGCTGGACGAATTTTTTGGGCTCGCTCGCGGAGCGGAGGACGGCTTCAGCGGCTAGATAGCCGCTGCGGACGGCACCTTCCATAGTGGCGGGCCAGCCGGTGGCAGTCCAGTCGCCGGCGAGGAAGAGGCCGGGGGTTTTTGTTTCTTGTGCGGGGCGCCACTGGTCGACGCCGGGTTCGGGTGAAAATGTCGCCGCAGCCTCTTTGATTACCGTGGCTTTGACCAGTTGCGCTTCGCGTGCTGCGGGCAGTGCCTGGCGGACTTCCTTCAAACATAAGTCGATGATTTCTTCGCGGGATTTTCTCAGCAGTGCGTAGGACGCGCTGATGACTAGCTGAAGATATTGGGCCGAGGTTTTGCCAGTCTCGGACGAAAGCAGATCCCTCACTTCGCTTGGGATGACACCGGAAAATTCTGTTACAGCTTTCCGGTATAACGCGGTCTTGTTGAAAATCCATTGGGTTTGCGTGTCGAGCAAGGTGATGAACGGCTCGTGGGTAACTTCGCGATCGAACCAGAAGTGCACGCCGGTAATCGGCGACACCTTGAACTTTTCCAGATGCGCGAGAGCTGGGTTGGCGAAGCGGATCTCTTTCGGCAAAAGCTCAGCCGTGCGGTCATGGGGAAGTGCGAGAACGAGCGCGTCTGCGGCTTCTTCCCTGCCGCCATCAAAGATTGCCGCTTTGAGCGCGCCGTTTTCGAAACGCAAGCTGCGCACCGGCGAGCGCAAGACTACTTGCCCGCCTTTTTTTTCCATGGCCGTGCGGCAGCCGTCGTAGAGTAGGGCAAGCGGGACGGACGGGACGCCCATTCTGTAGCCGGTGCGATTGGCGAGAAATGCTTTCCAGAAAACGTCGATGGCAAAGCGGGCGTCGGTGCGATCGAGTTCTTCATTGAGAGCGCTGACCAGGACCACTCGCCAGAAGCGTTCGATGGCGGCGGGAGTCTGTTTGCGGCGTCGCAACCACTCCATCATCGAGATAGGCTCGGCAGAATAGGCGTCCTTTGGACGGCCACCGGCAAAAAGAATGGCGGTGAGCGCACGAACGATGGACAGCTTGTCCGGAAAGGCGAGCGGCGCGAAAAACAGAAACGAGCCGGTCATGTGGATGGGAGCGGGCAAAACGTCCGCTTCCATAATGCCTGTCATGCCCTGCGGGTCGAGAAAAACCAGGCGGTCGAAGAACTTGATTTTGTCGGTGGCGCCGACGCGTTTGTAGAAATCTTCAAGATTAGTGCAGCAGCCGAGCGTGACGTGCTGGCAATTGTCTACGTGCTCGCCATTCGGCAAAGCATAGGAAGTTGCGCGGCCGCCGAGGTACGGACGCTGTTCGAAGAGGCGTACGCGGCAGCCGGCGTCAGCCAGCGCGACGCCGGCCGCCAACCCCGCCAGCCCGCCGCCAATCACGATCACGTTTTTCGAGGACATTATGTCGAGTATGCCGTCCGAATTTTGCTCGAGCGATGAAGAGCATTCTTTCCGCCTTGCTGAGGCGTACCCGTTCGCCGAACACCGCGAAATCGAGCGATTCGATGCGGGCCAGCAACGCGTTGTAAGTATGCACCAGAAGCCAGAGCGTGCCGCGGCTATCTGCATCGACGAGCTCGAGTAGTTCGGCGCCTTCCTCGTACACTTGCCAGGCGCGGTCGGCTTCGAAGCGGAGCAGTTCGCGGACGCCGAGAGTGGCTTCGGTTTTTGCGAAGTCTTGGGGAGAAACGTTGTAGCGGGCGAGGTCTTCGTCGGGGATGTAGATGCGGCCGAGCGCGGCGTCTTCGCGTACATCGCGAATGATGTTAGTGAGCTGGAAAGCAAGGCCGAGTTTTTCCGCGAGGTCGAGCGCGCGAGGATCACTGAAGCCGAACACGTGCGTGCAGGTGAGGCCGACGGTTCCGGCTACGCGGTAGCAATACTCCTTCAGGCGATCGAAGGTGGGGTAGGTTTTTACCGTGAGATCCATTTCGGCGCCGGAGATCAGGTCGTGCAGGTAGCGCGCGGGCATTTGGAAGCGACGCATGGTGTCGATGAGCGCGGGGAGGACCTCTGCCGAGCCGTGAATGGATTGCCGAGCAAGCGCCGAACTGCCGTCTACGGTATTTTCTGAGCCGTTGACAGCGTGGTCGAGAGCGGTTCGCCATTTGGCAAGGCCGCGTTGTTTTGAAGCGACATCCGCTCCTTGATCGGCGACGTCATCGACGAGGCGCATAAAGGCGTAGAGTGCGGCTAGGCCGTCGCGCTTGGGCTTGGGCAACAGATAGAAGGCGTAATAAAAATTGCTGCGCGCAGCACGGGCGATTCGGTGGCAGTGTCCGTACGATTCGGTAATCGATGCGGAATCTGGTTCTGGTGCAGTGTTCACAGTGGCAGAATGGACCACAGGGGGCACGGCACGCCATGCTGCCCCTCCGGGAAATTGTTCTGGCGATAAGATTTGCGTCAGGAGAACGCGGCCCAGCAGACCTGCTTGTTTTATTTTACTGATGGACGGGCGATGATTCAGCGTGTCATAGCCTTGGGCTGCGATGGCATCGAGGACGGCCATACCGCCGCGGCTGAACATTTCCAGATCGAGACGTAGTCTGCCTTCGACTTGCTGTGCGAGCGGCAGACCTTCTTCGAACCGGCTGCGCGTGCGAGCGAGCAAATCTTTCATCAGTGAGACGTAGTTGTCGCTGAAGCGGCGCCCCACGATGTCGTCTTCGCTGACGTTGTGCTGAGCGGCAATGTCTAACGGAATGTAGATGCGGCCTTTTTCCAGGTCGCGCGACACATCCTGCCAAAAGTTGGCTAGCTGCAGCGCGGTGCAGGTGGCATCGGAAAGTTTTTGCCGCGGTTCATCGCGATAGCCGCAGAGATAGAGAACCAGACGTCCGACGGGATTCGCCGAATAAGTACAGTAATCAAGAACGGAATCCCAACTGGGGTAGCGCTTATGGGTTTGATCGTAGCGGAATGCTTTCAGCAAATCGGCGAAGGGCTGTTTGGGAATGTCCCTGGCAAAGATTGTTTCGCGAAGCGCGACGAAAACGGCGTGTGACGGGCGGCCTAGGTAGCAGGCGTCGAGTTGTTCCTGCCACCAGTTGAGCAATTCCAGAGCGCGTCGCGCATCGGGAATTTCGTCGCCTAGATCATCGGCCCAGCGGCAGTAGGCGTAGAGATTATAGAAGTGCTGGTGCAGTTGCTTCGGCAGGAGCCAACTGGCGACGTTGAAATTTTCATAGTGGTGTGTGGCCAGCCAGCGCGTGTACCGCTGCGCGGACTCCGGCGAACAGTCCGCAGGCGGGGCGTTTTGCGCGATTTCGAGTTCCCCTGGGCGCAACATCGCTAAGAGAGATTCCTCGCTCCGAAGACTCTGCTCGGAATGACGGCCTGACATAACAAACTGCTATTTAAGTTTAGCCTAAATTGATTAACGAAAATCTACGGGCGGACGGCGAGTTTGATTTCGCCGCTGCGCGATTTCATGCGTTCGAAGGCCTGGGGAAGATCGGCCAGACGAATTTCTTCGGTGACAAAGTCCTGCGCGGAAATGTCGCCACGGCGAACAGCTTCGAGAGCTTCGCGGATGAAGCGCGGTGTGTGGTGGAAGGTCGAAATAATCTTGATTTCTGAATAGTGAATATGGGCCGGCTCGATTTCGACGTTGCTGCCGGAGGGCAGGCCGCTGAAGAAATTCACCACGCCGCCGCGCCGGACCAGCCTCAACGCAGTCTGCCACGCCGACGGATTGCCGGCAGCTTCGACGACAGCATCTGGGCCGCGCTTATCTTCGGTGTAATCGCGGACCGCTTCGACCACATCTGGAGTGTCGTTCACATTGATAATAGCGTGAGCGCCGAGCCGGCGCGCGACACCGAGCGGGGCATCTCTACGGGCAAGGGCAATCACGCGAACACCGCGGCGCGACAGCATGCGCACAAATTTCAGGCCGATAGGGCCGCAACCGATAACCACCGCAGTGTCGCCGTTGCGCACTTCCATTTCGTGAATGCCGCGCAGCACGCAAGCCAGCGGCTCAACGAGCGCGGCGCTCTGGTCGTCCACAGAGTGCGGGACTTCCAGCATGTTTTCGGTGACGATGCGGCCGGGGATGCGCATGTACTCAGCGTAGGCGCCGTTGTTAAACAAAAGATCTTCACAAAGATTTTCCTGGCCGCGGCGGCAGTGGTAGCAGCGGAAGCAGGGCGCGGAATTTGCGGCCACTACACGAACGCCCATGCGCCAGCGCGCGTCAACGCGCTTGCCTACTGCGACAACTTCGCCGACCACTTCGTGGCCGAATACCGCGGGCGGACGAATCATTTTTGCGTGATAGCCGCGCTTCCATACTTTCAAATCAGTGCCATCGGTCAGCGCGAGGCGAACGCGCAGCAACACTTCGTCGGCGGCAAGCGATGGAACGTCGATTTCTTCAATGCGCAGATCCTCGCTGCCATAAAGCACCGCGGCAGTCATTTTGGGAGGCACAACGCGACGCGCCAGTGCTACGACTTCGCCTATCGCAGCTTCAATGGTTTTTTTCGCTGAAGTTTTCATGGATGCGTAATCAAGACTTTGAGCGACTCAGATGTCGGATTCGCGGCCAGCTCCAGGCCTTCCTGGATTCTAGCTAAAGGAAAGCGGTGCGTGACGATCTCCATCACCGGCAGTTTCTTCTGCAGCACCAGAGCTGCCGCTTCTTCTTGGATGTCCACGGCGGCGCTGTAGCTGCCTAGAATTTCCTTTTCGTCGATCCCCACAGCCGAGGCAGGAAAGCCAATCCGAGTTACTGGATCATTGGCGGCAAAAAGCAGCACACGTCCACCTGGACGCGCCGCAGCGAGAGCTTCTTCCACCACTGCCGGATGCGCGGCAGCTACCAAGACCGCATCCGCACCCCGTCCCTCAGTTCGGGCCTTAACCTCTGTGACTAGCTTATCATTTGTAGGGTCAAAAGACTCGACTGCGCCGAGCGTCAGGCTTTTGGCGCGACGTTCGGGCATGGGGTCACTGGAATAGATGCGCGCGCCGATTAAATTGGTAACCATCAAAAGTTGCAGGCCGATGGGGCCGCAACCGGCGACGAGAACGGTTTCGCCTTTTGCGATGCGGGCTTTCTGGACGGCTTTTAGAATAGTGTTGATAGGTTCGAGGAAGGTGGCTTCTTCGAACGACACGTTGTCGGGCAGATTTATGACTCCGCGATCGGCAACCCACGGCATGGCTTTCACGTATTCGGCGAAGCCACCGCCGTTGGGAGTGAAGCCTGCCGTCAGGCCGGTGCTCTTGTATTGCTGGCATTGCGAAAAGAGACGTCGCTCGCAGTAGAAACATTTTTCGCACGGAATGTGGTGGAAACTCATCACGCGATCGCCGGGCGCGAATTTTGTAACGCCCGGGCCGGTGGCGACGACGGTGCCGGCGAGTTCGTGGCCGAGAATTTGCGGCGGTTCAACATAGCGCTGGAAAATTTTTTTAATGTCGGTGCCGCAAACGCCGCAGGCCGCGACTTTGATCAGAATTTCCTTAGGGCCGACTTCGGGAACCGGCACTTCCTCGACCCGGACGACGCCCTTTTCGCGATACACGCCCGCCCGCATGGTTTTCGGAACCGTGCAAAGGGTGCGTACGGATTCAGTGAGCGACGGCGTCGCAGTCATCGCGCGGCGACCTCCGCATCTTTTTCCGCGCTGCCAAGAGGAAAACGATGTCGAATCGCTCCTACATAGCTGTCAAGAAAGTCCGCAAGATTTTGCGCAGCTTTCTCGCTTTTCTTTGCAAACTCGATCATCGCCGCCAGCTTTCTAGGCCGGGTAGCAACTTGAAGTAACAAACGCCCATAGCTGATTCGTCCACCGGGACCTATCGCACGCCCGAAATCGAGCGGGAGGTCTTGGTCTACGGTGTCGCTGATTGCCCGCACAGAAAGAGCAGGCACTTGCAGATCTCTTGCGCTGTTCAAAACGTGGAAGCTCTCCATTTCCACTACGTCGCCAAAGACCGCCATCGATCGCTTCGCGTTCCCTTCGCAAACCACGCGTGGGTTGGTGAGAAAGGTGGGCACCGGTTTCGCACCAGTTTCCTCCGCCAAATCAACCAGCAATGGACGGCTTGTGACTTTTTGCCCTCCGTTCACCAGCAATATTTCTCGCGCCACAACAATCTCTCCACTCTTCAGAGTGGAATTCAAGGCTCCGGCCAAGCCGGAACTGATGCACAGATCGGGCTTCTCTTTTAACAACGAAGCGAGCACGGCTCTTGAGCCTTTCCAACCAATTCCAGTCAGGTACACATCCAGACGAACGTCGCCAGTTTCGCAGGTGTACCATCCGTCCGCCTCACCCTGGTGGCCGGAACCCCCGATTTCTTTGCGCCGAAACGGATAACGTCGCCGCCAGGGCGCGAATTCGGCTTCGACCGCGAATGTGACCAGGATGCGCATTTGGTTCTTCAAGAATAGACGCTGGGTGAGCGCCCGGCGATACAATCTGCAAAGTTTGCCCGAACGTACGGCACCGTACCGTGCCAATCAACGGAACTACGCTGCCGTGGCATGAGCAATTTTTTTCGCTCGGCGTGGCGCAATGTAGCCGTTCGCTTCGTACCAGCGGACGGCGCGCTCGAACGCGGCGGTTGTCGAGCCTGGCTGAAACCCGAGTTCGCGTTGCGCGCGTTTGCAATCCACAAACATCATGTGCTGCGCGATTCTTACGCCTTCGACGGGAATCTGCGGTTCACGGCCAATCAGGCGCGAAAATACGCTCTCCGCGTAGGCAACGCCAAGCGCCAGCCGGTGCGGAATTTTCAGCGTCGGTGCGGGCAGCCCGGTAATCTGCGCGAGAATATCCAGCACCGCTTTCAGCGTCAGATTTTCAGAGCCGAGCAGGTAGCGCTCGCCGACCATGCCTTTTTCAGCGATCAGGATATGACCTGCGGCACATTCTTCCACGCCAACAAAATTCAGGCCGGTCTCGACGTAACCGGGCATCTTGCCGTTCAGAAAATCCAAAATAATTTTCCCGGTCGGAGTCGGCTTCCAGTCCCACGGGCCGACGGGAGTGGTGGGCATGGCGACGATGGCCGGAAATCCCGCCTTGGCGGCGTTGAGTACTTCCCTTTCCGCCAGCCATTTCGAACGCTTGTAGTGCCCGACCATCTCTTCAAGCTTCGCGTCTGTTGATTCATCGGGCAGTCCGCTGCGATCGACTGCAATAGCGGCTACGGTGCTGGTGTAGATAAATTGTTCGACGCCGGCCCGTTTGGCGGCTTCGAGCAGATTTTTTGTACCGCCGACGTTCGAATCGTAAATGTCCTGCGAACGTTTTGACCACAACCGGTAATCCGCGGCCACGTGAAAAACCCGTTGCACTCCGGCAAGCGCGCGCTCCAGCGACGCCGCATCGCGCAAATCGCCGGTAACATATTCGAGCGGAAGATCAGCAATCGCACGGTTGTTGCTCGATGGACGCAGAAGTACCCGTACATCTGCCCCGCGCGCTGCAAGTTGTCGCGTTAAGTGGCTGCCAAGAAATCCCGCGGCTCCGGTGACAAGAATCTTTGCGGTGCTCATGCGGTTTCCTTGCACGCACTAGCGTCGCTCGGGGGCGCAGGCACGGGCGCTTTTCCCGCACCAAGCGCGGCATAGGAGTCTTCCAGCAGCGACGAAAAATATTCCCAGCGGCTGCAACGAGCCAGGGCGCGAATCTCCTGCAGCTTTTGCCGCAATTCGTTGCGAGCGGCAGACTCGGCCGGTCCAGCGCCTGAAGAAACGATGAAACCATCCACGTCGTAGTTATCCAGATATTCAAACAATTCCCCCGTTTCGCAAACATCGGTTTGCGAGTTTACGGTGACGTGCGCGCAGACATGAAAGCCGGAAAGCTTTGCCGCTCGGATGCCTTCCATCACGCGAAGGAAACATCCCGCCCGTGCGACGACCTGGTCGTGAACCTCGGACCGGCCTGCCAGCTCCACGGTTAGAAAAAGGCGCGGGTCCGGACGGAATTCGTGAATACGTTTACGCAGCCGCAGACCATCAGTGTGAAGGAAAACATCGCGGCCGGTCTTGTTTAGCGCGCTGGCGATTCGCCCGATGACTGGATGCAGCAACGGCTCATCGCCTGCAACGTCGCCGCCAACCCAAAAGATCGGAGCTGTCGTCTGCGAGACGATGTTGGCGGGAATTTCCATCACGGCCGCGTTGGGATCGGACTCCGCCTCGATTTCCTTTTGGTTGGTGGAAGAAAAAGCCGAAGGGGAAAGATGGAATATTGTCGCATTGTCGCGGTCGCCCGCGAGCGCGCGAGTGACTCTGCTGCTTAGAAGATCCAGGCTCAGCCTTAGGGGGAACTTCATTGCGGCCCTAAAAACCGCTGCGCTGCCGGAATTCTTCCGGACGGAATTTGAAAGCGCAGAATTCCTGGGCCTGGCGGGATTGATTGTGGAAGCGGGCCAGGGCATAGACCGGAAACGAATTGCGATAGAGGTGATATTTCAAATAGAAAACACAGGGAAAGCCGGTGCCGGTGAAGTCTGCTTCGCTCCAGGAGCCGTCGTCGTTTTGCTGGGTGACCAGAAACTCCGCGGCTTTCGAACTCGCGGAATCGCTGGGTCCGGCTGCGGCAAGAAGTCCGATCAGTCCCCAAGCGGTTTGCGAAGCCGTGCTGTTCCCCCGGCCTTTTGCGGATTCGACATGATAGCTGAGCAGCGATTCGCCAAAGCTGCCGTCCGGCTTTTGCACAGATTTGAGCCAGCTCACGGCGCGTTGGCAATAATCCTGCGCGCTCAACGAAACCGTTTCCAGTGAACGCAGCACACCGCTGGTTCCATAAACGTAGTTCACACCCCAGCGGCCGAACCACGAGCCGTCATCGCATTGATCCTTCAAGAGGAATCTTACCGCACGCTGCACCGCAGTATGCCCCGCGGACCAACCGAAACGCCCGAGACATTCGAGCACGCGGGCAGTCACGTCGGCAGTCGAAGGATCGATCATTGCGTTGTGGTCCGCAAACGGAATATTGCAGATGAAGCGGCGATCATTATCGCGGTCGAATGCGCCCCAGCCGCCATCGCGGTTCTGCATGCTCAGCAGCCACTGAATGCCACGGCGAATCGCCGCTTCCATGCGTTTCTCATCCGGATACTTCACGCGCTGCAGCGCCATCAACACAAACGCCGTATCGTCCACGTCCGGGTAATGATCGTTGCGGAATTCGAAAGCCCAGCCTCCCGGTTCGCCATCTTTATTTTTTACCTGCCAATCGCCGGTGCCAAGAATCTGCTTGGACAGGATCCATTCCGCCGCTTTCACCAACTCGGGATGATCCGCTGCCACTCCGGCTTCTTCCAGCGAAACCATCGCGATGCAGGTATCCCACACCGGTGAAACGCATGGCTGCAAACGAATGCTGTTGGCTTCTTCAATTTCGAAACGGGAAAATTCCTGGATCTCGCGCCGCGTCAGCGGATCGTCCGGGCCCAGGCCGACTGCCATCAGCGCAAAAATCGAATTCATCATGGCCGGATAAATTGCCGCCAGGCCCTCCGTGCGTTCGATGTGTTCGAGCACCCAGCGCTTTGCTTCGCGCAAGGCGCGTTGCCGGAAGGGCTTCCATGGCAGCTTTTCATAAACCTTGAACGCGCGATCTAGAGCCAAAAAGAAATTCTTCCAGGAGATGGTCTTTTCGCTCCAATCAAACGCGGCGGCTTTGTGCGCGGGATTCTTAAACAACTCGTCTACGCGCGCGCGTTCAGGCAAACGCCAATCCGGCCGAATCGCGCTCAAAATGGCCATGGGAATCACGATGCCGCGCGTCCAGGAAGACATTTCATAAATGTTGATAAAAAACCAGTTGGGCAGGAGCATCAGCTCCGGCGGAATTGCAGGCACAAGTTCCCAGCCTAGGGCTCCGACCAGCGCCAGATAAAAGCGTACGTAAGAGTTCGTATTTTCCAAACCGCCCAGGCGGTGAATGGTTTCGCGAGCAGCATTCAACGACGAAGAATTCGGATCGTCCCCGGCCAGCTTCAGCGCGAAATAGGCTTTGCAAGTTGCGTTCAGCTCAGACGGGCCGCCCGGATAAATACTCCAACCGCCGTCATCGAGTTGCTTGCTGCGAACATAGTTGGCGAGCTTGGCGATACGAAGCGGATCCGCTTTGCCGAGAACAAAAAGATAATAGATATAGTCCGATTCGAGCGTCGAGTCGGCTTCGAGTTCGCCTTGCCAATATCCATCGGGGCCCTGCAATGAAAGCAGATGCTTAGCGCCGCGCTCGATGGTCTCCGGAAGACGTTGCGCCCAATCCTGCTCGCGCGGCGATATTGGCGCTACAGCAGTCGAACGCTCTACACCCATCCTGACGAGTGACGCCATCTATGCTCCCCCAGAGCAATCAATCGAAGTTCTTCGCTGGCCGAAACCGAACATCCCCCAGGAAATACCAACTAACTCCTTGATTTACATATAGTTCCAAGAGTAACACCAACACCTTGCAAGCCTTCCCCAGGCCCCACCTAGTATCGCTTTATTTAACTTCTTGGGTCAACGCCCAAGATGTCTCCTTTTTTTGATTCGTTATCACCCCTTTTTGATTCTCTGTTACAACGAAACGATTGCTGGTGACTCTAGGATTCTCGTTACCAGCTGCAAAAGGGCTTCGGGTAACGGCTCTCCTTCACGCTGGAGAACCGACGGTTTCTGCCGCAACCATTGCGTCGGCAGTTGCATCCACGGTGGCTGGCTGACCGCGCCCTCATCAAGGCCACGCCGGAACACAAATACATCCGCGCGGTCCAGTATTTGCCGCGCAGAATCCTTGAAGTCGTCGCGGGCCGGGTCCAAAACCATGACGTAGAGCGAGGGCTTTACAAACTGCATGAGCGAATTGCTTTCAACGATCACGTTGATGCCGTCGCTGCCGTTAGCTTGTGTGGCGTCGGCGAGAGCTTGTCTAAACGGTGCCATGCCCTCCGCGAGATAACCTTGCTTGGTGCGCAGCCAGAAGGAGCGCGCGGCTCCTGCTTGCAAAAAACGAGCGCTGTCCGTTCCGGATTGCATCTCGGATTCCCAATCGAGCGCTACAATGTGCTCGGTAGGAGCGCAATCGCAATCGTGGCCATTGGTTGCACACACGCCGTGGCCATATTGCGTGATCTTTCCCGCAAGCCAATTCGCTTGCGGCAATGCCGCGATCAGGTCGCACACCAGTTGTGTCTTGCCAATGCTGCGCGTGTGCCCGCCAACCGCGATCAGCCGGCACGGCGCGGATTTGCGCAATGGTTCAGGGCTTGCCAAGCTTGGCCTCTAGTTCCGCTTCTAACTTTTTGATGCGCGCACCAAGCTCCGGGAGACGCGCATACCAAACGTACTGTTCTTTGAACTTATCGAGGGAACGGGCCGGTGTGCCCCAAACGACTTGGCCGCTGCGAATTGTTTTCCCGGTCGGAATGCCAGCTTGCGCGCCGGCAATGGAATTATCTTCGAGCGTGCAGTGATCCGCGATACCCACCTGTCCGCCGACGACCACGTGGTGGCCCAAAACGCTGGAGCCGGAAATGCCGGTCTGTGCGGCGATTATGGTGTGCGCGCCGATTTGTACGTTATGGCCCACATGGACAAGATTATCGATCTTCACGCCTTCTGCAACCCGCGTATCGTCGAGCGAACCGCGATCAATTGTGGTATTTGCGCCAATTTCCACGTCGTCGGCAATCTCCACGATACCTGCTTGCGGAAATTTCCAGTGGCGGCCTTGGCCGTACACATAGCCAAAGCCGTCCGCGCCCACCACGGCCCCGGCGTGAATTTCAACGCGATTGCCGACGCGCATATTGGCGTAGAGCGTTACTCGATGATGAATGCGACAGTTGTCGCCGATCCAGCTTCCCGTGCCGATCACGCAATGCGCTCCGATTTGTGTGTGTTCGCCGATGTGGGCGTCTTCGCCGATTACTGCGAAAGGGCCAATGCTGGCA
>Ga0193709_1000500_pt1 | contig 13595 bp, 30 predicted proteins | sample H3c2metaG_FD_160571 | JGI IMG/M metagenome (GOLD analysis project Ga0193709, IMG submission 160571) | Soil microbial communities from a riparian zone of the East river system, Colorado, United States - H3c2 | ecosystem: Environmental > Terrestrial > Soil > Riparian zone | place: USA: East River... | reverse complement strand
TCCAATTTTTGCCTTCGTCTTTCCAGAAAATGTGATGATCGCAATAGAGCGAAGATAGATTATAGAGGGCCTTCTTTTGAATACCCTGCATCTGAGTCTTCTTCTGATCGGGATCATTCGGATCTCCTCCTCCGGGCCAGACGGTGTGATGGATTAACATAGTGTCAGCAAAGACACGGGGTAGACAGAATAGCTGGTTAACTATGTACTGGACGTCATAGAGTAGATTCTGCCCAATCAGTCGCAGATTAGGGTGAAGTAGAATCCGTCGCAATCTTTGCACAATAAGGAATTCTTCGTGTTCCATCCAATAACTTCGAAAGGAGAGTTCAGGATTGTCTCCAGATTCTGTGATGAAAGGGATGCAGATGGCGTCACGAGTAGTCCATGCCAATCCACAGCAGGCGATGAGTCCTGCGTGAGTCTCCAAGTCGAGGGAGAGTTTGAGTTCTCCGCGTTCAAGATCAGCCAGAAAATCTTCGAGCTTGCCGATAACTTGGTCGATAGTCGGACGCAGTGTGAAGTTGTATTTAGGTTCATCCCATCGTCCTTCCTTAAACGCCAACGGCACGCGAGCCGAGAAGTCGTGCTTGATCATGTACCGCCATGGGTGAGTTCTTAACGACGCGGCGGGGTGGTACGTAGGCAGGAATTTAATCTTGCCGAAGTAGTCACTTGTGTATAGCTGTGAGCCGCGCCATTGCATGATTCCAGTCGGGACCTTGCGACCGCTAACGTTTCCAATACCGAAGCTATCTGTAGTGAGAGCCCAAAGAGTATAGTTCCCAAGACCAATAATAAGATCAGGTTTAATCGCATCGATTTGTACTTTTAAGTTCTCGATCCCACGGAGCACGTTGGGGTGCGGATACAGTCCGCGTGTCGATAACATCTTGCCTGACTTCGCTTCTTCCGTAGTATAGAAGAAGTTATACATTTCGTTGTTCTCAGGCTGCTCGTGAATCACGTTGGTGAAGAAACATTCGTTGATGGGGATTTTAGCCTCGCCAAGCAGAGCGTCAAGTTCAATCCCCGACTCACCCACGAAGCAGGTGGACTTTTGCTTCTCGGTCCGGCCCCACGACTCGCCGACGATCATGATTTTCGCCGACCGAGGACCTTTCGTCCCCGCCCATGCGTTGGATGCGAACTGAGGCGGGGCAATCACTGGTGCATTCCAAGCGTCATACCCATTAATCGGCATCTGAGTCTGCTCCTATCTCAAGCTCGATTAGAGTATTTCGACATTGCTTTGCGAAGTTGGGGTCTTGCTCGATACCAGTCGCAGAAATTTTGAGCGCCTGCGCCGCATGGAAGATTGTTCCACTCCCGCAGCAGGGATCGAGCACCTTCGGGTTCGTCTTTCCGGAAGTCGAGAGTCGTAAGAGCAGTTCGTAAAGTGCTACAGGTTTCTGGGCTGCATGGACTTTCTCGCCATCCCGACTTGAGACCGTAATAACATCTTGCAATACTTGTGACAGTCCACGACTCTCGGAGCGTTGCATAAACATAAGCATTTCGTACCCCCGCCGGATGTTTGCTTGTCGGAGGATATATCCAGTCGAGCCTTTGTTCCAGATTAATGGTGTACGAAACACTGTCCAACCCAGATTCCGGGCATAGTCCCGTAGTTGAATATACAAGTCTACGTCGCAGAACATCCATAGGTGAGCGTCCTCTGTTGCTACGTCTTTACATTTCCAGAGCATTTCCTTGCCAAACATTATTGCTTCTTCGGGAGAGTCAATGTATTCGTGCACGTGCTCGGCTGGACTATTGCCCGGATGGAATGTCTCAGCGTTGACTCCGTAGGGAGGATCGATAATAAAGCAATCAAACCGATCGTCCAAATCAAGGATGATATCAGTGCTATCCCCATGCAGGAATGTGTGAACTGACTTAGCTTTAGCGGAGAGGGCGGCGGCGAATTCATCACGGAGTTTTCTCGTTGCCATGTTGAACGCATATTTTTCCGTCTTAGCGCCCTTGACTTCCGGGTCATCCAAAAACTCCGCTGTTAGAAGAGCGCGGGATATCTCCTGCGCGACATAGGTGGGAGATATACGTCCCCCGGTTTTAGTTGCTACGTCCTCCGCAATGTCAGTACGGGTGAGCTTGGGATCAATTGCGGAGCGTAGCTTTGACAGGTCGCTTAGTGCCCGTACCCGGTCCTGCCATGAGAGTTCTTCTCGCATGAGGTTTTCGTTGAGCTCTTTAGTGAGCGCATCAATTTCATCCTGCGATTCCGTGTCTGTAAATGGGATGCAATGCTCAGGTACAAGCTCGCGATTGTAATAGAAAGGAGTTCGATCATCGTGGAGTGCTTTCATTGCTCGGAGGCGACGTTCACCTGCTACGAGGAAGTGGTTGCCTTCACTGTCGCGGCGTAGGACAGGAGCGTGCAATAAGCCATCGGTTGCTATGGACTCTTTGAGATGTTCAAGTTTCTCCGTGTCCATGTCTTTCCGTTGACGCGGGGGAATGCCGACCGCCGCAAGATTGATGAAGCGTGACGTGTGAGCAGCTTTCGTGTTCATGAGTTCTCCTATATGCCACACTTTATATTCGGCCGTCTAGGGGTCGCCATTAAGCGATTACTTGACGGGATGGATACTACCTAAAATTTGCCGGTCGCGCTAGGTGACGAAAAAATCCGGCAAATTTTACGTTTTATCACGTTACCCTAGACCGCATTCGCGCGGCCATTGGGGAGCAGGTTAATGCCACACTTAATCAACAATATGTATTCCCTCGATGGCACGAGTGATAGCTGTGTACATCCACCGCTTGCGTTCTTCCTTCTTCCAACCAGCGAGAAACTTGTCATCGTACAAGCACACGTTATCCCATTGTGAGCCTTGGGCTTTGTGAACCGTGATAGCATAGCCATAGTCGAACTCGTTTGTGCCTTTCTTGTCCCACCACGGAACTTTATCAAGCGCGTCCTTATCATAGTACCGATCGAAATGCGCAAGGAGAGCGTTGACTTTCATCGGCGGGTAGTCTTCCAGATCGGTCTCACGTTTAATTTCTAGCTCAATATACGTGGAGAGTATATCTCCCACGCCCACGCACTCGCACATCATGCCGTTGAACAACCCATGCTCAGGATCGTTCTTTAGACAGATAAGCTTCTCGCCGACCATGGGATACGGGGACTCGTAACCTCGCAACTTGCGGATATCTTGGTTGAGCGTTTGGCGAGTAACGTTCTTGCCTGTGAGAATCTGATCGTACTCCAATATCTTCACATCTTCTATCTGATGCTTATGATAGTGTCCTGACTTCCCGTGAGACATATAAGGAATATATACGCCATTGCGAGCACGAATAGAGTAGTCGATAATGGGATCACCCTCAGCTTGTCGATGTATCTGAGTAAGCATGATGTCAGGTTTCTCACGTGTCAGTGCTCCTTCTCCTTCGATAGGCGGAAGCTGGCCGGGGTCTCCGAGGACGAGAAGCGGTACTCCGAAGGTCTTAATATCGGCCAGCATGTCGTCATTGACCATCGAACATTCATCCAAGACGAGGAGTTCGGCATTGTCGAGGTCACTGGGGTCTTCGTTGTTTCGCAGGACGAAGCGAACCTTGCAGGCGTTATCGTACTCCTGCTTCTTACGTTTCTTTTCGCCTTCCTCTTCCTCGGCATGCCATGCCTCCTTGAGTTTCTCGCACTCCGATCGTATCGGCATGACCGGCTTGTATATAAGCGAGTGAATTGTCCTCGCGGGAAGGCCCTGCTTACGCATCACCATTGCCGCCTTGCCGGTGTAGGCTCCAAAGAACACATCGTAGCCCATACGGAGTTCAAGGTCCGCGATCAGCTTTCGGATAGTTGTTGTCTTGCCCGTGCCAGCGTAGCCGAACAAACGGAAGATTAAATTCTCTGGCTTGCCTTCTCGTAGGTTGGTAAACCATACCTCAATCTGTTCTTTGGCCGCGAGTTGCTGGCCCGATAGTTCAAAGTTGCCACTCTGTTCCACCTTATGTTCCTTTCCAGTTTGATAGGTTAATTCCTAATCTGTCCAATTCAGCGATAGTATCTTCACCGAAGAAACCCCAGATCAGGAAGTCGTTCTTTGCTTGCTGAATAACTTTTTCCTGCTCAGCTAGCTTGCTAATCTTCGCGTCTTTCATGCCATAGTTGCGGGCATGGTTGCGCATCTTCCACTCGTAGAGTTTCTGTTTTTGGTCTTCATTCACCTCCGTTGCTGTTTTCCGCTCGCTCACCGGCGGATTGAAGAACTTCCCATCGAACTGCTTCATGATTTCCGCTTTCGCTTGCTTGACTGCTTCGCGAATGCTTGGTGTGTAAACAATACCGCTGGGTGGTTCAGGGAATGGCATAGCCGAGTCAACGCTCACGTTGCCATCAGGTTCATCGTAAATCATAGCGTCAGCACAATTCCCGACACTTATCATTTCCCCTGTCCACTCCACCGTCGCTTGACATACCGGACAAGGCTTAGTTGTGCCTTGGAGCATGTTGTCCACGATCACTCCCTTGCCGTTGCAGTGCGGGCAATACTCACGCAGGTGCGGCTTGGCTTGCGCCTGTGCAGGAGCACACTGCGGATCATTCGAACCCGCTACTTGTTCTGCTGCCGCACCCGGAGGACACAGCCCCTCCGCCATCGCCCTCTCCTGCTTCTCGACTGTCGTCTCGTACTTGTCCGGGAGTCTTTCCCCCTTCAAGCTCAGCTTCCGTGGTGGTACTTGCATTTGCTTCGCGCTCCAGTTGTTCGATGTATTCATCAAGCCACTCAAGATTGTCCTGCGTGGCCTCGGTTTGTATGCTAGGCTTCATGACACGCGGATCGCGGTTCATGATATCTATCAAGTGATTCAGGTTTCGCTGAATGCTCTTGAGATAGAATATGTTCTTCGTGTCTTTCAGAATATCCATCATCTACAATCCTATTTGTTGCGCTTTCCAAGTTAACAACTCAAGCGTGAATGTCTCGCCACGCCTCAGTCGTTCAACTTCCATATCACTCCGGTATGAAATCAAAGACCGAGGTATCCAAAACTCTGCATCATCGACAGCAATAAGTATCGACAACTCTTTGCAGGTTTTGAATTCAACCTCGACCTTTGAGTATTCTTCTTTCATCAGTCGAGCCATTCCAAGGCACGCTCATACGCGGCGCCGAATGTCTTCTCGTCAAGCAGCGCGACATGGTTCCACCCTTCAGGGAGCCTCTTCGCGCTTGCCCATGTTCCATCTAGCCGATAGGTATCTCCGTCTACGTACACATCGTAGAAACCATACGACTGGAAGAATTTGCAGATCACGCAGTTGCGATTGTCGGAGTAAGCATACTTCTTCTCCGGCGGCTGCTTGCGGAGCCAGTTGATAAAGCTCTGATTATTTACCATTGGAAGCGTCATTTCTTTTACTCCATGTTGACGTTTCGGTAGAAGCGGAGGTGGGGAGTGGGCTTGTTGGGGGAACGGTCCCCACCTCCTAGTCACTCGAACCCTAAGCTAGAAGACAGCTTGGGAGTGGCAAACTTAAGCTGCCTTCGCAATCCGAGCGACGTTCGAGAAAGGTCCTTCACCGGCCTTGTTATACCGATGAGTTACCTTGAGTACTACAGGGCCGGCGCCGCGAAGCATGTTCATATTCCATGCCTTCTTCGCATCGTTCTGCGATGTAGCTTCCCGTACCTGTCCGAGCTTGACATTCTTGTTCGGGCCGAAAGCAAGCGCGCCGTTCTCGACATCGAGGAACAAACGGTCCTGCACAGTCGGCTTGGCAATGCCGAGTTCTTCCTTCAGATGATCAACTTCGATCAACGCATACGTGAGGATGAGGACCGGGACTTCACCCCGCTCAGCATCATTGTATTTGTCCATACCGAGTTCATCAATGAAGGCTTTGTATTCACCTTCGGGAATAGGAGTGTATGTACTATCCGTCGAACCTGTGACGGAGGTATTCAGGAAGGTGTCTTTGTCAAATACTGACATGGTATTGTTCCTTTGTTTCGTGTGATAAGGTATAGTATAGTAGAGTATTGTTAAGTGTCGGACGTTTCGATTTCAGCTTTGAATTGTTCGACTCTCCTCTTCCACGCGTCCACCATGTACTTGAAGTTTGGTTGCAACTTCTCGCCGAGTGGGACCGAGCGGTTCTTCAAGTCCACATTGTTGGCCGCCGTAGACCATGTGAACTCACGTCCTTCCTTGACCGCTAGGATAACATCCGAGAACGATCTTGGAAGCTTCGGTGCTAACTTGGACCCGAGAGCGCCTACCATTTGCTGCGGGACTCCAGTTAGCAGATTAGGTTCTTTGTCCAAGTGTGCGGTGATGACAAGGAAACAGCGGAGGTTGGAGCATAGTGTGAGCACCAGCTTCTCCTCCATTTCCATCGCAACACCGTACTCGCCTTGGTGGGCAATCGGCTTGCCGCCGATCATCAGGTCGAGGGCCATGCGGTTGATACCAGTCAGCGAGTCGACAGCAAGGCACCGCATTTGCTCAGGCGTCCACTCGTCCGTCGCGCCGAATGATTTACGGCAGCGGTCACAGACGAAGTCGGACAGAGTATCAAGCACGTCGTAGTATTGTCGATACAAATGCTTATCGATACCAGACTTGATCGTGCTCACGTCCGCATAGCTCATAGTACCAACTTTTTCAGCAGCGTTTCGTAGAGCTTTGAAGCTTGGGGTTCCCGCTCCGATGTACTTATAATGGAGCTTATTAATATCAAGGTTTCTTTCGTGGATAGCGTCGAGAATGCTTTCCTCGAATCCGGGATCAGTACCAATAACAAATAGTTCAACTCCTTGCTCGATAAACGTGACAAGACTCGTAGTCTTTCCCGCTCCGGGAGGGCCGAGAAGGAGTGTCTTACTACCGCCCGGGCTTCTTCTGTCATCTGCATCATCGATCACCTTGTTCACATCGACGGGAGGAGGGGTTGGTACATAATCAGCTGGCATTGGAGGCTCCTTTGTTGATAGGGTCGAGTGGGTTCCACGGCCGCACGGCGAACGTATCAAACCAAACCTCGGGGTTTTGGGAAGTACACAAATCCATCATAGCACAGCCGCCATAGGATGAGCAGATATCCCCATAGTTAACCGGCCATTCGTTCTTCTCCCAGCAGACTTTAAGATACTGCACCTTCTGGAGCATCTCTACATACCAGCGGTCGATCTGCCACTGCGGGAATGTCAGCATCGCTTCTTGGTGCTTGATATCCTTTTGCTGTATACCAATGCCGCGAATGATTGCGCCACGAATCGCCTCTCCGAACTGCTGAGCTGACCACGTATAGCCCAGAAACTGACCGCGCATGGCAAAGTTTTTGGCCCAGCTTTCAGTAAAGGTGTACGTAGTTTTTTCATCGACAATGACTTTCATTCTTCCATTGAGTAAACCAAGCATATCGCAGCGGCCAGCATATATGATGGGCTGGCCAGTAACAGGATGAGCGATAGGTATCGGAATTCCAAATGTAAACTCCACAGCAGGATCACCGTTAGACTTAATAAGAGGCTGAATATGATCGCTGGCAGGATTATACACACGAAAATAATCGAAGGCCGCAGCCAGAGTATTTTCAAATGATTTATAACTATTCTCAGGTGCTTCATAATCGCCCCAGAAGTTAATGAACTCACGCATCGCGATGAGCATGGACTGTTGCAGAGTCTTATGTTCTTTATAGAACTGCTCCCTTGTAATCTGCACAAAATGCGCAAACGCGCCGCCAGCATGCAGGTGAATAGATTTCTGATGCGGCGCGAGGTTAAGGCAACGTTCGTAGAAGAACTTCACCGGACATGCGGACGCGAGGACGATGGTACTGTCCACGACTTCAGGGAACGTCGCGCGAGCGTAGGCTGCGTCGGAGAACTTCATACGTCCACCTCATCCATGCCGATAGGACCGTCGCTTGTGTCCTGAGCTTCTTTCGTCTCTGCCTTATCCTGATTGAGTATCCAATACAGACACTCGATCGCTTCAGACAAGCAACCCTCTTCAACACCAGTCTCACGGAACCGGCAAAGCCTTTCGCGAAGACGATGGACACGTTGCTCGTCCCAATATGCTGGATATATAATAGACATGGAAGCCACTCCTATAATATGACCTGATTAGAACAGATCGCTCAGTGATTGCGCCGCATTATCAGGCGCGATGCTTTTACCAGCCCGCACGGTGCGGACCATCGAGAGCAGTTTAATCCCATGCTCCAAGTCCTCATCCGTGAGCGGCGTTCCGTTAAGCTGCTTCTCTCGCAACTCTCGAATTTGTCGGATGTAATCATTGATCTTATCCGAGTCAGCGGCTGACATGGGCATGATTAAAAATCCTTCTTCTTGTAGACAGTGAAAGTGAAATGATCCGGCGATGTTCCCATCGCGAGTACATACTCACCAGTACCATCGATTTCCTTGACAGGGATATCAATGTGACCGCCAGCGCGGTTGACAAATACAATCATGAGCTGCGGCAGCATCGCCAACAATCTCTGCTGAGTTTCGTAATCAATGTCACTTACTTTGAAGGCCACGAGCTTTCTCCTTTATCAACCGAAGATGGTCCTTCAACAGGACGTTAACGAGTTCGCTTAATGCTCCGTACTCCGCCTTCCCTCGCGCCGGGTCGAAGAAAAATATTTGAAGTTCCGTCAGCGTGTGCTCATCAATGTACAAGTTGACGCGCTTGCGCTTCGTAGCTCCATACGGCCGAGCCATTTCAATCGTCTCCCGTCGCAGGGTTCATACTAAGAACCGCGCCAGCAAGCCGCTTGATATCTTCGACCAATATACCGAGAGGAACATCAGCAAAATCAGTTTCCGCAAAGCTTTGGTATTTCTTGGCCGCCTCGACCGCGTTTTCGTCCGGCATCTTCTGCGGGATAGTAACCGGAGCGCACTCATCGCACAGAAGAAATCTTTTCGTATGACCGGCGATAGCATTTCCATCCGGATCAATCTCAGTAAACTCATCCGTGTATCGGTGCCAGTCTACCGGCCGCTGAGTCGGGGGCATGGTCGCGAATGTCCGGGTCTTCAAGCACCGATCGCACTCGAACTTAACTGTCTTGTCCACTATCATTCCCATGATTTCTTCCCGCGAAAATTTGAGTAAATCTGAAACGACACACTTAATTCCGTGGTTAATTGTGGCATATTCCAGCCGAATCCACAACCATTAAGTGTGTCATTAACGTTTCAGCAGTCGTTAACGTTGCTCTGGCTTTGTTTCAGAGCATGTCGGAAGTCCATCATATAATCATCAACAGACTGAATACAATTCCCGACAACGATCTGATTACCGCACCCTTTGCACTCCCAAAGATCGCCATTCCAGACTTTATAAGGCTCCCACATTTCAGGAGCTTCCGTTCCTTGCGGTACCTGTACACCGCCTCGCGGTTTCATTTCGGTCCATACGTACCCGTTCTTCTTCGGCCGATAGAACCGTTGACACTTCACGCATACAGGCTTCGGCATGTTTAGCTCCCATCCTTAAATCGAACAACTGTTCGGTTATCTTCACCATTGAATTCGCCAGAGTCGCCATGCGCTGTTCCATATTGGCCATACGCGCCTCGACCTCACGAATGCGGATATTCTGCATGTTTTGTTTAATCGTGCCGTTGGGCATCTTTCTCCTCCAACGCTTCGAGTAATGTCTCACGTAGCAGTTCAGCAGATTTCACTTTTTGCCGCAACTCGTGCGCTTCCTGCCAGTAATGTTCCCCAAGGCGCTGGCCTAACTCGTGTGCGCCTTGGATTTCGTTGTTGTCTGCCCGCTCGCGTGCTTCAAGCTGGAGTTTGAAATCCACCAGCTTATTTTCACACGCATGGAGCATGATCCTAAGTGTCACTCGGTTCATCGGCCACCGGTACTCCAGTTGCGGTTCCGTCGTGCGTGATCGGCCCGGCCGCCCGTCCTTGGGAGTCAAGCGGCTCGTCGTGCGACAACGCAGTTTCTGTAACGGGCTCGCCAATCCCGAGATCAACAGACCAACGCTTCTTCCCCACATCATAGATGGTATCCTTTACATACAGAGTTAAATGCGTCGCGGTTGCAGGACGCCCGTTGAACGCCGAGATAAAGCGAATCTCAACCTCGTCCTCCGGCTGGTCCCAGACAGGGTGGAATAGACGTTTGAATTCTGAGAGTTTCATAACCATTGTATCATGCTCCATAAGAATGAGAGTCTCAAACACCAGTTCAAGTACTCCAGTTGAGTTTCATAGCTCGTCATTGGGGTCACTCATGTCCTCCTTCTTTTCAAACTTGCGATGCAACTCTTCGACGTAGGTGCAGAGTTCATCGAACACCTCCGGCTCGAGCTTGATCTGCGAATGCACACCGTTTCCGTTGTCAAGCTGGAGTACGATATGGTACCCGTCGAAGTCGACATACACCGAGTCGCCGAGGTACTTGCGATATTCTTGTGCCATTTCAGAAGCTCCTTGGTGGGACGTAGAGGCAGATGCTTGTTGGAGCGTCTTCGTTTCCGAGCAAAGTGCAGCGATGAAAATACCCATCTTGACTTGTTCGGATGCGCTTATCTCCGTAAGGTATCGTTTCATGAGCGGAGACAATGAAGTATCCGGTGTTGTACTCTCTGACATTGTTCGGTTGCTCCTGAAAGCAGTCGTTCATGGCACAACAATCCGCACCGTACTGCCAACCGGTGGGAGCCTCGTGAATAGGAATTAACAGACTAGAAGAGATCACTAAGACTTTTATCATCTGTTATCGCACCTCCTTTCTTATACTTCTTCGGATCAGGGTCCGGCGGATTAACGCCGAGATGGATACCCTTCTGCATTTTCATATCGACTTCATCCAGTGCCGATTGCATAGTCGAGCCGATGCCACGATACCAGTGAGTAGTTGTGAGGCACCACGCGTACCACTTGTGCTCGAAGCGAGCAAACTCGACCGATAGCTTGATGATATTCTCAGGGACGTTGAGCGTTTGCATTAGCTGCTCTCCTCAAACCAAGTCCGGTGCAGTTATCGCCACGAGCAGTGAAACTACCAGCCTCAACTCGCCGGTCGATTGTTGCCTTCATCGTCGTGTGCTTAGCGCATTCGAAACCTTGAGCACCGCCTACTAGATACCTGCAACAGGCCGAGCCTTTGCCGATCTTGCAAATCTCTTCGACCCATGATTGTACGATGTGAGTGTCAATGGTCATTCCGACAACTCCGTAATGCCGAGGAAATCGAGCAGCTGTTGCCGACGGATCAGCATGATTTTCTTGTTGCCGTCAAGTTCTTCCGGCGTCTCGGACATAGCGTGATCCGCCACGGCGCCCTCGAATTGCGCGAGCAGCTTGGCGAACTTGCGCTTGGTGCTAGGGTTATTCCGCATCTTTCTTCTCCCACGCTTCCATTTCCATACCCTCGATGTTCGGATATATCCCCATCTGGCGCTCGATCTGAACACACATCTGCTGACAGAATGCGTCAGGATCACACACGAGCGTGTCGAACGTGTCGAGCTTCGAGCGTACGATTCCGTACAGCTGAAGAAAGGTCACATCGACTTTCGTCTGTGCGCGCGGTGAATCTTTATGGTTGAAAAGCTGTTTCAAAACGGTAACTCCTCTGTTGCCATCATAGCGGCGTAGCATGTCGGACCGATGCCGCGCTTGATACTATCCGCATCTGTGAGCCTACGTCCACACACGGCACACGCGCCGCAGTGCATGAATTCGATCTGCTTGTTTTCCATATGGTTGACGAACCATCCGAACGCAATGATATGCTCTTGCAATATAGTTTCCTTGCGTGGATACCAATACAGTACATTGCCCCACATGTTCTTCTTGATTGTACCGAGCCAGCCACCAGCCGTGCCGGTCCATACTCGTGCTGCGTTTTTGTCGTCATGTGGATGGCGGGTAGCTCTGAATGTTAATGACTTCCCCGTCTTCTTGGATTGAAGCGTGAAGCGTGCTTTACCGCCGAAGAGAAAAGCAATGATCTCTTTCTTGTTCATCACCTATGATCCCCTACCCAGCCAGAGAACTCTTCACCATAGCGGCCCTCGAATACATACCAGTATCCGCTACCACCAGACGAATCGTCCGCCGCTTTCTCAGCTTCTTCTTTCGTGCGGAATATGACAACCTCATATCCGTATCCTACTATATACCAGAAATCTGCCATCATTTCTTCCTCAATAGTTCTTGCACACTCACTTGCCCTTCCGCCTTCCGCTTGTGCATCTTATCTTGCAATTCCGTCAAGCGAATAGCCTCCTCCGCGAGCCACTTGTCATCGCTCTCGGCTTCCTGAAGCTGGGCTTGCTTCAGCAACTCCTGATGCGGCATCAGCGCCTCCACGATATCATCCATATAGTCGCCAATAGCTGGAGTCGCGATCATGGTGTTATCCCTTATCTGGAACTGCACACGCTCAGCCTCATTGATGAGAGGATGGTTTTCCTTCCTCATCCTCGCCCGGATTTTATTGAACTTGAACCTCATGCGTTCCGCCGCCTTCTTATCAACGAGAGTAAATACCACCTCCCGCTTCGAAGCGACACGGAACACATTCAAGAACTCGTCAGGTACTCGGGTTAACATCTTTATCCATCCTTTCACGAGCAATCGTAATGTGCTCAATCACATCGAACATAAGATCGATGCATTCCTGCCAATGGTTAATGTTCCCCTTAGCAAGGATCAGCATACTCACAGTACGAACAGCGATCTCATGCTTATCGATCCCCTGCTCGAGTATATCACCCACCATCTCATCGAACAGAGCTTGCCGCTTTGCGTCGTAAGTCAGTGCGTTATCGAACTTGCTTCTGTCAGTCATCAGGCTGGCTCCCTTACTTTGATATCAACATCGATATCGATTGGCTTGAGTAACTTGAACACACTAAGCGGCCAGTATGGCTCACCATAACCGCCGCCGAGATAGCGCAATGGAACAGATTGATTGACGATTTCATTCACTAAACACGCGATGAACACGTCTTGCGTAAAATTGTCGCGAAAACCGTCAATCGTCCACACCTTGCGCATAGTATATATCTGGCCCTTCTGAGGAAATACTATCCCCGGCCACTTTAAATTCGCTCCTGCTCGTGCGTGCTCGGTGCAGATATAGTGATCAATCTCAGTCTTCATCGAACTTATCCTTCTCCGGCTGGAATGGCAGAATGCTAACAAGCTTGACGCCATTGACTTCAAGCTCCATTCGATACGCATTCTTATTACGTATCTTGCGAATCTTTGTCATCGTGCCGACATAGTCGCCCGGAGGCAATGCTTCCACCTTATTCTTCTTCTTCGTCATCACTTTTCTCCCATGCTGGATTAGCGAGCATCTTCTTTAGTTCCATCTCCGCAGTCGTCAACCGATCTCGAATGAACGTCGCGAGTGTGCAGCTAAGATGCCGCTGGATTTCTTCTTCCGACATATCCAACGCCGTCACAATCTGCTGCAAATACTTCGAACCAATATCGAGCCTACATGCGAGCGTGTCGAGCGATATCTGTCGGCTGATATTGCGCAGTTCTTCAGTCGTCTGTATCTGCCGCGCCAATCTACGCACCTGATATTCTGTTAGCGGTTCAACCATTTCT
>Ga0193709_1000499_pt1 | contig 13621 bp, 6 predicted proteins | sample H3c2metaG_FD_160571 | JGI IMG/M metagenome (GOLD analysis project Ga0193709, IMG submission 160571) | Soil microbial communities from a riparian zone of the East river system, Colorado, United States - H3c2 | ecosystem: Environmental > Terrestrial > Soil > Riparian zone | place: USA: East River... | reverse complement strand
CGCATGCGCCACCAATGACCGTACGCTCGAAACCGCCGCAACGGGCGCCGCCATCGGTGGTGTTGGTGGCGCCGCGGTCGGTGCAGTGGTGCCGGGCGTCAGCGTCATTGAGGGCGCCGCGGTCGGCGCAGCCATCGGCGGAGTGACCGGCGCGGTATGGGCCGACAGCAACCATGACGGCTACGCCGACGGTTATGTTCAGGAAGGCCAATATTATGCCGGCCGTCCGTCGGGATATGACCCGACGCTTGGCCGCGTTGTGACCGGCGCCGCGGTTGGCGGCGCTATCGGGGCCGGTGCCGGTGCGTTGATTCCGGGCGTCGGCATTCTCGAAGGCGCGGTCGTCGGCGCGGTCGTCGGCGGATTGGCCGGCGCGATTTGGGCCGACCAGGACCGTGATGGCCGGGTTGATGGCTATGTCTATGAAGGCCAGTATCACCCCGGAGCTCCGCCCGCCGGAATGGAGCCGACTTATGCGCCGGCTCGCAGCGGCGAGCGCGGCTAAGCGCTTTCGCCTGTGAAGGCGTATTACAATATGCGCGCCGGTCCATCCGGGCCGGCGCGCATCCTTTTGAGGAGCGCCGTCGCGGCGGCAATCGCGCTCGCCCTGACGCCGGTTCCAGCAGTCGCCCGGTCGATTGTCGGGCAGGATGAATCGCGGCAATCCGCCAGCCGCAGCGATAATGCCATCTCCGATTTCTATCGCGCTCGTGAGGAGCGCCCCTTGTGGTTCGCGTCATCCTTGGGGGCAGGCGCGGCCGATGAACTGCTAGCTTTGTTCGATCGCGCCGATATTGATGGTCTCGACCCTGCCAAGTACGACACCCGCTCACTGGTGAAGGCGGTACGCTCGGCGCGCAGCGGCTCGCCCAGCGCGATCTCAAAGGCCGATCGCTTACTTTCGCGGGCGTTCGTTGCCTATGTCCGCGACCTTCGCAGCAGCGGATCAAGCGGAACGATTTTCATAGATCGCGAACTGTCGCCAGCAGCCCCGCAGGCGCGCGAAATCCTGCAAGCCGCCGCCGCCGCGCCGTCGCTTCCGGCGTATATTGAGCAGATGGGATGGATGAGCCCGATCTATGGGCAAATCCGTAACGCATTCGCCAATCAGGTCGGCTATTTCGACCAGGGCGGGGCGGCACGACTGGTCCGCATCAACCTGGAGCGCGCGCGAGCTTTGCCGGTTGATACCGGGCAGCGCTACATCATCGTCGATACCGCGGCAGCTCGGCTCGACATGTATGAGGATGGCCGGGTTTTCGACAGCATGAAGGTCGTCGTCGGAAAACCGACCGACCAGACGCCGATGCTGGCCGCGCTGATGCGCTACGCAATCGTCAATCCCTATTGGAACGTCCCGCCCGACCTTGCCGCCGAGCGGATCGCGCCGCACGTGCTGAGCGAGGGAATCTCCTACTTCCATTCCAAGCGGTACCAGGTCCTTTCGGATTGGAGCGACAATCCCAAGGTGGTCGACCCGACGACGATCGACTGGCAAGCAGTCAAGGACGGCAGGATGCCCGATCTCAGGGTCCGCCAGCTTCCTGGCCCCGACAATGCGATGGGCAAAGTGAAATTCGAATTCCCCAATCCACAGGGCATTTATCTGCACGACACCAACGATCCAGCACTGTTCGACGAGGCGGCGCGGCTGTTCAGCGGCGGCTGCGTGCGGCTCGAGGCCGCGCAACGGCTGGCCAAATGGCTTTACGGCAGGGCGCTCGTCGCCAATTCGTCAAAGCCGGAGCAGAAAATCCCGCTGGTGACGCCGGTGCCGGTCTACATCACTTATCTCACCGTAAGCGCCGAGGACGGGCGATTGGCCTATCGCCAAGACGTCTACAACCGCGATTCCGCCCGGTTGGCGGGTCTACCCAATGCGCTGAAGTAAAAGGCTCACCGCCGCTGATTTAATCCCCACGTAAATGAAGTCGTGGCGACTTCGGCGATTGGACGGCCTTGGGCGTCCCGCGCCGGACGATAACGGAAGCGCCGCTCGATCAGCCGGCAGGTGGTGCCGTCGAGCTCGCCACTGCCGCTGGATTTCAGGATCTGGCAGCCGCTGACGCGCCCGTCCGGCTGGACGGTGAAACGCACCGCGACCGAGCCTTCGATTCCGGCGATCCTGGCGCCGATCGGATAGTCGCTATTGTTGAGCTGACCGCGGACGCGCTGCGCGTGACTACCACCTCCGCCGATTCCGCCGCCGCCCAAACCGCTGCCAATGCCACCCGCGCCAGTGCCGGGGCCGGCGATGTTTGATGCGCCGGCCGAGGGCGCGCTGCCGGTCGAAGGCACCGGCGCGGCGACGATTGGCGAGCGCACGGGCAATTTGGGCGGCGGCGCGACCACGGGGGTTGGAACTGCCTTCAAATTGGGAGGAGAAGGTTCGCCCTTGGGCCTGCTTGCCTCCGTGGGCGGAGGCGGTGGAGGCGGGGGCGGTGGCGCAAGCGGGACGACAATGTCGATCAGCTTGAGACTGTCATTGGCCCGCTCCGATACGCGCGCGGCGAGGCCCGAGAGCAAGGCGTAAGCGAGCAGGCCGTGGACCGCGACGACACCCGCGACCGCCCAGATCCTGTCCCGTCTTTGATCCCCGTGGAGATACATGGCCACGTCCAACCTTGCTGAATCAGGTCAACGCGCGGGACGCAAATATGCTGCGATCAAGCCCGCAGTGCCGCCGCCATTTCCGCTTCGCGTTTCAGATTGCGCGCCAGCTGGGCCAGACCATTGAGGTAGGGCGGCGGGACGGCAATATCGCGATAGTCGAGCGCGGCGGCGGCGCGCAGGGTCCACATCGGGTCGATCAGATGCGGCCGGGCCAGCGCAACGAGATCGGCACGGCCGGCGGCGAGAATCGCATTGACGTGATCGGGCTCAAAGATGTTGCCGACCGCCATCGTCGCCACCCCGGCTTCATTGCGGAGCTTGTCCGAAAAAGGCGTCTGGAACATCCGGCCGTAAACCGGTGAGGCCTCCGCCCAGGTCTGGCCGGCGGAAACGTCGATCAGGTCGGCCCCGGCATCGGCGAAGGCGCGGGCGATGAGTACCGCCTCGTCAGGGGTCACACCGGCGTCGCCCGCCCAGTCGGTCGCGGAAATGCGCACCGACATCGGTTTGTCTGATGGCCAGGCAGAGCGCATCGCCGCAAAGACCTCGAGCGGATAGCGGAGGCGGTTTTCGAGGCGGCCACCATAGTCGTCGGTGCGTTTGTTCTGCAGCGGGGTGATGAAGCTCGACAGCAAGTAGCCGTGGGCGGCGTGAAGCTCGAGCATGTCGAAGCCGGCTTTGATACCCATGCGTGTCGCGTCGACGAACTGGTCACGGACTTCGTCCATGTCGGCGCGGGTCATCGGCCGGGGGATCTGGTTGGCGGCGCTCCATGGCATGTCCGACGCGGAAATCAGCGGCCAGTTGCCGGACTCGAGCGGCGCATCCATTTCCTCCCAGCCCAGTTGGGTCGAACCCTTGCCGCCCGAATGGCCGAGCTGGAGGCAGAATTTCGCCTTCGAATGCGAGTGAACGAAATGGACTATGCGCTTCCACGCGGCGACATGATCAGGGGAGTACATGCCGGCACAGCCGGGCGTGATCCGCGCGGCCGGTGAGACGCAGGTCATTTCTGTGAAAATGAGGCCGGCACCGCCTTGGGCGCGGGCGCCGTAATGGACGAGATGGAAATCGTCGGGCGTGCCATCCTTGGCCGAATACGTCGCCATCGGCGAGACGACGACGCGGTTCTCAAGCACCATGTCGCGCAGGCGGAACGGCGCGAACATCGGCGGCGCCGCGGTTTCGGCAACTCCGGAGCGCTCCCAGAAAAGCTTTTCGACACCTTCGAGCCATTCGGCATCACGCAAGCGGAGATTCTCGTGGCTGATGCGCTGGCTGCGGGTCAGAAGGGAATAAGTGAACTGCACCGGGTCGAAGCCGAGATAGCGGTCCAAAGTCTCGAACCATTCGGTCGAATTGCGAGCGCTGTTCTGCAGCTTGAGCACTTCGAGAGAGCGCTCGGCCTGATATTCCTTAAGCGCATGGTCCAGCGGCAGGTTCGGGCGGTTGAGCACTTCGGTCAGCTTGATCGCGTCTTCCAGCGCGAGCTTGGTCCCCGACCCGATCGAGAAATGCGCGGTATGCGCGGCGTCGCCGAGCAGGATCAATTTGTCGTGCGCCCAGTGTTCGCATTTGATGCGGCGGAACTGCAGCCACGCCGCGGAGCCACCAAGATGCGCGGCGTTGGTCATGAGGCTGTGGCCGTCGAGATATTTGGCAAAGATCCGTTCGCATGCGGCGATCGCGTCGGCTTGGCTCAGCGTGTCGAAAGCGAGACCGCGCCAGGTTTCGTCCGAGCATTCGACGATGAACGTCGAACAATCGGGCGCGAATTTATAGGCGTGGGCCCAGATCCATCCCGCCTCGGTCAGCTCGAAGGCGAAGGTGAAGGCGTCAAACGCCTTGGCCGTTCCGAGCCAGGTGAAGCGGTTGGCGCGGGTTTCGGAATCGACTCCGAAGCGGTCGGCGTATTGATCGCGGAAGCGGCTGTTGATGCCGTCGGCGCCGATGACAAGATCATAGTCCGTCCAGTGATCGAGGCCCGGTTCGCATTCCCGCTCGAACCGCAGCTCGACGCCGAGCTCGCGGGCGCGCTGGCCGAGGATCGCGAGCAGGCGCTTGCGGCCGATGCCGATAAAACCGTGGCCCGACGAGCGTACGGTCTGCCCGTGGATATGGACCTCAATGTCGTCCCAGTGAGCGAATTCGTCGGCGATGATTTGCGCGGACTTTGGATCGTTGGCGGTGAGATTTTCGACCGTCTGGTCGGAAAAAACCACGCCCCAGCCGAACGTCTCGCCCTCGCGGTTGCGTTCGAACAGGTGGATGTCGTGCGAGGCATCGCGCAATTTCATCGAAATCGCGAAATAAAGGCCCGCCGGGCCGCCGCCGATGACCGCGATCTTCATCCTAGCCGAGCGCTTCAACGATCGTCACATTGGCGATCCCGCCGCCTTCGCACATCGTCTGGAGGCCGAAACGCTTGCCGCGTGCGCGGAGTGCGTGGACTAGGGTCGCCATCAGCTTGGTGCCGCTTGCACCGAGCGGGTGGCCGAGCGCGATCGCGCCGCCGTTGACGTTGAGCTTCGCGGGATCCGCGCCGATCTCCTTGAGCCAGGCGAGCGGAACGGGGGCAAAGGCTTCGTTGACTTCATAGAGGTCGAGATCGGCGAGGCTTCGGCCTGATCGATCGAGAGCGCGGCGGGTTGCCGGGATGGGTTCCTCAAGCATGATCACCGGATCTCCGCCGGTGACTGTGAGGTGATCAATTCGAGCAATCGGAGTCAATCCATGCTCCTTCAATGCGCGTTCGCTGACGATCAGCACGCCAGACGCGCCGTCGCAGATCTGGCTGGCGTTACCGGCGGTGATCACTCCGCCCGGCGCGATCGTCTTCAATTCGGCGAGGCCTTCCAAGGATGCATCAGCGCGAATGCCTTCGTCGCGGGAATGATTGCCACCATCGACATCGAGCGCGAGGATTTCCCGGTCGAATGCGCCCGCTTCGCTGGCGGCGGCCGCCTTGCGGTGGCTGTCGAGCGCAAACGCGTCGAGCTCGCTGCGGTCGAAGCCATATTTGCTGGCCATCATCTCGGCGCCGGTGAACTGGCTGAATTGATCGACGCCGTAGCGATCCTTGATCCGCTGGGTCCAGGGCCCGATGCCGATCCCGGCCTGCATCGGCAGGATGACCGGGGTGCCCATCGGGACGCGGGTCATGCTTTCGACGCCGGCGGCGATGACCACGTCCTGGGTGCCGCTCATCACCGCCTGGGCGGCGAAATGGAGCGCCTGCTGCGAGGATCCGCACTGCCGGTCAATGGTCACCGCGGGAACGCTGTCGGGGAGCGACGATGCGAGCACCATGTTGCGGCCGATGTGGAAGCTCTGCTCGCCGACCTGGCTGACGCAGCCGACGATGACGTCGTCGATCGCCGCCGGGTCGATGGCGGAGCGAGCGGCGAGTGCATTGAGCACTTCCGCGCCCATGTCGGCCGGATGCCAGCCGCGAAGCGCGCCGCCCCGCCTTCCGCCCGCGGTGCGTAGTGCTTCGACGATGTAGGCGTGGGCCATCACGATCTCCTCGTCCCAGCCCTAGAACGAAAAAGGGGACGCCGAAACGCCCCCTTTTTGATTTGGTTCGGGCTAGTGCGTCAGAACTTGGCGCCGACCCTCAGCCCTATCGTCCGCGGCCGCCCGGGGACGATGTGGTTGCGGAAGCAATAGGCGGCGTTGCACGAGGTGAATCGCGACAGCTCGTTGCGCTGGTCGAAGATGTTCGTGCTGTACACCTCGAAGTTGTACCTGTTCCATTCGAGACCTGCGAACAGGTCGATGAGTGTTGAGGCCTTGATCCGCCCCGTGAAGTCGTTGGGATTGAAGTGCGCCCCGTCAAAGCGGTCGATATCCTGACGGATATCGACACTTGCCGAGCTTTGGTGAGAAATCGAGCCCTGTACGTGAGCCTTGCCGAAACTGACCGGCCACGCATAGCGCGCGGTCGCCGAGATCTTGAACTTCGGCGTAACCGGTAGCCGGGTGCCATCGGGCGTCACGACGAAATCGTCACCTCCATCGTCATCGAGTCCGGAGCAGTCTGAATTGCCTTCTGAAAAATTGCAGATGTTTCCGCTAGTCTTGGCGTTGGTGTAGGCGGCCGCTGCATTGAGGCTAAAGCCGCCGGCCACGTAGCCGACGTCGGTTTCAATGCCGTCGATCTTCGCGTTCCGGCCGTTCTGGATGACAGTAAGGCTGTTCGCGCCAAGGAAGCTGAATTGAACGCCCTTCCAGACCTGGTGATAGACCGCGCCGTTCCACCGCAACCGCCCGAAACTGGTTTTCCATCCCAGTTCATAGTTGGTCAGAAAGTCGGGATCATATGGCGGCGCTTCGGGCTGGCGATTAATTCCGCCTGGGCGGAAACCGCGCGACCAAGTGGCATAGAACATCAAGTCGTCGTTCGGCTTGTATTGCGCATTCAGCCGATGGGTGAAGCCGTTGTCTTTGCTCCGCCGAGGCACAATCTTGCCGTTCACGACATTGCCGACGTTGGAACAGGGAGTGCCGGAAACGCCGCCAGGTGCAAGCGGACTGAGGGGATTTTCTTCGAACACCTCACCACTGACGGTCAAACATTGCTTGAACCCGCTGCTGAAGCCACCGGGCCCGCCGCTCGGACCAAAGCCGTTGAAGCCGATCAATGTATTATCGAACTTATATAGGCGTCCGCCGCCGGTCAGGGTAATCTGCGGCGTGATGTCGAAACTGGCTTCGCCAAACAGTGCATAATCCTTGTCGGCGCGCTTCTGCTTTGTCAGCCAAACCGTGCCCGGATACTCGGGTACCGAGAGGTCGTCGGCGAGGTTGTCGATCTGGTAGTTCTGGAAAATATCGTTGGTCTGCTTTTGATAAAAGGCACCAACCAGGACGCGGAAACGCGCATCCTGCGGTGAAGCGACCCGGACTTCGTGGCTCATCTTCTTGAAATTATCTGTGCCCGTAATGTGCTGGCGCGGGTCGGCAAGCACGTTGCCGGCGTTATCCAGATAATATTGATAGTCGAGCAAGCTCGAGCCGCTGGCGACATAATAGGCTTCATAGGCGTCGGTGTAATCGGTGTAATCACTCGTGCCGAACCTCGGCCGGTGCATATAGGCGCCGGCATAGGTCACATCGAAATTGGCGATCTTGCCTTCGATCGTCAGTGCCACCTGGGTGAATTTGTCCTTGCTGATCTCATTGCGGAATCGCTGGACCTCGAGGTCGCCCTGATCCTCGTCGGTAAAGAAGACGCCGTGGGCCTTCATGTTCTGGTGCATGATCGTCGGCGTGACGGTCCAATTGTCGTTGAGGTCGATCTTGAGCGCGGCCCGGCCACCGTAGACGTCGAGATCGTTGAAATTGTTCTTCGTAACATCGCTGTTATCTAAGACCAGGTTGCCGCCCGGACCGCCGTGGGCCGGGTCGCCGCTAAATATATAGGTGCGCTGACCGAAGACATTGTCGATGTAGCCCGCGTCATGCTGATAGAAACCGCTCGCGCGGAACGCGATGCGATCCGTCACCGGCAGGTTGATCATCCCTTCGAGGCTTCCGCCCACGCCGCCATGCGCGACCGTGCTTAGCTCGCCGTCGATGCGGCCAGCGGTGACCCCGAGTTCCGGTTTGTTGGTGATGATCCGGATTGTGCCCGCTTGACTCGAAGCACCGTAAAGTGTGCCTTGTGGGCCCGCGAGGCTTTCGATCCGCGCAATATCGTAAATGTGGACATCGAGTGTTCCGCCGATCGTCGTGATCGGCTGTTCGTCGAGATACGAGCCGACCGACGGCAGTGACCCGGAGTGGTTACCGTCGCCGCCGGTGGCAACGCCCCGCATGTAAACGACAGTTGCTCCAGGGACTCCAAAGTTCTGGAAGCTGACCGACGGCAGCTGCTTGGTGTAATCCTCGAAATTCGAGATGTTGAGCTGGTCGAGCCGCCGGGTGCCGATCGCCTGGATGCTGAGCGGGACGTTCTGGAGGTTCTCCTCGCGCTTTGTGGCGGTAACGATGATATCGTTGGAATTATCGTCCGCTGCGGGAACGGCGACTGGCGCGGGGGCCGCTGTGGAGGCGTCGATCGTGGTTTCCGCCGGTGGGGTTTGGGTAGAATTCGCCGCAGCGCTTTGCGCGAAGCTAGGCGAGGCAAGCGCGGTCGAAGCGAGAAGGCCAAAGGCCGCTGCGCGCAGTGTCTGGTCGATCATAAAACCCCCGTTTTATCGTATTGGCCGATGCTGGAGGCAGATCAAGGGTGCGTCAACTGGGGAGCCGCGCGCCTGTGTCGATTCTTTCAGTGATGTGTCAAATCGACTGCGGCACGTCTGGGTATGCTTCGACGATAGGGCCAAGCGCCTCGCGCAATGGATCAAGAAATTTATCGTAGCGCCGCCACTCGTCGGTCGCGTCGCGATAGATTGGCTGGCGCACTTGCTCCGAACTTGCGGTTCGCACCGCCCGCTCCGTCGTGTGGAATTCCAGGCAGGCTGGATCGAACGGCAGGCCGCAGGCATTCAGCAAGGCGCGCACTTCCGCTTCGGTTTCATCGACCATGCGCTCATAGATCACGCGGTGGACGCGACCGGGAAGTGTGGCATCGATGTGGGCCATCAGCCGGACATAGTCGCGATAATATTGGCCCATGTCGGCAAGGTCGTAGCTGAATGCTTGGCCGCGCGCGTAATGCTGACGGAAATTCGACAGGCAGCAGCCAAGCGGGTGGCGCCGCGCATCGATAATCGTCGCGTTGGGCAGGATTAGCTGGATGAAGGGGACGAACAGCCAGTTGTTGGGCAATTTGTCGATGAACAGGGGGCGGTCGGTCCGCCGCTGCACGGCCGAGCGCTTGAGATATTCTTCGCCCAGAGCGCGTCGTTCGTCGGTGTCGGCGGCCAGAATATTCTGGGGGTAATCCTGACGCATACGCGCGATGAGCGGCAGATCCTGAAGCTCGCCGGTACCTTCAACCATTGAATGCGACGCAAGGATTTGCTCGACCAGGGTCGAGCCTGCGCGCGGCATGCCCACAATGAAGATCGGATCGCGCTGCTCCGCGCCGTCCGGGCGATCTTTGAAAGTCTCCGCTGTGAACGCGGCGATGCTGCGATCGACAATGCGGGTGAATTCCGTCGCGCGGTATGGCTGGCTCTTCTGTCGAAGCGCATTGCCAGCGGCGTAGTGAGCAAATGCGGACTCGGCGTCGCCGGTATCGTGCATTGCCTTGCCCAGCGCGAAATCGAGATGGAAGCGATCCTCATCGCTGATCCCGGGCTCATCCAAAGCTGAACGCATCGCCGCAATGTCCGATTCGTCGAAGCGCACCGTCTTCAAATTGGCCAGGCTCCACCAGGCTTCGCCGAGCGCCGGCCTGAGCGTGATCGCTTGGCGGTAGGCGGCAACGCCGTCCGCCTGGCGGCCGACTGTCTTGAGCATATGGCCGTAGCTGAGCCACAGCCGAGGCTGGCGCGGTGCCTTGGCGATCACGCTCTCGTAAAGGCGGATGGCTTCATCAAAATCGCCCAGCCTGCCCAACGTCGCGGCCTTGAGATTCGTGTGGCCGATCTCGTGGGGCTCAGCGGCGAAGACGTCGTCGAGCAGCGCAAGCGCCTCGGCCGGACGGCCTAGCCTGCTGATCACCAACGCGAGATTGGCGCGTGCGGCAGTGAATCCTGGCGCGATCTCGACGGCGCGGCGGAGCAATGTCTCGGCATCGTTCATGCGGCCAATGCGTCCGGCCAGCTCGGCGAGCATGCGGATCGCCCTGGCGTCGAACGGATCGTCCTTGAGGTATGCCTTGAGCAGCCGTTCGGCCACGTCGAGCCGATTCTCATGAAGCGCCAGCGCAGCCTCGATAAGGCGCGGCGACCAACGACCGGAAGCGGTTGGAGGAGCGTTGGTCATCGCCCAACCCTATACGGCGGCCGGCGGACCCGACAAGCGGCGGACATCACAGGGCTTGTCCGTCCGAGTCGCGCCGCGAGTCGCAAATCGGCGATCCGGAATCCGTCGCTACAGTCCCGATTTGAGACGTCGCTCCACAAATTTTTCCACAGGGTCCCGGCAAGCGATCTCGCGTGAAAGCTTGGCGTTGAATCATGCCAACAGATTGCGTTAACCTTTTATAAACCTAGATTATGAAATCGACGATGAATATCAAATCAACAAAATCCCGAATCTATTGCATAGCACCCCACGCAGCTTTTGATAGTAAATGCGAGAAGCATCCCAGTATTTGCAACATTATCGGAGTGAAACTCTCAGTTTATACTTGGTCGACGCCTAGATGTTAACCATTTTATTCTTTATGAGCGATAGTGCCAACGCGGCCAGAATCGCATCCCTTAACCAAGAGACCTTGCCAAACCCGTTGAGTCCGTGTCTTTTTGCTGTGGATGCGCGGGGACCAATTCCAATAGGTTAACCTCAACGATTAAATCGGGACGAGGTTAGCCGGAGGGTTCCCCACGCGAAAGACAGTGACGCGGCTGGTCCGTGGCATCTGCAGCTAGAGGGTGGGTTATGCGATACGAAGATGCTTCCGGGACGGACTTCAGCGCCAATGAGGCTGCTCAGTCATCCACTTTGAGCGCGCACAACGACGCGGACGTCATCCTTGCCGGGAAATTTGGCCCGGCAACCGGGAATGCGATCACTGGCGCCGGCACGGTTAGCGGATCGGCGGGCGCAGATTCGATCGCGTCAGGCCATGCATCCATCACGGCAATTCAGGGGGCCGGTGGAACAGACACCACCTTCTCCGGCGGCCATCTGCAGATCGCGGGCCAGTACGGTGTCCTGACAATGGATGCCCAGGGCGATTACAGCTATGTACGCAACCATGGCACGCCGAACGGCGTGTCGGACGTATTCAATTATACGCTCTCGGCGAGCGATGGCGCGACCGACGTAGCGACGCTGACGATCAACATCGGCAAGACGCCGACGGTCATCCAGGCCAATGCGGTCCAGGTCGTTCCGGGTCCCAATGGCGTCGTCACGCTTCCGGCTGGCGTCGAGCTTTCGGACATCCATGTCGTCGGCCGAAATCTCGTCATCGACATGCCCGACGGTTCGCAGATGGTCATCGTCGACGGTGCGGTGTTCGTGCCGCAGCTCGTCCTCGGCACGGTCGAAGTTCCTTCGACCAACCTTGCGGCGCTTTTGATCGATTCGGAGCCGCAGCCGGCTGCCGGCCCGCCCCAGAGCAGCGGCGGCAATTTCGAAGTCCCGGTGGGTCCGCTGGATCCGGGCGTTCCGCTCGGCGACCTGATTCCACCGACCGAGCTCCACTTTACACCGCCAGATGTTGAAGAGATCGGCCAGTTCATCAGAGAGGACGAGGCGCCATTAGCCGGCCTGGCCTCCGTCCAGCTCGATGACGATGCTCAGCCGGGCGGCAACGCCGGCGGCCCCAACGACGATCCGGGCGGATCGACCGCGAGCGGCATTCTTCCCGGTTCGGGCGGAGACGGCGCGCTTACCTGGGACCTGTTGAACAGCGGCGCTCCCGCGGGCTTTAGCTACATCGACGGGCCGAACGGCTCGATCCTCGTCCAGCAGGTGCAGGACGGAAATACGGTCACGGTTCTGACGATCACCATTGACGTCACTGACGGCGACTTCACGGTCACCCAGTTGGCCGCCATCCGGCACACACCGGGCGGCAACGACGAGAATAACGCCATCTTCAACGTCGGCTACACTGTCACCGACTCGGACGGCGACATCGCCGCCGGCACGTTGACGATCAATGTCGACGACGACACGCCGACCGTCACTGTGACGGCGGGTTCGGACGCCGAAGTCAGCCTGACGACGCACGACGCGGCGACCATTGGCGCAGCGAGCGAGGCCGTCAGCACGTCGGCCAACTTCGGCGGCGTGTTCAGCGGCAGCAGCGTGTCCCCAGGCGCCGATGGCGCAGGCAGCGGCACGACCAGCGGCTATGCGCTGAGCACCACGGGCGGCGCCTCAAGCCTGACCCAAGGCGGCGTTGCCATCAACCTCTACAACGTCGGCGGAGTCATCATCGGCTCGACTGCGGTTACCTCGGGCGGGATCAATGCGGCGAACACTGTGTTCTCTGTTGGCGTCAGCGGCACCGGTGTCGTCACGCTGACCCAGTTCAGCCAAATCGATCACACCAACGCCGATCCGACGCCGGGTGGGGCTCCGTTCACCGATCACAGCATCAGCCTGGCTGACGGCTCGATCACGCTGACGCGCAGCGAGACGGTTATCGACAAGGACGGGGATTCGGTCACAGGCTCGGCGAGCGTTGGCATCGGCGCCAACCTCCACTTCGTGGACGATGGTCCCACGATCGGCCTCGCCGACCGCGGCGAACCGTCGCTCACCGTTGACGAGACGAACCTGGCCGCGAACGCGACCGCCAGCTTCGCCGCGAACTTCGGCGCGAGCTTCGGCGCCGACGGCCCCGCAGCTTCGGGCTCGATTACTTATGCGCTCGGCATCAGCTCGCCCGGCGTGAGCAGCGGCCTTGTCGACGTCGCCACAGGCTCGTCGATCGTGCTGGTCTTGAACGGCGCGGTCGTCGAAGGCCATGTCGGCAATGCTGCCGGCGCTCTGGCGTTCACCGTCAGTGTCAACGCTGCCGGCGACGTCACGCTCGACCAGATCCGGGCGCTTTCGCACCCCAACTCGGCGGACCCGAACGACAGCGTCACGCTGTCGGCTGATAGCCTAATCACCCTGACCGCCACCGCCCATGACTTCGATGGCGATACTGCGAGTGCGGCTCTGAATATCGGCCGGAACCTCAACTTCCTCGACGACGGTCCGTCGATCAGCGCTTCGACCACGCAGCCGACGCTGACGGTCGACGAGACCAGCCTTGCGACCAACGCCACGGCAAGCTTTGCCAGCGTGTTCACCAGTGCATTCGGTGCCGATGGCGCCGGAACGGTGACTTACGCTCTTGGCATTAGTGCGCCGAGCGCCAACAGCGGGTTGATCGACGTTGCAACCGGCTCGGCTATCGTGCTGGTTCTGAACGGTGCGGGCGTCGAAG
>Ga0193709_1000498_pt1 | contig 13623 bp, 22 predicted proteins | sample H3c2metaG_FD_160571 | JGI IMG/M metagenome (GOLD analysis project Ga0193709, IMG submission 160571) | Soil microbial communities from a riparian zone of the East river system, Colorado, United States - H3c2 | ecosystem: Environmental > Terrestrial > Soil > Riparian zone | place: USA: East River... | reverse complement strand
AACAGCATGGGGTCTAGGCGGCAGAGGATGCGGCGGCCTTTAGCGGTGACTAGGAGTCGTTCGTCGTATTGGGCGAGCCATTTGTCGACATTGAATGTTTCGGCTGTCTCCCCGGCCAGGTAGTCGTCGACGTACGGGGTCATGCTGCCTGCTTTGTGGTTGCTTCCTTTATGGCGTCTTCGATGGTGGCTTGGCGCATGCGTGCTTCGCGGATGAGTTCGGCGAGGGCCAGGTCTTCTTGGGTGGTTTCTGTGACGGTGGCGTCGATTTGGGTGGGTGCGTCGAGGCCTAGGTATTTGGCGCGGCGTTCGGCGACTTTGATGGCTGTGGTGATGGCTTGGTGGTCGCCGTCGAGGATGCGGTTTTCGAGGGCGAGCATCCATTTGTCGAGTCGGTCGAGTTCCATTTTTCGGACGGCTTCTGCGCCTGGGGTGACTTGTGCTTCGCATTCGGCGTCTAGTCGTCGTTGGACTGTGGCGCGGGGGATGTCTAGTTTTTCGGCGATGGCTCGGATGCTGTGGCCTGAGAGGCGTAGGTCGTAGCATTTTTTTTGTTGTTCGACGATTTCGGCGGTGTTGTTTTTTCTGGAGGGGCTTGGTCCTGTTGACATTTCGTCCCCCATCGTCCCGTTTTTAGCGTCTCATGCGTGTAGTGAGGTTATCGCGTTTTTTTGGGGGGTCCGATGTGCGGCCACCCTTCCGACGCTTTGGCCCTGTCTGGGGAACGCGTTGTGGGGAGGTGTGGCCGCTTCTCATCGGAGTGTCAGCTACGGATGAGGGTTTTAGTGTAGCGGATGTTTCGTCTTCGTCTTCGTAGGCGGCGAGTTCTTCTATTGTGGGTTTGGTTTACGGCGTATTTTGTGGCGGTACCAGTGTTTGATGCGTCGTTTGGGGGCTAGTGGTCCTCTCATGTTCTTGAATGCTCGGGGTAGCCATTTGCCGGGTTTCGCCATTTTTCCGGTGGCGGCGAGGCTGATGAGGCTGATGCAGGTGAGGATGGCTGCGGTGAGGATGGCTGCGGTGAGGGTCATGGTGGTTTGTAGGGCGAGGGTGAGGAGGGTGGCTGTGGCGATTCCGGCTGCGGCGGGGGCTGCTTGTCGGCGGGTGGCCCGGTTGTGGTTGATGTTGTAGGCGTCACGTAGGTGTTGGGTGAAGGTGGTTTTGCGTGCGTGTTGGTGGGCTGTGTGGGTTTTAACTTTTCCGTGTGCGGGGGGCATGGGTGACTCCTTATTGGTTTCGTGTAGCGAGAGTGAACCCGAGGCCACCGTCGGTGCAGGTTTGGAGTATGAGGTCTGCGGCGGGTAGTTCGTCGGTGTAGTGGTCTTTGCCTTGGAGGTCGTAGTTGCCGGTGGCGGTGTAGGTGCCTTGGGCTGGCCCGGTGGTGATGACGATGAGGGTCCCGGGGAGGAGATCGTCGATGTAGTGCCAGCCTGCGGTGTCGTGTCCAGCGAGGATGAGTGGGTTGGTGGACCAGGTGACGAGTTGGCCGGTGTCGATGGCGTTTTGGTTGTAGAGGCCGTCGATGGGGTTGAGTGTGAGTGTTGTGGGTGTGGGGGGCTGATATGTGCGGGCTAGTTCAGGCTGGGGTTGAGGTTGTTCCTGTTCGGGGTTGGATGTGGGGGGTTCCAACTGGGGTGCGGGTTGGGTTGGTGGTGGTGTTACCTCCAAGGTGGGTTGGGTGGCAGGTTTTTCCCAGCGGGTGGTGTCGGGTGTTGTGTGGATGGCTATGTTCGCGACGGCGATGGTGAGGGCCGCGGTGAGGAATATGGTGGTGAGTATTGGTTTGGTTTTGGGGTGCATGGTGGGCTCCGTGGGGCACGAATTGTGTAGCTGACATTTGTAATGCTACCACGTAAAGATATGTTGTAGCAATGTCAGTGGAAGGTTCGGGTGTTGTGTTGCTTGTTATGCACCGGCCGCCGCTTACGAATAGTTAAAGCCTCCGCAGTCTCGGCGGTGTCCCTATCCGGATACACATCCACCACCTCTTTACGGGCAACATCGCACCACCACGGCTTAGAGCGGGCGTGCTCCGCCCATCGGGCATCCACCCTGGAAGCTTCAGCAATGCCCACGTACAACAACTGGTTTTGGTTGTCGTGGAACTGGTACAAGGCGGTGGGTTTGTTGTTCAGGTCGAACAGCTGCGGGATCGCCGGCGGTAGAGCGGAGGCAATGTTTTTGGTGTCGGTGTCGGGGATCCAGGCGGAGCGTAAACCCATGTATCCGCGTACGCCTTGGGCTGCCATGTAGGCCACGCCTTTGTCGTATGCGAGGTCTAGTTGGGAGGCGCGGGCACCGTCGGACTCTGCTCCTTCTCCCAGTACAGCATCGGTCATGTAGCGGTTGGGCATGCGGTGGGAGATGCGTTGGGGGAATAGGTCTCGTATACGGCCAATAACGTCGACTTGGGAAGCTTGGGTCAATGCGATAACAACGAAACCGGCTTTACGACCCAAGTAGGCGATACGCCCCACGATGTGTTCGGTGGACTCGCTTTTGAGTTGTTTCGCGATCGGAAGTAGCTCGTCGATCAACAAAATGTCGAGGGGCTCAGCCTCTGTGGGTTCGTGCCAGCGTTTCCCTGACGCGGTAACGGCTTGCATACGCCGGTTGAAGGCCTCTTCGGCGTCTTCCCAAAAGTCTTCGAGTTTACGGGCGCCAGGAAGTTTCGGGTCGGATACGTAGTCGTGGACGAGGCCGTTGCCTACTTGTTTCCCTAGGTCAGCGAATTCGATACCGGAAGGGTCAACGACGCGTAATCGCACGGGGAGTTGTTCTTGGTAGCCGGCGATGATCGACCAGGCGGTGGAGGACTTGCCGGATCCAGCGTTGCCTCCGATGAGTGTGGACAGGTTGGAGATCAGGGTGGCGGGTGACCCATCGGCGTTGATACCGAACCGTATTTTCGCGGGCTCGTTTTTGGTTCGTGCTGGCACGGGGGGGAGTTCGTGGAATCTGTAAATGTTTCGTAGGTGTTGGCCCCAGTCGAAGCGGATGTCGGCGATGGAAGGGGTGAAGGCTCGGACGATGACCCTGTCGCAGAACAGGCCGGAGGCGAGGGCGACTTCTTCTTTCACAAGTTTGTTGGCATCCAAAGCAATGCTGCCGGTGATGACTTGTCCTTTAACCCCGGTGGGTGTGGGGATGAGATGCACGAGAGGTGGAACAGCTTCGGGATCCTGACGGGAGTTGTGTTTCAGCTGGTACATGGTGGGTTGCCAGGCTTTTTGGAGTTTCCGTGCTCGTCTTATGCCGGTGAAGACTTGCATGATGGTGGCGCATTCCCCGGCGCGTAGGAGTAGGGCGATACGTACAGCCCAGTAGGCGGCAGGTACTAGAAGTGAGACAGCGGCGGCTAGTGGTAAGGATCCGAGCTGGTACCAGGCTAGTAGGAGCATGAGGGTGGTAGCAGTGCAGATGTAGTGGCGGGCTGCCCATAGGAGGATGTGGGCGCAGGCGCCGAGGAGTTTGCCGGTGACTATCACGCTTTCTGGCAGCTGGATAAGCTCGCGGAGGCGTACACCGCTGCCTAAAGTCCAGGGGGATACTTCCCTGACTGGTTTGACTGCCATGCGGGTGGGTTCCTTTGCTTTGAGTGTGGGGTTTTGGGCTGACGGTCCTTCGCGGGTGTGGATAGTTGTTTACGCGACCCAGTTTGGTGGCGTGTGGTAGGCTTCCCACGTCTCGCGTTCTCAGGGGACACTAGCCGTGGAAGTCCTCCCACCCGTCCTCCTGACAGGTTCGGTTAGCTGTTCCAGCCGTGACGCCTAAACTCTCTCTCTTGCAGGTCTCTTCTCGCTTGGGCAGCCTTCGTCTGGGTTGTTCTCCTGGTTTTCCAGCCTTGACGCCCTGCGGTTTTCCGCCGCCGTAAGCGCGCTATGCGGCAGTTAGGGCATTTTGAGGGTGGGTTGTAGGTGTGTGGGATGCAGGTTTTCATTCAGCTACCCCTTTCTGTGCTTTTGGCAGGTCTCGATGTACTTTCCCTGCGGCTAAGGCACAGCCGATATGCCAGTGGATCTTTTTGTTTAGCCAGGTTTTGTCCTTGTTTGGCTCTAGGTAGTGCTCTTCGTGGCCGAAAATTCCTTGCTGGCAGATGTCACACACGAGGACAATCACTGGTTCCTCTCTTCTGTGATGGCTTCGAGAAGTTTTTTGGACTTGTTGTAGTTGACGCCGAGTTTGGTTCTGATCTGATTTCCGGCTGGGATTTCGCTGGGCCAGGTGGCTCGAATGATTTCTAGGTATTGCTCGTTGTCCTTGTCCTGTCCTTGTCCTGTTGTCTTCTTGTCTTGTACTGCTGTCCTGTCTTCTTCTCCCAGTGCAAGGAGAGGTTGTTCTTGTACTGGGGTGGAGTACAGGTCTGTCCTTGTCCTGTCCTGTACTTGGATCTGTCCTGTACTGCTGTACTTCTTGGGGTTGTCCTCTTGTACTGCTGTATCGAGTCCAGGGGTTGTCCTGTACTCCTGATCTCTGATAGCGGCTAGTACTCGTACACCTCCGGAAGGACAGAGCTGCCTGTATGCCTGTACTGCCTGGTCGTAGTGGGACAGGTTGAGGAGGCGGGCGCAACGCCAAGCGCCGTAGGTTTCGGTGAGGGAGCCGACTCCGGGGATCCACCGCCAAAATCCGAAGGTGGGCATTTGTTTAGCTGTTTGGCCTGCACGGTGGCGTTGGATAGCGCGGAGCCTGGCAAGGACCAGTTCAAGCATGAAGGGAGACAGGAGGGCCATAAGGGGGAAGAACCAGGCTGCGTCGGGTGCGGTGTCTGAGATGCGTTGCCCGTGTTTGTGTTGGGCGTAAGCGGACAGGATAGCGATGGCCCAGACGGTGATTTGGAACGTGCCTGCTCGTTGTCCGTTCCAGGCGGAGTAGACGCAGATGAGTACAGAAATCAGTGCGGTGGCGTCTAGGGCGTAGAAGACAACCCAGGGCCACCATCCGGATAGTGCTAGTCCTGTTCGTGCCCAGGCCATGATGTCTTGGCCTGATAGAGACAGGGGCGCGATGATGAGTCCTGCGAGGAGTACAGCTGTGGTGCCGATGAGTACAGGTATCCAGCGGGGTTGTCCTGTACTGCTGTGCTTTTGCTCTGTCTTCTTGTCCTGTACTGCTGTACTGGGTTGTCCTGTACTGCTGTCTTGGTCAGCTGGGCGCATGTGCGGTAGTCTGCCTCACAACCCCAACTTAAGCAACCTTAACGTCCTAAAGGATGGAAAATGACGAAACTTTCCAGCGGCCAGGTGGCAAAAATTCTGGACTGCTCAGTTCCGACACTCCACAAGATCCCTCCCAAACAACTCCCATACACACTTGTTGGTACACATCGGCGTTATGAGGAACAGGATGTGCGCTGGTATTCCAGCAAACAACGCCGTGACGGAGAAGCTTCAGGGGTATAAGGAAGCGGGTCCTGGCGTACCAAAGTGCCGCAATCACATCAGTAGCTAGGGCCCGCTTCTATATTTTATTGCCGCGTTTTGGAATGAACGTTTTCTTCCGTGAGTGACTGTGATGCTTGCTGGTTGAGGTACCAATAGGTGAAAGCTGCCGCTATCAAAACGAGGGGGGTCAAGTCTGGTTCTTGTAGTGATGTCACCCCAGCTTGTGTGGGCTGGATGGGAGACCCATTGCGTTTACTCATTTTTGCCGCAACGAGTCTGGCCCCTAAGACTCCTGCGCGAAAACCAGCTATTGCCACGATAGCCAGTGATGGCACAACAATTTTACGTAAGACCCACCATGCAGCTTTAGCTGCAAAGATCGCTGTGTCGGCAAGTATCGTAGGGATGATTGAGGAGTTACGTGGTGTGCACATTTACTGATCCTTTTTCCCGTGACGAGTCACCTTCCGGTCCTTTACTGGTGCCAATGAGTAGTGCGGACGAGTTTGGTTTTTGGCCAGACGCCGTAGTGAATCGCCCAGGCAATTCCCCATACTCCGCAGGTGAGTACGGTCCCTGCTGCATGGATGAGGTGAGCCCACCAGGGGAAAGGATTAGGGATCGTCGTGGTGGAATATGAGGACGGTGCGGGATGTGGGGTTTGGGTCTGATGGGGTTGCGCTAGGTACTGGTGTGGGTCGGGGTGTGTCATGGAGTCTCCTTTGTGGCGGGTTTTTGTTGATGTTGGGGGCGTTGGGTTTGTGGGTTTCGGTGAATGGTGACGGTTCCGCATAGGGCACAGACTCCTGCGAGGAGGAAATCTGCTCCGCGTGGCTCGTCAGTATCGCAGTTAGTAATGGGTTTACTCCAATCCGTAGCTGACATAAGGAATGTTACAGTATGCCTTTGTTGGGCGTCAACGCGTTCTTAAACACCTGCAGCAATCTGCTCCAGCCTTTCAATAGCAGACGCCCGCTGCGTCAACCGATCACTACCGCGCTTAAGTGGTGAAGGCATGTAGACGCCGGCGCGGATTACACCTGACTCGGGGCAGGATTCTTCGCTGTTGAGGGCGTCTTGGGCGCACCATCTACGCACAGGGCACGACTCGCAGACCACAGACGCAATCTTGGCTTGCTTACTGCGTGGGTTTACGGGAAACCACAGACGCCAGTCGAAGCCTGGGCAGGATGCTTTCCGGTACCACATTGGGACGAGTCGGAATCTGGGTTTGTCGACGGCGAGTTCGGGTGGGCGGGCCTTTCGTGTTTGGGTGCTCACGGTGTTTCCTTGGGGGTGTAGGCGCGAATGATGGCCAGCAGGGTGCACATAGTGCGCCATCGGGTGGTGCCTGTTGTTTCTTTTGCGGGCACGTGCCAGACGCCGGCGATGTAGGCGTTGGTGTATTCCTGGCCGGCTTCGGCTTTGGCGAGTGCTTGTTGGGCGCATTGGAGGCGTACGGGGCAAAGGTGTCTACATGCTTGTTCGATGAGGGTGGCGTCTGTTGGGGTGGGGGTGGGTTCTATGAAGAGTTGTGTGGGCATGTTGCGGCAGATGGCTTGGTTTTGCCAGTTCATGATTTGCCCAGGGCGATGAGGAGTGTGTCGAGGGCGTTGAGGAGTGATTGGTGTTTGTCTTTGGCGGCTTGGAGTTGTTGTGCGTGGATTCGGCTGATGTGGACATGGTTGTCTTCGAATGCGGTGATCCAGTGGGTTTGTTCGCATTGTGTGCTGCAGGACCCGCAGCGGCATTCGTTCCAGTGGATGAGGATGGTTTCGGCAAGCTTCATGTCCGTGTCCTAACTATCTGTAGCTGACATAAATTATGCTACGCCCTCATGTTTAAGTGTGCAAGCATTGACCCAAATAAACATGGCTGGTAACATTCCTTATGTCAGCTACGGAGGTCAGGAAGATGAAAAAAACCACAATCGACGCCTGGTGCGACTGGTGCGGACAACCCCTCACCCACCAAGGCCTACATCCCAACGGCGTATGGGCCCTGTGGAAACACACCGCCACAGTCCCCCACTGCAGCACCCCCACACCCCGATACTGCGACTGTCCCAACGACAGGTACGCAATCGAAGGCGAGCACTACTGCGAACCCTGCCTACTCACCCACGAGTAGGCGCAACACGAAAGGCACCCCCATGAACCAAGCCCAGCTGCGCAGCTACCTCAGCACCCCGGAGGTGTCCGAACTCATCTTCATGGAACCACCCAACATTCGCACCGCCCTCATCGAGGGCCGCTTCCCGCCGCCCGACATTCTTCTGGGCAACAAGAAAGGCTGGGAAGCCCAGCGGATCCGCGACTTCGGTATATGGGCAGGACACATCGACAACAACGGTGCGCGACTGACACCTGCCCGGGGCCGCAAGTGGGACGTGAAACGCTATGAGCCCGACATGTGGTCGGTGAGTACCGAAATGTTTTACAGCCTCCTGGGGATCGCGAAACTCGCCGGAACCTATAGGCAGGCGATCACCGAACTTCACTGGCACCAGTTCCTACCCGCCCCCGATGTGCGCCTGGGTGACATGTTGGGCTGGTCGGAGGCGAAGGCAGATGAGATAGCCCGCAAGTGGGATGAGGGCGGCGCGCAGGCGTTCGTTAGGAGCCAGCTGTGACCAGGACATTGCCTAGTGACCACTGCACTCTTGTCACCCCCTCCAGTGAGGATCGTGCCAGTTGGCTACGTGCCCGCAAGACAGGTATCGGATCCTCGGACGCTTCAGCTCTTGTCGGCGCTAACCCCTGGCAGTCGCGCCTGGCGGTGTGGCTGGACAAGACCAGTGACGTTTCTGACGACACTCCGCCTAGTCGGGCGATGATGCTCGGTAACCATCTCGAAGAGGCTGTGGCGCAGCTGTTCACTCACGAGACCGGTAAAGCGGTGACGCCGGTGGGAATGGTGCGGTCGAAGAAGTGGCCGTTCATGATGGCGTCGTGTGACCGTGTCCTGGTTGATGAGAGGGCGGTGTTGGAGTGCAAAACCACGGCGTGGCACCAGGCTAAGGAGTGGGAAAACGACGAGATCCCGAACCATGCGCTGATTCAGACAATTCACCAGCTTGCTGTGACGGGGCTACCCAGGGCGTATGTGGCTGTGTTGATTGGTGGGGGCGACGATTTCCAGATTCGCACCGTGGAACGTGACGATGCGGCCATCTCCGGTCTGGTGGAGTTGTGTGAAGACTTTTGGACCAACTATGTGCAGACCGGCGTGGAGCCGCGTGCTTCGCAGGCATCAGATTTTCAGCTGATGTCCAGCATCCGCCAGCCGGTCGATGAGCAGACCATTCCTACCAGTGTCGAGCTGCAGGGATGGTTGCGGGAACGGGCGCAGATCCGGTCACAAAAGACGGAACTTGAACGCCGGTACCAGCTGGTGTCAGCCAGGATCATTCAGGAACTCGATGGCGCGTCAGCGGTTGTGGGAATGGAAGGGGAACCACTGTGCACATATCGGGAGATTAAACGCTCAGGGTACACAGTTGAGCCGAAAACGATCAGACAGTTGAAACTTACTAATAGGGGACGGGAATACTTTAATGGCTAGAGAAACCGCCAACAAGCTTGCACAAGGCAAAGCTGTAGCAGCACCAGAAAAACCGCGCACCACTCTGCAGCTACGCCAAGACTCCATTGCTGGGCTGATCAAACGCATGGCGCCGGAAATGCAGGCCGCGCTGCCCAAACACCTCACTGCCGAGAGGATGGCGCGTATCGCCACAACGGTGATGCGCCAAACCCCGAAGCTCGCCGAATGTGAAGAGGCGTCGCTGTTGGGGGCGATCATGACCTGCGCCCAGCTTGGCTTGGAGCCAGGACCTACAGGCCAAGCGTATTTGGTGCCTTATGGCCGGGAATGCACGTTCATTTTGGGTTACAAGGGAATGATGGAGCTGGCCCGACGCTCCGGCGTGGTGGAAACCATCTACGCCGAACCCGTCTATGCCTTGGATGAATTCGTGTACGAGAAGGGCCTAGACCCGAAACTTCGTCATATACCTAACACCGACGAGGAGGAGGGCACAGACGAAAACCCGTTCGTGTTCGTGTACGCAGTCGTGAAGTACAAGGACGGCGGCTTCAACTTTGTGGTCTTGTCCCGGGCGCAGGTCGAAAAGTACCGAAAACGCGGTAAGTCACCCAACTCACCGATGTGGCGTGACGACTATGTGGCGGCGGCGATGAAAACCGCTATTCGCCGTCTCGCAACGTGGATGCCCCAATCTGTGGAGTTTCAGACCGCTCTGGCAGCGGACGAAACGAAACGTACAGACTGGGACAACCCCGACGGACTAGAAGCTATCGCTGTGCAGTCTTCCGTGATGGAAGGGGAAATCGTCAAACCCAACTCCGCGCCCCCCGCGAGCATGAACCCCGACACCGGAGAAGTACCAACACTCGACGGCGAGCTAGACACCGCATGGCCGAAAGTTCAACAACCACCTTCGGGAGCCTAAAGATGGAACACGAACTGGAAGTTAATCCAAAAGTTGGGGCAGCTCTACCTAACCACCCCCCCCCGAATTACTACTACCGCATCAGGTGGTGCGGCATGCCTGGAAGGAGCACTCGAGTTTCAGGCAAACATAATTCTCGAGGCTTCAGCAGCTCATAACCCTCTTGAACTGTTGCGCATACCGAAGGACCTCCGACCAGGAGAACCCGTCCAGTTTCTTCTAAAAGAAGTAAAAAGAGCGGAAGGATCGTACTACTGTCTTCGCAATAGTCGCAATAGTAAGGATTGGGTTGGGCCGGTAGGTGCCAGGCTGGAAATTAGCCGAGGAGGCTCGGTCGACTTGTTCATCGGCGACGGAAGAGATAGCGACACTATTTTCCTCGATGGTTGCTGTTACCCACTACCAAAAGCTTCATTCACGGACGAAAGTTCAACAAACAGGAGAAGCGCAAAAGTAGTGCCTAGCGACGAAAAGACCTCACAAGTGGCGAACCTCCTACAGGCGGGCTACGAGTGGGCCGGGCGCCTCGCCGGGCCCGGTGAGGACGTAACCGGAGGCGATATCCAGGCAATAGCCAACTATGTAAAAGCTGTGGCCGTCCTGGCCGATGCCATGGTTCGTTATGAAGAACACATATATGCCCTCGATGACGAAGAGACCGAGAACTCTAGAGCTCACACGATGATCGACGAACTCCTGCTGGAAGCCGCCAACTTCCCCAGCCGACAGATCGGTAGGTACCGATCTGTCCTTGTAGATATGCGCAATGCCATGAAATAGGACGCTAAAAGCGTAAGCATCCCCGATCCTTGCTTCAGGGAAACGGGAGGCTTACGCTCAGCAATACCAACTTGGCTAGTGCATTAAACGCAAAAAAATCCGACCCCCTGTTCCGCCGAAGGTTCGGGGGTCGGATTAACAACTAATCAACGTGGATTCAGGTATGCCACGGCTCGTGGATTAAAAATTGCCTTGCCCATTTGCTGGGTGGATTCAGGGTAGCCGATGTAGGGGACAGACCAACAGCCGTTTCCCTTATTTTGTGATCCTGACCATCCACACATGCCTTGAAAGGGTATGAACGTGGAAAAAAAATCAGATTCCGTTCCACCTGTTTACTACTTGTCTGCCGGCCGCAGCGCCACAGTTCCAGCGGCCCCAGGGGTGACCTTCATCCCGAACTGGACCTTTGGGCTAGTAGATGAGGGAATGAGTTTTGAGGCCAGTGGCCTTTACGTCACGTTGCTGGATTGTTTGGCGCAAGGAAAAGTTTTCTGCTCTTCTGCGCAGCTTGCCTCCCGCGAAACGTCCGAAACTGTCACAGCGATCATGCATGAGCTCAACGAAGTGGGTCTTATCGACCTGAGCGAGGACCAGGTTCTGCTCCATACGGCACCCGATCCTGGCAACAAAATGCATCTTCGAGCTCAAAAGTCCATACAAGCTCTTCACTCCGAGGGTTCGCTATGAGCTTTCAAGCAACAGCATGGGCATCCAGTGTGAAGACTGGTGGTCCGGCACGCAAGGCAGTTCTGATGATGGTCGCAGAACAGATGTCTTTCCATGATGATGAAGCTGATGGATTCCTGTGTGGTTTTCCGGGCCAGGAGTTGATTGCCGAGCGCGCGGAGATGAGCGTCCGCTCAGCACGTGATCACATTGCTGAGCTTGTCCGGCGGGGATTGTTGCAACGTAAACGTAGGTACAAGTTTGTGGATGGTTCTCGGACAAGCGACTGGTACAGAATTCCGGTCAAATCGGATGGAACTGTCACTACGTTTGCTGTTGCTGATGGTTCAGAAACTTTTGCAGAATGGCCCGAAGAAACAGCCCAAACTATCCCAAAGAGCCTACCGGCAAATCCTGCCGGTAGGGAGACTAAATCTGTGGATAACTCAGGCCTACCGGCAAATGGGCGTAGCGCCTACCGGCAAACTGTTGCCGGTGATAAGGGAGAGGATCAAGGAGTTAAACCTCCTCCTACCTCCTCCACGCAAAAAGTCCCTAAAATCGAGGAGGAGGAATACTCCAACGACCTCAAAAACTTTGTGGCGACCCTCGACTACTGCGGGCAGACCCCAAGTCGCACCGAATACCAGCGGATAGCGATCCGCTTGGCTCCTTTGTGGGGGAAGGTCGACCCGGGAGATCTACGGCGCAGGCTTCAACACAATGCGGGGGTTGGCGCACAGTCTGTCGTCGCGGTTTATGTTTCTCGTTTGCAAAACATGCGTCTAGACGATTTTCGGCCGAAGACGCGTTCGGTGAACTCTTCTGGGCGGGCGCAGTGGTGTGGCAGGGGTGCGGTGTGTGATCCGGTGACGCGGCGTCTGATTGACGAGAATGGTTATATCCGGGCTGGGGTGTCGTGCCCGGACTGCTCGATAACGGCAGGCGCCTCATGAAGACGTCGTGTACGGGCTGGGATCCATCTACCTATACCCGAGTAGCCAAACCGGCACATGGTGCTCGTGTCGTCGATCTGGCCGGGGCGGAGTGCATGCTGGGGCCGCGTAGGAAACGGCAGGAGAAGCCTGTGATCGCGAAGATGTCTCAAGCTGTGGCGCTAGGAGTCTCTACCGGAATGTGCGTAGCCCTGTGGGGTGTCATCGTCTTCATGACTGCCAGACTGCTCAACTAACAACAAAAGGTAACCCACCCTGTGCTGCAACTAGGGTGGGTTACCTTTTGGGTGAAGTTGGCTACTGCGGGCCGTAAAACTTGGGGCGGCGCCATGTCTGCTGCGCGTAGATGTCTTTAGCCGGTTCTTGCACAACGCCTTCTTGGATGAGGGTGTCGTGGAGGACTCTGACCGCTGCCGTGGTCAGTCTGCCGTTGGTACTGTCGTATAGGCCGTGGTGGTGCGATAGGTCCCGTTCGGCGTATTTGCGTAAGGTCGCAGGGTATACGCCCAGCTGGGTCGCGGCTTGCTCAATGGTGGGCATGTGTTTCTCCGTGGGTTTGGTGTGGATGGTAGTTACTGTTGCTGGTGGTGGCCCGGATTGGCCCCTCCGCGATCCGGGCCACCACCAGTCATATGCGTCCGGCGGTTTTGAGCCAGGCGGGTTCGCGGGGGAGTTCTTCTACAGTTGCGGTGGTGACGGCCCAGCCCTGCTTGGTGGTTCCTCGGATGTGTAGTACGGGAATGATTTGCAGGGCGGGGTGGCGCATCCCGGCGGACTGGGTGATGTACCTGATTGCTCCCTGGAATATTTTTCCTGAGTAGACACGCGGGTTGGTGATCGCAGCGTTATGTCCGTCTATTTCGATGATGAATCCGGTTTCGTGTTCTTCGTAGCCTAGGTAGGCTTTTACGTAGGGTGAATCGTTTTGGGTGAGTTCGAAGATGAGCCAGTCTGCCATCAGGCACCTCCATGTAGCTGACATGAAGAATGCTACATGATATCTTTAGGGTGCGCAAGGAGACCTAACGACGAAACCCGCCCCCACAAAAAGGACGGGCACGCCGGCTGTCTGATAAACAGAACACCGCCATCATGCCACCCCCGGGGTAGCATGACCAAAAGACGCACAACACAACACATGGTGGTAAAAATGGCACGCCAACACCCCGACGCCCCCCCAACCACCGCCTGCATCTGGGCCACCGGCACAGCAACCATCCAAGAAGTCGCCCAAAGACTCCACTGCTGGGCAGGACCCACCTACGAAGACCAAATCGTCTACGCCACCAGCCCCACCGCACACCTCGAAGTACCCAAAAGCCTCTGCGCCACCATCGGCACCCCACTCATATTCCTCGACG
>Ga0193709_1000497_pt1 | contig 13626 bp, 11 predicted proteins | sample H3c2metaG_FD_160571 | JGI IMG/M metagenome (GOLD analysis project Ga0193709, IMG submission 160571) | Soil microbial communities from a riparian zone of the East river system, Colorado, United States - H3c2 | ecosystem: Environmental > Terrestrial > Soil > Riparian zone | place: USA: East River... | reverse complement strand
CACTTACTCCCGGCCCGGTGGAAACCCTATTGCCAGCGTCCCTGCATGACTTTGCCGAGGCGCGCTCATGATGGTCGCCGGCACATCCGCCAAAATTCTTTTGATCGATACCAATGTTTATTTTTCCAAACGTCTCAGCGACGCGCTGAAGCGCGAAGGCTTTGAAGTTACCTGCAGCACTCAGCCCGCGTTTGCGCTCACCACGCTCGAATACGATGCGCCCTCCGCGATTGTCTGCTCCACCAACATGCGGGAAATGGGCGCGCTCGATATCGCGCGCATGATTCGTGCCGACGTCAAGAATTCCGCAATGCCCATCATCGCTCTCGGTGACGGCGGCCAACGCGCGCTGATGGAAGCATTCCAGGCTGGCTGTGACGACTATATTGACCGCGCTCGCCCGCCTGCGGTCATTGCCACTCACGTCAAAAATATCATCATCAGCAAAGCCGAAGGCTTTCAGCCCACGCAAATGCTCACGCAGTCCGACACCAGTCTCAGCGGAAGTCTTACTCATCACGATCTTCCCGGCGTCATGCAAATGCTTGGTCACGCGCACCAGACTGGCGCACTGCACATCAACTCCGGCGAAACTGACGCCTTGCTTTTCTTCGACGCGGGTGCGATCGCCCACGCTGAATGTGGCTCGCTGTTCGGCGACGAAGCCGTCATCCATATTCTCAAAAATTGTTTTCACAACAATTCCGGTGTTTACAAATTTGTCTACGGCTCAGCTTCCACACAGAGGACGGTTCTGCGTTCCGCTACCGATCTCATGATCGACGCCATGCGCGAGGTCGACGAATCTTTCCGCGACGACGCCGATCTCCAGCCAGCAGAATTGCCGCTGCTACAGGACCAATCTTCCGTCTTGCAGCAAACTGACGGCACTGAGGCCGCACATTCTGACGAGTTTGCTGCTCCTGTAAAAACCGTCGAGGCTTCCACAGTTGTAAATGAAGAAGAGCGTCCTTCCATCCCGCAGGAAGCGGATCCTGCCGCCATCACGCGCTCGAATGAGGATTCTTCCGCTGCACAAACGGCTGACAATTCCGTGGTGCCCGGCGACGAGGAACGACTCGCTGGCACACAACAGTTCGACGATTCAGTGCCCCCACATCAAGACGACTTCTCCGCGATTAAGCACGCGCTCGACCGTTTTGCGAGCACCCACTCGAATGACTGCTCCGCTGCCGCCGAAACAGCCGACAATCCAGATATCGCAACGTCACTGGACAACGCAGCGGGACCTTACACCTTTAACCAAGCCGCAGACGCGCCGGTAATCGCTGAATCCGTGCCACCGTCTCGCGTTGAAAACTCTGAAGTCTCGGCCGCGGATGACCAACCGCTGGCCACACGTCCCGAGGAGGTGTTATGAGCGAAACCATGCCATTCCCACCCGCGCCGGTGGAAACCGCCGCATCAGCGAAGCGGACGCCAACCGTCTATTTCATTGACGACAGCGCCACCATGCGCGAAGTCATTAAGATAGCCTTCCGTCGCGAGAATATTACCGTCATCACCGCGGGCGACGCCGCATCGGCGATCGCGCAGTTCGAACAAACTCCGCCCGACGCTGTCATCACCGACGTAATTATGCCCGGTCAGGATGGCTACTCGGTCTGCAGCCAAATCAAACAGCACCCGAAATTCAGCGCGACCCCGGTGATTCTCATGTCCGGTGTCGTGAACAAGAGTGTCGCCGACAAAGCGGTTTCCGTCGGCGCCGATGAATTGATTCGCAAACCGTTTCAACCGCAAGACCTGATCGCGCGCGTCAAGAGTTTTCTCTCGCCGAAATCCGAACAGCCCGCCGCGCCAGCCATCCCCGCGCCGCGCCCCTCAAGTTCGCACGCGCTCAATAATTTTTTCGCGCCACCGCCCGCGCCAACGCCGGTTCCCGTTGTTCTCGTCGCGCAAACCGAGTCGCGCGCCGAATCCGCCTGGCCGCGCGCGCTTACTGACGCTTTCACGCCGCAGCCCCATACTCTGCCGCAACCTTCTCCGCTATCACACAGCCAGCAGCATTCTGCTCCACCTGCTCACGCACCATCACACAATTTCAATATCGCAACTCCCAATCGCCCGCAAGCTAGCGCCACCGACATCCAAAAACTCAAAACCGCAATTTCGCGCCTCGAACTCCTCATCAAGAAGCTGCAAACCGAACTACAGATCGAGCGCCAGTACAACCAAGCCCTCGAACTCCACGTAAAATCCCTGACGTCTATTGATTAGTTGCAAGTAAAGTAATCCGCGAAGAACTTGCGGGGGACACTGCTCCTATGACACTCGAAAGGCTTACCGAGATCATGGAGATAAACGGTGTTCGCGTCTACGCACACTGGTCTGTGCTGGTGATAGGTACGCTTATACTATTCGGCGCCATGGAACGGCCAATCGAGACGATTGCCACATGGAGTGCGTATTTCGGTGTCATGCTTATTCACGAGTGCGGGCACATGATTGCCGCTCAACGAAAAGGGTGCGAGGTTTTCTCGATCGAGTTATACCCAATTCACGGTTTCGTTCGATTTCAACTCCGTGGTCGCGTTACGACGAGGCTTTCATCGCGTGGGGCGGAGTGGCGGCCCAAACGGCGGTAGCCTTGCCACTCGTGATATTCGTGAGCATCTTTGGTTTTACCCGCTTCGATGCACTGAACGTAGCAATCGGGATCCTGGGCTACTATAGTTTGCTTGTCGCAGCCTTCAATCTGATTCCTCTTCGTTCCCTCGACGGCGCTACTGCGTGGAACCTGGTTCCAGAGCTTATCAAGCGAAATCGGAATCGTCGCAACAAACCGAAGCGAGTGGTCGGTTGGCGCGGTTGGTAACAGCCGGACATCATCTCCTAATCAAATCCAGCCATAACTCCACTCTCCGAATTACTGAACGTCCCTAAACACCTGGGCAACGGCCTCCGCGGCACTAACATCATTCCGGCCGTGATCCGTCATATCGTCGTAGCGATTCTGCGCGAGATTGGGATTCAACCTTTGACTGTATTCCGTGGTAATCTCCGCGCCCATCTGCTGCAGCAAATTGTTAACTTCCGCATTCAGATTCCCACCGCTAGCGGAGATTTGTCTGTTCAGATACGTCGCGGCAATTTGCTCAGCCACCTTGTCAGCCGTCTCATAGTAATGCTCCGAGATCTGCCGGTGGCCTTGCTCGTGTTCGATTACCCGCTTCGCCGCGCCCTCTGCCACCCAAATGTTGATGGCAAGCTGCAGCGTGACTTTCACGTCGGTCACGGTGACCACACCGTGCGTCCCATCGACCATTTCCGTCCGCCCCTTCACGTTGGCGTTGGACACGAAATTGGAATCGCACTCCGCTTCTTCCCAAGCCGCGAGCCGCGGCATATCCGCCGGAGGTGCGCTAGGGTCGAACGTATGCATGAAGAAAGCGACCGGGATTTTGTCGATCGTCAGGCTTGGCGCTTGTTTGGCCGCCGGTGACGCAAACTGATGCCGCATCGTCAACCCGGCCAACAGAACTGTTCCCAACAACGCACAGAGCAAGATGTACTTTCGCAATGGCAAACGCCCTCCGTTTTTCACTTCCGAAAACAATCAGCCCCGCTCTGCTCTCTGCTGCCCCACTCTCTACTCTCTGCTCAGTACTCACTTTTCCCGCCCGCTTCATTGCGTAATCGGACTTCCGAATCAGCTTAAAGCCAGTTGTCCGGTAACGCGTACTGGCTTACCAGGCTCTAGGAACCGTTTACTCTCTCAGTCTGGATGTTAAAATCCACCCGCTCAGCAACTCTAAGGGAAAGTGAGACTTCAATGTCGAAATGGATTCTTGCCTTGGCATTGGCTTCAACCGCAGCTTTTTCAGGTGGCCCGGCGCAATCCAATAAGACGCTCGTAGGCACGTGGAAATTGGAGTCCGCGACGATTACTACGGATAAGGGGGAGGTTCGCAATTCGTGGGGTGAGCATCCTATTGGTTTTCTCACCTACACGGAAGATGGCCGGATGAGCGCCATACTCACCCTTGACGGTCGGAAACCTCTTTCCATCTCGGACTTCATCTCTGCCCCCGCGAACGAAAGAGCCGAAGCGTTTGCCACCATGACCGCGTACGCCGGACGGTACACGTTTACCGGAAAAGAAGTGGTCCACCATGTGGAAGCCGCTTCGATGCCAAACGATGTCGGCGCCGACCTGAAGCGGTTGGTCACACTTGATGGCGATCGCCTTGTCCTTCTGGTAGCAAACCCATATCTGCGCGGCGGAATCAGGGTTCGCTCGCAAGAACTTATCTGGGAGCGAATCAAGTAGGCTTGCGACCCGTCATCGATTGGCTCAAAACCAGTTGATGTCCGGTTAGCCGACTACTCGAGAGTCGATCAATTCGGTCGGCATAGTTCCGCGAGCCAAGGTCTTTCCGTGATATTCAGCGAAAGATCCCTCTCCCACCGCAGTGCACGCGACAGTCTGCCCGGTGTGCCCAAGCGTTGTCGCAAGAGCTCGTTCGGAGGGAAGAACCAAAGGTTCTCCGCAGTTCAGCGAGTGCGAATACAATGGCAGGGCAGTAGAGACGGACGAAGAAGCGAAGATGCGTTATCATGACCGCTCTGGGTCGTCCACTGTCCTCTGGCAGGCGTACAACTTGCCGCAGATATAATCGCCCGATGTGACGTGTTAAGGAGAGATCGATGCTCGGTCGCTGCATATGCATCGTGCTGGTCTTGAGCCTAGCGAGCGGCAGCGACGCGCTTGCTGATGGGGCTCGAGGCATCAGTCAGGCTGTACCGGAGATCGCAGCGCTCGAGCCGGAGCTTGAGGGACTGTATCGAGATTTGCATGAACACCCAGAGCTCGCTTTTCACGAGGAGCGAACTGCATCGACGCTGGCCGAGCGCCTCAGGGCTCTTGGCTTCGAGGTGACGACAGGAGTGGGGCACACCGGCCTCGTGGCTATATTGCGCAACGGTTCCGGTCCGGTCGTTATGCTGCGCACCGAACTCGACGCACTACCCATCGAGGAGAAGACCGGGCTTCCGTTCGCCAGCAAGTCAAAGGGCCTTGATTCTGAAGGCAAGGAGGTGCCGGTTTCGCACGCATGCGGCCACGACTTGCACATGACCGGTTGGTACGGTACTGCCAAGATTATGGCGCGACGCCGCAGCACTTGGCATGGCACCTTGATGTTGATTGGCCAGCCTGCCGAGGAAGTCTTCCGTGGAGCCGCCGCCATGTTGGCCGACGGTCTATTCACTCGATTCCCGAAACCCGATTTCGCAATTTCGATGCATGACGAGCCGTCTCTGCCGTCGGGAAAAGTGGGCTTTCACGCCGGGTTGTTTCGCGCCTCCATGGATTCGGTCGACGTGACGATGTACGGTCGCGGCGGACATGGCGGTAAGCCCCAGACGACCGTCGACCCAATAGTCCTTTCTGCACGCGCGATCCTTGGCATTCAGACGATAGTGTCGCGCGAGACAGACCCGCTGTCTCCAGCCGTTGTTACGATCGGCGCGATCCATGGTGGCACCGCAGGTAACGTCATCCCCGACGAAGTCAGGATGCTGATGAGCGTGCGGAGCTACGATGAAAAAGTGCGGAAGCACCTGCTTGAATCGATCAAAAGGCAGTTGAATGCCGAAGCTGCTGCGGTTGACGCGCCCTCTCCTCCATCGATCAAGGTCGTCCCCGGTGCCGAGGCTGTCTACAACGATCCCGAACTAACCGCGCGCCTTGTTGCTGCGCTGCGCCGGGACTTGGGGCCCGATAGCGCGGTCGAGATGCCCGCAAAGATGACTTCTGAGGACTTCTCGGCATATGGTCGCGCCGGCGTACGTGCCGTGCTCCTGCACATTGGCGCTGTGAACCCGGCAGAGCTCGCAAGCGGCGCCAAACTTCCAGATCTCCACTCCCCAAAGTGGTTTCCCGAACTCGAACCAACGCTCCGATCCCTGGTCGCCGCGGAAGTGGTTATGCTCAGGGAACTGCTCGTGGCCCCGGAATCAGTGAACAAATGACGAGCAAACCGGGAGTAGCGCCCCCATATTGGTCCCGTTAGGCTTTCAGTACTCACTCGCCGAGCCATTGTCGCCCTGCTGGGCAGTCGGAAGTTGTAAGTTATATTGTGATGCGCAAGCTTTGGCTTGTCGGAGGCTTCAATGAGATGCTCCATTCTTATTTTGTTTCTTGTGGCCGCTTCGCTTTTTGCTCAACAGCCCCCAGTGCCTGAAATACGCTACCGCTCGGTTCCCGACTTTCTTAAACTTCCCCCCGATTTGTATTTTGGGGAAGTCGCAGGGGTGGCAGTCAACTCCAAGGGGCACGTCTTTATTTTCTCGCGGGGCAATACGACGGGGCCGGCCTATGGAGCCAGTGCCGCACAACTGCTGGAGTTCGCTGCGGACGGCAAATTTCTACGTGAGATCGGCCACAACCTCTACGCGTGGTCTTATGCACACACGGTCAAGGTCGATCGCGAGGACAACATCTGGGTTACCGACAAGGGTTCGGACATGGTCATTAAATTCAATCCTGAGGGACGCGTTGTAATGGTGTTCGGCCGCAAGCAGGAGGCCTCTGATGACGGCACCGGGCCATTGAAGGACACTAATCCGCCACTACCTCCCGAGGACGGGATGTTCAGACAGGTAACAGACGTAGCGTGGGACAAATTCAACAACGCTTACATCAGCGACGGCTACGTTAATTCGCGAATCGCCAAGGTCGACAAAGATGGCAAATGGCTCAAATCCTGGGGTGAGCCTGGAAGCAAACCCGGGCAGTTCGATACTCCGCATAGCATTGCGGTCGACGCTGAGGGAAATGTCTACGTGGCGGATCGCGGTAACCGCCGAATCCAGGTGTTCGATGGAGAGGGAAAGTTTCTGCGCCAAATCACTATCGACGTGCCTTTCGATCATAGTGCTCGCCCCGCAATCGGGGACAAGCGCGAACAGCCGAACCCGACAAGGTCTCCGGGTTCACCTTGGGCGATCTGCATTACACCTGCGCCGCATCAAGTGATATACAGCTCCGACGCCTATCCGGGGAGGATATACAAGCTGTCCCTCGATGGAAAAGTTCTGGGCGTGTTCGGAAAATCCGGCAAGCAACTAGGGGAGTTCGGATGGATCCACGAGCTAGCATGTCCATCTGAAAACGAACTCTATGTCGCGGAAATTTTGAACTGGCGTGCGCAGAAACTGATTCTCGAACCGACTCACTGAGTGCGCTCTCCCGCTCCGAGATTGGGCACATCAGACAGATTGTGCCCGGATCACGGGCTATCCGGAAGTTGAGACGCATGGACGTGGTGAAGCTACAATGATCTTGCCGGCCATGCTGAGGGAGGGATAGCCTGGTGATCGTATCGATGCCTTGGAAATCCCCGCCTGGAGGGCGGAATACTCACTAATGTCCGGTATGTCCGGTAAGCGCTGCGTTTATTGTGTTGGTTCACTCACTAACGGAGAGAGGGCGCTCTCCATCAAGTGTCGATCAATTCGGATTCGCGTGAGATATATTTTCCACTGCTAAATAATTGTGCATAAAGTGTATCTATAATCGGAAGGGAAAAAAATAGGGCAGTTTCGCCCGCTGCTAACACCTATCCCGCCTCCAAGTTGACCCCTCGCCCCGGATTCTGTAGCCTCCGTGTGGCCCTGAATTTTCCTTTCATGGATGACATTATGCTTCCAACTGACAAGTCTTTCTCTCGCCGCGAATTTGCTCGCCGAGCCGCGCTCGGTGCCGCGACCGCCGCGGTGTTGCCGCTGCGCGAGCTTGTTCCGTCCGCCGCGGCATCCAAGCCGCCATCGGCACAAGCTCCCGCACAAACTTCCCCGCAGAACGCAACTAGCGCTCCCAAGCTTTCTCCGCCGAGCCAGGCCGAAGCTGACTTCCGCTTCCAGGCCATTCTCAACCAGTACCCAGACCGCTTTTCCGAAGCACAGAAAACCGATCTGCGGCGTCTGTGCGTCGCGCTTCAGCCGCCGCTCGATCACATTCGCGCCTACCCAATATCCGACGGTGACTTGCCGGCTCTCTATTTGAAGCCGCTCGTCGATCGCGACAAGAAACCCGCCGCGGCCGCTTCGGCTTCCGCGAAGCCATCAGCGTCAGCGAATTCTGCTGCGGCGCCGAAACCGCCTAAGACGGAAAAGCCCTGAGGCCCTTGAGGATCAATAATGACCATGCTCAGCGATGAAATCCTGTTTCTCCCCGCCAGCGAACTCGCCAAGCGCATTCAGTCCAAAGCGCTCTCACCTGTGGACCTCACCAAAGCCTATCTTGATCGCTCTGAAAAAATCGGGCCCAAGCTGAACGCCTACGCCCGACTCACTCCAGAAGTTGCGCTCGCCGATGCCGAAGCCGCTGACAAAGAAATTAAACGTGGCCACTATCGCGGGCCGCTGCACGGAATTCCTTACGCCGCAAAAGATTTGCTCTCCGCAAGAAGTCTGCCCACGACCTGGGGCGCAAAACCGTACGAAAACCAGGTTTTTGATTATGACGCCACGGTCATCGAACATCTCCGCCGCGTCGGCGCGATTCTCATCGGCAAGGCCGCAATGATCGAACTGGCCGGTGGAATGAATTACCGCTTCGCGTCTGCTTCCTTGCAAGGAGCAGCGAAAAATCCCTGGAATACGTCGTGTTGGACTTGCGGATCGTCTTCCGGTTCCGGCGCGGTCGTCGCAGCCGGACTTGCGGGCTTCGCCATCGGCACGGAAACCTGGGGCTCGATTGTCTGTCCCGCGGCATTTTGTGGAGTAAGTGGGCTGCGCCCAACTTACGGACGCGTCAGCCGTTATGGTGCGATGGCATTAGCGTATTCCATGGACAAGATCGGACCGCTGGCGCGCTCCGCGGAAGATTGCGCGCACATTTTTGCCGCCATCGCCGGGCACGACTTCAAGGACCGCGGCACGCTGGGCATCGACAAAGCGGCGTTTACCTATTCGCCTTCGCTGGAGCTTTCCGCAAAACCGCTGCGCGTCGGCTGGCTTACAAATGCATGGAAACAACTCGATGCCCACGTGGAAAAGCCAATCCATGCCGCCGAACTTGTCGTTCGCAAATCTTTTCCGGGTACAAAAAACGCCTCTCTTCCCGAAGGGCCGTGGGAAGACGCCGCCGGCGTCATCATCGGGGTCGAAGGCGCTTCCGCTTTTCGCGAGCTGATTCGCTCTGGGAAAGTCGCGCAGCTCACTGATCCGCTCGGACAAATTAACGGCTACGTCAACGAACAAATCGGCGGTGCGGACTATGTTCGTGCATTACAAATTCGCGAAATCCTGCAGCAGAGAATGACCGACCTCTTTGAGAATTTCGATGTTTTGGTTGCTGCGTCGCAGCCCCTTGCCGCCACGCCGCTCCAAACCAATCTTGAAACCGACCTGACTTTTCCGGATCCGCTGGGCGGAATCGGAAATCTTTGCGGGCTGCCTGCGCTTTCCGTTCCCTGCGGATTCACCAGCGAAAAGCTTCCCGTGGGCTTGCAGTTTGTCGCAAAGGCGGGCAACGACGCCGCAGTGATTCGCGCAGCGCGCATCTTTCAGCAGCACTCCGACTGGCATCGCAGACATCCGAAAGTCAGTTAGCGTGACGCCAACAACCAGGAGAGATTCCTCGCTGTGCACGGAATGACGATAAGGTTTTGTTTTTGATGAAGGTGATTGGAAACGGGCATGCCGCAAAAAGATGCCCGTCGTCATTCCGAGCGCAGTCTGCGGAACGCGCCTGCCTACCGCAAGCACGGAATCTCTCTGAGCAGTCTGAAGCCCGGCGATGACGAATAAACGAGGGAAGAGACGACGAATCGCGAAACAAGAAAATACAAATCGCAGCTATGCGGTGGCAATCGGCAAAATATCGCGGACGGTGCGAAGAAGGACGGCGCGGCTGAAGGGTTTGGTCAACACCATGGCCTCTGCGTCACACTTGGCCGCTTCTCCTGCCGCGTGCTCGCTGTAGCCGGACATGTAAATCACGCGAATACCTTCGCGCAAGCCGCGCATTTTACGGGCGAGTTCCTGCCCGCTGATTCCGGGCATGACCATGTCCGTGATCAGCAAATCGATAGGGCCGGCATGAGCTGCTGAGACTTCCAAGGCTTCAGCGCCGCCTGCCGCTTCGAGAACGGCGTAACCCGCGGATTCCAGGAATTCGCGCGCCACTTCGCGAACGTCCTGTTCGTCTTCGGCGAGCAGCACGGTTTCCGTGCCGCGCGCCAGGCTGCTGGGAATGTGCACCACGGGAATAGAGGCGGCTGGCCCGTCCACGCGAGGCAAATAAATTTTGAAGGTGGTACCTCTTCCCAGTTCGCTATACACCCAGATGAACCCGCCGCTTTGCTTTACTACCCCATAGACGGTAGCAAGACCTAAACCAGTTCCCTTCCCCTGCTCCTTGGTGGTGAAGAACGGCTCAAAAATATGCGCCTGAGTTTCCGCATCCATACCGGTTCCGGTATCGGAGACCGCAAGCAGCACGTACTTTCCTGGCTGCACAACGGGATGCGCCGCGCGATAGAGATTGTCCAGTTCCACGTTTGAGGTTTCAATCGTGAACCGGCCGCCCTTGGGCATGGCGTCGCGCGAATTCACGGCGAGATTCATAATGATTTGTTCCATCTGGCTGGCGTCGGCACGGATGGTTCCGAGATCTGCGGAACTGCGCACAACCAGTTCGATATCTTCGCCGATCAAACGTGGAATGAGATTCGCCATTTCCTGGACGACAGAATTCAGATTCATGGCGCGAGGCTGGAGAACTTGCATGCGGCTGAAAGCCAGAAGTTGCCGGGTGAGAGCGGCGGCGCGATCGGCGGAGCGGTCAATCTGCTCCACTTTGCGCGTGACGTGATCCGCGGGCGGCAGAACGTTCAAGAGCAGTTCGGTGTGGCCCTTGATGACCATCAACAAATTATTGAAGTCGTGGGCAACTCCGCCGGCGAGACGGCCGATCGCTTCCATTTTCTGCGCTTGACGAAGTTGTCCCTCAAGCAGCAAACGTTCGCTGACATCCTGGGCAACAACGAGGCGCACGCTGCGGCCGGCATATTCGAGTTTGTGGGAGATGACGTCCACTTCGAAGCACTTGCCGTCTTTTCGTTTATGTTGCCACTGGCCCTGATGACGGCCATCCTGTTTCCACTCTTCGACGTGAGCAGCAAAAGAAGGAGCATCGCTGTCGGGGCGAACATCACCAACGGTCATGGCGCGGAATTCTTCATCAGAGAAACCGTATGTTTTGGTGGTGGCTTCGTTGACCTGAAGAAACTGCAAAGTTTCCGTGTCGAAGACCCACATGGGCAGCGGTGTGTGGGAAAAAAGCAAGCGGAACATGGATTCGCTCTTGCGAATGGATTCTTCGGCGCGTACTCGTTCGATGGCTAGAGCGATGTGCGCACCGGCGGAATCGAGAAATTCAAGGTCACGCTGATCGTAAGCGCTTTCATTCTGGTAGTGCTGAACCACCAGGACGCCAATGGTGGCATGGGGGGTCTTGAGCGGAACACCCAGCCATGCGGGGGAAGCCGAGCCGACCAGTTCCACTTCGCCTTCGGCGGCAAGGCGATCGAATTCCAGTTGCGGGATCAGGCAGGATTTTCCGGAGCGAAAAATGTAAGCCATGCAAGTGCGGGCAACTTTTTGCGGAGCCGGCGGCGGATCGAACTGGTCAACGAAAAAAGGAAAATGAAACATTTCGGTTTGCGGATCGTGAAGAGCGACGAAGAAGTTTTCCGCGTAGACCACCTTTTTGAGGGCGCCGTGAATCTGGTGCAGCAGGTCGTCGAGATTGGAGGTTTCGTTCAGCGCGTGAACGACGTTGGAAAGCACCATGCGCTGGGCTTCCATACGTTCGAACTCGGTGATGTCCTGGTAGCTGAGCAGAATACCCTGAACATTCGGATCCTGAAGGCGGTTTACTGCAACAACGTCGAACCAGCGCCACTGGCCGGATTTGGAGCGAAGGCTGCAACGGCAGGTCACGGTAGCCTCGTCTTGTGCCACGAGAGCTGCAAACTTCTCGCTGATGGACTTAACTTCCGCCGATGGATGGAGCCAGCTAAGCGGTTTGCCAATTAAATCGTCGGGAGAGTAGCCGAGAACCCGGCCAAAGCTATCATTCACAAACAAAAAATCGCCCTGCGCAGAGACGACGGCCAGCAGGTCTCGGGATAACGAGAGAAGACCGTTCGCTTGCTCGTGAGAAACGCCGGAGAGACGGTCGGGCATCACACTATTTGGCATAATCCTGAAACATCAAAGTGGGTCATCGGGAGCATCCGCTGCGATCTGGTCCCGAAGACGGCGTGCAGACAGCGTCAATAATCGAGCCCGAACCAAACTGGCCGAATCGAACCGTGCAGTTAAATGCCACAACAGAAGGTCGTACTGATTCAGAATAAACGATTTAGCGCGCTTGGCCTACTGCGGAAAAAGGCCTGGTTACAAAATTATGACTGTACGTTCGGACAGTACTTTGGTTTGTACGATGGCGAACGCATGCTAACCTCATGGCGCAACAGCGCTTCAGCGCAGCGGGAAGTCCAGCCAGAGAGAGCCAGCACATCGAGGAGGTACGAGTTCCATGCACGGTATATGGAAAGATATGTTCGTTGTAGGACTGCCAATCCTGGAAAAAATCCTGCGGCCAATATTCGTATACATATTCCTGATCGTTGGATTGCGGCTTTCCGGGAAGCGCGAGCTGGTGCAGTTGAACCCGTTTGACCTGGTGGTGCTGCTGACGCTGTCAAACACGGTGCAGAACGCGATCATCGGGGACGACAACAGTGTGACGGGTGGGATTATCGGAGCGACTTCGCTGCTGATCGTCAACTACCTGGTGGTGCGTTTTCTCTATAAACATCGCGAACTGGATCAATTCATTGAAGGCCGGGCGGACGTGCTGATCGAGGAGGGAAAAATCAAAACGCACAACCTTAAGCGAGAATTGATCACCGTTACGCAACTGGAAGCACAGGCGCGTAAGCAGGGATTCGACTCACTCAGCGAAGTGCAGCAATGCGTGCTGGAATCGGGAGGAACGATTACGTTTATCGGAAAGAAGCCGGGAACGGATGAGACCCGGCATCAGGCGATGATGAAGCGCATGGATCAGTTGATGGCGGAGATTGCTAAGTTACGGGAGAACGAACCGCCGTTGAAGGCGTAGATAGACGAAGGTCGTTGCTGCCTGCGCCGACGTCATAACGAACCAGGATCTGAAAACTCGTTCGAAGCACAACCATTGGTTTCCGGATGCTAGCGCCCGGGGAAACTTCGGTGCCCGTTCGCAGGCGTTGGACGACTGCCAGCAATTAGGTTCGAGGGGCGACGCGACGCGCGCCAGATTCGACTTAGTTGAATGCGAGGGTGCTGCGTATCCTGGAGTATCCCGGCTTGATTACAGAATAGATTAAGTCGCAGCGCTGGTCGTAAGGCAGAAACGCGCTTTTCATTGCGTTGATAGTGATTTTTTCGAAGTCCTCGATGGAAAGACCAAATGCGTCTCTGGCCGCTGCAAACTCCCTGGTCATTGTGGTGTCGCTCATTAAACGGTTGTCGGTATTCAACGTCACGCGAAATTTTTCCTGATAGAAAATCTTGAACGGATGTTCGGCCAAACTGCGCGCA
>Ga0193709_1000496_pt1 | contig 13665 bp, 11 predicted proteins | sample H3c2metaG_FD_160571 | JGI IMG/M metagenome (GOLD analysis project Ga0193709, IMG submission 160571) | Soil microbial communities from a riparian zone of the East river system, Colorado, United States - H3c2 | ecosystem: Environmental > Terrestrial > Soil > Riparian zone | place: USA: East River... | reverse complement strand
CGCCGTGGCCGGCACCACCGCCTCACCGTGGGTGAAGAAAAGCGCACCGCCGGTGAAAATCATCAGCAGCGCTGCCAAGAGCAGAGCGTCGTACAGCAGTGCCGCCAGCCGGCGCCCGAATCCGGCAGGCGTGCCGCTGATCACGGCTTCGGCGCGGCTGCGGGCTTCTTGGTGCTGGGCGGCGGCGGAGGTGGTTTCGGCACCAGCAACAGCTCCAATGGTCTAAAAATACCATCGTAGCGATAGCTCGCCATCTCGAAGGCGCGGCCGTTGGCCTTCGCGCTCAAGGTTGCATCTTTCGGTGCGGTCACCTTGATCCATCGTTTGTCGCCAATGACAGTGCCGCTAAAGGTGATCACGCTGCCATCGGCAAGCGTGACGGTCACGGTGGAGGGCTTGCTGAAATCAATATCGCCGGCAGGGACCACATCCTCGACCGTGAGGTTGCTGAAGTGGGCGGGCGAGGGCGCCAAGGTTTGCGAATCCGCCGCCTGGCGCCCACTCGGCACGCCATCCAGCACGAATTTGTCCGCCGCCGGCGCAGGCGGTGGGCTCGCGGGCGGCGCCTCTGCGCTCTTCGGGTTCGCGGTCGAAGCGGCGCCGCCCGGGCTGGCGGATTTGTTGTCGGTCGGCTTGGGCTGGCTCGCGGCCACGCGATGTACGGAATATGCGGCACCCGAAGCAGGTTTGCTCTCGACGCTTTGGATCTTGTCGGTCGGAATGTCGAGCAGTCGGGTATCGATCCAATAACGCGGTTCGGCTTCGACAGAAATCGCCGGCTCGACGATGTAGCTGGTTTTCTCGCCCGCGCGCCTGATAAAGGTTCCCTCGCCGGCGGATTTGCCGACGATCACTGCGTGCTTCCCGTTCTGCGCGGTGAGCTCGATCTGCGTACCACCGGCGCCCGGCTGCGATGGATCCTCGACGCCAATGAGGGCATAGCTGTCAGGATTCGAAGTCTTCTCTTCGCGGATCTTGGCATCGCTCAACGCCAGCAGTAATTTTTTCAGCTTGGGCACGTCCGCCGGATAGTCGGCGCGCTCGGCCACCGTCCATTGCTCGCTTTGTTTGTGAACCGTGACGGGAGCTGCCGCGCCTTTGCGCACCGTCAACGCGGACACCGAGTTCAGTTCGCCCGCCAGCGAGGGCAGAAGGGCCATGCCGTGCGGATCGCGCGGGAGGTTGCGCTGGGTGCTCAAGTACAGGGCGCCGGATATCGCCAACAGCGCCGCAACCAGCAAGGCGGTGAATCGCTGCCGGTTCATGTCAGACCTGCTGCGGCGCTGTGCGAGAACGTCCGGCGGCGGCGCCGCAGCGACAAAATAACCACGCCGGCCACCGCGACCAGCAGCGGCGCAATCGCGATGTTGATCACCTTGAGGCGCGAGCCCAAGCGATTGATATCGACGTCCAAGCCGCGCTCGGTCTCGCGCAATTCCTTGCGGACGCGGGCCTTCTCGGCGGTAAACCGCTTCAGCTCCGCCTCCTGTTCCGGCGACAGCATCAAGGAGCTCTGATCGTTCCGCTTCGCCTGCAGTTCCGTCAATTTGCCTTCGGTTTGCTGCAATTCTGATTGCAGCTCCAGGGCTTTGGCCCGCAGGCGATCGTCCGCCTGGCGCTTGAGTGCTTCGATCCGCTCGAAGGGGCGCGAAAAAGAGGCGCGTCCACGCACGCTGATCAATGCGCTGCTGCCGCTCAAGTTATCCAGAATGTTGGCGATCAGGTCGCCGTTGTTGGCGAAAGCCTGCGCGATCCGCTGTCCGAGTAATTCGCGTGTTTGCACCCACAAATAATCCATCAAAAGGTCCGTGTCCGCGATCACGACGATGTTGGCGGGCGTTGTTGACTTGGCGAGGTGCGCGACCGGCGGACCCGAGGCCGGCTTCTGATCCCCGGGCGGGCCGTTGGGATACGCCGAATCCACAGGCCCCGTAATGCGCGCGGCGATGGTGTAGCGCTCGCCCGTCGATTTGAACCCGTCCCGTAAGACCGCAGGATCGATCAACGCGTTGAAGCGCTGCGCAGGCAGGGGCTCTGCATTGGTGGAACTTAGCAGCAAGGGCTCGAATGTGGTCTTGGCGCCGGGGCGCGCGGCAAGTGATCCGACGGTGGCGAGATTGATGGACTCGAGGGATGCCGTCACGACGTCCTTCGCATCCATGTCGGCATGACGCAATCCCAAGATACCGATATGGCGAACGGGAGCTGCGGAGGTGTTGGAGCGAACCTCCAGTCCACGGCCCAAGTCGCCGATGACTTTGGTGGCGTCATAGTCGATGCCCCAGGTCGACAGCAGCGGCTGCAGGTCCGAGGAGTGATTGGCCATCGCGCCGGCGAGCGGATTGCGCGGATCCTGTCCAGTCAAGTCGGCGCCGGCATTCGGATCGACCAGCAGCAGCATTCTTCCGCCGCGCATCACAAATTGATCGATGGCGTACAGCGTCTTGGGCGCCAGCTGTTTCGGATGAATCAACATCAGCACATCGACATCTTTGTCGATATGGTCGAGGTCCGCGGTGAGGTTGCGTACGGCGAACAGCTGCTGCAGCTGCGTGTAGATGGGCCACGGCTCGCCCATCTGCCCGGTCTGCGGATTGAATTGTCCCTGCACGCCGATCGAGCTCAACAAGCCGATCACCGGTTTCTTCGGGGTGCCCAATTCCTGGACGAGTTTCGCCACGTCGTATTCCAGGAATTCTTCGCGGTCCGCCGTGAACGTCGGGATCGCGGAGCGGCCGTCGGTCGAGTTGGTGCCCGCCAGGCCGAAATACAGCGCCTCGCCGCCGGGGTGCAGAGACTGCAGGCCGAATTCCGCGGCGCGATCTTCATCGTCGGAGAAGGGCTGCGGATCGATCACCTGCAGATGAATTTTGCCGCCGGCGCGTGCGCTCACTTCTTCCAGGAACTCACGCACTCGAGCCGCATACGGCATCATCAGCGGCGATTGCTTCGCGACGGCGTCCCGCGAAAAATAAAAATACAAATTGACCGGTTCCTTCAAGTCCCGAAGCACCTGCTGCGTGCCCTTGCTCAAGGTGTAGAGCTTGTTCTGCGTGAGATCGAGCCGCACGCCCCGCAGGCCCACGTTCGACAGCATCACGACCGCCAAAAACAGCACCGCCAGTGCAATCAGGCCGCCGACCCCAAAGCCCACTCTTCGCCAACGATTATTCACCTATTCCGCCTTCTTCATGTCGAGTACCAAGGCCGTGGCGGCCAACCAGAAGCCGATGAGTGCGGCGAAATACACGAGATCGCGCAAGTCGATCACGCCCTTGGAGATGGCATCGAAGTGAGTGAAAAAACTCAAGGACGCGATGGCATCGACAATCGGCTGCGGCAGCACGCCGTGCACGAAATCCAGCACCAAGGGAAAGCCCGCCAGCAGGAATACGAATCCGACCAAGGCGGCGGTGATGAACGCCACGACTTGATTGCGCGTCGCCGCCGAGAGGCACATGCCGATGGATAAAAATCCGCCGGCCATCAAAAAGCTGCCCACATAGGCCGCAACAATGGCGCCGTTGTCCGGCGATCCTAGATAGTTGACGGTGATCCAGACCGGAAAGGTGAGAGCGAGCGCAATTCCCGCGAAGCACCAGGCGGCGAGAAATTTGCCCACCACCGCCTGCCATAGGGTGATGGGAAACGTCATGAGCAATTCGATGCTGCCGCTGTTGCGCTCCTCCGCCCAAAGCCGCATCGAGATGGCCGGGATCAGCACCAAGTACAGCCAGGGATGCCACCGAAAAAATGACTGCAGGTCCGCCTGGTTGCGCTCCAAGAAGCCGCCGACTTGAAACGTAAACACGGCGGCGAGCACCAAGAAGATGACGATGAAGACGTACGCCAGGGGAGTCGCAAAATAGCTGCGCAATTCACGCCGAAACACCACGAGCACTTTGTTCATGCGCTGAGCTCCGCCGCGGACGATGCGTCGATACCGGTAGGAGGCTTGGGATCCGTCAATGAGCGGAACACTTCGTCGAGACGCCCGGATTCCAAGTGCAATTCGGGCACATCCCAGTTGTACTTGACGATAATCGCGCCGACCGCGGCCAGGACGTTGGCCCCGGGCTTCGGTATTGCAGTGAGCCTCAGTTCACGCACATCCGATTCGATGGCGGCGACTTCCGGCAGCAACGCGATTTCACGGCGCGCTGCCGCCAGATCGTCCGCTTTTTCGAAGCGCAAGCTCACCGCGTGGTGGTAGCGCGAGCGAGACTCCAGCGCCGTCGGGGTCTCATCGGCCACGATGCGGCCGTGCGCGATAATGATGGCGCGCGTGCAAACCTCGTGTACCTCTTCCAATATATGGGTGGAGACGATCACCAACTTGTCCTTGCTCAGCTCGTTGATGAGCCGCCGTACTTCGTGCTTTTGATTCGGATCGAGTCCGTCCGTGGGTTCATCCAGGATCAACACCTGGGGATCGTGGATCAAGGCCTGGGCCAATCCCACGCGCCGGCGAAACCCCTTGGACAGCGTCTCGATCACCTGATCGATCACCGGCGCCAATCCCAACCGGTCGATCACCACGGCACGCCTTTGCCGGCGCCGCTCGCCGGTCAATCCTCGCACGTCGGAGACGAAGTCCAAAAATTCGGCAACCGTCATTTCGCCGTAGCTGGGCGCGCCCTCGGGCAAATACCCCATGCAGGATTTCGCCGCCACCGGCGCTTTTTCGATATCGTGCCCGCAAACCGAGACTTGGCCCGCCGAGGGCGAAATAAAACCGGCAATCATGCGCATGGTGGTGGACTTGCCGGCACCATTGGCGCCTAAGAAGCCGAGGACCTCGCCCGGCGCCACCGAGAATGTCAGGTCATTGACGGCCAGCTTGTCGCCATACCGCTTGGATAAATTTTTTGTCGTAATCATGGGCGCCTTTGAGCGTGGATCATCGAAGGAGGTTCCCTAAATTTTATTGTTGGGCAGCGGAGCGATTTACGCTCGGACAGCCAGGGCAGGCTAGGTGTTCCCGACCTTCTTTTCAATCGCGGCTTTATTTTCCTTCAGTATACGTCGTACATCCGGCAGGGCGGGACGGTCCGCCATGCGGGCAATGAGTTCGGGCAGCTCGAACCATTTTCTGCCCCATTGTACCAAGCGAGCCGCGTCGGCGATCACCTGCTCCCTGGCCGCGTCAGATGCACCCGTACGCTCGGGCTGAGCGGCCGGCTTTTTCGGCGGCAGCCTGACGGGCGCTTTTGGCGCCGGCTTGAGGACAGCCGCGGCTCGGCGTTCATTGCGCGCGACTTGGGCGGTGCCGGCGGGCGGCGGCGCCCGCTTGGTCCCCGTGAACTTCGGCATTTCGCGGGTGGCGGTGACGGCCGGATGTTGGGAGGTATCGTCCGAAGCATTCTGCGGCGCCTCGCCGGACAGGTCGCGCTCGTTGCGCGCTTCGGCCACGGGGATGAAGCGCTCGATGTGTTCGGATCCCACCAGGTTGGCCAGGAATGCCATCAGCTCCAGCGCGTCGGAAAACTGCGTATCACCCGACTTGGCGCGCTGCTCGACTTGAGCCCGCAGGGCAAGCGTCTTCTGCCTCGCCAAGTCGATAATCCAACGCGTTGGCCGTTGATGCTCCGACCAGGGCTGAATCTTCCAATAGCTGTCGTCGTCCAGCGACGAATACTTGGTATGCAACTCGAGGCTCTCGAGCCATCTTCCCAATAATTCCAGCAATCGTTGATCGGCGGGTGTTGCCATGTAGTCAGCTCCGACGTGCACCCTAAACGAACCGTCGCCCGATGGCTAGCGGTACTGATGGTCTAGCGGTACTGATGGTCTGGCGGTACTGATGGTCTAGCGGTACATCGCGACGGCGCCGCGTTAGACTGCCGCCATGTGTGGTATAGCTGGAATTGTCGGCCCGAGGGCGAGCGAGGAGATTGCGCAAAGCATGGCGCAACGGCTGCTGCATCGAGGCCCCGACGGCGACGGCGTATGGAGTCAGCCGGGTGTCGCCCTGTCTCACCGCCGGTTGGCCATTCAGGATTTAACGGACGCCGGCCGCCAGCCGATGCTGTTCGGCTCGCAGGTGCTGACTTACAACGGCGAGTTGTACAACCATGAGCGGCTGCGCGCCGCATTGCCGGGACCTTGGGTCTCGAGCGGCGACACCGAAGTGCTCTTGAGGCTTCTCGCAACCGAGGGTGGCGCCTGTCTGACCCGTTTGGTCGGCATGTTCGCTTTTGCCAGCTGGGATACGCAGGCCAAGCGCTTGCTGCTGGCCCGCGATCGGCTGGGAATCAAGCCGCTGTATTACCGCCTGTTGCCGGACGGCATCGCCTTCGCATCGGAACTGAAAGCCCTGATGCTGCTGGGCACGCCCGAGATCGACCCAAGCGCGGTGCGCGACTTTTTATTTCACGGCTACGTGCCGGCGCCGAAGACCATTTACCGCGGCATTTGCAAATTGCCGGCGGCGCATACGCTCACCTGGCAGGCGGGCCGTGTGACCATCGAGCGCTATTGGAATCCATCGAGCGCTATTGTCGCGCGCAGCGCCGATGAAACCATACGGCAGCTCGATGCGTTGCTGGGCGAGGTGGTCCCGCAACATACCGTGTCCGACGTGCCGGTCGGCGTTTTTTTGAGCGGTGGCATCGACTCGGCGCTCACGGCCTACTACCTGGACGCCCCGCGCACCTACACCTTGGCGTTTGAGGCGGGCGCTCGCTCCGAAGCGGATGCGGCGCGGCAAGTTGCCGCACACCTGAGCACCGAGCATTTGGAATTGATGGCGCCGCAATCGAATTTCGCCGGCGCACTGGATCAGATGCCCGCGCTCTTCGATGAGCCGTTCGGCGACAGCGCCGCGTGGTCCAACTATTTGATTGCGCAATTTGCCCGCCGCGAAGTCACCGTCGCATTGAGCGGCGAGGGCGGCGACGAAATCTTTTGCGGCTACCCGCGCTATTGGTCAAGAATCGGGGCGCGATCAAACCTGTTGAATCGATCGTTGGCCAGATACCTGCCGCCGTTGTCGCGTCTCGCCTCGTCCATGCAGCGCCATGGCTATGTTGGTCTTGCGGCATATGCCGCTGCTTTGGGCGGAATGACGGCTCAACAGATCGACGCGCTGCTCGCGCCGTCCTGGAAAGAGCCTGAGTATGATTATCTCTGGTTCTACCGGCAGTTTTGGCGCGAAGACTTGCAGCCGCTGGCGCAACTGCGGTGGCTGGATTTGAACACCGATCTGGCGGAAGGCCTGTTGACCAAGGTGGATCGAACCAGCATGGCGCATTCTCTGGAGGTGCGGCCGCCGTTGCTGGACCATCGCTTGGTCGAGTTCATGTTGAGCGTTGATCCTAATCTGCTGGTCGATGAGCGGCGGCGGCGGGGAAAACTGCTGGTGCGCCGCTTGATGGAACCGAGATTGCCGCCAAATCATTTGAATCGGCCCAAGTCCGGCTTTGGGCTTCCCGTGCACCGCTGGCTGAAGCAGCACCCGGCATTGCTTCGCGATGCCGTGCGGCGCCTCATGGATCGCGGTGTACTGCAACAAGCGGTGGGTGTCGAATTTAGGCGCGCCTGGTACTTGTTGGTGCTGGACCGCTGGTTCACCGCCTTTGCTTGAGGCTCCACGAATTCTTTTTGTTCCCGTCTCCGGTGCGTTCGGCATGGGCGAGTACGCGCGCAGCCTGGCGATTGCGCATGCCGTGCGGCGGCAATGGCCGGAGTCTGAAATCCATTTTATCTTGAGCCGCCAAGCTCCTTACGCCGCCGCGGCGCCGTTTCCGGCAACCTTGCTGGAATCATCGCCCACCTTTCACACGGCAGCCGTCACCGAGTCGATCCAAAAGTTCAAGCCCCACATCGTGATCTTCGACAACGCAGGCCGCACCGCACAGTTGCGCGCGGCGGCTCGGGCGGGCGCGCGCATCATTTTCATCAGTTCCCGCTCCCGCCAAAGACGCAAGGCGTTCCGATGGCGCTGGATGCGGCTGATCGATGAGCACTGGATTGCCTATCCGCAATTCATCGCAGGCGCCCTCAATGTTCTCGAGCGATTGAAGCTGGGCTGGCTGCGCAGACCCGCCTTGAGGTATCTCGATGTGATTTTGTCGCGAGCCGGCTCCGAGAATTCGATCATGGCACGCGTGGGCTTGAGTCTCGAGACTTATGCGCTGGTCGTGCCGGGCGGGGGGACCGGACATCCGGGCGCCGCCGATGCGGCGGCAACATTTCTCGCAGCGGCAAATACCCTTGCCGATGCCGGCACCCCGACCGTGTTCGTCGGTCCAACGGCTACGGCGCCCAGCTCGCGGCTGCGCTGTTTCCATGCACTGCCGCAAGCCGATCTTGCGGCATTGATGAGCAGCGCGCGGCTCATCGTGACCAACGGCGGTTCGACGCTGCTGCAAGCGATTGCCTGCGGCCGCGCGTGCCTCGCCATCCCGATTGCCCAGGATCAGCATCAGCGCATACAACGCTGCGTTGATGCGGATGTCGCGGTCGGCGCCAAGCTCGACGCGGCCGGTATCGTGCAAGCCGCAGGCGCACTCCTGAGCGATGAGTCCGCGCGCCTCGCCCTGGCGCAACGGGCATCCGCGCTTCAGTTGGCCGATGGCATTGAAGTCGCGCTGGCCGCGCTGACGCGACTGATGAAAACGGTGTAAGGCGTATGTCCAATATCGTTTTGCTGGGATATGGTCTGGATCAGCCGTCGTTTCGGCACCGCATGCGCAGCCTGGTTGCGCCTCTGCAAGAGGCCGGTTGGCAGGTACGCGCCGAGCAATTCCCGAGCGGGCGCTATGGTCTGCGGACCTGGGAGCGGCGCGAACTGTTTCGGTGGGCGAACGTCACCGTGCTGCATCAGATCAAGCTCAGTTCGATCGAAGCGCGCCTGTTTTCCGCCTACAGCCGGCGCCGCATTTTCGACGTAGATGACGCCATCTATGTGCGCAAACCGCGGCGGCTCGGGGATGTTCCTGATGAATCCGCCTGGCGCAAGCAAAAATTCGCCGCGACCTGCCGCTGGGTCGATGCGGTGGCTGCGGGCAACGAGGTCCTGGCCGGAGTCGCGCGCGGTTCGGCCAGGGAAGTTGCCGTACTGCCCACGTCCATCGATACTGCCGGCTACATCCCCACGACGGCCGGGCCTGCTGATCCTCCCACGATCGCGTGGATCGGCAGCCCCGAAAATCTCATTTACCTGGAAATGATCAGGCCTGCCTTGGCGCGTTTGGCCCAACGGCACCCGACTTTGAGGCTGCGCGTGATCTGTTCGGCATTTCCCGATTGGCACGACGTGACGGTGGAGCGAGTGCCCTGGAGTTCCGCCACCGAGGCGCAATCGTTGGCGACAGCACACATCGGCGTGATGCCCCTGACCGATGATGCCTGGTCGCGCGGCAAGTGCGCCTTCAAGTTATTGCAGTACATGGCCGCCGCGCTTCCCTGCGTTGCCTCACCCGTGGGTGCCAACACGGAAGCCGTGATGGACGGGATCAATGGGTTTCACGCGGCCGGTGTCGATGACTGGGAACGTGCCTTGGAACGCTTGATCGTCTCGCCCGACTTACGCGCCCGTTTCGGCGCCAAAGGAAGCTTGCACGTGGAAGAGCGTTACTCGCTGCGCAGCTATTGTGCAAACTATCTGAAGCTGCTCGCCCGAATAGCCACGTGATGATCTCGACGCCGCCGCGTGATGATCTCGCCGCCGCCGCGTGAAGCCGGTATGCTTCGGCCATGCATTCCGTGCATACATACCAAATTCTCAACCACTACACATCACGTCAAGAATTAGATCCTGGCTTCGATGTCTTGGACAACTCGGGGAACGAGCGGCCCGATTGGTACGAATATTGGCCGATCCGAAAGTTCCTGCTCAACGAAAAGTTGGACGAAAGCGCTTTCTACGGCTTTCTGTCGCCGAAATTCAAGTTGAAAACCAATTTGAGCGCCGCTCAGGTTCGCGATTTCATTCAAGCCTCCGCGCCGGCCACCGAGGTTGCGCTGTTCAGCCCCAGCATCCACAACAGCGCCTTCTTTCTCAATGTGTTCGAGCACGGCAACGCAGAGCATCCCGGGCTGCTAAAAGTGGCAAAGGATTTCTTTGCGCGCATCAATCATCCGCAGCCGCTCGAGGACTTGGTCTCCGATTCCAGAAACACGGTGCATTCCAATTACTTCATTGCCAAGCCGAGGTTTTGGAGAGCGTGGCTGGCGATCACGGAGCAGTTATTTGCCATCGCGGAAATCCCTGAGGACCCCTTGGGAATCCAATTGCGCACGCCGACGCAGTATCGCGGCCGCCGCGACGTCCAGATGAAAATATTCTTGATGGAGCGCGTGGCCACGTGGATCCTGATCACCGACCCAAGTTACGCGACCTGTGTGCATGATCCTTTTGCAGCGCGTTCGCGCATCTACAAATTGCCGGTGGCCATCATCTGCGATGCGCTCAAAATCGCCTATGCAACGCAGGGCCGCGGCCAGTACAAAGACGTTTTTCTCATGCTGCGCCGCTTCGCCAAGTTGTGGACCGTGCAGATACGCTTGAGCGGCGCGCTCAAAGCAGGCGGCGCGCGGCCTACCTTGGACATTTTGAAATCTTATTGGAACAAGAAGGCGGGATAACTCATTAACCAGTCGACAAGCGAGTTCTGGCGGAACCGCCGCGTGTTTCTCACCGGTCACACCGGCTTCAAGGGCGCATGGATGAGTCTCTGGCTGCGCCGGATGGGCGCCCAGGTAACCGGTTATTCACTCGCGCCGCACACCGACCCGAGTCTCCATGATCTGGTGGGCGGCAAATCCCTCTCGCACATCGCCGATATTCGCGACGAGGAAAAAATTCGTGCTGCGCTCCTGGGATCGGATGCGCAGGTCGTCATCCACATGGCGGCACAGGCCCTCGTCAGGGAGTCGTATCGCGATCCGCTCGCGACCTACGCGACCAACGTCTTGGGTACCGGAATCGTATTGCAGGCATGCCGGGCGCTCAAACACCTGCAGTGCGTGCTCGTCGTGACCAGCGACAAGGTGTATGAAAATCACGATGAGGGCCGTCCCTTTGTCGAGAGCGACCGCCTCGGGGGGCATGACCCTTACAGCAACAGCAAAGCTTGCGCGGAGTTGTTGACGGGCAGTTTCCGCGACAGCTTCTTTGAGGGAGGTCCGCCGATCGCCTCGGTGCGCGCCGGCAATGTCATCGGCGGCGGCGATTGGTCGCAAGATCGTCTCATACCGGATTGCATTCGGGCGCTCGAGGCCAACAAGCCGGTAAGTTTAAGGTTTCCCGATGCCGTCAGACCTTGGCAACATGTCCTCGAGCCGCTGTCAGGGTACCTGGCCCTGGCGCAGGCGCTGGTGCAGACACCGGCCGGCGCGCCTCGCGCTGTCAATTTCGGCCCAAACCCGTCATCCTTTTGTACGGTGCGCGAGGTCGTGGACACCTTCAGCGCGCGGTTTTCGGGTCGCCCGGGTTGGCAGCGCGATGCCGGCGTCAACCCCAAGGAAGCCGCCGCGCTGACCCTGTCATCGGCTCTGGCGCAAAGTTCATTGCAATGGCATCCGCGGCTTGGCGTTGGCGAGTCGCTGGCTTGGACTGCGGACTGGTACCAAGCCCACGCGGCTGGGGAGGATATGGTGAAATTTTCCGAATCGCAGATTGTGCGGTATCAATCGCTGCCGGCATTGCGCGTATGAAGTGCGTCATTCTCGCCGGCGGCAAGGGCACGCGCATCGCCGAGGAATCAAACACGCGCCCGAAGCCCATGGTGGAAATCGGCACTCGTCCCATCTTGTGGCACATCATGAAACTGTACGCGTCTTTCGGCGTGAAGGAGTTCATCGTTTGTCTCGGCTACAAGGGCTACATGATCAAGGAGTATTTTGCGAACTACTTCCTGCATCAAGCCGATGTCACTTTTGATATGGCGGAAAACCGCGTTGAATATCACGACTGCCGCGTTGAGCCTTGGAAGGTGACCTTGGTGGATACGGGCGAGGACAGCATGACCGGCGGTCGGCTGTTGCAGATCGGCAAATTCTTGAGCGCCGGTGAGCCGTTCTGCATGACTTACGGAGACGGCTTGTCGAATATCGATATCAGCGCGCAATTGGCCTTCCATGCCGGCCATGGCCGCAAAGCCACGGTTGCCTGCGTCAGGCCGCCCGCGCGATTCGGCCGTATCGTCACGCAGGATGCCAAGGTGGTGTCATTCGAGGAGAAGCCCTCCGCCGAAGGCGGCCTGATCAACGGAGGATTCTTCATCCTCGAGCCCAGCGTGCTGGAACTCGTCGACGGCCTGGATACCGTTTGGGAAAAAGAGCCCATGGAAAACCTGGCGGCGGACGGTCAGCTGGCCGCCTGGGTGCACCGGGGTTTCTGGCAACCCATGGACACATTGCGCGACAAGCAGCACTTGAATTCGCTGTGGGAGAGCGGCGCGGCGCCGTGGAAACTGTGGGAAGGATAGCCACGCGATGGTAGGGCTTGTCGCCGGCTGCCGCTCATGCGGCGGCCGTCTCACCGTGACTATGGCGGATTTGGGGCTGCAACCTGCCTCCAATGCGTTCATCGAGTCGCTTGCCGCGATTCAACAAGAGAAACGCTATCCGCTGCGCGCCAAAGTCTGCGACATCTGCAAGCTGGTGCAGCTGGATTACGATGTTGCGCCGGAAGAATTGTTCGGTAACTACGTCTACTTTTCATCGTACTCGGACGAGTGGCTGGCGCACGCCAAGGCCTATTGCGACATGGCGCAAAAGCGCTTCGGCCTAAGTGCTTCAAGCCTCGTGGTCGAATTGGCGAGCAACGACGGCTACCTGCTGAAGAATTTCTTGAAAATGGGCATTCCCGTTTTGGGCATCGATCCCTCCGACACCGTCGCGGCGGCCGCGGAGAAAATCGGCGTACCCACACTGGTGCGGTTCTTCGGTGAGAAGCTCGCCCAGGAACTGGTGCGCGAGGGGCGTCAAGCCGACCTGATCATCGCCAACAACGTGCTGGCGCATGTGCCGGAGCTCAATGATTTTGTCGCGGGTCTCGCCTTGCTGCTGCGCCCGAGCGGCAGCGTGACCATCGAATTCCCGCATTTGCTGGAGCTCATTCAGCAGGTCGAGTTCGACACGATTTATCACGAGCACTACTCGTATTTTTCTCTGTACGCCATCGAACAGGTATTCAGCCGCCACCACTTGCGGATCTACGATCTCGAGCGACTATCGACGCACGGCGGTTCATTGAGGATATTTGCCTCGCATGCGCAGCGATCGGACCTTGACGACAGCGCCTCGCTGCGCGAGGCGCGCGCCCAAGAAAAGGCCGCGGGAATCGCGGACCTTGGCACCTACATGCATTTTGCAAAACGCGTCGATGAATGCCGGGATTCGCTGCGTGATTTTCTCGCGGGGGCAAAGCGTGACGGCAAACGCGTCGCGGCATACGGCGCTGCAGCCAAGGGCAATACGCTGCTCAATTTTTGCGGGGTGACGCCGCAGGATATTGCCTTCGTGGCGGACCGAAGTCCGCACAAGCAGAAAAAATGGCTGCCGGGCACGCACATTCCCGTGGTGTCGCCTGAGGAGCTGATGCAGGCAAAGCCGGATTACGTGCTGATCCTGCCGTGGAATCTTCAGCACGAAATCCGGCAGCAGCTCGATGGCATCAAGGCGTGGGGCGGCCGATTCGCGACGCCGGTGCCGCTG
>Ga0193709_1000495_pt1 | contig 13673 bp, 11 predicted proteins | sample H3c2metaG_FD_160571 | JGI IMG/M metagenome (GOLD analysis project Ga0193709, IMG submission 160571) | Soil microbial communities from a riparian zone of the East river system, Colorado, United States - H3c2 | ecosystem: Environmental > Terrestrial > Soil > Riparian zone | place: USA: East River... | reverse complement strand
ATGCTGTGGACGCCATTCCTCCTGATCGCGCACGCGGGAGTTCTAATGGCACGAGTCTTTGGCGCACACGTCTTCGCCGATGGATTCTCTCTGCCGTATTTGATTGCGATGGCGTTCGGAACGTTGCTATATGGATTTGCTGCGCTGCTGCTGTCGTATCGAGTGGCCTGCCAATTCGTGGCCGAGCGCTGGGCGCTGCTGGCCACCATCGCCGTATGGTGGGCAAGCTCGCTGCCAGTTTACATGTATTTCAATCCATCCTGGTCGCACGCGCACTCCGCATTTACGGTCGCGTTTTTTTTCTGGTATTGGTTACGCACGCGCGGCGAGCGAAAAGTAGCCCAGTGGTTGGCGCTGGCGCTGATTGCCGGACTGATGATGAACGTATATTACCCGAACGCGCTGGTGCTGACTTTGCTGATTCCGGAAGCGCTCGCAAACTACCGTAAGGCAATGCTGGAATCGAACCAGGCTTGGAAAAAAGTTATTTCCCTTGTCGGCTTTCATCTCTTGTTTTGTACGGTTTTGCTTGTGTCGCTGTTACCAACCTTTGCGACTCGCTATTTTATATACGGGGGATTTTTTAAAACCGGATATGTGCCCATCTCGCAATGGGCGTGGCGTTCGCCGTGGTTCTTGGCGCTGCTGTTTTCCGCCAATCATGGCCTGTTTTCCTGGACGCCACTGTTGTTGATCGCGGCGGCCGGACTGTTTCTATTTTGCTGGAGGCTCCCGACGATTGGAATTTCCGTCATTTGCGTGCTGCTCGCATTTTATTACTTCATGGCCTCATATCCAGACTGGGCGGGCATTTCATCTTACGGAAATAGATTCTTTGTCTCCCTGACGGTTTTTTTTGTGCTCGGGCTGGCGACTGTGCTCGATGCGATTGCATCGCGCTTTCGCAGCCGAGCAGCGGCTTCGGCATGGCTTGCCGCCACTTTAAGCCTTTTCATCCTGTGGAATCTGGGACTGATTTTTCAGTGGGGAGCGCACCTGATTCCAGCACGGGGGCCGGTATCCTGGCACGCTGTGGCACAGAATCAACTTCATGTGGTGCCAAGACAGATCGTGACCCAATTGCGATCCTACCTTTTTCGCCGGAAAGATGCGCTGCACCAGATCGAGCAGCGCGATATTGAACAACTGAAACATCCGGCGCAGCCGTAAACGCGCGTTTCAATGAATCGCTTATCGTCTGACGCCCCGGCTGCGCACGCCTAGTTTGTGCCTCACAGAGCGTGTAGCATTCAGTAAGCCAAACCAAATCCCAGACAATCTGGCGGCCGCGTTGCGTTTTACAGGACCAAGCCATGCCTGGTGGTTGCGCTGCAAACGGCCATATCGAAGGACGTGGGTGGCATAGGCAAGTGTTGCGAATTTTCCCTGATGCAGTTGGTAGTTCTGTTGCGCTTCCTCGCCGTGCCACACTCCCTCTGCACCTGCTGGATGATAGCTGTAGTCGTGATTCTGATGCACGGCAAGGACATCTTGAGACGCGTCGACTACGGGAACTTTTATCGAAAGGGGATACCAAAGCAGCCAGTTATCCCAGCCAGGCCGGCCAATCACAAATTCAGGAACCTTCTTGTGGTACAAGCCCTTGGAAAATAAAAAGTAATCGATCCATTGCGCCGGCCGTGGCCGATTGGTCTTGCGGGCAAGCTGGCGTAGCGAAGTCTCCCAATCTGGCTTGGCCAGGTCCAGCGCCTGTTGCAGGTCCACGTCCCAACGGCGTCCGGCCATCAAGAAACGATCGGTTTGCGAGATCACCGAACGCGCGGCAGCCACGAAATCGGACATCAGCACAATGTCGCAATTCACATGGCAAAGGATTTCGTGGCGCGCAGTCTCGTGCACCTGATCGTAGATGCTGGCCAGATATTTCGTACCGTATCTATTCTTCTCCACATGCTTGATGTGCCTGATGCCGAACTCCTGGCAAACCTCCGCGGCCCCGGCGTCGTCACCAACAAGAATAATTTCCACTTGGTGGTGCAAACGCTGCCAACTCCGAATGGCGTTGCGCTGAATCAGGTCAATATGGCCGACAAACGGCTTGGGCGTGGAAAACATGGTTAGCATAGCTGTATTTTAACAATCTCCGCGGCAACCGATACCGGATTTGTACCACGGCGATCAGCGCTTGTCGTCCACCCGAATACCAGTACTGGAGCATGGCCTATATGGGCCTGCTTATTTTTTCTGACCATTCGATGGATGTTTTTTTGCACTGACAATCCTTACGGGAGCCAGTCAAGACGATGGGATTCGGCGCATACTTACGACCGGGAAACCGAGCGGCGGAACGCGAAATGAAACCTGCCGTGGATTTGCAGGCGCTGGAGGTCGCAGGTCAAGCAGCTTTTGCGAATTTCCGGCATACTTTTCTCCAGCGATTTGGCGAAGACCTGGCTTTTCTCACGCCAAATTCGCATGCTGTCAGCCAAGGTTGTTCGGCCGGAGTGTAACTACGTGCATATTCTGATAACGGGCGGCGCGGGATTTGTCGGCTCGGAGCTTGCGGTACGAATGAGCGATAAGAACCACCGCGTGGTAGTCATGGACAATCTTGTGCGCCGCGGAAGTGAATCGAACCTGGAACGGCTCGCGAAACATGGCGTTACGTTTGTTCACGGCGACGTGCGGAACCCAGAAGATTTCGCAAACTTGCCGGATGGAATCGAATTTGTCTGCGATACCAGCGCCCAGCCTTCCGTGGTTTCCGGATACACGAATCCGGTGTTCGATATAACCAATAATTCGCTGGGCGTAGTGCGGGTATTGGAGTTCGCGCGGCAACATCGCTGTCCGCTGATTTTTTTCAGCACCAACCGAGTATACGTGGTGGACCGGCTTTTGGAGTTGCCAAGACGTGAAGCGGCAACGCGGATCGAGTGGGATGCAGACGCCTGGAAAAAGCTCCCTGTGGAATCACGCGCGCGCGGATTTGATCCGGCGCACGGCATTAGCGAAGAGTTCGCGACCGACGGAGGCCAGCGCAGCATTTATGGTCTGAGCAAATTGATTGCGGATGCAGCGTGCCAGGAGTACGCGCAGGCGTTTGATATGCCGATCGTCGTGAATCGATTTGGTGTTATTGCAGGTACCGGGCAGTTCGCGAAGTTGGATCAGGGCTGGGTCGTGTGGTGGGCGATCGCCCATTATTTCAAGCTGCCGCTGAAATATATTGGTTGGAACGGAAAGCAGGTTCGCGACATTCTTTTCCTGGAAGATGTTTGTGGATTGGTGGCATTGCAGATGAAACAGATGGAACGATTTCGCGGCGATATTTTTAATCTTGGGGGCGGCCCGGCCAATTCCCTGTCGCTACAGGAAGGAACGCGCTTATTGCAACAAAAGCTCGGCTACCGGACCGCTATCACCACGGAAGACACGATTCGCAAAGCCGATTTGCCGATTTATTTTACCGACAACCGGAAAGCCGCGAAGGCCATAAATTGGAAGCCCTCGGTGACAATTGATGAAGGATTCGAACGCATACTTGCATGGATTCGCGCGAACGAGACGACATTGCGGCAACGATACTGCGCATAGTCGTCCGTGCCCGCCACAGAAGGTGGCGAAGATTTCCCGCCTTAGAACGCGAAGAATTGGCCGAGCCGGGAGGTTTTCGCTTGCTTGGTAAGATCCAGCCCGGCGAGTCGCGCCGCCATTTTGCCAAATTCCGCCGACAGCGGATCGCCATCCTGTTTCAATGAGTCGCCTCGTACATTAGCTTCACTTACCTGCTTGAAATTATTCGGCAGCCGCGCGAACACCGGCACTTTCATGCCCTGTTCCACCTTCTCCAGCGCTACTTCGTCATGTCGATGCCAGCGGTTGATGATCAGGCGCACCTGACTGGAGGACACCTGTAAGTTGCCGAGGGCCCGGAGGTGACGTTGCAGCTTCGCCAAACCAGGCAGATCGGCCTCGGAAACCAGCAGGACCTCAGCAGCCTGCAAAACGTTTTGCCATTGCGAGGAATAAAACGAACCGAAATCCATCACCACGAAAGCAAAGCTCTGCTGCGCGATTTCAACCAGGCGCTCGATTGCCGGTTGTGACCCATGCTGCCAGTCTTCCAGTTGCGCGGCTCCGGCCAAGACTTTCAATCCGCTTTTGTGCGGCGTAAGCAATCCGCTCAACAGCGTGGGATCGAGACGCTGGAAATTTTCCATCGCGTCGCGCAATTGGAAATCCGGCTTCAAATCGAGAAGGCTCGAAACATCTCCCAAGGGACGCGAAAAATCCAGGAGCACGGTGGATTTACCCGGAATTCGCGCCAACTGCACAGCCAGGTTCACGGAGACCGTGCTGGTTCCAACGCCGCCCTTGGTTCCTAAAACGGCGAACAGCTTGCCAGTTACTGCCGGGCGAGGCATTTCGCTCGAATGTTCGGCGTTGACTCTGACGATCATAGAAGAGACTTCGATGCGGTCGTACGGTTTCTGCAGAAAATCACGGACTCCAGAACGCATAGCCTGTAGCAGGAAATCTGGATTGGATTCCTTTTTCGCGGAGCAGGCTACGATATGAACAGAAGGACGAAGCTTGGCCAGCTGCTGGGCAAAGGCAAAATCGGACTGCGCGGTTCCGTTGAGATCGAGGAAGACGACGTCGGGAACATCCTGCGAGTGTCGCAGTTCAACGGCTTTCGCCGAAGCCCAGTCGCGAATCTCCCTGACTAATCCGGTTTGCAGCAGCATATGCCGCAGGCTGGAGCATGCGATTGAATCGGAGCTGGCGATTGCCACGCTCAACAGCGAGCTGGCGCCGGATTCGGGAATGCCAGCCGCGATTTCCGCCGCTGATGCCTGTGTTTCCACTGTAGCGGCCGATGAACGAGCGTATTCTCTGGACATGCATTCAGTCTGGACCTAGGCTGCGATTCGTGAAATAGGGCATCGGTACCAACCGAGAGTCCAAAAGTACCGCCGTGCATTGGAACTACCGGTTCTTGGCGATCTAAGCACACCGGGCGCGCCACACACTCGCGACCGCCGACCCGCAAAAATCAAGGGTCAGCGGCAAAGCGCGTCTATGAGGATTTCCTTCTTTTCTTCCGCAAGCTGCGTAAAGAAATCCAGTGAAGACACATAACCGCCGACAGCCGCTGCCGCGAGCACCGCAAAAATTTCCGCCGGAAGCCACGGATTTCCAGTCCAGCGGCCGGAAAACAGGATCACGCCGCCCACACCCGCAAACAGGATCTGCATACCCAGAAGAATCAGGACCGACATGCCGGAATTTCGCTGACCCTGCATTTTGCCAAATTCAATTTTGCGAGGGTAACTGAGCGACGCCCAGTTGGCGATGGTCAATTGCCCGACAATCGAAAAAACAACCGCCGCCATGGTCGCAAACAGGACCGGAGTGGTCGGCAACCCCACGCGCCAACCCACCAGCGCGACGCACAGGGCAAGCTCGCATAAGAGTATGGAAACGGTCATCAAGTTTTTTGCGATGAGAATTTCCCGAAAGCGGGCTGGCGCAATGAAATAAGTCTGGATTCCTCTGCCTTCATAAGCAAAGCAGTTATACGACGGCGCAATCAGAATCAAAACCAGGTAGGCCATCATACCGGGGAAAAAAAGATCCGGAGACACTCCTTTCTTCAACGCGGTGGGATGAGCCCCGCCGAACTGAACACTGAAAAAAAGCAGCATCATCGGGGGAAAAACCAGGCCGAAGAACAAGAAGGTATTTCTTTTGAGATAAAGAAGTTCCTTGCGGAATACCGCGAGCACCTGCGGAGGAACGAAGCTAACCGTGTCTCGCGCATCCTGCGCAGTCAGGGCGGTGCGCTCTTGCTTACGCGCTGGAGCTACGCCTTCGCTGAGTTCTTCTCCTGAATAAAGCTGGCTGTATCGCATCGCGAGGAGCATCGTGAAAATTCCGGCGTACATAGCAAGGCCGGAAAATTTTAAAAATGCCATGCCCCAATGGTGAGCGGCTGATTGAGCAAGCGCATCTCCTGCGAAAGAAGATGGAAGCAGCCAAAGATACGGCACCAAGCTTCGCAGCATGGGCACGAGCGCGTGACCGTATTTTTGCATGAGCGGATTGAGGAATTGCAGGCTGACCATCGCGAGAACAAAAATGGTGAAGAAAACTTCCCGCGACTTTCGTTTGGCCAAGAGCTTTTCCACCCAGGCCCCCAGCAGCCGCTCCATGGTTATATTCAAAACTGTGAAAAGCGCGCACACCAGGAAAAGCGCCGAAGCGGCTGATGGCTGCGCGACAAGCGTTGCCGCCAGCATGGCCAGCATCCACACCAGGGCCGCCAGCGCAGCGGAATCCGCCAGGCCGTAGGCCATTCCGATCAGATAGAACGCGGAAAGATTCATGGGAAACCGAAGCAGCGTCCGAAACGGAAATTGCGGCGCGAATCCCGCAAGTAGAATAGGAAACGACTGCCACCAGACGAGCAGCGCAAGAAAAACCAGTCCGAATAAAGGTTCAAGATGCTTCTCGAATAGATATCTGGTCACGAAGAAAAATGCCAAGGTCACGCCAATAACGAAAAGCAGGCTGAAAAAACCGGAAAAAATCAGTCCGATCAGGTCCAGACGGCGGCTCTTATTGCGCAAGCTGTTGCGCAGGATACGCCAGCGTAGCCAAGCCACAGTGCGAATCTGCTCGGAGAGTCCGGGACCGGCAACTACGTCAGCCACGAGAGCTCCTCAAGCTGCGCACGGTCTGCGCCTTGGCCAACCACGGAAAGGAAGATATCTTCCAGTGTCAAAGTGCGTCCCTCGACGCTGGGAACGCCGGCACGAAGCTGCTCCATCGAACCTTGGGCTACCAATCGTCCTTTTTTGATGATGGCAACGTGGCTACACAGTCGCTCGACAATTTCCAGTACATGCGAAGTGAGAAAAATGGTGACGCCGCGTTCGGTCATACGCGCGAGCAATTCCTTCAGCGCGCCGGCAGCAAGCGCATCCACACCTTCGAACGGCTCATCGAGAAAAAGAATTCTTGGTCCGTGTATCACGGCCGCAGCAAGAGCCAGTTTTTTCTGCATGCCGTGAGAGTAGTCCGCGATCATGGTTTTCGAACGGTCGGCGAGCTGCATGAATTCCAGGAGCTCGTCGCTGCGCTTGCGAGTCGTGGCTTTATCGAGGCCATACATGCGGCCGACAAATTCCAGATATTCCGGAGCACTGAGACGTTCGAAGAGCCCCATACCCTCCGGGACCACACCGATTTGGCGTTTCAACTCCACCAGATTTTGCGCGAAATCGAGGCCGAGGAGAGAAATTCGGCCAGCGCTTGGAGCCAAAAGCCCCGTTAGCATTTTGATGGTCGTGGACTTGCCCGCGCCGTTCGGTCCAAGAAAGCCAAAGAATTGTCCCGACTCAACCTGCAGATCCATTCCATCCACGGCGGTCAGAGCGCCGAAACGGCGGGTCAGTTTTTCGGTTGAAATCGCAATTTCAGGCATAGATGCGCGGCTCCGGAGAAGGGGACAATGGACTCTAACATGATTTGAAAAGCCGCCAGTGCTGCGCCGGTCTGAGAACAACTACGCGCCAGGCCCGGAGAAGATTTCAAGGGTCCTTCACCACCGGCGCTGCTGCCGAAACCAACTGAGACTCGCGGGTCGGCAAGGCCGCCAGCACTGCGGGTAGTTCCACGCGAAACACCGCGCCACCGGTCTGCGAGTTGTAACACAGAATTTTTCCCGCGTGTTCCTGCACGATCCCAAAGCAAATGCTTAGTCCCAGCCCGGTGCCTTTGCCGATTGGCTTGGTGGTATAGAACGGGTCGAACACGCGATGCGGTTCCTTCAGGCCTGGACCAGTGTCGGAAAACAAAATCGCAACGTTGGCTCGGTCGCGCATGGTCTTGATAGTCAGCGTACCACCGCCGTTGTGCGATTCCATGGCGTCCACAGCGTTGCTCACAATATTGAAGAACACCTGCATCAGCTGATTTCCGTCACCGCGCACGCCAGGAAGCACAGACTCCAGCTTCATTTCAATTTTTGTGCCGGAATTACGCAGGTCCAGTGCGCGAAGTTGAACTGCATTGGTGACCACCGTGTTGAGGTCGAGGAGAGTACGCTCGGCGGGAACCTGGCGAGCAAAACTCAAAAGATTACCCACCAGCGTTTTCGTGCGGCGAGCCTGATCGCGGATTTTGCCAGAAATGGCCCGGGCCTTTTCGGGAAGTGACATATCGTCCGCAAGCAGATCGGAATAGCCAAGTATCGCCGTAAGCGGATTGTTAATTTCGTGAGCTGCGCCTGCAGCCAGTTGACCGAGAGACACCAGCTTTTCAGTCTGTACCAGCTGGGCCTGAAGGCGTTGCAGATTTTCAACGGACTGCTCGGCGCGTGCTAGGAGGCGTGCGCGATCACGATCCGCCAGGTGCTGGCGCAGGAATACCAGAAAGCCTAGTGGGACAGCGGCAAGCAAGATGGCCATGAGGCGGAATTCCCGTACCGCCGGTGAATCGTGGCCGAATTTAATTGTGTAAACCGCGAAAACCGGCAGCGAAACCACAGCAGCCATGGCCAAACGAGAAGCAAGAATGCTTTCGCCCCGTTTCCGGTCGGCTCCTTCGCCTAAACTGGGTTCTGAAGAATCATCCAGTGAAGCACTGTTTTTATAGGCGATCAGCCCTGCGGCGCCGAACCATAAGAACGAAGCGACCAGCGGCAGATCGTACAGATCGCCTGTGTGATAAACCTTGAGGTCGATGGCAACATTGATCATGAGAGTGGAGAGCATATGCAGCGCCTGGCAACCGAAAAGATTCGCATAGACGTTGCGCCACGTGCCGCGGCTCCGCAGCCACAACACTCCAAAGCCGACAACAATGACCATGCTCTGGATCGTGTTTATCCAATCAAAGGTCACGTTGTATTGGCCAAGAGAGGGCTCGGCGTACATCCACGGGAGCACGACAAAGGCGTATAGAAAAATCCACCAGGCGAGAAGCAGTATGAAGTCGATGTACCCAAAACGAAGTTGGATCTCACTTCGCTTCAAATGGGGACGAAGAGCCAGCGCTGCCATCAGAGGGATGCCACACAGGAAGAAAATAATGTCGCCCGGATACATGTCGGGCAGAGGCCGGTGAAGATAAACTTCGTAATAAGTCCATTGAAACTGGCCGATCATCCACAAAGTGCAGGACAAGGCGGCAAGCATCCAGAACATGTTGCGGCGCCAGTGGGGAGTCCCTGCATTCAGCAACAACCCGGCATTTGCCAGTAGCGGCACCAGGCACTGCGCAATATTCCCGAAGGTGCTAAGAGATTGGCCGGCGGGCAGGGTCAGGGAGGCCGCAGCGTAAATCCCAAGGAAAAGGATAAACACTCCGGCAATCCAGGCATAGGTGCGGGAGGAGGTCATGACTCGTACCCATGATTTTATGGCGCCGCGACGGTGCAAAGAAGTATGGTTCTGCGCGCGAATGGCCAAAGGATTAATGCAGAATGCGCGCCAGTACGGGCTGCCGTGGCAGGGGGCCAACAAGCAAGTTGTCGCAGGATTGCACAGCGAACCGCCAACCTTGGGTATTACTTTTTTACGGCTTCGTCCGAAGCGATTTTGCCATCGCGTATGTAGATGACGCGGTGCGCGTGCTGCGCGATGTCATTTTCGTGGGTGACTAGAATGATGGTATTGCCTTCGCGGTGCAGGTTGGCGAACAGCGCCATGATTTCTTCGCCGGTGCGCGAATCGAGATTTCCGGTCGGCTCATCTGCCAAAACAATCGAAGGGGAATTGACCAGGGCCCGGGCAATTGCAACACGCTGGCGCTGTCCGCCAGAAAGCTCGTTGGGCTTGTGATGCATGCGATCCGTCAAATCCACACGTCCCAGAACCTGTTTGGCTTTCTCCAAACGCTCTTCGGACGGTGTCCCGTTATAGATCAGCGGAAGTTCGACGTTGTGAAGCGCCGTTGCCCGCGGCAACAGATTGAAAGTTTGGAATACGAAACCAATCTCTTTATTTCGAATGTACGCCAGCTCGTCGTCGTCGAGTTCGCTCACCAGCCGGCCCGCCAGCCAATACTTACCAGAGCTTGGCGAATCCAAACATCCGATCAAATTCATGAGAGTGGATTTTCCCGAGCCCGATGGACCCATAATGGCCACATATTCGCCCTTATGGATCTCCAGATCCACGCCGCGAAGAGCATGCACCTGCTCAGATCCCATCTCGTACACTTTGGCTAGCTCGCTGGTCTTAATGACCAGGCCGCTCGACACCAGATCTTCGCGGTACGATTCGGTCTCCACAGTCTCCACTGCCATTTGTCTCTCCTCAATCCCTATGCATCAGCTTTGCTGGTCGTCGGTCTTCTTGGGAGCGGAGTTGTCAACCTTGATCTGAGCCTCCGGCTTCAACGTACGCAGCGCTTTATAACTGCCCACCACAATCTCGTCGCCTGGCTGCAAACCATCGGTGACCTCAATATCGGTAATTCCGCTGATTCCTGTCTTCACTGGCTTGAAGAACGCTTTTTTTCCATTAATGACGAAGACTCCCTGAATCTCTTCTTTCTTCGGATCACCGCTGGAAGTGGGCAGCGGGGCAGCTAGAGCGCTTCCGCTGCTGCCGCCGCTGGGATTCTTCTTCGCATCATCCAGATCCTTGCGCGAACGTACCGCGAGCGCCTGAATGGGAATCGCAATCACGCTCTTCTTTTCCGCGGTTTTAATCTTGGCCGTGGTGGAAAGTCCAGGGCGCAGATTCTCTGGAGGATTATCCAAGGTGACCACAACTTTGAAGTCTTTTGCTTCTTGAGTACTGGTTGTGGATTGCGTGGTCGTAAGCCCGGAACTGCGCAGCACGGCCTGCGAGCCGATCTCCGTGACCTTACCGTGGAAAAGTTTCCCGGGCACCGCGTCGATGGTGACGTCGGCATCCTGGCCCATGCGCACGTTAACGATATCCGTTTCGTCGACTTTTACTTCCGCGGTGACTACGGACATGTCCGAGAGTGTCATGATGAAGCTGCCCGTAGCGTTCTGCATTCCCATTACGACATAGTCCCCTACACGCTCTGGCAGGTAGCTCACGATCCCATTGATCGGCGATATGTAGGTCGTCTTGTGCAGGATGTCCTTTGTGTGCACGAGCACGGCGCGGCCCTGGCTTACCTGCGCCCGGGTCTGATCCAATTGCGCTTTCAGAGACTGCACACGTGCGCGCGCCGAGTCGACCGAAGCGACTGCCCCGTCGTTTGTGGTTTTCCGTTGATCGAAATCCTGTTTGGGGATCAGGCCATCTTTGAAGAGGCCTTGTCCACGATCGTAATCGAGCCTGGCCTTCTCCAGATTGGCTTGCTGCAGGATCAAATCCGACTGTGCTGCTTTGTAGCTGGCCTCCGCGGCCTGCACGGCGGACTCCGATGAAGTGACTGCCGCTGATTGCGCGTCTACGTCCGCGTTAGCCTGTATGTTCTCCTGCAGCAGCAACCTATCACCCTTCTTTACGTGATCGCCTTCCTTGACAAATATTTCAGTGATTCTGCCGTATCCCTGTGCACTCACGTTCGTATAGGTCGTCGGCTTGACTTCGCCGGAGGCAGTGACGAGAGAGATTAGGGTGTCCTGTTTGGCGACCCTGGCGGTCTGCACAGTAACAACACCTTTGTTCGCTTGGTTGACGCTGTAAAGAACTATGCCAGCCCCGACGACGGCTACAGCGCCGCCGATAGCCACTTTTTGCCACATCTTCATGACCGTTGCTTCCTTTTCATGTCTTTCCAGACCACCACACCCGCAAACTTTGGCGATCGTCTTGGCGGAGACACTTCGTAATACGGAGTATGACCGTTTCTACCTATTGATACGCCCTTTATGGGCTAAATGTTTCGCAGGAGAAGCTCCACGGATGACCCGGCCAACCCGAGCACGCCCTGACTCCGCAAAATCCCGTGTCGGGAAATCGGATGCAAGGCACCTCTCACCACTGAGCTTTTCATTTTAGAAACAATTTCTGCGAAAAGATATCGTTACACTCGCCGAAGCGCCAGAGCTGCCCCTCATCATTGGACGCAAGAAGACGGCCAGGCGTCGTTCGAAAAAGCGTGAAAATATTGTATCAGAAGCGCTTATCGCGACCCATTTTTCTTCCGCTTGGTGACATGCCTTAAGCTTAGGCGCTTCTTTTGCCTGTCCCAGCCGCGGAGAGCTGGCAGAGTGGATGCGGCGGTTTCCGAATCTACCCAACTCTGCCCTTTTTCATCGCTGTTTACGTGTTTTGTTAGAGTTACGAGCTCTCAGTTGCAGCGGAATCGTCCCTTCGCGACCCTTTGGCCAGTGGGGTAAACGAATTTAGCTTCTCCTGAACACATCGCCTATCGGTATCCCTTTGCGGAATTACGATGAGCAGACGACCATCGCGGGAATTAGAAGCATTTGTCCCGTTGGGCGTTTGAACGAAGCCGCCTGGGGGAACGCTTCGCGTGAAATGACGGAGTAATGGTTGCTCCCAGTACGCAGAGCGACGCTAGGCGGAGGCAAGTCGAATTGCTTCCGGATCTTGTCACCCGGTCTTAACACTCGTTTGATAGCGTCCACCGTATGGTTGAAGAATGCGCTCGAATTCCTCTCTATGGTTGTCATTCCTCAGCCATCTTCAGCGTTGGCTCAGAGCACAAACGCCCGAACCATTGTTTCCTGTGCTTTCCGGCCTTCCTTGCTGCCTGCACTTGTCGCCACTACCATTTCGCACCTGCAATCCGAATTCTCGCTCTTTGCGCTTCGAACTTAGCCTCGTCGGACGAAGCTTGCGCAACCCGCAGCCACTCGGACCGCAAGGCGATTCTTGCTTAAGGTTGTGGCCATGCAGGAAGAAATTCAGGTGTTGCTTCCGATAGGAAGCAAGACGCACGATCAGGCCTTGGCCTCGCACTTCTGATTGCATTCTGTTCCTGGAGACTTGTGCCGTGCTATTATTTGCACTTCCAAATCTATGCACCCAGGCACAAGCTTGAAGGAATTGCGCTCACGCTTGGGGATTACCGTGCGCGAAGTGGAAGAACAGAGCCAGAAGATCGCGGAGGTGCAAGAAAATCCCGAATTTCTTGTCTCCAATCATTGGCTCACCAAACTCGAAAACACGGACCGCGTTCCAGGTATTCACAAGCTTTTTAGTCTGAGCGCTGTGTATCGCGTGAAGATTTCCGATCTGCTCTGCGTCGGATACCCATGTTGCTGGTGCGAAATCAAAGGGAATGAACTTCTGCTGGTTCCGTACGTTATCGTCCCTGCCTGGTCGGCGTTTCTCGGTGCGAGAAGCTGAAATCGTCGACCAGGTGACGGCCATTGCCACGGGCATCGTAGATCTTGATCCGGGCGACGGCCCGCACAAGCCACGGACACAATGGTCGAAGCGATTTTGACATTCGAGGTGAATCATCGGCGGCAACGCGTTGCTCGGCGGGAAAAGGCTCAACTCTAGAATCGCTGAGAAGCCGATACCTCCCGCCGGAAACAGCTTGCTTAACTGTGATGAGATCAGAATCCCAGCGCGCTGAACTAGACGGAACCGGCGAAGGCTCGAACGTTTTTGAACGTCACGTCTTCGCACGTCACGCGATTTTCTCCCTGATAGTCGTGTTGCTGTACCTGCTTCTCAATCGACCCGAAGTCATCGTGTTGTCTGAGCTTGGATACAGCGTATGGTATCCGGCCACAG
>Ga0193709_1000492_pt1 | contig 13698 bp, 12 predicted proteins | sample H3c2metaG_FD_160571 | JGI IMG/M metagenome (GOLD analysis project Ga0193709, IMG submission 160571) | Soil microbial communities from a riparian zone of the East river system, Colorado, United States - H3c2 | ecosystem: Environmental > Terrestrial > Soil > Riparian zone | place: USA: East River... | reverse complement strand
GAACTACACCCGCACTCCGTTTGAAGCCAATGGCACAACCCCACATCCTTCGCTGGTGGAGGGGGTAGGATTCGAACCTACGAAGGCATAAGCCAGCAGATTTACAGTCTGCCCCCGTTGGCCGCTTGGGTACCCCTCCCTAAAATGAGCCGCGTATTTTGCGGTGCGTATCACCTAGTGTCAATGCAAAGTCAGGTCGAAAGTTCCGGCGATCGATCTCCGCTGCCATCCCTCTCCTCCCTATTGACTCTATCGTAAGATACATATATCGTAAGATAGGTCTTAAAACATATCGAGAGATAGAACATGTTTCACTGTTCATATCATTTTATGGGGCGCCACGGCCACCATGGATTTGGCCCCTTCGGACGCGGCTTTATGGAGGGCGGCGGCATGGGCGGCCGCGGATTCGGTATGGGCCGAAAGCTTAGCTCAGGCGATCTGCAGCTCCTCATCCTCAAACTGCTCGATGAAAAATCGCGCTACGGCTACGAAATCATCAAGGAGTTAGAGGAGCGCTCGAAGGGTTTCTATGTGCCGAGCCCCGGCATGGTCTATCCCGCACTGACCTATCTCGAGGAAATCGGTCACGCCACGGTAGCCGCTGAAGGTGCCCGCAAGCTGTACAGCATCACCGACGCCGGAAAGGAACATTTACAGAAGAAAATCGCCATCGCTGACGCGATGATGGCCCAATTCGGCCGGGTGGGCGAACGCATGGAACGCATGCGTCGTGCTTTCAATACCGAGGAGGCCGCTGAAGACGTTGGCGCAGGGGCCGGCGCTGAACAGGAGCGGCACGGCTCGAAGGAACTGAGGCGGGCTTTGCTGGATCTCAGATCAGCACTCGCCGACAAACGGAATAGCTCGCGCGACGAGCAACAGCGCATTGCCGATATTTTAAAGCACGCTACGACGGAAATTTTGGGCCAGTGAGACGAAGGTACCTCATGGCTATTTTATGCCGGACTGTAAAATAGCCGGCCTCGTCCGGCCGGCGCCGATCTTATTTCAAATGCGCCTCGAACAAGCGGTAAATCCGCTTGTATTCATCCAGCCAGGAATCGGCATTCGTAAATCCATGTCGATCGAGAGGGTACGGCGACATGCTGAAATTGTCCTTGTGCAGCTCGATCAGACGCTCATACAAGCGCATGGAATCTTCGAACAGAACGTTATCGTCTATCACACCGTGACAAATGAGCAGCGCATCGCTCAAGCCGGCGGCGAATTCGATGGGCGATGAGCGCGCATAGGCTATCGGGTCGATTTGCGGTTCATTCAAAATGCCCGATGTATAGCCATGGTCGTACTGCATCCAATCCGTGACCGGACGCAGCGCCGCGCCGGCGGCAAACTCCCCCGGTGCGCGGAATAGCGCCATCAAGGTCATGAAGCCGCCATAGGAACCGCCGTAGACACCTACGTGTTTCGGATCAACGCCCGCCTGCTCGACCAGCCATTTTTTGCCATCGAGCATGTCTTCCAATTCCGGATGACCCATCTGCCGATAGATTGCCGTGCGCCATTCGCGTCCGTAGCCCGCTGAAGCGCGGTAGTCCAGATCGAGTACCACATAGCCCCGATGCGCCAACAAGTTGTTGAACATTTGCTCGCGGAAATAATAGGAATAGTGCAAATGCACGTCCTGCAAGTATCCGGCCCCATGAATGAACAACACCGCCGGCTTCTTCGCCGAAGCCTGACTGCTTGGGTCGCGATAGACCTTGGCGTAAATGACGCCGCCGAAATGCGTCGACGGAATTTTCACGATTTCGGGTGCGATCCAATTCGTGGACTTGTAGTCGGCGGTACGTGTATCCGTCAATTCACGAGGCGTCCCCGAGCCATCTGCTTTGACCACCGCAATTTGCGAACGCATGTACGGCGTCGAATGGGTCAGCAGCAATTGCTTGCCGCTGCGGTCTAATTCGGCGCTTTCGACTCCTTCGAGCCGCGTCAGCCTTGCCAAGGTTCCGCCGCTGCTGGGGACTCGATAAACATCGTACGAATAGGGCGCCGTCGCATTACTGAGCACATAAAACCAGCGGCCGTCCTCCGACAGCTGCGGGGCCGACACCTCGAATTGCCCGTGAGTCAGCGGCCGCGGCTCGCCATTCAACGCCTTGGTATACAAATGCGCAAAGCCCGACTCCTCGGATTCGTACCAGAGGGTGCGATTGTCGTTGAGCCAGCCGAACTCATTGAAAGATCGGTCGATCCACGCCGCATCGGTCAAGCGATGCTGCGCGACCAAGGCGTAGTGGGCCAGATCCACACTCACGAGCCACCGATCCTTGTGATCAATCGAGTACATCTGAATGCCGACAGCGCCGCCGTCGGCACTCCAAATCACGTCTCCGCTGATCGCATCGGGTTCATCGCTGATCACCCAAACACCGCGCGTTTTCCCCTCGTTGCTTGCGGGCGGCTGTGCATTGGCCGGCGGCAGCAATTTGGCATTTTCTTCGCGGACGGATTTCAACGGGTCGTCGTGGATGCCCGGCAGGTTGTCCAAGGACAGGGCGTGCATCGTGTGGTCGGTAAGATTTAGCAGCATCAAAGATTGCGGCGCGGGCGGATTGCGCCCGACGCGCAATCGCTCCTTCTCGAATTCCTCGTAGCCGGATTCGGTCACATAGCGCGTGAGCTGGCCTTCCTTGCCTTTGACGTGCGCTTTAGGCTCAGTCACGACCATCAGCCAGCGCGCATCCGGCGACAGTTCGGTGCCGCGAATGACGACTTCATCGCCCAGATAAAACGGCAGCACCGGGCGCGTGACATCGCCCTTTTGCAGCTCCTCGTCATGCAGTCGAGCAGCCTCTTTTTCGTCATGCAATCTCTTCAAGGTCGAGAAGGTGCGCAACTGCATGTCGCGCAGGTCATCCGCGGCGGGCGGCGCATTCGGATCCTTTTCCGCTTTGACGATGGCGGCGGGGGTTGTGACGCCGCTGTCGAAGTCGTGCACGAACCAGTCGTTGTCGACGCGAAAGCTCAAGAGCCTTCCGTCCGCCGAGAAATGCGGATCCGCCTTGGTTTGCGGCGTGCGGGTGATTTGAGTCAAGCGGCCGCCGGCCAGCTCGCGAACGAAAATATCCTTGTTGCGAATGAACGCGGCGCGCTTGCCGGAGCGATCGTAAATTGCCGGCGCGTCGGCGTCGGCCATCGCAGCGGCGTCCACCACCTTATCTTTGCTGCTGACGGGATCGATCCGATGCAAATCACTGATGGGCGAGCCTGAGCGCTTCAGCGAGTAGTACACCGTGCGGCCGTCGGCCGACCAATACGCATCCCGCACCGCAGGTCCGATCCAATCTGGGTCCGCCATGATTTTTTCGAGAGACAGTCCCGGCTCCGCAGCGGCAGCGATATCACCCATGGCCGCAAAACCCACGACGACAACCGCCGCCGCAAGCACAGACAATAAATGTTTCATTGATTCCCGCCTGATTGAATTGTTCTCATCGTAGCGCAGGCAGGCGCCGCATTTCATCATTCATCCCGCGCGTACGCCTCAAGCACATAGTCGAGCTGCCGGCGCTGAGCGTGATTGAGCCGATTGCGTTGCCACTGCAACGCCGCCCGGCTTCAGGCGGTTTTTTTGCGCCCGTGCAACCGCGTCACCAGATCCGCTTCGCCGCTGCTCAATCCGAATTGCTGGGTCAGCCTGCCGGGATCGGTGCCGCGGCGGGCCGAATCGATTGCCTGATCAAAGGACTGCGCAGAACCTCGGAGTTCAAGCAGCACAACGCGATCGGCAACTCCGGCGTATTCCTGTTCGAAGAGTTTCACCCGTCGTCCCGTTTTCAAGCTGGTGGAGGCGAGCTGTTCCAACTCGCGGCCCATCGCGGCCAGGCTCGATTCGACTTCCACGCAGCGTGCAGCCAGACGGCGGTTCGAACGTGACGTGACAAAAGCTGCCAGCATCGCGCAGAGTGCAAGCAGCAGGCCTGCGACGCCGAGGATTGCATTGATACTCACCAGATTCATGAACATGTCAGGCGTACTCATCGATAAGTGATTTGGGCGGTCGCGGTGAATTCACTCATTGCATGACCTCGCTCATTCGGGTTTCGGTGTCTCGATTGGGACCGGTTTTGCCGGTTTCATGAGCACGGTTTTATCCAACTGCTCCGGCGGCACGCGGTAGAGCAACCGATTCGTCGCGCTGCTCGCGTCGGCCAATTCAACACCAGGTGCCACGGTCGCGGGGGTGGCGCTGGTGATCCTTGCCGTGGTTGTTTCAGCGGGCGATACCGCTTCCAGCACCAAAACCGCGACGCGCCGATTCGCATTGCGGCCCTCGCTCGAGTCGTTCGGTTGCCGCGGATGAAATTCTCCGAAGCCGACGATTTCGAGTCTCAAGGGTTCGATGCCCTGCTTGGTGAATTGATGCACCACGCTTGCGGCGCGCGCCGCCGACAATTCCCAATTGGATGGAAACGCGGCCGTGCGAATCGGCCGATCATCAGTATGGCCCTCGACCCGGATCGGATTGGGGAAAGGCTGCAAGACCTCCGCCAGTTTGTCCAGCACGGGTTCCGCGGTCGGCGAAAACGCGGCGGCGCCGCTTGGAAATAAGATGTCCGTGTTGATCTCGATTTCCAGCCACATATTTTCGCGCCGCACCGTGATCAGCTTGGCATCGATCAACGCGCGCATGGCGTCCTGCACCTGCCGCTCCATGCGAATCAAGGATCCGGAAGTATCCTGCGCGGGGACAATAGGAGCCGGGTTGCTCTGCTGAGATTTCACCTTGATGAGCGCGGTTGGGGTAATCCCGATCAACGGCTTGTCGCCGCCTTTGCCTTGCTCGGGCTCGCCGATGTTGACCGGCTGCATGCTCTTGGGCGCACCATTGAAGGCAGCAATCATCGCATCGGAAAGAACTCGAAACTTTCCCTCGTTGACCGACGACATCGCGTACATGACGGTGAACAACGCGAACAGCAGCGTCACCAGGTCGCCGTAGGGAATGGCCCAGGCTTCGTGATTCATGTGCTCTTCGTGCTTTTTCTTGCGGGCCATGGCCAGGCTCCTCGGTCAGCGGTGGAAGTAGCCCTGCAACTTCGATTCGATGTTGCGCGGATTCTCGCCCTGCGCAATAGCGATCAGTCCCTCGATGACCATGGTCCGCACCTGCGATTGGCCGTGAATCACGGCTTTCAACTTGTTGCCCATGGGCAGGAACAGCAGATTGGCGAAAGCGATGCCGTAAATGGTGGCAATAAAGGCCGCCGCGATGCCGTGACCCAGTTTCGATGGATCGTTGAGGTTCTGCATGACCGCCATCAATCCCATCACCGCGCCGATGATGCCGAGCGTGGGCGAGTAAACGCCCATGGATTCGAATACCTTGGCGGCCTGGGTGTCGAAATGCTCCATGGTGTCCAGCTCGATTTCCATGCTGGAGCGGATCGCATCCGGCTCGCCGCCGTCCACCAAGGACTGCAGGCCTTTTTTCAGGAAGTCGTCCGTTTCGCCTTCGACCGCCGATTCCAATCCGAGCAAACCCTGCTTGCGCGCGATGTTGCTCCACTCGACTATTTTTTCGATCATGGCCGCGGGATTGTTCACCGGCGGTTTGAACACCCAGGAAACGATTTTCCAGGCCCGCAGGAATGTGGCCATGGGTGTCTGCACCAGGCTGGCGGCGAGCGTGCCCACGACGACAATGACGAATGCCGCGCTGCCGACCAGCGCGCCGGCGCTGCTGCCTTTGAGAATCGCGCCGCCGATGATCGCGATCAGCGCAAGCACGATGCCGATGATGCTTAAGATATCCATGGGATCAATTCGGCGACAGCCACTCCGCTAACCGGGCCCGCAAGCGCACCAGCGCCTGGCCATGAATCTGGCACACGCGGGATTCCGAAACCTCGAGCACTTCGCCGATCTCCCGCAAGTTCATGTCATCGTCGTAGTACAGAGAGAGCACCAGTTTCTCCCGCTCCGGCAACAGGTTGATGGCTGAGCCGAGCGCGCCGCGAAAACCGGCGTCCTCCATGTCATCCAGGGGACCCGGCCCATCGTCGCGCGCGTGATCGGCGGGGCTCGATTCATCCTCACTGGATCCCATTTGATCGAAACTGAACAACCGGCAACTCGCCGCGTCCTGCACCAGCTTGTGATATTCCTCGATGGAGACGCCGAGGCCCCCGGCAATATCGGTGGGCGTCGCATCCTGTCCTTTGGCGTTTTCGATCTTGCGAACGACATCCGCCATCTCCCGCATGTTTCGATGCACCGACCGCGGCGTCCAATCGGACTTGCGCACTTCGTCCAGCATGGCGCCGCGTATGCGGATGCCGGCGTAGGTCTCGAAATTAGCGCCCTTGGTGGCCGAGTAATGCTTGGCCGCGTCCAGAAGCCCGATCATCCCGGATTGGATCAAATCATCGACCTCCACATTCGGCGGCATGCGGCTGACCAGGTGATAGGCGATGCGCTTCACCAAATCGGCGTGTCGCAACACCAATTCCTGCTGCGGCACCTGATCGACGGGGACGTGATCGCCCGCAAGCGGCTTCGCGCCGCGTTTTTGGGTGTCCGTGTACTGTGTGCTTGCTCTCATTGCAATACCGTCGAGGGCGCAATCCTGGCCCCGACCATTCGTTCGACAAAGAACTCAAGATGACCGCGTGCTCCTTGGGGCACAGACCACTTATCGGCCTTGGAGGCCAGATTCTTGAGGGCAATGGAGGAAATTGATGCCGGGTAGGCATCGACGACGGCTGTCTGCCGTTGCACGGCGCGGCGCAGGTAGTCGTCGAACGGTACGGAACCGGCGAACTCCAGCGTCACATTGAGAAATCGGTCACAAACCCGGGCAATTTTCTGGAAAAGGTCGGGGCCTTCGCCGGAGCGGCGGGTCTGGTTCGCCAGAATCTGAAAGCGCTGCACACCGTGCTCGCGGCTCAGGACCTTGATCAGCGCATACGCATCGGTGATCGAAGCGGGCTCGTCGCAGACCACCACGACGACGTGATGCGCCGCCTGGCTGAAGGTCATGACGCTGTCGTGCAGCCCCGCCGCGGTATCCACCACCAAAACCTCGACCTGGTGATACAGATCGCTGAAGGCGCGGATGATCCCCGCGTGCTCGGCCGGCGTCAGGCTCGCCATGCGTTTGACGCCGGATGCGGCAGGCACGATTTGCAGCCCGTGCGGTCCGGTGACAATCGCGTCTTCCAGCGAGCAGTCGCCCTGAATGACGTGACCCAGATGGAAGCGGGTGTGAAGTCCCAGCACCACATCCACATTGGCCAATCCCAAGTCGGCGTCCACCAGCATGACGTCGCGCCCCTGCGCAGCGATGGCCACGGCCAGATTGGCCGAAACCGTGGTCTTGCCCACCCCGCCTTTGCCGCCGGTCACCGCAATGACCTTCACGGGGCGCGAGGCGTTGAGTTCAGCCAAGGCTTCGACCCGATCAGGCGAAAGTCTGGAGTCACGCATGAGCGGATGCTCCGCCGAAATTACGGGCGAAGTAAGCTTCATCGCGCGGCGAGGGCGAGCGCTGACCCAGTTCCAGAGCCGCGCGCACCAGCCAGATTCGCTTGAGATGCGATGCGTGCAAGTCTTCCGGTACGCGCTGACCATTGCAGACGTAGGCGATTTTCAGCTTGTGCCTGAGCACCGTGGAAATGGCGGCACCGAGACTTGCCGCCTCATCCACCTTGGTCAGGATGCATGCCGCGGGCTTCACACGCACGAAGGCGCACACGATTTCATCGAGCGCCTGACCTTCGGCTTGTGCCGGAAGCGCCAGCAACACGCGCGCGCCTGAGGCGCCGTACTTCAGGGCCGACAATTGTTCGGTGAGACGCTCGTCGCGCGGTCCCATGCCGGCAGTGTCGATCAAAATCAGCTTCTTGGATTTGAGCCGCTCGAGCACGCGGAGCAATTCCTCGGCCCCGTTTGCGGCATGCATCGGCGCACCCAGAATACGGGCGTAGGTCATCAGTTGCTCGCGGGCCCCGATCCGGTAGCCGTCCGTGCTGACCAGCGCCAGGTCCTGACTGCCATGCTGCATGCACCAGCGCGCGGCGAGCTTGGCGATCGTCGTGGTCTTGCCGGCCCCGGTCGGACCCACTACGGCGGTAATACCGCCGGTGACACAGGTCGGATCGTTGACGATCGGAAGATGCTTGGCGAGCAGTGCAAGCGGGATGTGCGATGGATTCTCCAAGCTGGTGCGGCGCGGCGTGAGCGCCGCCAGCGCCATCGCCACGTCCGGTGCAATGTCCATGGCCGACAGCTCTTCCAGCACCCGCGCCTGCAAGGGCTCGCGCAGGCGCTTGTCGCTCCAAGTCATGCCGGCCAGGCCGGTCTCCACGACCCGCCGCAGATCCTGCAGTTCGCGCTGCATGGCACCGTAACCCATATCCGGCGCGGCTGATCGCTGCGGAGCGCGTTGCGCCATGGCGGGCGCTGCCGCCGGCGTCGGCCGCGGCATGCTCGCCGGCGCGGGCGCGGGAGTTGCGGTTCGCGGCGCCGCGGAGGCGATCGGCGCCTTGGGTGCTGCCGGCGCGATGATCGGCGCCGGCCGCTGCCGATTGGCGTCGGCGAACAAGGCTTCGTCGTAATCCACGGCCGCGATGACTTCGATACCGTCCTCGCCGCGTCGACTCGAAAGGATGACGGCATCCGGTCCTTGCTCTGCCCGCACTTGCGCAAGAGCCGCGCGCATGCTGACAGCCGTGTATCGCTTTATCTTCATGTCAATCTCCGTGAATCGAGCAAATCATCATCGGCCCACCGCGGCTATGACGCGGATGCGGCGGTTTTCCGGAATCTCGTTGTAGGCCAGTACCGCCAGCGAGGGCGTGGAATGGCGCATCAGTCGCGCAATCCAGGGACGAATTTTCGGGGCGACCAGCAGCACCGCCGGCTCGCCCGCGGCGTCCTGACGCCGCGCGCTGTCGCCGAGCGCCTGCTGAATTCTGTCGGCGAGCCCCGGCTCGAATCCCGGCGATGCGTCGCCGCCGGCCATCGAATCTTGCAGCACTTGCTCGAGCGCGGGATCCAACGTGATCACCGGCAATTCCTGGCGCAGTCCGCCGATGTTTTGCACGATGGTGCGGCCGAGCGCCACGCGCACTGCCGCCACCAGCGCCACCGGGTCTTGCGTCTTGGGCGCGAGTTCCGCGAGCGTCTCGCAGATGGTGCGCAGGTTGCGTATCGGCACGCGCTCCAACAACAAATACTGCAGCACTTTCACGACCACGCTCATCGGCAACAGCTTGGGCACCAAGTCCTCGATGAGCTTGGGCGCGGTTTTGCCCAGGCGATTGAGCAGCTGCTGCACTTCCTCGTGGCCCAACAGTTCATGCGCATGAGATTGCAGCAGATGACTCAAGTGAGTCGCGATGACGCTGCCGGCGTCCACCACGGTGTAGCCCTGAGCCTGTGCCTGATCGCGCCGCGACTTGTCGATCCAAATCGCGTCCAAGCCAAAGGCCGGATCCTTGGTCGCAGAGCCCGGCATGCTGCCCGTGACCTGTCCTGGATTGATGGCCATCTCTCGATCAGGAAACACTTCGGACTCGCCCACCGGCGCGCCGAGAATGGTGATGCGGTAGGAGTTTGGACCGAGCTCCAAGTTGTCGCGTATGTGCACGGCCTGAATCAGGAATCCCAGGTCTTCGGACAATTTTTTGCGTACGCCCTTGATGCGCCCCATGAGCTCTCCGCCCTGGTTGCGGTCGACCAACGGAATCAAGCGGTAGCCGACCTCCAGACCAATCAGGTCCACCGCTTCGACATCATCCCAGGACAGCTCTTTATGCTCCGTCGGAATCGCTTGCGCAGCGGCCGGCGCAAGCGCGACGGCGGCTCCCGGCAGGGGTCGCCTGCCCAAATAGTAAGCACCGACGGCGCAGAGGGCGGCCATCGACAGAAATACGAAATTCGGCATTCCCGGAATGACGCCGAGCAGCGCCAGGATGCCGGCCGTGACGCCCAAGGCGCGGGGCTGGCCGAGCACCTGCGACATGATCTGTTGGCTCATGTCGTGCGGACGCGAGACGCGCGTGACCAAAATGGCTACGGCCACCGACAGCAGCAGCGCCGGTATCTGCGCCACCAGCCCATCGCCGATCGTGAGCAGCGCATAGGTGCGGCCGGCGTCGGCGAGCGACATGCCGTGCTGTGCGGCGCCGATGATGGTGCCGCCGAATAGATTGATGAACACGACCAGAATGCCGGCGATGGCGTCGCCGCGCACGAATTTACTGGCGCCGTCCATGGCACCGTAGAAATCGCCTTCCTCGCGAACTTCTTGCCGGCGAACGATGGCTTCGGCCTGCGTGATGATGCCGGCATTCAAATCGGCGTCGATCGCCATTTGCCGGCCCGGCATTGCGTCCAACGTGAAGCGCGCGCTGACTTCGGAGATGCGCCCGGCGCCCTTGGTGATGACGACGAAGTTGATGATCACCAGCACCGTGAACACCACCATGCCCACCGCGTAGTTGCCGCCGACCACAAAATGGCCGAACGCGGCGATGACATGACCCGCTGCCTGCCCGCCGGTGTGTCCGTTGATGAGCACGATGCGCGTCGAGGCAACGTTGAGACCGAGGCGCAGCAGCGTCGCACCCAACAGCACGGTCGGAAAGGTTGCGAACTCGAGCGCGCGCCGTACGTAAATCACGGCCAGCAAAATCATCAGCGACAACGTGATGTTGAAGGTGAAGAACACATCCAAGAGGAATGCCGGCAGCGGCAACACCATCATGGCGAGCACCACCATCACCAGCACCGGCACGCCCAAGCCGTTGCGGGCGAATTCGCCGAAGGTCGCTGTCAGTCCGCGCGCGCTCATACGTCCAAGTACTCATCGCCGACGGTGGGATTGGGCCGCACGACGCGCGCCGCGACGGTGGGGTTCAAGGTGCGGACTCTGAAGATGTACGAGAGGATCTGAGCCACCGCCACATACAGGCCGCTCGGGATTTCCTTGTTCAAGTCGGTGGAGCGATACAGGGCGCGCGCCAGCTTCGGCGACTCGAATACCGGCACGCGATGTTCCTCGGCGATGCGTCGAATGTTTTGCGCCACCAGATCGACGCCCTTGGCGAGCACCACCGGCGCCCGCATTTTCTTCGGGTCGTACTTCAGCGCGACCGCAAAGTGCGTCGGATTGACGATCAGCACGTCGGCGGTCGGCACCTTGTGCATCATGCGGCGCCGCGCCAGCGTCTGCTGCATTTGGCGGATGCGCTGCTTGGTCTCGGGACGCCCGTCCATCTCCTTGGACTCGTCGCGCAATTCCTGGCGCGTCATGCGCAAACCGCGCTTGAACTGAAAGATCTGCAGGGGCACATCCACGATCGCCACCAGGGCGAGCGAAGCGCACAACCAGACGAAGGCCCAACTCAAGAGGCCGGCGCCCCGGGAGATGGCGGTCCGCGGCGCCATTCTGCCCAGCGCCAGCACGTCGCCGAAGATCGAGGAAACGATCGCCGCGCAAACCGCGCTGACCACGAGGCACTTGAGCAGCGCCTTGGCCAGTTCGGACAGGCCGTGCAACCCGAACAGGCGCTTGATGCCGGACAGGGGGCTCAAGCGGGAAAAATCCGGTGTCAGCGCCTTGCTGCTGAAATTCCAGCCGCCCAAGACCACCGAAGCCAGCAGTACCATGCAGATGAGCGCACCGAACACCGGCAAGACGGCGGTCACGGCGCTGATGCAGGCATCGCCCAGCGACGTGGCCATCGAATCGGTCGTACGCAGGGACTTCTCGTCGATCGACAGCGATCGGCGCATCAGCTGCGACAGATGTGCGGCGACGGTCCCGCCGATGGCCACCAGTGCGGCGCTGCCGCCGATCATGGTGGCGAAATTGGTGAGCTCCCGCGAACGCGGTATTTGCCCGCGCTCGCGCGCCTCTTGCAGGCGTCGTTGCGAAGGTTCTTCGGTGCGCTCGCCGCCCATCTCGGATTCGGCCATCAGGGCGCTCCCGCAGCCGGCGCGCCGACCAGGTCCGAGACCGCCATCAATGCGCTGTTGATCAGAGCGGAGATGCCCGACATGATGCCGTCGAGCCCCGAGAGCAGTACGAAAAAGCCGCTCAACAAGGTGATGGTGAAACCGATGCCGAACAGATTGAGCTGCGGCGCGGCGCGAGTCACCACGCCCAGGGCCAGATTGACGATCACCAGTGCAATGACGGCCGGCAGCGCGATCAGCAGTCCCGTGTCGAAAACGCGCGCCCCCCACAGCACCACCGACAGGAGAAAATCGTGGCCGACATGCGCGCCGATGGGCAGGGAATGAAAACTCTCGGCCAGGGCGCCGAGCAGCATCAGGTGCCCGTTGATCGACAGGTAGATCAGCGTGCCGAAGATCATGAACATCTGCCCGAGCACCGGCACCTGCGCGCCGCGTTGCGGATCGACCAGCGTCGCAAATCCCAAACCCATGGTCAGGGAAATACTTTGGCCGGCAAACACCAGTGCTTCGAATGTCAGCTGCACGACCATGCCGATCGACACGCCGATGAGCAGTTCCAACACGGCAGCCAGCATTCCGGCCGCTGAAAAGATCGAGAGGCCGGCCGGAACTTCGACCAGAGGCGCGAGCAAGAACGCCAGCGCCAGGGTCAGCACGATCTTCACCCGCCCCGGCACCACCGCCTCGCTGGCAGCGGGCGCTGTGAGCACAAAGCCGCTGACGCGCAGCGCCGGCCACCACATTCGGCCCGCCCACATCGACACATCGGCGGCATTCAGTGTCAGCGGTTGCATGCTGCTAGCCGATCATCGCCGGGATGCTGGCGTACAAATCATGCGTGAAGTCGATGAGCATGCGCAGTATCCAGGGACCGGCGACAAACAAGGTGAGCACGAGCATCAACAGCTTCGGGATGAAGCTCAACGTGGATTCGTTGATTTGGGTGGCTGCCTGCAGCATGCCGATCACCAGGCCCGTGATCAGTGCGATGAGCAGCAGCGGCGCGGAAATCAGCGAGGTGACCAGCAACGTCTTGTGAGCCAGGTCCATGACATTCTCGGGCGTCATTGATGAAAGCTCGACGCCAGCGTGCCGATGAGCAGAGTCCAGCCATCAACCACCACGAACAACATGATCTTGAACGGCAGGGACACCAGGACCGGCGACAACATCATCATGCCCATCGACATAAGTACGCTGGCGACCACCAGATCGATCACGAGGAACGGTATGAACACCATGAAGCCTATTTGGAACGCGGTTTTCAGCTCGCTGGTGATGAACGTGGGCACCAATACGGAAAGAGGCACGTCATCGGCGCTCGCGAATTGCGCCTTGCCGGAGAGTTTGGAGAACAACTGCAGATCGTTTTCACGGGTCTGCGCCAGCATGAATTTCTTCAAGGGGGCAACCGTGCGATCGACGGCAATCTCCCCTGCCAGCTGACCATCCATGTAGGGCTTGATGCCGGAGGCATACGATTGCTCGAGCGTCGCGCCCATCACGAAGAAGGTCAGAAACAGCGCCAGCCCGGTCAGCACCTGGTTTGAGGGCGTGGTCGCCATCCCCAACGCCTGACGCAGGATCGACAACACGATGATGATTCGGGTGAATGCCGTCATCGCCAGCAAAATGGCCGGCAGCAACGTCAGCAGCGTCATCAAAATCAATACTTGAAACGTGAGCGAGTAAGTCTGGACTCCGTCAGCGGCCGATTTAACGGCGACAGCCGGCAGCGCG
>Ga0193709_1000491_pt1 | contig 13761 bp, 7 predicted proteins | sample H3c2metaG_FD_160571 | JGI IMG/M metagenome (GOLD analysis project Ga0193709, IMG submission 160571) | Soil microbial communities from a riparian zone of the East river system, Colorado, United States - H3c2 | ecosystem: Environmental > Terrestrial > Soil > Riparian zone | place: USA: East River... | reverse complement strand
CATGCTGCTCCCCGGTCGGGCCCGGGAGCGGCATCGGCTTGGTGAACTGACGACGCGCCTCAGAGGCATAGAAGCGCAGGAAATCGACCGCCTCGCGCACTTCGAGGACGGCGTCGATCAAGGTCTTGCCTGCCTCACGCATGCATAGCGAGAAGAATTCTTCGGCGTGCGCTTCGTAGAGGTCAGCCGCGCGTTCGAGCAGCAGTGCGCGCCTTTCGCCGCCGAGCCCGTCCCATTCGATTTGCGCCGCATGGCCGGCGCGGACCACGCGATCGACGTCCGCGGCGCTTGCTTCAACGACTTCGCCGACGATGATCCGGTGGTCGAACGGTGCGTTCACCGCCCTGCCCTTACGCTTCGATCCCAAGGTTAAGGCAGCGTGCCAACTGCGGCCCTCAAGACTTTGAAGACGTTTTAGTAATGGATCACGCACTAGCGGATCGCTGAGATCGACTCCGGCGCTGTTGCGGCGCGCCTTGCCGAAGATTTCGTCGGGCAGCGGGATTGATGGATTTCGCCTTAGCTTTAGTGCGGCGAGGTCCGCCATCGGATCGCGAACCAGGTCGGAAACCGAAACATCGTCGTCGGCAATGCGGTTGACGAACGACGAGTTGGCGCCGTTTTCGAGCAAGCGGCGGACAAGATAAGCGAGCAATTCCTTGTGGCTGCCGACCGGCGCATAGATTCGCACCGGCGTGGGCGGGTCGCCGATCGCGGCTTCGAGCCTGGCGAGCTCGGCATAAAGCCCTTCGCCCATCCCATGCAGCCGCTGAAATTCGAATTTTGCCTTGCCCGCCAACGCCTTGATCGCGCCGATGGTGTTGGCGTTATGGGTGGCGAACGCCGGGTAAATCGCATCGCCCGCGGCCAGCAACCGCTTGGCGCAGGCCAGATAGGACACATCGGTCGCGACCTTGCGGGTGAACACCGGATAGTCGTCGAGTCCGGCAACCTGCGCGGCCTTGATTTCGGTGTCCCAATAAGCGCCCTTGACCAGGCGGACCATCAGCTTGCGCTTATGCTGCCGCGCCAGCGCGATCACCCAGTCGCTCAGCGGCAGCGCGCGCTTCTGGTAGGCCTGGAGTGCGATCCCGAAACCGCCCCAGCCGTTGGCGAACAGGCTGTCATCGCTCGCCAGCGCCTCGATCAGGTCCATCGACAGTTCCAGCCGGTCGGCTTCCTCGGCATCGATGGTGAAATGCACGTCTGCCGCGCTGGCCTTGGCGGCTAGGTCACGCAGCATCGGCAGCAGCGCCGCCTTTGCTTCGTCGGCGCGTAAATAATCGTAGCGCGGGTGAAGCGCGGAGAGTTTGACCGAAATGCCCGAGGATTTGGCAAAGCCGCCGCTGGCCGAGGCAGCGATACGATCGAGCGCGTCGGCGTAGGACAAACGGTAACGTTCGGCGTCGGGATAGGTCTTGGCCGCCTCGCCGAGCATATCGAACGAATGGGTCATGCCCTCGGCCCGCTCGGGTTCGGCGTTGCGCAGCGCCTCGTCGATCGTCCGGCCAAACACAAACTGACGCCCAAGGATCTTCATCGCCTGGCTGACCGCGGTTCGGATCACCGGCTCGCCGAGGCGCCCGACTGCCCGGCCCAGCGCAGCACGCCATCCGTCGCTGCTGTCGTTTGCACTGTCGAGCACCTTGCCGGTCAGCAGCAGAGAGAAAGTTGCCGCGTTGACGAAAGCAGACGAGGATTCGCCCAACTTGTCGGACCAGTCGGCACGCGACAATTTGTCGTGGATGAGATCGTCGGCGGTTTCTGCGTCGGGAATGCGCAGCAGCGCCTCGGCCAAACACATCAGCGCGACACCCTCGTCGCTTCCGAGATCATAGGCATGGAGGAACGCGTCGAGCCCCGCAGGCTTATGGCCGCGCACGCCTTTGACCAATGTCGTCGCGATCTTGGCCGCCTCGCGCGCGGTCGCGCTGTCCAACTTCGCCTCGTCGAGCCGTTCCGCGACAACCACTTCCTCGTCGGCGCGATAGGCGCGGCGCAACGCGGTCCGGTCGATCATCGCATCGGTCCCGTCATGCGGGCCCGGCGTTACGCGATCTGGCCGTGGCAATGCTTGAACTTGCGCCCGGAGCCGCATGGGCATGGCGCATTGCGGCTGATCGGTTCGCGCAGGGCGGATTCTGGCAAGTCCGAGGGAAACACCGGCTCGGGAATGCCCATCGTCGGCAAGCGCGACATGATCGCGCCGGTCGACGCGTCGATGTCGGCGCTGTCATCGTCGCCCGAGAAGGGATCGATGTGATTGGTGATGAAGTCGGGCAATCCCGCCGGAAGCGGTTCGGCCATTTCGATCTGGGCCCGCGCCAGCACGCGCGTGACATCCTCGCGGATCGCGATCAGCAGCCGCTCGAACAGCAGGAACGCCTCCTGCTTATATTCGTCGATCGGCTTCTTCTGGGCGTAGCTGCGCAGATGGATGACCGCGCGCAGAGCGTCGAGCGTCGCCAGATGCTCTTTCCAGAAATGATCGAGCGTCTGGATCAGGACATTCTTTTCGACATCGACCCAGCGCTCCGGATCAACCTCGCGGATTTTATCTTCCATCGCAGCGTCGGCGAGGCCGAGCACGCGCTCGACGATCATTTCCGGCTCGACCGCCTCTTCCTGCAGCCAGTCGTCGATTGGCGGCTGGAGATCGAAGATCGCGTCTAGGCTTTCCTTGAGGCCGGCCACGTCCCACTGCTCGGGGTAAGTCCCTGGCGGGCAATGGGCCGCGACGATCGACGCGACCGTCTCGGCGCGCATGTCGGAGACGACGTCGCTGATGCTTTCGGCATCCATGATGTCGGCGCGCTGCTCGTAAATCACTTTGCGCTGGTCGTTCATCACGTCGTCGAATTCGACGACTTGCTTGCGGATGTCGTAGTTGCGCGCCTCGACCTTCTTCTGGGCGGTTTCGATCGCCTTCGAGATCCACGGGCTGATGATCGCCTCACCATCCTCGAGATTCTTGTTCATCAGGCGCGAAAACATCGTCTGCGGTCCGAAAATGCGCAGCAGATCGTCGTCGAGGCTCAGATAGAAACGCGACAGGCCGGGATCGCCTTGGCGGCCCGAGCGGCCGCGCAGCTGGTTGTCGATGCGCCGGCTTTCGTGGCGTTCGGTGCCGAGCACGAACAAGCCGCCGGCTTCCTTGACGCGGCGGCGCTGGTCCATGATCTCGTCGGTGATCCGGGCGATAGCCGTGTCGCGCTCCGCTCCTTCTGGCAGCTCGCCAAGCTCATCCTCAATGGTGAACTCAATATTGCCGCCAAGCTGGATGTCGGTGCCGCGGCCGGCCATGTTGGTGGCGATCGTCACCGCGCCGATGCGTCCGGCCTGGGCGACGATATGCGCCTCGCTCTCGTGGAAGCGGGCGTTCAGCACTTCGTGGCGGATGCCCTGCTGGTTGAGAAATTCCGACAGCATCTCGGATTTTTCGATCGAAACCGTCCCAACCAGGACCGGCTGTCCCTTTTCCTGGCGCGCCTTGATCTCCGTGGCGATCGCCTGGAACTTGTCGGTGATGTTCTTGTAGAATTCGTCATCCTCGTCGATCCGTTCGACCGGAACATTGGTCGGGATCGACACGACATTCATTTTGTAAATGTCGAAGAATTCGGGCGCCTCGGTCAGCGCGGTACCGGTCATGCCCGAAAGCTTGGGGTACATGCGGAAATAATTCTGGAAGGTGATCGACGCGAGGGTCTGGTTCTCGGGCTCGATCGCCACGCCTTCCTTGGCCTCGACTGCCTGATGAAGCCCGTCGGACCAGCGCCGCCCATCCATCATGCGGCCGGTGAATTCGTCGATGATGACGATCTTCCCGTCCTTCTCGATGTAATCGATGTCCTTCTTGAACATGACGTTGGCTTTGAGCGCCTGGTTCAGATGATGGACCACTTGGGTGTTGGCGATGTCGTAGAGGTTGGCGCCCTCGATCAGCCCGCCGGCCTCGAGCATGCGCTCGGCCTTTTCGGTGCCGTCCTCGGTCAGCACGACCGATTTCTGCTTCTCGTCGAGTTCATAATCCTCGGCCGTGAACTGCTTCACGATCGCGTCGACCGACATGTACAGTTCCGACTTGTCGTCGGTCGGGCCCGAAATGATCAGCGGCGTGCGGGCTTCGTCGATCAGGATCGAATCGACTTCGTCGACGATCCCGAAAGAGAAAGGCCGCTGGACCATCTGGTCGCGCGAGAATTTCATATTGTCGCGGAGGTAATCGAATCCGAGCTCGTTATTGGTCGCGTAGGTGATGTCGCATTGATAGGCTTCGCGGCGAAAATGATCGATCAGATTGGGGATGATGATTCCGACGCTCATGCCGAGGAATTTGTAGATCTGCCCCATCCATTCGGCGTCGCGCTTGGCGAGATAGTCGTTGACGGTGACGACATGGACGCCCTTGCCCGACAGCGCGTTCAGATAGACCGCGAGCGTCGCGACCAGCGTCTTGCCTTCGCCTGTGCGCATTTCGGCGATTTCGCCGCGATGGAGCGCTATGCCGCCGATGATCTGGACATCGTAGTGGCGCTGGCCGAGCGTGCGCTTGGCTGCCTCGCGCACGGTGGCGAAAGCTTCGGGAAGCAAATCGTCGAGCGTCGCCCCTTCGGCCAACCGCTGACGGAACAGCACAGTTTGTTCCCGCAGTGCGTCGTCGCTCATCGCGGAAATGACCGGCTCGAAGCCGTTGACGGCATCGACGATTTTGCCGAGCGAACGGACGTAGCGGTCATTCGCGGAACCGAAGACACTCTTGGCCAAAGCGGCGAACATTCGTTTTCCTTAAAAGGCGGGCGCGCCGGGACGAGTTGGTGGGCACGCCCGCGCGCGGGCGACTGCGGGGCGCGATGTAGGCAGCACCCCCGCCTTAGTCAATTAATTGGCGGTGCGATCGCGGCCCGGCGAAGGGCCAATTTGAAGCTCGGCTTCGATCCATTGCTGGATCTGGCTGCGCGGCGCAGCGCCGACCTTTTGCGCGATCGGCTGGCCGTCCTTGAACAGCAGCATCGTCGGGATCCCGCGCACGCCGTAGCGGCCTGGCGTGTCCGGATTCTCGTCGATGTTCAATTTGGTGATGGTCACCTTGTCCCCGAGCGCTCCCGAAATCTCCTCAAGGGCGGGAGCGATCATTTTGCACGGACCGCACCATTCCGCCCAGAAATCGACCAATACCGGGCCGCTCGATCCGAGCACGTCGGCGGCGAAACTCTGGTCGGTTACAGTCTTGGTGGCCATGCTTGAAACTCCTGATGCTATGTTTGAGCTGTCATATGGGGCGTCACGAGCCCTTGCTCAACCGTCGAGCGAGATGAGCTTCGGTGCGGCCGTGTAAAGCAAGACCGCTTCGATCCGCCGGCCAGGAAAAATCACGCCGAGCGCCTCGCTATATGCCTGCATTTGGGCACGATGCGACGGCGGAATCGATTGCGCGTTCTCCGGCACCGAGCGGCCCGTCTTGAAGTCGATCACGCGGACAGCTTCGGCGGTCACCAGCAGGCGGTCGACCTTCCCGGCCACCACTCGTCCGTCGGGGAGAGTCGCGGCGATCGGCGCCTCGGCCAGCGAATCCTCACCGAACAGGTCGGCAAAGCGCGGATCTGCGATGATATCGCATGCCGCCGAGGCGATTTCCTGACGGATATCGGGCTCCGCCACCCCGGCGGAGCACTCCAGCCAACGAAGCGCCGCCGCATGGCGCTCGCCGGGCTCAACCCCCGGAAGCCGTTCGAATAGGGCATGGAGCAGCGTCCCCCGCCTCGCCGCCTGGCGCTGCGCGGGTGACGGCGGCGGCGCACTTTCGGCATCCTCGGTCAGCGCAGACGGCGATAATGGCCGCGGTGGGCGCGCCTCGACCGGCGCCGGCTGGCGTAGCCAGGCCGGGAGGAACGGCGGCTCAGGCTGCGTCCGGGCGGCCCGAGGACGCACTGCGCGAGGCGGGATGGCGCCTCGGTAATCGATCACTTCTCCGACATGCTCCTCGGCAGCCCACGCCGCGCCCAGCCCGGCCAGCGCTCGCTCAGCACGCGCGTACCAACTGTCATCGGCAATGCGGGTCGCGGGCTGGACCCCGGCGATGATCAGCCGCTCGCTGGCGCGCGTCAGCCCGACGTAGAGCAAGCGCCAATGCTCTTCGAGGTCGCGGGCTTTCTCCTCGGTAGCAATGGTTGCGAAAGGCTCGACCATTTCATGTTTGCGCGGGCGCAGCAGCGGCGCGGTGCCGGTGCCGCCGGGCAACGGCAGATCGAGGATTCGACTGACCCCGCCGACCTTTGCCGGATCCGATGTCGCGTCGGCGAGAATCACCACCGGCGCCTCCAGGCCCTTGGCGCCGTGGACGGTCATCACCCGCACCGCGTTCGACGGCGCCGACGGGTCGCGCTTGATCTCGACATCGCCGCTGGCGAACCAGGCAAGGAAGCGGTCGAGCGAAGCGATTTCGGTGCGCTCATAATCGAGCGCCGACGACACCAGTTCGTCGATCGGATCGCGCGCCGCCATTCCCAAGCGCCGAAGCAATTTACGGCGGCCATCCAGCGGTCCCGACAGGATCGACTCGAGAAAGCGCGCCGGCGTGATGAAATCGGCAATAGCGAGGAGCGCACCGAGCTGCTCATAGGCGGCGGCGATGTGACCGCCCTCGCCCGCCCTGGCAACTAGCTCAGACCACAGCCGCCCATTGCGCCCAAAAGCAAGATCGTAAAGCTGATCCTGCGTCCAGCCGATCAGCGGCGAGACGAGCAGGTTCGCCAGCCTAAGGTCGTCGAGCGGTTGGACCGCGAAACCAACCGCGGCGAGCAGGTCACGCACCGCAAACGGCTTCGAAAGATGCAGGCGATCGATCCCTGCTACGGGGACTCCTTCGGCAAACAGGCGCGCGACGATCAGCGAGGCCAGTTCGCCGCGGCTGCGCACGAGGATTAGCACGTCGCCTGGTGTCATTGGCCGGCGCGTCGTGGCGAGCACCGGCGCGTCATCGAGCCAGCGGCGGACCTGCTTGGCCAGCGCCGAGGCGCAGAGCCGGTCAACCGGCGCGACCCATCCTTCCTCGTCGTCGTTGTCATTCGCGGCCGCGTCATCCGCGAACGCCCGCCACAGCGTTACCTGGCCGGGACGGTCGTCATGGTGGGCGCGATGCCGGTGGGGCCGCTCAGGCAGTCCCATCGCTTCATGCCCAACCTCGGCAATCACCGCGTCGACCACGTCGAGGATCGCCGGAGCCGAGCGGAAGCTGGCGTCGATCGACAAGTCGCGAAATTCGAGCGCGATCCGCTCACTGGCGTCGGCTTCGTCCTCGGCATCGCGAAGCGATTCCGCTTTGCCGCGGACCTTCTTGCGCATCGCCTCGAATTCGCGCGGGTCGGTGCCCTGAAAACCGAAGATTGCCTGCTTGAAATCACCGACCATGAACAAGGTCCGCCAGCGAGCCTCCGCCGCGCCAGTCCCGCTGAAATATTCACCGGCCAGCGCATCGACGATCGCCCACTGGTCGGCATTGGTGTCCTGCGCTTCATCAACCAGGATATGGTCAGTGCGCCGGTCGAGCTTGTAGCGAACCCATTCGCCCATCCCCGGCGTATCGAGCAGGCGACGCGTCCAGGCGATAAGGTCGTCGAAGTCGGCCACCCCGGCGCTGCGCTTGGCGCGAGCATAGGCTTCGGCGAAGGCCGCGCCAGCGCGCAGCCCCGCAGCCTGGAGCGACACAAGCGCGGCGCCGTTGCGCAAAGTGCGAAGCTCGGCGAGTGCATCCGACATCGCCGTGGCGAGCAGTTCATATTCTGGAAGTGCTTTCGTCTGCCCAGAGCTAACTCGAACGCCGCCGTCCGCTTTGGTCACGACGGCGGAGATCAGGTCGAGATTCGCGGCGCGTTCGGCGGGAGTTTGGCCGAGGAAGCTGTCGATAGAATCGGCGTAACCGCCCCCCGTCGCCGCTCCCCAATTGCGGTTAGCACCGGCAATCACGCGCAAGCTTTCGCAGTCGAAGCTGCCGTTGGCGCAGCGCTCGGCGATGAGGTCGGCGATGTCGCCTTCGGGAAGGTCGATCAGCCGCCGCAGCCAGGCTTCGATGCCGTCCGGCGGTCCAATCTTGACCAGCGCATCGTGGGCCCGGGCGCAATGCATCAGATAGGCTTCGGCATCCTTCTCGCCGAGACGCAGGCTCAACGCCTGGACATCCTCGATTAGTGAGTGATTTCCGCTCGCTTCGGCGCCGGAAAGCAGGTCGGCGAGCGTGCGCCGGGCGAGCTGCTGTTCCTCGCGCCCCTCGATCGGACGAAAGCCCGGCAAGATGCCCGCCTCCGCCGGAAAGGCGGCAAGTAAGGTCTGCGCGAAGCTATGGATCGTCTGAATGCGCAATCCGCCGGGCGCTTCGAGCACCCGCGCAAACAATTGCCTCGCAAGCTGCATCAACGGCGGTGTCGGCCGCTCGCCTAGCGCGAACAATTCATGGCGCAACGCCACGTCGTCGAGCCGCACCCAGGCGGCAAGCCGGGCGCCGATGCGGTTGGCCATTTCCGCCGCCCCGGCTTTGGTAAAGGTCAGGCACAAGATCGCTTCGGGGCGCACGCCGGCGAGCAGTAGGCGGAGCACGCGCGCGGTCAGAACCTGTGTCTTGCCGGTGCCCGCGGACGCCGACAGCGCGGCATGCGCCGAAGGGTCGGACGCGAGGCGCTGATCGCCTTCCAGGACCGGTAATGGTTTGAAGCGGCGCGCCATTTGTGCACCCTAGCAAGCCGCTTCGCGCTTCCCAAGCGGGCGGAAGGCGGATTATGATCTTGGCCGAGAGAGATCAGGGGATGAGCATGAGCGATCCATCGGACAAGGACGAGGATGAGCGCAGCGCCAAGTTGCGCAAGGCCGGAGTTGCGGTCGGGATTGGGTCGGCGGCGATCGTCGCCGCGCTGCTCTATGCGTCGAAGATCAAGAAGCCGAAGCGCGGCAAATAGCCCGCGTCAGTCGCGCCCGTACCATTCCTCGAGGCGCATCAGCTGGTCGTAATCCCCGTAAGGCGCATAGGCCGGGTTCAATTTGGCGGTGAACGGATCGTCGCCGGTTAACCAGCGCGCGGCCGCAGCGGCGAAATGCCGTTCGGCATGGTCGAGGAACGCCGCGGCGCCCAATTTGGCGTCGGCTTTCGAAACCTTGCCGAACTTGTCCTTGTCCTTGGCCAGCGACCAATATTCGTGAGCGCCCGGCTCGCCGGCGATGGCGGGGAAGCCCCCTGCCCGCGCGATCAGGCCAAGCAGTCCGAGTTGGAGCGCGAAACCTTCGTCGACGGCCTTGGGAGCCGGGGCCTTGCCGGTCTTATAATCGACGATCGCCAATCCCCCGTCGGCGAACCGGTCGATGCGATCCGCCTTTCCCTTTAACGTGATCCCAGCGAGGCTGGTGCTACCTCCGATTTCGGCGGCCAGCGGGCGGCGCCCGGCAGCGCGATTCTTACGCTCTTCGTCCGCAATGAACCTGATCGCCTCCATCAGCCTGGGCTTCCACAAAGCACGAAGCATCGGATGGATGGCCTCACCAGCGACGAGTTCTTCGGCGCGGTCGAGCAGCTGTTCCGGATCGCAATTGTCTTGCGCGAGCCACTGCTCGAGGACTTCGTGGACCGCAGTGCCCTTCCATCTTGCCGTGTGGTCGGCATCGACAGGTTCGAGCTCATAGAGCTTGAGCATCGCACGGGCGTAGAATGCGAAGGGGTCAGCTTTCAAGCGATCGAGCGCGGTGACGTGAATTACGGATGGCCGATCCTCCACTGGCGGACTCGGTGCCGGGCGCATAGCGGGCTTATGCTCGCCCGGATCGTCGATTGCCGCGGCGAGGCGTTCGAGGCGCAAATCACGCGCCAATCCCCCGGTCATCGCCATCAGCCGCAGCCAGAATCGTGACGCCACGGTCGGCGCCTTGGCGTCGCGCCGAGCGCGGGTGACGAGGACACGCGGCGCGCCCAATGCGCTGGCGAAATCGTGCGCGGCGAGTCCGGTGCGATATTCCAACCCGGCGAGGCCGAGATTGGCGCGGATTTTGGGGGCGAGCCACGGGTCGGGCGCGGGAAGCGACGGCCAAACGCCCTCATTCATCCCACCGAGGATCATCAGATCGGCCTGCTGCAGCCGCGCTTCGAGCAAGCCCCAGATGAAGATGCGCGGGTGGCCGCCATAAGGTGGACGGACCGGGCGCTCGTCAAGCAACTGCCGCAGCATCGGACTGGCGTCTTCCGGATCAAGCGTCACCGCCGGCGCATCGGCCGCAGCTTCGAGTTCGGCCAGCAATTCCGCCGCCATACGCCCGTCGGCTCCGCGCCATGCGGCATTCCCGGCAAGTGCGGTGGCGCACTCTCTCAGGGCTGCGGCAAAACGCTCAAGGCTGGTCTGCTTGGCGAGGATTTGCCCGAGCGATGTGATTTTGGGCCGGACCAGCGCCCACGGCTTGGCGTGTTTCCCAGCGAAATGTGCGTCGAGCGCCTCCAAGCCAACAGGCGGGCGCGGGCCGCGCAAGGCCAGGTCGAGCGCACGCACAGCTTCGAGCCAAGCCAGCCGATCGCCATCGGCTTCCACCAGAGGATGTTTGAGCAATGCCAGCAAGGCGACAGGCGCGAGCCCCTCGGCGGAGGCGGCCGCAATGCCAAGCAGCAAGGTCCCCGCAGCGGTTTGCGACAAGGGCCGCCCTGCGCTGTCGTCAGCGGCGATTCCCCACCGTTCCAGCAAAGCCGAGACGCGCGAAGCGAGCATCCTGTCGGGCGTGACCAACGCAGCAGTGCGGCCCGGCGTCTCAACGGCCTCTCGCAGGGCAATTGCGATAGTCTGCGCCTCGGCCGCAGGATCGGCGAGTTCCGCGGCGCGAACCCCGGTCAGACGCCGCTCGCGTGGCGGCAGCGCGTTCCATTTATCGCTGAAATCGGCCGCCGTCATGGCGTGGGCGATGGCACGGCCTCGGACCGCGGGCGACGCCCCTCGCCCGCCCGACGGCCAGACGCTGACCTCGCCACGCGCGACGCCCATCCGGTCGAGCAGCAATTTCAAATGATACTGCGGATGGGTTTCCTCGGCGCGGCCATGCTCGTCCGGACCAAGCGCTTCCCACTCAGGGTCCGGCATCGTCCGCGACAAGCTTAGCGCGGGAAGCACGACCGCTCCATCCGGCATCCGCGCGACACGGGCGAGCAGTGCCGCGACTGCTGGCGCAGAGGTGGTGATTCCGGCAGCGATGGTAAAGCCTGGCGGGGGCGCCTTGGCCCAACGTTCGGCGGTCGCTCGAAGCAAGGAATTGCGGCGGATGGCGAGATCGATTCGACCCTTGGTGGCGAGCGCCGCCGGCCACTGGTCGAGAATCGCGCGGAGCCGGTCGAGCGACAATTGCCAGTGGCCCGCCAGCTCGGGCGCGTCAGCGACCGCTTCGGCTAGCTGGGCTGGCTCAACCTCCTCGATAAGCAAGGCATCCAGCGCCCGAGCAAGATCGGCTGCGAGGCGCAAGGCTTCCGCCGCCCCGCCCTCGGTCGTTGCGCGAACCAGCGCGGCTAGGCTCAACAACCGCGACAACGGGTCAACCGCAGGCGCGATTGGGTTTGCGGAATCCGCAGGGTCGAGCGCGCCGCCAATCCTGTCATCGAGCTCGGGATCGCCTATCGGGATCAGGCGCGGTAGCACCAACCCGCCACCGCTGGCGCGCACGAACGCCTCGGTGACCGTGCGCACCGCGCGATTGTTGGGAAGAAGGATGCGCCCCCGCGCGAGGGCCATCGGATCGCGGCCGTGCTGGGCGACCAGCCCAGCCACCAACGCGTCGGCGAACGAACGGTGGCCGGGAATGGTGAAGACGGCAGGTCGCGATCCCACCGACGTGTCAGGCACGGACCAATTGCTTTTCGGTCGCACGGATCGCCGCCGGATTCCCGACATCGAACCACAATCCCTGGTGGACGACGCCGTAGCAGCGGCCCGCTGCGATCGCCCTATCCCAGAAGAGGTTGGTCGAAAACGGCCCGTCGGGCGCATCGGCGATCAACCGCTTGGCGAGCATCTGGATTCCAGTAAAGACGAACGGCGCGACCCTCGCCTGTCCGCGACGGCGAAGGCGGCCGGTGGCGGTCATGTGGAAATCGCCCTGCCCTCCATGATTGCTGGCGCGTGCCTGCGGAACGAGCAGCAGCAGCGCGTCCATTTTCGCATCGTCCCAGTGCGAGGCGAGCAATTTCAGTGTGTCGCAGGGGCCATCGATCCAGAAATTGTCGCTGTTGACCGCCAGGAACGGATCGCTGTCGATCAGCGGCAATGCGCGCACCAGCCCGCCGCCGGTCTCCATCAGCATTTCGCGCTCGTCAGAGATTGCCACCTTGAGTCCGGCAGCGTTGGCGGCGAGGTGCGCTTCGAGCGCGTCGGCGAGGTAATGGACGTTGACCACCGCCCGCTCGACCCCCGCCGCGTGCAGCCGGTCGAACACATGGTCGATCAGGGTCTTGCCGGCGATTTCGATCAACGGCTTGGGACGCGTCGCGGTCAGCGGGCGCATGCGCTTGCCGAGGCCCGCCGCCATGACCATCGCCGTGCGCGGCACATCGGCAGCGATTTGCGGGCGGAGCCGAAGCGATCGCCGCGCCGCGCTCATGCCACTTCAGCCCAGGAGGCGGCACGATGTTCGGCTGCAACATTTGCGTCGAACCATGCTCGTACAGGCGCCAGTCCGGGATGCCCCAGGTCGCGCTCGAGCAGCCCCCACATGCGCGGCTGAAAACGGCGATAGGCCGGCTTATTGTCGCGCTTCCAAAGACGAGTGAAGACACCGAGGATGCGCGTGTTGCGCTGCGCGGCGAGCGCCCAATAGGCCCGCTCAAATCGGCCATCGCTGCCAGTTGCGGCGAGATAACGGTCGATCATAGCTTGCTCGAGTAGCGGCGGGACATCACGCCGCGCATCTTCCAGCACCGAAGCAAGATCATACGCTGGATGTCCGGCCAGCGCGTCCTGGAAATCGAGCAAGCCGAGGTGGGCCACCCCGTCGCGGCCCTCGACCAGCATGATGTTTTCCGCGTGGTAATCGCGCAGCACGGTGACCGGGCCGAGGCCGTCTTCCGCGACCGGCTCAAGCACCTTGGTCCAGGCTGCGCGGTAGCCGTCGACGTCGACATCGAGCCCGACTGCGTTGCAATACCAGTCGGGGAACAGCATCACTTCGTCCAGCCATTGCGTCAGCCCATGGACCGGGAGTCCCTCCATCGGGGGATGACGGTGCAAATGCACCAGCACATCGGCGGCCAACTCGTACAATTCGCGCTCGCGGTCCGGTGCCAGGTCGAGCGCCTCGCGCAGCCGGTCGTCTCCAAAATCGCCGAGCAGCAGCAGCCCGCGGTCCAAATCGTGGGCGAGAATTTCCGGCGCGCTCAGACCGACCGAAACCAGCCATTCGGCAACCGCGACGAACGGCCTTGGATCTTCCTGCGGTGGCGGCGCATCCATCAGCACCGCCTGATGGCCGCCGTCGCGGAGCACCCGAAAATAGCGGCGAAACGAGGCATCGCCGGCGAGCGGATCGATCCGCGCCCCGGCCCAGCCATGAGCGGCGAGGAATTCGGGAGCCGCGGCGGGCGGAGTCATCGGGGAGGCCATCGCGCTTCCCATGCCGCCGGGACCTGCGCTGTCAAGCGCCGCGCGCCATCTGGAGCGAAGTCGAGCGTCAAACGCAGCGCTTCGGGCCATGCCTCGTCCCCGGCGCGCTCCGGCCATTCGACAACCATTGCGGCATCGTCCAACGCGCTTTCAAGGC
>Ga0193709_1000490_pt1 | contig 13774 bp, 17 predicted proteins | sample H3c2metaG_FD_160571 | JGI IMG/M metagenome (GOLD analysis project Ga0193709, IMG submission 160571) | Soil microbial communities from a riparian zone of the East river system, Colorado, United States - H3c2 | ecosystem: Environmental > Terrestrial > Soil > Riparian zone | place: USA: East River... | reverse complement strand
GGCTCCTTTCTCCCGAGCCTGCGGTCGTCGAACAACCACAGTCTACTCGGGTCAAGGAGCCGACATTGTTATGCAATCATTTCTACTTTGCGTTGACACAAATCTAGTCTCAAATTTAGTCTCAATTTAGTCTCAAATTTAGTCTCGACACGAATCTAGTCTTGGTCCTTTTTCCGCTATCCGAGGCTACCGGGAAAGCTGGCCGAACCAATCCGGTCGGAGCGATGTTCGCGACCATGAAAACCAAAAAGCGCGACCAGCTTTACAGCCGCGTCGCGCTTTTGTCCAATGCAGCCTGAAACCGATTCCGGCTTCAATCTACGAGTATGAGACGCAAGCGAATTCCTGGGTGGCGAATGTTCACCAAGTAATAGTCGTCGCCGACCAATACGATGTAAACATCGTCGCTGTCTGACCAGTCTGCTGGCCAAGCGTCTGCATATTCGAACGCGTAACCGCTGTATTCGAAGTGCCGGTCATCGCGCCGCGCCACGTGGAAGTGATGCTCGGTGCCAAAGCTGGCACGGAAGCGTTCCTCCGGGATGCGGTGGCCGCCGTCTCGTTTTGTGTCGTTCCGCTCCTGCGCATGCGTCGCTGACCGGTCATCCTGCCGCGTGCGATCCTCTTGCCGCTGCGGCTGGTCGCGCCGCTCGTTCTCGCGCGCGGGTTTCTCTTTGTCGGGTTGCGGTTTGGGGTTCGCCCGGTCGTCCGGCTTCGCTTGCGGTTTTTCTTTATTCGCGGGCTGTTTCTTTTTCTCTTCATCCTGCTGTTTGGGTTTTTCCTTATCCTGGTCCGGTTCTTGAGCGGAGAGGACCGGAACGCTCGTGAACGTTAGCGCCACCGCGAATGCCGCGGCATGAAGAAATTTCATAGACACCTGCCTTTGGGTTAGGAATTCGTACTGGAGGCGCGGGGGAGGGCCCTCCCTCCATCGACCTCCATATGTATTGGATTTCAATCAACCCGCGCAGGTTCCCGCAGATTCCCTGTAGAAAGCCGGCAAAATCGCCGTAGTAGGCTAGTAGATGTAAAACGACCCCTGGCGCTGGTGAATGCGCACTTCCACCCCGAACAGCCTGCTGAGATTATCTTCCGTAAGCACGTCTTGCTTCGGGCCATCGATCAGGATTTTGCCCTCGCGCAGCATAATCACACGGTCGATTTCCGGAATGATTTCGTTCACATGATGCGTCACCAGAAGTATGGCCAGGCCAGAGCGGGCCAGTTCGCCCATGGTTTCGTGCAGCTCAAATTGCGCGGCAATATCCAGCGCGTTCGAAGGCTCGTCGAACAACAACGCATCCGGCTGGTGCGCCAAAGCCCGCGCGATCAATGTGCGCTTGGCCTCGCCGGAGGACATATGTAACAGCGGCCGGTCCGCCAAATGGCCGATCTTCAAACGTTGCAAAGCGGCTTGCGCACGCGCTACATGTTCGGCGTCCGGATGCTGATGCGGAAAGATCCTGGTGCTGCTGAAAAATCCCGACAGTACCACGTCGCGCCCTGTCGAATCCGTCGTACAGGACGATAAGAGATCCGGCGAAACGATTCCCAAATGCCCGCGCAATTCGAAAATGTCCCAACGCTCGCGCCCCAAAATGCGCATTGACGAATTTCCCCGCGCCAGCGCATAACATTCACGCGTAATGGTCTTGATCAGCGTGGACTTGCCGCAGCCGTTCGGCCCCAGGATGCAAACATGCTCCCCGGATTCGATGCGCAGCGAAATATTCTGCAGCGCCGCGCGATCGCCACGTATGACCGTAACATTTTCAAGTTCCAGCAGCGGAGGCACGCCCTAGTGTATCGTCAGCAGCATCAACCGCGAAATCCCTCCGTGGCTCGGGTTGATTTACGAAACCGCCCGTTTTTCCTGGCCGTGCAAAATGTCGCGCACCAGTCTTCCAAAGTTTCGTGGGCTGGTATGGCTTCTGCAAATATGAAGCCTGCGAAAGATTCGCCGTACCTTCGTTGCGGTTGCGCGAATAGCCGCCGGTAAGAATCATGCGCAATCCGGGAAATCGCTCGAGCTAGTTTATAGGCCGTAGCCGACCGTTCCGCCCAGCTCCTCCTGCGACAACGCCCACGCATCGCCAGGTTCTGGCGCGGCTGGGTTTACGATAACGTTGGCCTTATTTGAAACTGGAGAGGCAGTCTTTCAGGTCAACACTTCTTCGAAGGGAGATGTGGTGTTGTTTAACGCTAGGCTTATTTCAAGAGGCTTGCGACTCGGTGCGCCGCAGTACATAGGCGATAAATCCAGACATAAGCCCGCCGGCTACGATGATTCCTTCCCACGCCAGGCCGGAAGCCAGCACCAGGGGCGCGCGCACACCGAACGGCAACAGCAATGCGACCAGAACGGCTTCACGGACCCCCATTCCTCCTTGAGTAAGCGGTAGAAGCGCGGCAATTTTGGCCAACGGCCAGGCGAACAACCAGACCCGCAAAGGCAGAAACAGGCCGCAGGAGATGGCTAAAAGCGCGTTCAGCAGTATGAATGTTGCTTGTACGAATACCCCGAGCATCCAGCCGGTCACGAGAATATGCGGGCGGGCGTGCAGCGACCGCAATGCGTGCCGCAAGCGCGCCAGACGACGTAGAAATCGCTGCGAACGGCCAGTAAGCAAAGTTTTTCTCAGCACGAAAACGGCGACAACAATCAGCATAAAAATTCCGCCGGCCATGAGAAGAAACTTACGCGCCAGAGCGCTGAACTGTTCCGGAAGCGAACCTGGCAGCAAAACTAATCCTATCGCCACCAGCGTCGCCTGCGCCGCCACGTCAAGAAAACGATCCACCACATTTCCTGCAAGCACCGCTGCGGGACGCGGGCTTCGGCGCAAACCCACGGCCATGCGAATCACGTCGCCGCCAATAATCGACGGCAGGAACAGCGTCCCGAACAGCCCGCCCAAATAACATTGCGCGCTCGTCGTAAAATCCAGCTGCGACCCCGCAGCGTTCGCGACCATGCGCCATTTAAGGATCCCCACTGCGTGCGCGCACAAATAGATGATTAGAATAATTGCGAATCGAATTGGTGGGACGCTGGCCAGCGCCCTACGCAACTGCGCAACTGGCAGGAAGTGAAAAAGAATTGCGAACACCGCCAGCGCCGCCGCCCAGCGGAGAGCGGTAATCAGGCGCGCGCGCGATTTTCTCTGCGGCTGGTGCGCTCCAATCATGCTCCGCTAAGCATAGCTGGAACAATCAGGTGGTGGCGAATCACGGTCACGACCCCGCATTTTTAGGATATAAAATCGCTAAAAACTGACGCGCCGTGGGTCAGGTGCCGGAAGTTGCCCGGGTTGCCGCCGGCGCCGAGAAGATTTCCTCGATTTTTTCCGCCAGCACAAAATCCAGATCGCTGATTCCCTTGGCACTGTGCGTAACCAGATCAAAAACCACTTTATTCCAGACATTCGACCATTCGGGATGATGATTCATGGCCTCCGCGACCAGCGCCACCCGCGTCATGTTCCCAAACGCGGCATTAAAGTCCTTGCATTCGTACTGTTTGTGAAGTTTGCCGCCCAGCAAACGCCATCCGGGCATGCGGCTGAGAAGTTTGTTGATTTCATCGTCCGCCAATTTGCGTGCTGGCATGGTGCCTCCTAAAGTACCCATACTCCGGGCAATTGGTTCGTACTGCGCCGGCCTGCTGGCAATGACCGCACCGGCTCCAGGGCCTCTGTCATTATGAATCCGTAAGGCTGCGACGCGCTAGCGCTGAAACCTGCAACCCATCGCCGCTTATCGATTCCGGCCGGAATCGTTTGCCGCTCGCGCCGCGAATGCATTGCCTGAGCAGGCTGAATCCTCTATCTTATAAGATTCGCTGTGAGCAAAAATTCGCCAGTGAGCAATGTCCTGCAGTCTTGAGATTTCGCGATTGCGAAGACGGAGATTTCGGTGAAAAAGAAGATACGAGCGATTCAGTATGGAATTGGCCCCATTGGCGCCTCCATTGCCAGATTACTTCGGGAAAAGGCATCGGTCGAAATTGTCGGAGCAATTGATACCGATCCCGCAAAAGTAGGACGCGATCTCGGCGAAGTCGTGGGCGCCAGCGACGCGCCGTGGGGCGTGAAAGTGTCCGACAACGCCGAAGAAATTTTGTCGCAAGCTGCCGACATCGTCATCGCTGGAAGAGGTTGCCGACCAGTTGATCGAATGTCTAAAAGCCGGTTCCTGCGTAGTCTCGACCTGCGAAGAATTGTCCTATCCCTATCGCACGCATCCGGAACTTGCGGAAAAAATTGATAAAGAAGCCAAAGACTGGGGAGTAGCGCTGGTCGGCACCGGGGTAAATCCCGGATTCGTAATGGATAAGCTGGTGATTACGCTGGCCGCGGTCTCGCAAAAAATCGCGCACGCCAAAGCCTTGCGCGTCGTGGACGCCTCAAAACGCCGTCTGCCTCTGCAGAAAAAAATTGGCGCCGGCCTGACCGTCGAGGAATTCCGCCAGAAAGTCGCCGAAGGCACCATCAAGCACGTAGGCTTGCCCGAATCGGTAGCCATGGTCGCGGACGCACTGGGCTTGGCGGTGGACGAAATCACCGAAACTATCGAGGCAAAAGTCGCCACCGAACGCGTCGAGACCGAATATCTCACCGTGGAAGCAGGCCAAGCCGCCGGCGTTCACCAAATCGCCCGCGGCCTCTCCGCAGGCAAAGAAGTCATTTACATGGACCTGCAAATGTACGTAGGCGCCAAAGATCCCGCCGACACCGTAACCCTAACAGGACATCCCAATATCAGCCTCACCATCCCCGGCGGCTCCCACGGCGACATCGCCACCGCCTCCGTGGCCGTCAACTCCATCCCCGTTATCCTGGACGCCCCCGCAGGTCTCCGCACGGCCAAAGACCTACCCATCGGCTTCTTCTCACCGAACGCCAAACCGTGAGCGCGATCGAACGGCGCGAACTAACGACGCTTTCCCAAACTAGACAATCCTGCCTAAGGCAGTTTGAACGAAAAATCTCTCGACATGAAAGATGGATCAGGAGAGCAGGAGGAGCGACAGTCTTTTCTTGAGGAGGGAGAAATCTGAGTCGGCGGTAACCAGGGTGGCGCGTTGAAGGTTGGCTAGGGACGCGGCAAAGCAGTCGGCGTATGGGAGCTTGTACTGCGCTTTGAGTTCGGCGGCCAGGCGCGTTTGTTCGAGGTCAGCAGGTACGATGCCTATCGGCAATTGGGCGATCTCTTCGATAACGTGCTTGGCCACACCGGGACCGCCGATGCGCCAGATGGAGTAGTACACTTCACCCCAATTAACAACGCTCATCGCCAGTTTAGCTTTCCCCTCGCTGGCTTGCTCGAGCAATGCGGCTAGCTTTTCTGCGCCCGCGCGATTTTCGTAAATCGTGATGATCGCGCTGGCGTCCAGCACGAAGCGGCTCACCGATCGCGTTCCTCGCGCCGCGTTTTGAGCAGGAATTCGAGTGCGGACGGCTTACCTTTAAGCGAGCCGCGAATGCGCTGGATGAACTCGTTGGTAATGGGCTGGAGGATCAGCCGGTTGTCGTCCTCGATGAAGGCGACTTTCGTGCCCTTGCGGATGGAGTATTTTTTGCGCAGGCGAGCAGGAATGACCAGCTGGCCTTTGGTCGTGACAGTGGATTGTTCACTTTTCATGGAAGCCTCTCCGCTAAGAATACCTTGCAAAAGCAAAGTAAGTCAATGTGAACACTGTCGTACATTCTTGGCAATGCCTTACAGTTTGGCGCAGCACGCGGAATCGAGGCAGTGGGCAAGATCGGTGCGATCGCCAGGCTTCTACAATGCCAGGGGAAGAAAACGGTTATCGCTGAGGGCGAAAAAGAGGAGACGCAGAGAGAGCGACAGCCCTCCGAAAGGCTGGACGTGCCCGGAGAGAGCCGGGCCAGAGTTCGGCACGACAGTTGGCTAAAGCACTGATCTGGAGGTTGGCCACCTACAATGGAGCGCGAGGCCGTGCGAGAATCGTCGAAAGGAGGCGCCAGTGCTGAATGTGATTTTGAAGAGGTTTGACGCGCCGGATGAGGTGCGTACGTTTGAAAAAGGCCGATTCGAGCTCGTGACGCTGGCGGGCATGACTATCGGCCGCGCTTCTTATGAGCCGGGGTGGAAGTGGTCACTGCATGTAGGCGCTGCTACAGGAGCAAAGAGTTGCCAAGTGGAGCATATCGGCATGGTTCTTTCCGGATGCGCGACGGCGGCCATGGACGACGGTCGGGTGATCGAAATGCGCGCGGGCGATGTTTTTTATATCGGGCCGGGACACGACAGTTGGGTGGTCGGCGATGAGTCGTATGTCTCGTTGCACTTTATGGGCGCAGAAAAATATGCCCAAGCGAAAAAGTAGCCAGGGCTTCTTCGCTTTTCACGTTCTTAGTTGTGTTTTACGAATTCGCCTTGGTGGCCGGTGAGGGAGTTGTATAGGGTTTCGATGAAGGCGTCTGAATTGAGAAAGTCGTTGGACCATTTCTGCCAGGGCGCCAGAATTTTTTCCTGTTTCATTTGATCGAGCGTTTTGTGACTGTCGATAGCTTTCTGAATTACCGCGGAAGTTTCCTTGAGCATCTTCACAAACTCCCGTACGTCATCGAGATTGGAAAGCGCGCCATGTCCAGGAATGACCTTCACGTCCGCAGGAAGCTGCGCGGAAGCTTTTTCCAAAGCGTCGATCATGCCCTGCACGCTTCCGCCGCTGGTGACGTCAATAAACGGAAAACCGTAGCGCACGAAGTCGTCGCCCATGTGCACGACATTGTTTTTTGGGAAAAAGATGATGGCGTCGCCGTCGGTGTGGCCGGAAGGAAAATGCAGCGCGCGAATATCTTCGCCGTTGAGATGCACGGTGACGTCGTGCTGAAAGGTAAGGACGGGGAGCGCAGCTTTTTCGGCGGCCTGGTTCTCCATTCTGAGGGAGCCGCCGTTGCCTGCTGAGCCACCCGCCGCGAGACGCTTGCGAACATTATCCTGGGCGATGACCGTCGAACCGGAAGTGGCGAAGGGAGCATTCCCGCCGGCATGATCGCCATGATAGTGGGTATTGATCACGAAGCGGACCGGCTTGTCGGTGATGCCAAGACCCTTGAGCGAAGCCTGGATTTTTTCCGCGAGGGGAGCGAACTCGTCGTCGACGATAACGATTCCGTCTTCGCCGACCGAGGCGGCGATGTTGCCGCCCTGGCCTTCGAGCATATAAATGTTGCCGGAAACTTTGCTGACCTTGATCTGCACTTTGGACCAATCCGGCGTTTTCTCTTGAGCGGCAGCGCCGCAGCAAAGTACGGTAGCCAGCGATGCGAATGCCACCGTAGTGTAAGACTTGCAGCTCATCGGTTCCTCCGGGAACGTGACGAGAATTTTAACATTCGAAGCCAGAGGTCAATCCAATTTTGTTCCGGTGAGTTGGCCGTTGTTACCGAACGTTCCGGCCCAGTAGCCTGCAAGAGATTTATCGTTCACCGTAATGCGCAGTTCCAGTGGACCGTACGGCGTGTCGGCTACGGCCCAAACACGATTGCCACCAGCAACAATGGAACGTAAGGCCCTCGATTCACCGGCCGGATCGGTTTTCTTTCCGCTGAATTGTCCGCTGGAATTCTCCTCGATGAAGATGTCCGCGGTTTGCACTTCGCCTGATTGATCGTTTTTGAGCTGGATTTTGTAGGCTCCCGCCGCAGTGAAGCGTAGCGGTTGTTGCACCGCGGCAATTTTCTCCAAGAGATTCATGTTCGCTGCGTTGTGCGGTTCCAGCATCTGCGATTTCTTGGCTGCAACCATTGCCTCGCTTAACTTCTTGTCCTGGAAAAGCATATCCGCCAGCAGGTATTGCGCGGAAAACGAATCGGGATAAAGTAGCGTGCTCCACCTGGCAATTTCAATGGCGGCGGGCAGTTTTGTCGATTGCAGCTTTCTGGCCTTGGTTATCAGCACCCATTCGGCAATCCACGGGGAAGTTTCCGATTGCAGTGGGGCCGCAATTTTTTGTGCGCCGGCAATGTCGCCAGCTTCCAGGGCAGCGTCGATTTCCACGAGCCGCCGCTTGATCGGAGCGGCGCGGCTTTGCGCGGCCGACTGCAGAGAATTGAGCATGACGTAAGGAATCCAGTGCCCTTGCAGCATCACACCGTCGATCGTCCGGGCGTTGCGAATATCGCTGAGAGGGTTTTCCGAGAGCAGCAGCAAGTCAGCTTCGTTGCCTTCCGAGATCGTGCCGAACCGCGGCGCGTTTGGAATATTTTCAGCGATAAAATTCCCGGCATTGCGTGTTGTGGTGAGCAGCGCCTGATACGGCGAGAAGCCGGCAGCGACCAATTCTTCGAGTTCCTGACGCGCGGAGAGTCCCGGGAAGCCATACGGCGCTGCGTCGGTGCCTAACACCAATCGAACACCACGGGCGTTGAGCAGATTCGCCAGTTTATAAAGCACTTGCTGGATTCCATTCATCTGTTCGATCTGCTGCGCGGTTTGGTCATTGCGCTGGTTACGGTTATTGGCAGGCATCCATTGCGAATAGGCTGCAGGCGGAAGAAGTTGCGCTCCCGGTGATTTCAGGACTACGCCCAAATCCTTTAGTTGTGCGATGTTCGTGGGATTTACGTTTAAGTTCGGGGTAACGGTAATGTGCGACGCGGCGATCGCGTCGGCAAATTCTTGCAGTTCGGCGTCGCTGGGCGGCCGGTCGAAACGGGCGAAGAGCAGATCTTCTAAATGGGCGGCCAGGACTTGACTGGATTTCAGCACCTGCAACGCACCGACCTGCCGATTGATATGTCCGACGACGGAAATTTTTTCCCGGGCCGCTGTTTCCAAAATCGCGCGAAATACTTCGGGCCGCAGCGTCCCATATAACTTTATAACGTCGTACCCCGCTTGCTTGGTTTCTCGAATCAAAGCCGGTACGTCTTGCGGATTTTCCGCAGTGACGAACATTTCGTTCAGCGGCGGGTAACCGTCGACGGTGTGGCCTGCGCTGTAAATCGCCGGCCCCAATACTTTTCCAATGCGTACCTGCTCCCGCCATTTCAGAACTGCGGGCGAGCCGTCCATATTCAAGACGGTAGTTACTCCATTGGCTGCGTAGGAAAGTAAATCGTCAGAAGAGTACAGATGCACATGCAGATCCGCCAAGCCTGGCATCAGGAACTTGCCAGTGCCGTCGACATGAAGCGAATTTGCGGGCGCGGAAACTTCCTTTGCAGGGCCGCTCTTGGAAATCTTGCCGGCTTGCACAATCACGGTTTGGTCGGCAAGAACGGCATCCGAGTTCATCGAAACCAAATTTACGTGAGAGAACACAACTGTGCCGGAATGTGAAAGATCTGGGCTTGGGTTGCTGAAAGCAATGGATGGAAATAACAAACACCAGAGCAGGCACAGCTTTCGCCAGGCTGATTCGCGCATATAGTGATGGACGGACGTCACGGGTAAAGGTGTTTTAGATTCGTCGCGCAGGATTGCTGCACGGTGAGGAACCGGGCGATGGCTTTAAGCACGAATCTGCGGTTTTTTGTCCAGCATGCAAAGCTACCCGCCGGTGCCAAGAGGATCGGTTATTTTTTCCAATACTTAAAGACGGCTGCATAATCGAGATCGTCTTTCGAAGAGCCTTTGACGGAGTTATAGATTTCGCGCGCGGCTGCGGTGGCGGGCAGCGGAATGCCGAGCTGGTTGCCGAGTTCGAGGGCCAGACTCAAATCTTTGTGCATCAGGCGCAGCGGGAAGCTGGGCTTGTAGTCGCCATTCAGCATCACTGGAGCTTTTACGTCCAGGACGCCGGAGCGGGCCATGCTGGATTGCATGACTTCAACCAGTTTTTCTCCTGCCAAGCCCGCGCCGGTGACCAGGGCCAGCGCTTCGGCGAAAGCGTCCACTTGCAGAGCCAGCAGCAAATTCATGGCGAGCTTGATGGTTTGCCCAGCGCCGTTTGGTCCGAGATGAAAAAGTTTTTTACCCATCGCGGAGAGGACCGGGCGCGCGGCTTCGAGCGTGTCCGATTCGCCCCCGATCATAAACAGCAGCTCGCCTTTTTCCGCGCCCCACGTGCCTCCGGTGACAGGCGCATCCAAGAACCGAATGCCCGCGGCCTTGGCAGCGTCTGCAATTTTTCGAGCCAGCGTGGGCGAGACCGTGCTGGAGTCAATATAAATCGCGCCTTTTTTGAGCGCGGCAAAGGCGCCGCCGGATTGGTCATCGGAGTTCGAGCCGGAGCCCCAGAGAACTTCTTCAAGCGCTGGCGGATCACTGACCATGGTGATGAGGATATCGGCAGCGGCAGCGGCTTCTTTGGGAGAAGCGGCGAGGCGCGCTCCTGCGGCTGCCAGAGAATCGGCGCGCGAAGCGGTGCGGTTCCACACGACCAGCGGAAATCCGGCTTTGAGAAGATTGTGACCCATGGGACGGCCCATTAGGCCGAGTCCGATAAAACTGACGAGCGGTTGCGGCACGATTGCCTCCGATAAAGTTCAACCCAGCAAACCCATACGAAATCTAGAGTTTATCGCAGACGCGGAATCAATGCATGGCGGCGGGAAAGCCCTCAGAGAGAGAGCGAGCCCCCGCTGCGCCTGCCTGTGCAGGCGGGCTAGGAAGGACGGCGACAAAGGTCTTGGTCTCAGCGGCTAAAGTCACTGGGTCGGCTTGCGAATGTCGGACTTGGAAGGTCCGGCCGCTGATGCACTCGGCACGCCAACAGCGGCGGCCGGATGAGCCACGGGTTAGGCGTTCTGGAATCCTCGGGTCTTGGGTCAGGAAGGCTTAGCTCAGGCAGTCTTGGTGCGCTGAGAAGTGGGAAGCAGGGATGCACCGGCAGAGGCGTGTGCTGCACTGGCTTGCAACTCGCGGTCAGAGGCGGCGGAAGATCCGTGCCGTTGCGGTGGCCGCCCCGATGCGGCGGTGGGAAACGTATCCGACTTTTCCAGGCGAATGATGCATTGATAGGGAATTTCCCAGCGAAAATTTTTGCGTTGGCCGTGCTGCTCGTAATGTTGCTCGAGGAAAATGGAGCGGCCGGAATCGGCGACGAATGTTCCGGAGGCAGGAAGGCAAATATCTCCGGCGCGATACTGGACATCCACGAAACTGCCAAGAAACGCGGAATAACGGGCCATGAAACGAGTTTCCTTATGGATGGTTCTATCGTCAATAGTACGAAAGGGTTTATGAGAAAAAAATTGTGGAAAACGTTCCTGAACGAAACTACTGCCGTAACTTCAGCAGCAAAATTGTCCAGCGCTATAGCTCAGCGGGACAAATCAGCAAGGACGGCTTCGGCGGCGCGACGCCCGCTGAGCATTGCGCCGTTGCTGGAAGCGTTGTCGCGGTGATCGCCACAGACATATATGCCGGAACGAACACGAACCGGGCGCTGCGGCGGTTCGAGTGCACCAGGATATTGCTGCGGCTGCGCGTGAGGGATGCGGTAGCTTTTTAAATGACGCCAGGAACTGGCCACCGGGCCGAACCAATTTTTCATTTGTGCTATGACAAAACCGCTGAGTTGCTGATCGGTCAGTTGTTGCGTGCCCAGTACGGTGACCGAGACCAGGGATTTTCCGGCGGGAGCGTAGGACGGAGCGACCTGATTCATTACCACGAAATGGTTGACGGGTCCGGCGCCATCACCGTTCAGGACCAGCATGGGATGCGGGACCGGAGGTTCGTCGGTGGAATAGTAGAAACAGGAGACGCTGCGCGAAGCGGGCTCGGCTTCGCCAACAAGGTGAGCGGCGGCGGGGCCCTCGGCGGCGACCACAATGGCGCGGGCGCGCAGAGATTCGCCACCAGTTAACGTAAGCTCGTTTTCGTGCAGCGATTCGGCATGAGTGTTTAGGCGAATGGCGTCCGCGGGCAGGTGCGAAGCGAGTTGCGCCGGAATTGCACCCATGCCGCGCGCAGGCAGAACGGTATCGCCTTCGCAGAGCATTTTAAAGACAAATTCGAACATGCGATTGGAGGATTTCAATTCGCCATCGAGAAGAATTCCGCCGAAAAATGGACGAAAAAAGCGATGGATGAATTCTTCGGAGAAACCCGCGGATACCAGAGCATCCTGCAGGGAGCGCTCCGAGCGCTTGAAGATCTGCTCGATAGAGGAGGCGCGCAGGCGGGCACGCAGGCGCAGCACGCGTAACTTGTCGAATAATCCGCCGAAATCGGAGCGTAGCGCTTCGTTCCAACCGCCCGGCGTGCGCCAGGGATCGACAAGCTTGTTCATGCGCCCGGCAAACCAGGAAAAAACACCGGGCGTGAATTTTTTCAATTCCAGGGCGTGATAGTCGAGCGTGCGCTGAGCCTCGGGATACGCGGTGAGCAGGACTTGGAAGCCGCGATCCAGCAGAAATCCTTCGACTTGGTCAGTGCGGACGCGGCCGCCAATGCCGTCAGAAGCTTCAATGACTTGAAAAGAGACACCGGCGTCGGCCAAATGGCGCGCGCAGGCCAGGCCGGCAAGTCCTGCGCCGATAATCAAAACATCCGGACCGTTGGACATTTGTATGGCGGGCAGCAAGTAGAGCCCGCTCCCTCCGCGCGATTCTCCCGGTAACGCTGAACAAGTGCAGCTACGTGTGAAGCTTCACGGCTGTAAGGTGAAGTGAATATCGTGCGGCAAGTAGGAGGGTTGGCGCAAGAGCGGGTTGCGTGAATGCTCGACGGACACTAACCGGCTTTCGCAAAGAGGCGATTACGTGGCCGTTGCCAGCTCCAGGTAGTTGGGTCGGTCGGAAACCAGTTTGTGGCGGAATGCATTCTTGATTTGCGTGTTTTGCAGGAGAAACGCACCGGGCATGCGCTGCACATCGCCGGCGGGAAGCAACGCAAAATTACCTTCGAACCAGGACATCAGCATGCGCAGAATGCTTTCGCGGTTGAAATACTGGCGCAATTCGGCGCGGGTCAAACCAAAGACTTCGTAGAGCTTGCCATCGGGGTCGGCAAAACGCGGCAAATCATCCAACTGATAGGGAGCGAAAAATTTGCCGGCACGCTCTTCCGTGCCCAGGTGCACAAAAGCGATTTGCGTGCCCTTGATTTCGATCTGTGCACGAAGTTTCGCAAGCTCGGCGACCGCCTCGCGACAAAAAGTTCAGCCGAAATGGCGGAGGAACACCAGCAGCAGCGGGCGGTCCAGCGAGAGAGCTTGAATCGTCTGACCGGACTGCGAGCGATAAGACTGCAGCAGCTGCAAATCAATGCGTTTGGCCTGCGACATTGCTGCCTTCATCTTTGCCGATTTTTGCCGGAGAGGCAAACGTTTGCGCGGTAACGTGATGGCGCCAGGAAAACATGCGTTTAAGTTTGCGGCGGGTCCACGCGCCAGCAAATAATTTCCCGAGCCAGCCCAGCGGCAGTTGATATTCGATACGATCTTCGAGCCAGCTCGACGATGGGTGTTTGGGATCCTGCAGAAAAAGATGAGTGTGCTCCCAGTAGCGAAACGGGCCTGACACCTGAACGTCGCGAAACATTTTTCCAGGTTCGCAGGCATCGTGCTCGGCAACCCAATCTTTTGTGAATGGGCCGATCGCGAAGCGAATAGTAACGAAGGATCCTAAGTCTTCGATACCGCCGGTGGACGCGACCACATGCGCTTTTTCCCACGGAGGCCGCAGCCGTTCGAAGGCGCCCGGTGCGGCGTGCCAGCGGTATACGGCGTCCGCGGGAGCGGGCATGCGGCTTCGAAAAACGAATTTGGTCAGGTGATCGCTGGGCATAAAGATGCGGGCGCGGAGTCCTAAATAGCAGCGCGCTGCCGCCGCTGGATCGTCGCAGTGGG
>Ga0193709_1000489_pt1 | contig 13779 bp, 8 predicted proteins | sample H3c2metaG_FD_160571 | JGI IMG/M metagenome (GOLD analysis project Ga0193709, IMG submission 160571) | Soil microbial communities from a riparian zone of the East river system, Colorado, United States - H3c2 | ecosystem: Environmental > Terrestrial > Soil > Riparian zone | place: USA: East River... | reverse complement strand
GCGCGGGCGCCATATTGAAACTCTCCGGCATCACCGGACTGAGCGGGTACCAGCAGCAGTCGCGCGAGATCGTCGGGCGCCAGGTCGCAGCGATCTATGGGGCGATACGCGAACGCGATTTGGTGTACGTCAATCCGCCCGCCCAGTTTCACACCTTAGGCCAGCGAATCCGATTACCCGATCAGATTGCGCACGAGCGCCTCGCGACCTGTCTGGATCTTGCGGTCCTCTTTGCCGCGTGCTTGGAGCAAGCAGGTCTTCACGCCCTCATCCTCATGAGCGAGGATCATGCCTGGCTCGGCTGCTGGCTCGATGAAGGGGCCGCTTGCGCAAGCCCCGTCGATGAGGACGGGCAGACGCTTCGAAAGCGCGGCGTCGTGGGGGAGGTGCTGAGTTTAGAACTGACGCTCCTCACGCAAAAGTCCCTGCTCTTTGCCGATGCGCAGCGAGCAGGCGTGGAGAGGCTCAATGATGAAGCGCATTTTCGCGCTGCCTTTGACGTGCGCCTCGCCCGTCAATCAGGTATCCGCCCGATTCCCACTCGAGTCAACGGCATCTTCGAAATGCCGAAAGTCGCGCCCGTCGATCCTCGCACCAGGGAAGTGGACCCGGTTGATGTTACCAATGTGGCCTCGCCCCTCGAGACTGACCCGGATGCGGAACCCCTTAACCTTCGGCTCGAGCGGTGGAAGAGAAAGCTCCTTGACTTGAGCCTTCGCAATAAGCTCATCAACTTTAAAGCGACCACCAAGATGCTGAAAGTGTTGGGCGCGGATCTTGCCCTAATCGAGGATACCCTCGCCGATCACAAATCTTTCGGCTTTGAGGTGAATCCTCGCTACGAGAATCAGAAGGATCCCTCCACCGGCAACAAGTTGCCCGCAGAGGCTGTCGCCGCACGACTGGAATCGCACATCAAATCTTCCCGTGATCGCTTGAAGCTCACGATGCTCGAAGAGGACAAGGAAAAACTAGACACTCGACTCACGGATCTTTATCGCACCGCGCGAATGGTGGAAGATGAGAGTGGTGTCTCGCCTCTTTTTTTAGCCATTGGAATGCTTGAGTGGAAGGAGACGGATCGATCGAGTACTGTCCTTCGCGCACCGATCCTCTTGGTACCCGTGGCCCTTGAGCGCTCGAGCGTCCGGGCGGGATTGAACGGCTTTAGCCTCAACTCGCGCGATGAGGACACGCGCATCAACCCCACCCTCTTGGAGAAGCTCCGGCGCGATTACGGGATAGCCTTTGACGTGCCCGACGTGGCCCCCACGGATGAGAGCGGGGTCGATGTAAATCGTATTCTGGGACTCTTTCGCCACATCGTCGTTAATCGCAAGGGTTGGGACGTCAAGGACGAGATTTGGCTAGGCGAGTTCTCTTTCAAAAAGTTCTTGATGTGGCGTGATTTGCAGGAGCGCGAAGCCGCGCTCCGAGCCCACCCAATTGTTGATCAAATGTTGGAGCGGCCCCATTCGCCGATGGCAAGTCAAGGGGAGTTCCCAAACCCTCGAGAACTCGATCATTCGCGCGCCCCCTCCGAGGTCTTCACGCCACTCGTTGCCGACTCCTCACAGCTTGCCGCAATCCAAGCGGCCTCCGAGGGCAAGAGCTTCGTGCTCGAGGGGCCACCGGGGACCGGCAAGAGCCAAACGATCACGAACCTCATTGCCCATTGCATGGCGCACGGCAAAACGGTGCTTTTCATTTCCGAGAAGAAGGCGGCGCTTGAGGTCGTGCGAAAGCGCCTTGCGGACATCAACTTGGGCGCCTATTGCCTCGAAGTGCACTCCGACAAAGCGAGCAAAACGGAGGTGATTGAGCAGCTCAAAGCGCCGCTCGCCGTGAACGTCACGCGAATCCAGGCCAAGTGGCAGGCAACGAGTGAGTCGTTAGGCAAATCTCGGGCGAGGCTCAACGAGTACGTCGAGGCTCTGCACCATCGATACCCTTGTGAGCTCTCGATCTATGAGTGCACGGGCTGGCTTTGCCAAAACCCAAATGTAGCGCCCTTTCCGCTTTCCTGGGGTGATCCCGAGGCGAGCGGTCGGCCGTCAATCGAGAGTATGCGATCGCTCATCAACGAAATCCCGCCGTTACTCTCGCAGTTGGGTCCCCTCGGGAGTCACGCGCTCAAAGGTTCCCGCCTTGAAGACAGCTCGCCTCTCATCGAGCGGGCAAGCAAAGAGAGCACAAGAGCGGCCGCAAAAAACGCAATCGCTCTCAATAAGCTCCTTGAGCCGATCGCAAAGTGCTTAGGGGTTGGCAGCGCCCTTAACTCCAAGGAAATTGACTCCGTTACCGAGCTCTGCAAGCAACTGCTGCTCTTGCCTGCGCTACCCCGCACTTTGGGTTCGGCCATCGGCGATAGCGCGGCGTTGGTGCATCTGCACTACGCTGCGAAGACTCTCGCGGAGCGCCAAGGAATTGTGCGCGATCTCTCGACACATTTTCGCGCTGAGTTTCTAGCAAGCAACGTCAATGAGTGCGACGCGCTTCTCCACTCCGCGATGAACTCTTGGTGGCCAAAATCTTGGCTGAAAAGGAGGGCCCTTCGTGCGCTACTTGGGCGTTACACGAACGGAAATGAGGCTCTTGTGTACGCCATGGCGCACGTACCCGAGTCAACGGGAAGAGTGCGCGTTGTCCAGGAACTCGACCAGCGCTTGCGAGCAGTCGAGGACAAGGTGGTTGGCTGCCTTGGAGAGGCGTGGACGGGACCCGCGACGGAGCCCCAAACCGTTTTGCGGTATGCCAATTGGCTCGAGGCCGTACAGGCGACCGTCAATAAGCTCGCAAGACTTGACCCCGCTCGCCTAAGGAGCATTCAAAAAGACGTTCGCAATCTCGCGCTCTTGGGCTACGACGACATTGCTGGTTCCGGGGCGCTTGCTCTGGAACTCAAATCGCTCGAATCAGCTCGCGATGAATTCACTCAGGCGATGGCACGTGAATTCGAGGTCTTGCGGTTCGAATCTGCTGTGCTGGATCCGGCCGCGCCGCGCTACTTGGCGCGGGCCGAAAAGTGGCTCGATGGAATCCAAAATGCGCTCGCTACCGATCATTTGCGGTTTTGGGCCGCTTGGCAGCGCTTGCGTACCGAGTCGACCGCTGCTGGCCTCGCGCCCCTCGTTGAGTACTGCGAGTCGGCAGAAGGCGGCGTTGCCGACTTACCCGATGTCTTTGAGGCCTCGATCCGTCAATGGGTGGTCGAAGAGGGACTCTCCCGTAGCGCCCCCTTGAAGAACTTCATCGGCAAATCCCAGGATCAACTCATCAAAGAGTTCCGGGCGCTCGATACCGAATACCTGGGGCTCGCAAGCGCCGCGGCAGCCGCACGGGTCGATGCGAGAATCCCCAGAGACTCCCTCGATACGGCATCCTCTAAGGAATGGGCGCTTCTTAACAAAGAACTCAATAAGAAGTCGCGCCATCAACCGCTACGTAAGCTCTTTGCCGGAATGCCGAGCCTCATGGCCCGGATCAAACCATGCTTACTCATGAGCCCGTTGTCGGTCGCACAACATCTCGATACGGAATTTCCGCTCTTCGATTTGGTTGTCTTCGATGAGGCCTCCCAAATTCCGGTGTGGGATGCGATCGGCGCGATCGCGCGTGCTCGCCAAGCGGTGATAGTCGGGGACCCCAAGCAGATGCCACCAACGTCCTTCTTCTCCCGCGAGGACGATGAGGAGGAGATCATCGATGTGCCCGAGGACCTGGAAAGCATTCTCGATGAGACGATGACCACGCTTCCCGTGCGACGGCTCGAGTGGCATTACCGGTCCCGTTACGAGAGCTTGATTACCTTCTCCAACAGGCGTTACTACGATGGGAAACTCGTCACCTTTCCTTCCCCTGTTGCCGAAGATCGGGCAGTACAGCTGCACCGGGTGGACGGCACCTATGGACGAGGAAGCTCGCGCACAAATCGAGAGGAAGCCGAGGCGGTTGTTGCCTTTGTATTGGAGCATCTGCGTTCGGCCGAGCGGCAATCCCAGTCCATTGGAATCGTCACCTTTAACACACAGCAGCAACAGCTGATCGATGATCTTTTGGATAACGCGCGTCGCGAAGACCCAGGCCTCGAGTCCCACTTCTCAAAGGGTGCGGGTAAGGAAGAAGTATTCGTCAAAAACCTCGAAAACGTTCAGGGCGATGAGCGTGATGTCATCATTTTCTCAACAACCTTTGGACTTGATGACATCGGCAAGATGTCCCTGAATTTTGGACCCATTAATGGCGCGAATGGCCCGAGGCGCCTGAACGTTGCGATCACCCGCTCGCGCCTGGCGATGCACGTCTTTACCTCCATTCCCCAGCAAATGCTCGATACGACCCGCACCACTTCTGTGGGAGTCAGGCATCTCAAGGAATTCTTGGACTACGCCGAGCGCGGCGTCGATGCACTGCGCGAGTCCTCCCGAGGCGGCACGCTGGATGCCGAATCGCCCTTCGAGGAGGCAGTGGCCTGCGCCCTTCGCGCCAAGGGCTGGGACGTTCACTATCAGATCGGTTGCGGGGGCTACCGGATCGATCTTGGCGTCGTCAATCCGAAGGCACCCGGGCGTTATCTTGCCGGCGTCGAGTGCGATGGCGCGAGCTATCACAGTGGAGCGACTGCGCGCGATCGTGACCGTCTGCGACAATTTAAATTAGAGGATCTCGGGTGGTCACTGCATCGGATCTGGTCGACTGAGTGGTGGCGCCGTCCCCGCGAAGAGCTTGAAGCAGTCCACAAGAAGCTTGAACTCCAATTGGCGGCATTTCCTTAAAAGCGCCTAGCGGACCGCTCTTACTCGCATACGCCTCCCCTACTATGAACTGAAGTGCCGGTAGCCCGTCTTCTCCCTCAAGGCCCTTAGGCCCTCACCCCAGAGGAAACTCGATGGTTTCGACTCCCGTTACCAGAATTTGGTTTAGATACCCAGTAAAGTACATTATATAAATGACGTAAGTGCTTATTATCACTAGTATGGTATCGATCCGGTGCCAAACGGCACTCCTCGGCGGATACCCTCTAACGTACTGAATTTATTCGCTCGCCGTTACCGGAATTCAGTTGGAGCGACAACAATTGAATAATCGATTCCACCCCACCACGACCGCTACACCTAGATTCTTGACTTCGCGCGCAGCGCAGGCTCAAGTCGCAGTACGTGATCGAAATTAACTCATCGCCGCCCGTTGCAGCTATAGCTGCAGCCAATCGATCCTATGATTCACCCTCAAGGACATCCGTGACAATAAAGTTTATGCAGGCCCTGTGTTTGGCATTGGCACCGGCAATTTGTCTAGCGCAGCCTGTTGACTCGGCAGCGCCGAGTGTCACCGCCATTCGCGCGGGAAAATTCATTGATGTGCAGACCGGAAAAGTACTCACGAATCAAATCATCCTGGTTCATGACACCAAAATCGAAGCGGTTGGCTCCAATATTAAGATACCCGATGGTGTCACGGTCATCGATCTGTCGAAGATGACGGTGCTGCCGGGGCTCGTTGACTGTCACACTCACTTAGCCGACCTGCAGGACGCTGAGCCCCTGGTTTCTTTGCGCATGACTGCAGTCGAGACCGCTTATGCCGCTATCCCGAATGCGCGTGTCACCTTACTGGCTGGCTTTACGACGGTGCGCGACGTCGGCGTCTATCGCGCCTTCAACGATGTCGCCATGCGCGACGCCATTGCCAAGGGAATATTCATCGGGCCTCGCATGTATGTCGCGGGCGCGTATGTGACGATCAGCGAGGGAGCGGGCGCGATGACCGGACTGGCCAAGGACATCGCGCTGCCGTTGGATCTTCGCTACGGCATTGCCAACGGTCCTTGGGAGGTCCGCCGAGTAGTGCGCGAACTCGCGCATCTTGGTGCCGATCACATCAAGATTCTGACGACCGGCGCAGTTCTCACGCATGGCAGCAATGCGAAGTCCATCGAATTCACCCCGGAAGAGATCAAAGCCGCCGTGGAAGAAGCGGCCAACTTCGGTCTACGGGTCGAGGCGCACGCGCACGACGCGGTTGGCATCAAGAATGCCATCCGCGCAGGCGTCGCGTCCGTCGAACACGCCACCCTCATCGATGACGAGGGAATTGCGCTTGCGAAACAACACGGCACTTATCTGGACATGGATATCTACGACGAAGAATGTATCCAGTCGGATCCCGCCAGGCCCGCCGACTTCCTCGCGCACGATGCGGGCTTGGGAGAAGCACAGCGTCGCAACTTTACCAAGGCCGTTCGCGCCGGCGTTAAGATGTCATTTGGCACAGATGCAGGCGTTTGTCCTCACGGGATTAACGCCCGGCAGTTTGCATTCATAGTCAAGTATGGAATGACCCCGATGCAGGCAATTCAGGCGGCGACCGTGAATGCCGCCGACCTCATCGGTCATTCCGAACTCTTCGGTTCGATTACCCCAGGAAAATCCGCCGATATCATCGCGGTGAACGGTGATCCGATCGCCGACATTCGTGAGCTCGAGCATGTTCGGTTCGTGATGAAGGAAGGAAGGGTTTACAAGCAGTAACCTTCTTCGTCGGTCGGTACGGGCATCCATGCCCTCGCCCCTGCTCGCTTCTGAGTCACGCTTTCCGCTACAGAGATTTAAGAAATTCGACAATAGCGCTTTGATCTGCCTCGCTCAGGTTTTCAAAGTGCTCTGTCACATTGCTCGCTTCGCCACGGTGACGGAGGATGGCATCGCGAAACGTCAGTGACGCACCATCATGCATAAACATCGTCTGCATACGCACGCCCCACAGTGGGGCGGTGCGCATTCTGTTAGCAGTAGCTTGATAGGCTTCGAGAGAAAAGTCTCTCCACTTTGTCTGGTACATGCGCTTGCCGTAGTGCTCCTGCATGGCCACGACGATGCCGTCACCGGTGCCGATGTCGTGCAAGATGAAGTCACTGTAAGGATGAAAAGTTTTGCTCCCGAGCGCATCGGGAATCGTGAATTTGCCCCCATTGATTACCGTGCCCGAGGCCGCGGTGGTCAACGTGGGGACATGGCAAATGTCGCAGCCGATCTTGGCGAACAGCGTTTCGCCTGCCTTGGCCGTGGCGGAGCCGGCTTGCTGAGCGTCGCGTGCCGGAGCTTTGGTGGCGCGTATGAAGCGTGCGAAGCGATCGATGTCTGAGAAACCATCTGCGCCGGCTCTTTCGTTTGGTTCGGCGACCGTGTTGCACAGGTCTGTCACTTCATCCGGAAAGAGGCGATTCGTAATTCCTATTTCATTTAGGTAGGCATCGCCGGAGAAGGAGAGCAGGCTGGCGTGCTGACTCTTCCAGCCGAAGCGGCCGACACGAGTTTCGCCCGGCGACTCGAGGATGGGCACGCGGACAATCACGCCGCAGATTTTCTCATCCTGCCTACACTGCCTGTTGGAAATGGCAATCAACGTCGAATCGTCAACTGCCTCAACAAATCCATCGCCGAGAATCCCCAAGGAGGTGCGAAGCGTACGAATCGTTTCCGAATCCGGCACGCGTTCTTGAATTTCAACAGAGGGAAAGGCAGCGTTGGGGCAGATTGCTCGCTGATTCACCAGCGAGCGCCCCTTAATTATCTCGGATCCGTGGTGGATCGATATCTCGGCGTTCTGAAATTTTCCGTCCGGGCTCTTGTGCCCGACGCGCAGCTCCGTGACCTGACTGACGCCGCCGGTAACTGGACTCTGATGACACTCGCGGCAGGACTGAGCATTGAATAGCGGACCGAGCCCATCGGAGATGGCTTCGTATTGCTCAAATTTGGCTTGATCCGACCGGTGCGTCTGATCGTCTACGACTGCGTTGCTACTGTTATCGAAGCCGGTAGGAGCCTCCGACAGGTGGGGAGCGAGTTTGGTATGCGCTGTCGTTGCTTGCGCCTTTGCGGCCGGGGGCATCGCGTGTGGATTCGTCGAACAGGCGATTAGAAAGAGCGCGGGGCCGAACAAAACGACGCCCATTAAAGTCTTCATGACTCCCTCCCCTGAGGCTCGGTGCAAGCAATCTATGCCTGTTGTGACCGAACGGCAAATGACATCTGCGCACCTAACTGCGTCGGCTGCTGCATGCAGCGGTTTGCAACGCGTCATAAACCGATGCTGCGGCCCCATGCTAGGATCACGCCGTCGAACAATCGGTTGCGGCGGACCGCGCTGCGCCTCCGCTAAACCGGAGCATTAAGCCGAGAAGACACACTACGTCTCACCGCTACCTGACCTCGGAGGTCCTATGAAGCGAGTCACTGGCATTGGCGGCATCTTCTTCAAAGCCAAAGACGCGCCGGCACTACAATCTTGGTACAAACAACATCTCGGAATCGATGTCCAAGAATGGGGTGGCACAGCGTTCACTTGGACCGACGGTGAAGGTAAGCCTGTTGCCGGATCAACAATTTGGTCTATTGGTTCGGCGCAAGGCGAACACTTTGCGCCCAGCACCGCCACCTTCATGGTCAATTACCGCGTGGGGGATCTCCACTCACTGGTCAAAGCTTTGCGCGAAGAAGGCTGCAACGTACTTGAGAAGATTGACGAGTCCGAGTATGGAAAGTTTGCCTGGGTCATCGATCCGGAAGGAAACAAGGTAGAACTTTGGCAGCCGCCTGCCGGCCAATGACAAGCATCACGAGCGCCCCGCCCCGGGCGACCCGCACCACACTCGATATACGCGCCTAAAATCTCAATGGATTGAGCTAGATACGATGCCGCTAATTATATCGTGTGCAATTCAATCGCACACGATGTAGTATGCTGCCCATGTCGAACAAGCGCGCCAACGTCTCCGCCAAGCCCAAAGGCTCGCTGCTGCTCGGCGAGCAACTGTGCTTCGCTCTGTATTCGACCTCGCTGGCGATGACCAAGATCTATCGCAAGCTGTTGCGTGAACTGCGGCTGACTTATCCGCAGTACCTGGTGATGCTGGTGCTGTGGGAGCGCGATGGCGTCTCCGTATCGGAGATTGGCGAGCGCCTGTACCTGAACTCGGCCACGCTAACCCCGCTGCTCAAGCGTATCGAGGCGCTCGGCTTGATCAGCCGCCGCCGTGCCCACGAGGACGAGCGCCAGGTAATCGTCAGCCTGAGCCCCGCCGGCCGCGAGCTGCGGCGGAAGACGGGAGATGTTCAGTATGGGGTGTTGCATGCTTCCGGCTGCACGCTCGACGAGCTGGTGGCAATTAAGCAGCAACTCGATCGGCTGCGCAGCCGCTTAATGGAGCACGCCTGAGAGTGCGGCAGGACAAGGTTTTTTCGGAGCCTTTAAATAGTACACGATTTAATCGCTCTCTATATGATCATCCGGCGCCGTGGCGAGCCCGATGATTTCCCGAAACGCCACGCAATGCAGTCAGGAGTCAGTCATGTCTATCGAAAAAGTTATGTATCGCGCCCACGCCAAAGCTACCGGCGGCCGTGACGGCCGCGCGGTCTCCTCCGACAACGTGCTCGATGTGAAGCTGACCGTTCCGCGCGAGATGGGCGGCGGCGGCGATGTTGGCACCAACCCCGAGCAGTTGTTCGCAGCCGGCTACTCGGCCTGCTTCCTGGGCGCGCTGAAGTATGTCGCGGGCCAGCAGAAGGTCGCCCTGCCGGCTACGACCGCGATCGATGGTAGCGTCGGCATCGGCCAGATCCCCACCGGTTTCGGCATCGAAGTCGAGCTGAAGATCAGCGTGCCGGGCCTACCTCGCGAACAGGTGGACGCCCTGGTACAGAAGGCCCACATCGTCTGCCCGTACTCCAATGCAACACGCGGCAACATCGATGTGAAGCTGGTGGTGGCATAAGCGGCGACCGGTATCGACCGGGACCGTCGGAAACGAGGGAGTGAGCATGCGCTCACGTCCCTCCCGCCCCCGAGTTTTCCGCGGGTCTCGATACGCCCTCCCCCATCGGGGGGATACGATCGCAGGTCTCTGGGCGACAGCATGCGCCGAGGCACGGAACGTTAGGAATACATCCATGGGCTTGGTGCGTGATTCATGTCGGGACGGCAACTTGGTAATTGCGAACGGAATCCAGCTGGGTCGTTCGATAGCGGTGTGTCTGATCGCGCTGGGATATTGTGTGACGAGTCTCGCCGCCGACACTGCGGCCATGGCGCGGCCGGGCTCGTTGAGCCAGGAGCGCTTGAGCTCCGCCGCACAAAACAGCACTGATTTTTTCATTACGCACGGCAACTATGCACAAACACGCTATCACCCGGCCGATCGGATCAACACACAGACAGTCAAGGATCTGAAGCTCGCCTGGACTTTCCAGGTCGATCTCACCGAATCGATCCAGGGCGCGCCGATCGTCTATGACGGCGTCATGTATTTAACCACCTCGTACAACCATCTGTTTGCGGTCGATGCGAAAACCGGCAAAGAACTATGGCATTACACGCACGTCTTAGACCCCGCCGTGTCGATCTGCTGTGGTCCGAACAATCGCGGTGTTGCCGCACTTGGCGATCTGGTCTATATGGCCACGCTCGATGCCAAACTCGTCGCACTCAACGCAAAAACCGGCGCGGTTGTTTGGAGCAAGCAGCTCGCCGATCCGCTCAAGGGTTATTCGTCGACGGCCGCGCCGACTGCGGTGGATGGCAAGATATTGATCGGCCTGGCCGGTGCGGAATATGGGATCCGCGGCGCGCTCAAGGCGCTTGATGCGAAGACCGGCGCTGAAGTCTGGACGTTCTACACGACGGCGGAAAATTCGGTTGGTGTGTGGGCGACACATGACGCGACAGGCCTCGATCTGCATCGCGATATCGCTGCGGAAAAGGCGGCACTGGCCAAGCGCGGCGATCCGTACGAAACGCTCGGCGGTTCGATCTGGCAGAACCCGGCGATAGACCTTGCGAACAAGCGCGTCTACTTCGTCGTCGGCAATCCGGCGCCCGACATCGATGGCAGCGTGCGTCCGGGTGATAATTTATATACCGACTCGCTCGTGTCGGTGGATCTGGAAACCGGCAAGTACATCTGCCATTTGCAATATATTCCACACGATATCTGGGATATGGACGCAGTGAGCCCCGCTGTGCTCACGCCGGTTGCGGACAAGGCCGGCAAGAAGATTCCGGGTGTATTGCACGCGGGCAAATCCGGCTATCTGTATGTACACGATGCCAAGGACTGCAGCCTGATTCGCAGCACGGGTCTCGTCGAAGCGAAAAACGAACGCGCGCTGCCGACCAAGGAAGGCGTGATCATCCGCCCCGGCTTGAATGGTGGCGTGAGCGTAACGCCGCTGGCGATCGATCCGAAGCTCGGCCTCGCCTATGCGCTGACCAATGAATCCGCCTTGAAGTATTATTTTTTCACGAGCACCGAATATCCGAACGGCAAGCTCTGGCTTGGCGGTGCCTTCAAGGGTGCGCCGGAAGAGCCGGCCTGGGGCGATATCGTGGCAACCGATTACAACACCGGCAAGATTCGTTGGAAGGTCAAGAAGCCGCTGCCCATGTTCGGCGGGATTCTGGCCACGGCCGGTGGCCTGATCTTTACCGGCGAAGGCAGCGGCGAATTCGGCGCGTATGACTCGGCCACGGGCAAAGAGCTGTGGAGTTACAAGACCGATGCGGGCGTTAACGCGCCGGCATCGACTTATATGCTCGATGGCAAGCAGTATGTGGTTGTCGGCGCGGGTGGCAATACGCAATTGGATTTCAAGCGTGGCAATAAGTATTACGTGTTCGCCTACTGACATGGCCACGAGCCGATCCATCCGCCTTGAAGCGAGGCAAGCAATGTTGCAAAGGTCTATGTTGAAAATCGTTGCCTGCAGTGCACTGCTTGTACTCGTGGGCTTTGCAAGCGTGAGCGCCGCCCAGGCACAGGCGATCGAACAGAAAGCTGCTGTTTGCAAGGCGTGCCACTTAAGCGGCACGATGCAAAGCACCTCGGTGATTCCAAATATCTGGGGCCAGAGCGAGGGCTATACCTACATCCAGCTGCGCGACTTCAAAAGCGGCGCGCGGAATGCGCCGGAAGACGCAGCCATGCGCGGCTTCGTCGCGACAATGAGCGATGCAGACATGCTCGAAATGGCCAAGTACGCATCGACCCAGCCCTGGCCGAAGGTCGAGCCCATCTCGACTGATGCGGCGTTGATCAAGAAGGGCGCCTACGCCACCGCCCTGGGCGGCTGTGTCGGCTGTCACTTCAACGACTGGAAAGGTTTCAGCGCCAACCCGCGCATCGGCTATCAGAGCACCGCCTACCTCGCGGCCACGATGCGCCAGTTCCGCAGCGGCTCGCGCGCCAATTCACCGGGTATGTCCGATCTAGTGCGTGCGCTCGATGAAGGTGATATCGACGCAGTCGCGGCATACCTCAACGCAGCACAATAATCACAGGATCGCGAGCACACACGTTCATGGTGCATCGATACGTCCAACACTCTCAGTAGAGGAGCACCGCCTCGCGCTCGCTGTGCCAGCGGACCTCGTCGCGAGCCGTCAGCGCCTCCAGATCGGCCGGTGTCGCCGCCGGATCGTCCACCCAACGACGCAGCAGATCGCTCCCGTTGATCACGTCGATCGCGGGCCGGTCCTTCTCATACTCGTAGGCAAAGTCGCGCCAAATCTCGTAATCCGGCCGCAGCCTCCTCAGAGCTTTGAACAAGAGCGCGAACAATCGCCAAGGCCTGAAAGCTTCGTGGTCATAGTACGCGGCGTCTTCCACATGCACCTGGACGCCCGCGCAGAGTTTACCTACGTGCTTATGAAACGTAGGCTCGAACCAGCAGGGCCGGAGCCGACAGCCACTCATCCATGGCGTTGCAAGCGAATGCATCTCTGCCAACAACGCCCGCACGTCGAGATCCGGCGCACCGAACAACTCCAGCGGCCTGGTGGTCCCACGACCTTCCGACAGCGTTGTGGCTTCGAGCATCACCGAGCCTGGGTAGCAACGCGCCATCCAGAGATTGGGAGCGTTAGGACTCGGGTTGACCCACGTCCGCCCGCCGAGCGGCCACCCATATCCCGGTGCAGCGTTCGGCTCCCAACCCTCCATCGGCACGACGCGGCAGTCGACGTCGAGATCAAGAGTCCGGACGAACCACCGTGCAAGCTCTCCGAGTGTCAGGCCGTGCCGCATCGGCATCGCGCCGGCGCCGACAAAGCTTTCGCAACCCGCCTTAAGCATCAGCCCTTCCACGGGCCGGCCGACAGGATTTGGGCGATCGAGAACCCACACGGCTTTGTGCTTCTTCGCAGCCGCTTCGAGCACGTAACGCAGTGTGGTGACGAACGTGTAGATTCGGCACCCGACGTCCTGTAGATCGACGAGCAGAACGTCAAAGGTATCCATCATTTCCGGTGTCGGCCGGCGTACTTCACCATACAGGCTGAAGACTGGGATACCGTGGATGGGGTCGGTGTAGTCCTGCGACTCGACCATGTTGTCCTGCTTGTCCCCACGCAGCCCGTGCTGAGGGCCAAACGCCGCGCTTAAGGTTACGTCGCGGAGCGTCGCCAGCGCATCGAGGGAATGGACGAGGTTGCGTGTTACGGAAGCGGGGTGCGCCAACAGCGCCACGCGCCGTCCCTTGAGCGGCTTACGCAGCTCCGGCTCTTCCAGCAGTCGGTCGATACCAAATTTCATGAGCGGGCAACTTCCAGCACGAATCCGTTTGGGTGGTGGAAATCGGGTTTGCCGGGCGGGTGCCGCAGCCCCCAGTACGAAAGCCCACCATTGTCGTCTTCGATGACCGCCGCCAGGGCGATCCGCAGGTGACGAACATCACGCAAGTCAGCCAGATGCCCTAAGCGCACAGCCGACTTAAGCTCGAA
>Ga0193709_1000487_pt1 | contig 13787 bp, 19 predicted proteins | sample H3c2metaG_FD_160571 | JGI IMG/M metagenome (GOLD analysis project Ga0193709, IMG submission 160571) | Soil microbial communities from a riparian zone of the East river system, Colorado, United States - H3c2 | ecosystem: Environmental > Terrestrial > Soil > Riparian zone | place: USA: East River... | reverse complement strand
CTCACACCTGAATCGGAAATCCTCAAAAGCTCAAAACCACTACCAGCGAGAAAACCTTAACTGTAGCCGCGTCGCTATGCGACGCGCCTCGAGAACGGCTCACACAGCCGTTGCTACAGAATTACCGTAAACCCGCGCGTCATGTCCGGCTCGCGGCCTAGTAGCTATCTCAGTGGTTTCTGGTCTTCACCTGGACGACGTTGGAGTTGGGACTTGTACCGTTGCCGTTATACGCTCGTACCCGATAATAATAGGTCGTACGCGCGGTCAGCCCGGTCACGTTTTTACTAGTCACGTTGCCGACGTCCAGGTTTTGGTACCCCGGTACGTAATTGGTGAACGAATTGTTCGTGGCCACATCCAACCGGTAACCTGTCGCATTGCTTACGCCTCGCCAGTTCGCTGTGAAGCTAGTGGCAGTCACGTTGGTTGCCTTTAACGCCTTTGGAGCTGTTGGCGTCGGCGCGGGCGTAGCTGTCGCAGTTGCAGTGGGAGTCGCCGTGGCTGTCGCAGTGGCTGTTGCAGTAGGTACGGCTGTCGCCGTGGCAGTTGCGGTAGCTGTGGCTGTTGCCGTTGCTGTTGCAGTCGCCGTGGCTGTTGCTGTTGCCGTAGCCGCCGCTGTTGGACTCGGAGTAGGTGTAGAGGTTGCCGTTGGTGTCGGTGTTGGAGTTGGGCTTGCGGCAGGGAATCGGAATTTGCCGATGCGCGTAAACCAGCTAGCGCTACTGGTGACAGGATAATATTCGTTGGTGTGCCAGAAGCTCAGATTATCGGCAGGATCGATAGTCAGCATGCTGTAATCGCCCCAGCGTCCACTGGAATGGGTCTGGTGGCCCCCACCGGCGGTCATTACGGCTTCGCCCTGACCGAGATTATTTAACGGATCGGAAGCCAGCCGTCCGGCATAACGAATGGAAGGTTCCTGCGTCGCGCTGGAGGTGGAATAGCCGATGGCCATGTTTCCGTTTTGATCCACTGCGATGCTGGGCATCCACCGCCACAAACCATCATTGCCATTCGTCCAGCTTTGCTGTTGTACCGGCGTAGCGGGAAAATTGCCGCCAGCAACATTCATTTGATACCAGCGAACGGCAGTCGGCCCGTTCGGGTAATTCAGGATAACGGTCTGGGACGCCCACAACGATTCCGTGCCGGACCTATTCTGATAAACAAGTGGCGTCATGATTTTGTCGCCCAATGTGTCTAACTTTACTGTGGTCCCGTTCTGGGGCACCAGGAGCGTGCTGGTGGTAAATGCGTCAACGAACCCGGCTACGGTGACGTTGGCATTTGGGGTATGGTTGACGCCGAGGCCCAGAGTCGAATTTCCCGGTGCGCCAAAATCGACGTGAAATTTCCAGCCATGCACCTGAGTCAAAGTCACGCCGCCGGTGGCGGGGCTATCGACAGAGATGAGAAACTCATCCCTGCCCGCAGGCGGAGGCGTACCCGTGCGAAAACCAGCTGGAACCAGACTGTAGGAATCGCCCAGGCCGGCAGGGGTGATGTTAAAGGCAATGGTGTTAGCGGCGCCGCCGGTGAGCATGGATGCGCGATCGAGAGCAAAGACCCGCACGCCTTGAAAGCCAAGAGTAACGCCATTGAACAAGTTGACCGTGAGATAATAGGCGTTTTGTGCAGGGCTCCCGCCGCTGTTCCACATCGCCAACTTCGGATAATCACCGATCCAGGTGGGGTTGGCCGGGTCATGCTGGATCGCATAGAGGAACCAGCCCCCGCTGACGGGGTCGCCTGTCTGAGATACACCGACGCATTGGTAGAACGGTCCGGAACCGGGGAGCGTGCCGGGAAAAGCAAAATCGCTCACCACCCAGCGATCAGCCTGATGATCATAAAAGACGAACCCATCCCCATTGTTCAAGCCCGAACAAGGCGTGCCTACCAGGGTCAGGAAAAAAGAGTTGTAGGTCGTTCCATTTGGGCCATTGAGCGGGTTACCGTTTTTATCAAAAATCTTGATCGAGCTGTTCACCGACTGGACATAGTGATTCGGGCCGACATCGCCATCGGTGTCAGGTGGCAAACACATGCAACCACTCTGGCTTGAGTTCATCCCATCGAAAGTCAGCAGCGGTGCAGGCATCGTTGGCGTGGGCGGTGTGATTTGCTTCACTAACGTCTCGAATCGCGGATAAGCGGATTGATTGGTCGGGCTTGGAATTTCCGGGTGCGGATAACGCGTCAGCCGCTTCTCTTCGATCTCCGTGTTTGGAGCAACGTAAGGGAGACTACGCAAATCGTTATTTTGAATAACCGGTCCCATCAACCGCACGACATCGGGCGTCTGCGTACCGGGAGCGTCCTGTGCGCCCACCGAGCGATTGCTTTGTTGAGTCGGGTTTGCGCTCTTCGTTTGGGCGAACAGCGCCACAGCGAGAGCACCGAGGCAAAAGACCGCAGCAATTAAAACACGAAGGTTAAAGAAGGCTGATTGTGAAGTGGATTTCTTTTTCATGGTGGAGGTTCATTGGGGTGTGGAGTTTTGGATTTTCGCGTTAAACCTTGAAGGGTCAACGCTTTAATTTCGTCTGCGGCGGGGGAAAAGATCGTATCACGGATGACGAATTTCTTGGATTTTTCTGGCGGGTGGCCGTCGTCGCCGTGATTGACCGGCTCGATGAGCGCATCGATTTCTCGCGGGTCTGTTCTTCGATTACATGTGCGACGAGGTCGGGCGTGCGCGCGATCAGGCTAGCGGCCGACAGCCTTGTAGCGCCGCATCATTTTGAAAAACCGGAGTGAGTCGCGCCCGGGATGGATCTTACTGACCTGGTCAGTGTAAACAGTCGTGATTGGCACTGATTCGATTCGGTAGCCTCTACGGCTGGCGATGATTAGCGCTTCAGTTTCGTAATCGAATCGGTGACCGCCGCCAAGCATGTCTGGAATTATCTCTCGATGTAGCATGCGATAACCGCACTGCGTGTCCGGAATTTTTTGTCCGCAAACGCGGCTAATCTGATTGCTCATATAACGGTTCACGACGCGCCGCACCAACGGCATGCGGGCAACGTCCTCCATGCGGTTGCCAATAAAAAACGTCGGTCGTGTCACTGAGCCTGCTGCTAGCAAAAATCGATCGATCTCTTCGGGTAGATGTTGACCATCAGAATCCAAAAGGACCACCCAAGTAATTTGTCGATCTTGTCCGCTGCCCGACGGATTCACAGCGCCAAGCCAGTGCGCGAGTCCAGTTTTAATTGCCTCGCCTTTGCCTTGGTTTTGAGCGTGAACAATAACTTCGGCGCCTGCTTCGCGCGCGCGTTGTTCCGTCTGATCGGTTGAGCCGTCATCAACAACGAGAACGTGATCCAGTCGTTCGCGGGTCCGACGGGCGATGTCGCCGATGTGTTTTTCGTCCTGATACGCCGGAATAACCGCCGCGGTTTGCGATCTAATATTTTCCATGTCGAGCGAAGTCGCCTGCCAAGCCGTAGCTTTATGCGAAGGCTGGAGACATCGCAATATCTAGTGCAGAGATTGATTCGCTCACTTCCATTCGCTCAACCTCCGGTCTTCCCGTCTATGTCGCGGCTTCCCCAGCCGCTCCATTGCTCGACTTCACTCGGAATGACAAGCATTGCAATCGCGATGGTGTAGCGTGCGCTGTCCTCAGCGCATCCATTTGAAGCGACTGTACAGCCGCCGCTCGACAGAAATCCGCTGAGGACAGCGGACACTACAGCGGAAGATTTGTTCCCATTGTTGCGGTTACCTCCGCACAACCGGATGAAAATCAGCCGCATGATAAGAGCTGCGGACCAGCGGCCCCGAGGCGACGTAGAGAAAACCTTTCCCGCGTGCGACGTCTCCGTAGTAACCGAATTGCTCGGGCGTGATGTATTCAACGACCGGCAAATATTTTGGACTCGGACGCAAGTACTGACCCATCGTCAAGACTTCGCAGCCGACCTCACGCAAATCGTCCATGGTCTGAAAGAGTTCGGTCTCCTTTTCGCCAAGGCCGAGCATTACCCCGCTCTTTGTCACAATTTCGGGTGACAGTTCCTTTGCACGCCCCAAAACTTGCAAGGATATCCGATACTTTGCGCGCGAACGCACGACAGGCGTGAGGCGTTCGACCGTTTCCATGTTGTGATTGTAAATGTCGGGGCCAGCTTTGAGCACCGTCTGGATGCACCACTCATATGCGTGAAAATCCGGAACGAGCACTTCGATGACGATTGAAGGATCCATCTCGCGAATCGCAGTGATCGTGCGCGCGAAATGATCTGCCCCGCCGTCCTTTAGATCGTCGCGCGCGACGGCAGTAATCACGACGTGTTTCAAATTCATCCGGCGCACGGCTTCGGCGACCCGTTTAGGTTCGTCGTCTTCTAGCGCGAACGGTTTCGCAGTCGTCACCGCGCAAAATCCGCATGCCCGCGTGCAACGATCCCCGGCGATCATGAAAGTAGCGGTGCCCTGGCTCCAGCATTCCCAACGATTCGGGCATTGCGCGCTCTCGCAAACCGTGTGCAACCGCAAATCGGAAATCAGCGCCTTGGTTGAAAAGAAAACCGGATTCGACGGCAGCCGCACTTTGATCCACGGCGGCTTCTGCGCCTGGTGCAGGGTTGGATCGATTTTCGCGCAGGACATTTCGAAGAAAAGTTACAACGTTAAAAATGTTACAAAAGTTAAATCACTGCACATGGCCCTTACTAATGCCTACGCCATCATCATCGCGCAACTGGTCGAGCAATTTCGTTTTGCCCGCAGGCGGCATTCTCCCTACGATGTCTGGCATGACAGCAATCCTGTCGAATCAGGGTTCAAACTCAACCCGGATTAGACCCAAAAAATGGGTATTTCTCTGGAAAGACCCAAATTTTGGGTCGAATTCTCGTTAGATGTTGTGCAACGCCTGTTATGGATCGCGGTTTTTGCCACTATGCTGTTTGTCGTCGGCTGCTTGCATGAGGTCATCCCACCGACATCGCCAGAGGCGGAGCTCTTGCACTGGCTTGACCACGCCAACGTTGCATTGGATTTTCGCCAGCATGTCGAGCAGCAGCATGACACGCGTTTTCTCTCCCTCTACGGTCTTAGCTTCACGACGGAGTTTCCCGGCCTTCAAGACACAGCGGCTTCGCGACGCCTGGTGCGCGAGCACGGGTCCCGCCGCATTCAAGGCACGACAGACATCATCAGCAGCTCAGAGCAGCAGCGGCTGCGTCACAGCGCGTTCGAATATGCGAGGCGCTACAACAGCATGCTCGTCGCGTATCTTGCGGCCCCCCGAAACACCTAACAATGCGATGGAGCTGACGCCGGGCCGTTGTATTATCCAGCTTTCAGGTGATTATGACCCTTCAACTTAAAGCAACACGCGCTCTCGCCGGGCGCAGCTCATCTCGTTCTCGTTAGATGGAAAGCCCCGATCGCATCATCGAGCTCGTGCTTAGCAATCCCAGGGTCGCGGTAGCGGCTGGCGCGGTCTGGATGTTTGTGAGTCTCTGTCTGATTGCTCGGCTGTGGGTGGTGCATCGACGCGACCGCATCGTCGCGAAACTCGTTTGGTCGCTTGTATTGTCCATTCCGTTTTTCGGCTGGATCTTTTTCGCAGCGTTTTATCGCCCACCTGAAGCACTCGACTGGACGGGTCACGCAGAGCATGGCCGTGAGGCTTCTTATATCGGAGGAGGTCATGTCTGATCGAACCAACCCCTCTAACCAATCGATGAAGCCAACGGCCCTTGGCGAAATGAGTTCAGCGTGTTTGCCACGCCACCCTGCCGTGGCTTATCTCATTCTCGTTAGGCGACCTATGTTTGCGGTGGCGCTTTATGCGAATTTATGAATCCCGACATCATTCATGCTCTTGAGGTCGCCGCTATCGTGGTCGCGGGGACGTTGACCGGCAGTGAACTTGCCGTGGCGGTGTTTTTTCACCCTCGTATCAGCCGCCTTGAAGACGCGGTGCATGTCCGGGCTGTTCAAGCATTGGCGAAGGTTTTCGGCACAGTGATGCCATTCTGGTATGCGCTTACATTTCTGCTGACCCTTGCAGTGACTTTCGTTGCGCACACGACCCGAAGCACGCCGTGGTGGCTGGCACTCGCCTCGACGGTGCTTTTTGCCCTCATAAGTGTTTACTCCGTGCTCTTGCCCGTTCCCATCAACAATCAGGTTATGCGCTGGCAGCCAGATTCTCTGCCGGCCAATTGGCGGGATTTGCGTCGGCGCTGGGATTTGCTTCATGCGATCCGGGTCGTCTTTTTAGTTATCGCTTTGATTCTTCTCGTTGCGTCATGTGTTTACTAAGCCAGTCGCCTAACCATGCGCTGCAGCGAACCCGGCATGGCGTCGTGGTTTGCAATCGTTGCGTGCCGTGCGCCGGGTCGCTGAGCTTGGGTCGTTAGATGTATAAGCGCAGCGTGATGGCAGCCGTCGTATGCGCGTTAGCGAGCGCCTCAGCAGAAGACGCTCCGCAGGTTAGCCTATCTGTGCCCTCGCCATTCGCGACCGAGGTCACCGTGAAGCACTACCGCAAAGGACAGGATCTGCTGCATGATCCTACCTTCCATCTCATCACAGTCGCGCCGTTGACGGAGTATCACGGCTGGTTCGGCCCGCGTGTTGCACATCAGGCCAATATGTACGGCTGGAAGGTCGATGTGTTTGCTCGGTACAGTCCGAAAGTGGCTGCCGCTTGCGCGACGGCTAGGGACGGCTACGAAGCTGATCTCAGTATCGAACCCGAGTTCTTCGCCGTGGATGAGAGGTTATACATGTTCGCTCGGTTTGAGCACAAGCACTTCAGTTGGGGCGACGCAGTTTCCTTCTTAAGTCAGTCCACGCAGGATTCAGCTGTATATGTCCCACACAACGGGCACCTCACTTATGAGGTCTGGGGACTTACACGTGATCACAAGTATACCGTTGTTGCGAGCGTCGCAGTCAGCCACCATAAACTTGAAGACTGGGGCCCAGACGTGCGTGACGCGCCTTCGATTGCGGCGCTCAAACGCGATCGCGATTACAAGCGCGTCGAGAAATGTAGTGCCGACGAGTTCGAACCGAGTCTCACAGCATTTGATAGGATGCTAGACGCACTCGTAATTCGATGAATATATCTAACCAATCGATGAAGCCAACGGCCCCATTCCGATATAAGTTCAGCGTGTTTGCCACAGCACCATGCCGTGGCTTATCTCCGTCTCGTTAGGCCTCGTTTATCCCTATGCATCGACTTGCCACACTCGCTGACCTTGACGCTGTGTACTCGATCTACATGCACAACGACGTGATCCCCTATCTCGGGTTCGACCCAATGCCACGCCCCGACTTCGTCAAGGTCTTGAGAGACCTCGTCGCGAGCCAGTCCTTCTACATCGTTGAGCACAGCGGTCGCGTCCAAGGGTTCTACCGCACGTCAAGATATGAAGGTCGCGAGCGCCATGTGGCCTATCTCGGCACGTTTGCTGTTGCGCCGGAAGCACGGGGTACTGGTCTCGCTAGGTCCATCATTGAAACGGCAATTTCGCGCCTGCACTCCGAGGGCGTGACGCGGATCGAACTCATGTTGGAGGCCGACAACCCGCGCGCGCTCAGCTTCTACAGAAAGCTTGGCTTCCAACTCGAGGGCACCATGCGGTGTGCATACAAGCGCGCGAGTGACGCGCACTACGTGGATGAGCTCTTCATGGCAATGCTGTTGCCGCCTCTTGCGGATCGTAGCAAGGTCTAACCATGCGATGGAGCGAACGACGGACCGCTGTACGCTCCACTTTTGAGATGACTTCCACACTACCGCGCCGAACGACGCACGTCCTCGCCCGCCGTCGCTCATCTTGGTCTCGTTAGATCTTGCGATGCCTTACCTTATCGAGATCGACTTCGAGGAGCGTCCTGGCGACGAAACGATTGTCCATCGTGTTCGTAATTTCGGAGAAGACCTCTGGCGGAAGTTTCACACCGGAGACCAGGCCAAGATCGATCTGAACGCAGTAGATGCTGCGACGACTCGACTCGAGCTGACACTTGCGGCTCCACAGCACCGCGATCACGTGATACGGATCATTAGCACGATCTTGGACCAGCATTACCTTGCACACTTGGCTCGCATATCAGAGAAAACTCATAGTGAAACGCAGTGAGAGATCTAACCAAGCGCTGGAGCGAACCGCCGCCCGGCGCGTGTTGACACTTCAGATGATTAAAACAGTTTCGCTTCAAGCCACGCTCATTCTCGGTGGCGGTCGCTCATCTTGGTCCCGTTAGGCGATTCCGCGCACTCCCTGTGAGCGAAAGCAAAGACATCCGTCTCGAAGTCGCCGATGGGCTCTACCTCAGTCCCATTGTGCGAGCCGACAAGGCTGCTTACTTGGAGCACTTCGCCGACCCGGAGATTGCCCACAACCTGTTGGCCATTCCGTTCCCCTACACAGAGGCGGACGCCGACTGGTGGCTCGACCGCTGCGAGCAGTCCATCGGCTCGCCCATGACGAATTTTGCTCTCCGAACGCCATCAGGCCACCTCATTGGTGCCATCGGCGTCGTCGGAGCACTGTCGGCAGATGCTCATGGCGCAGAGTTCGGTTACTGGCTGGCGCGATCTTATCGCGGGCGCGGTCTTATGCCTCGCGTCATCCGCACATTCAGCGACTACGCATTTCAAGAGCTCCGAATTCATCGGCTTTTTGCTACGCCGTTCTCCTCGAATCTTGCTTCGCACCGCGCACTGGAGAAGGCAGGTTTTCAGCGCGAAGGGCTACTCAGACATCATCACCTCAAGCAAGGCATTTATCTCGATGCTATTATCTATGGACGCATTTCTGACTCCAATGAAAACGCCTAACCAGGCGATGCAGCGAACCGCGAGCCGTTCTGCGTTCCACTTTATGAGGGTTTGCCATTTACCCGTTGATCTCAAACGACGCGCTACGGCGCTCGCGGTCGCTGATCCTGTGTCTCGTCAGGTCTTGATCCTGATGCGAAAATGATATGAGCGACCAATTTCAGCACGTGATGGTGCTGACCTCGATTATCATCGGCTTGGGCATTACGAACGTGCTTTTAGGCGTCAGCGGCGCGATCGAGCGTTACACTGAAGGTGACCGTCCGCTGCAGCTCAGTTGGGCATCAGCATTCTGGCTGGCCCAGGTTTTTCTTTGGATGATTCTTTTCTGGTGGTGGGAGTTCCGTCTGGTCGACATCCTGAAACATTGGACGCTATGGAACTATCTTCTGATTATCTGCTACGCAGTTGTTCTGTTTCTTCTCGTGGCTCTTCTCATTCCCAAGGACTGGGACAAGATCGACAACCTGAATGCATATTTCCTGTCAAAGCGTCGCTGGTTCTATTCAGTTTTCCTGCTTGGCCTGGTCATCGATGTGATGGACTCATATATGAAGGGCGGCTGGACTTATGTCATACGACTGGGCGTGTTGAGCTGGGGATATTCTGTCGCTGGTATTCCGGTGGCAGTCATTGGATTTCGCTCAAAGCGCATTCGCACGCATACGATAATGGGAATCGTGATCTTTGTTTGGCAGGTAGTCCTCGGGTTCGATGTTTCCCCGTTGCTCCATCGCTAGACCTAACCAATCGATGAAGCCAACGGCAGGCCGCTGTGCGGCAAGGTTGAAGGAAGAATTATGAACGATGAATTGAAAATACATCGCGCCACCGCCTGCCGTGCCTTATCTCTTTCTCGTTAGATGCCGAGGAAGTTCAGTGTCATGAACACGTAAACGCTAAAGGAGACCGCTAATGGAAGAGCAGAACATTCGGATGACCATTGATCGGCATTGGGCAGCGTCCGCTGCGGGTGATCAAGTTGCCGAACATGAAATCTACCACGATGACATTGTGTGCGAGTATCCACAATCAGGCGAGGTAATTCGCGGTCGGAGTAACCTGCAGGCACTTCGTAGTCATCATCCTGGCAGGCCATCGGGTTTTTCGGTCCGCCGGATCGTGGGAAAAGGCAATCTCTGGATCACTGAGTACGTCATTATCTACGAAGGCGAACGCGTCTACACCGTGAGCATTATGGAGTTTCGGGATGGAAAAGTGTCGCATGAAACCCAATACTTCGCCGACCCATTCAACGCCCCTGCTTGGCGCGCTCAGTGGGTCGAAACGGTGGCGGTCGACAACATCTAACCATGCGATGCAGCAAACCGCGACCTGTCCTCACGCTTAGCCTTACCTATTTCATGAAGTCACTTCTAACTCGCGCGGTCGCTGATCTACTGCCTCGTTAGGCCTATTCCACGCGTTACTCACCATGACATCGGAATTGCTGATCCCTTTTCATGCCCCTCAATTCTTGCTTTCACACCTTCTCGTATGCCATGGTTAGGCTATGCAGCCACCACCAATGAATTCGGAGGTGCAGCAGCAGATAGACTGGCGAGACTGGCTGCGACGCTGGGACGCGCAGCAAGTGGGCTACGTTCCCGAACGCGAAGCGCGCTTCACCGTGCTGTTTGACGCGCTGGCGGCGTTGCTGCCGGCATCGTTCGTGGCGCTGGACCTCGCCTGCGGGCCGGGCTCGATCAGTCAGCGGTTGCTCGCCCGCTTCCCAGGCGCACGCGCGATCGCGGTGGACATCGATCCGGTGATGCTGGCCATCGGAGGGGGCGCGCTCGGCGCAGTTGATGGCCGCCTGCGCTGGATCGAAGCCGATCTCGCGTCACCCGACTGGCTCGAGGCGGTGGGCGAGACTCAGGTGGACGCAGTGCTAAGCGCCACCGCGCTGCATTGGCTCTCGCCGGAACCGTTGGCCCGCCTCTACCGGGACCTCGGGCGCTTGCTGCGGCCCGGCGGCCTCTTCCTCAATGGCGACCACATGGCCTTCAATCCAGCGTTGCCGACCTTTACGCGCCTGAGCCAGCAGGTCCTCGATGAGCAGTGGACAGACGCCGCCTTCGCTTCGCGCGGCATCGAGACGGCGGAGCAGTGGTGGGATGCGTTGGCCTTGGAGCCTGCGCTCGCGCCGCTTCTGGCCGAGCGAGCTCGGCGCTTCGCCGGCAAGCAACGGCAGAAGACGCCGCCCGGCTTCGACCTCCACGTAGCGGCGCTGCGCGACGCCGGCTTCCGCGAGGTGGGAACCATCTGGCAGGTGCTCTCGAATCGCGTGCTGCTGGCCGTTCGTTAGGCGATCGGGGAGAAGAGGGTGGTCACTCCTCACTATTGCTCTCTAAGGTTTGCGCCTTCGATTGGACTGGCATTGGATCATACAGATCTGCTGTGTGCCGTAGGTCGCGCTGCGAAAAGCAATAACTACAAATAGTGAGACCTGACCGCTTCACGACCCGCAGACAACAATTCTCACATCATGCTTCACCCCAAGTTACGCGCCGGGCCTAACCAGGCGATGCAGCTAACACCGCCCGTTCCGTTTCCTTACCTTGGGTGATTTCGATGATCTTTTGTGCTTGCCACGTGCGCTCTCGGCGGTGTAGCTGATCTTGTTCTCGTTAGACACTGCAGCAATCACTAATACTTGCCCGGACGTAAAATGAACCTCGCCAACGCAACAATTACTCAGCTCCTCATTCCGATCGACGATTTTGAACGCGGCGTCGCCTTTTATCGGGACGTTCTTGGCATCCCGTTGCTCTTCTCGGCTCCTCCGCAAATGGCTTTCTTTCAGAGCGGAGCTGTGAGGCTGCTCGTCGGTGTAATGCCGTTCGGTGAGAAAGCGCAAAGGGGTTCACAGATATATTTTGATGTGAAAGACATTCAAGCTGTTTATGCCTCCCTGGCTGGCCAGGGCACGCAATTCAAGGCGCCACCGCACGTCGTGAATCGATCAGCCAAATCAGAAGTCTGGCTGGCGGAATTTGTTGATCCCGACGGGAATCAGCTGGCATTGATGAGTGAGGTATCGCTAAGTGACGCCTAACCAATCGCTGGAGCCTATGGCCCCGTTCAATGCACGTGGCGCTTGCTGACGTAGTTTGGCCAGCGCTTTGGCTCGCCGGCCGACTTGTGGCGGTCTGGGCGATTGGAATTGGACTTGTAGTCGAGCTGTTTTTTGTGAAATGGCTGACGGGCTTTGGATGGGGCAACGCCGTTCTGGCCGATGTCGCGATGAATGCGGCCTCATCGCTAATTGGCCTTTTCCTGATCCCAGTCACTGGACTAGCTTGGGAGTTCTCTGCCGGCATCGCTTTGTACAAGGTTTTCAACATTGGAACGTTTAATCCCATCACGTGGGCTGCAACGTTTGTCATAGCTGTGTTTGTCAATTCTGCCTTGGAGACGACAGTTCTATGCTACGGCTTTAAGCAGCGGCCATTTAAGCGGTTCTTCTGGTGGCTATCGCTCGCGAATGCATTCTCGGTTGGCATCGCCGTTGCCAGCATCTTTTTCAATCCACCCGGCCATGACTAGGTCTAACCAGACGATGAAGCAAACGGCCCACTTTCGCTGCAACCTCAGCGTGTTTGCCGCGACACCCTGCCGTGGCTTATCTCCTTCTCGTTAGACGCTATGGAGAACTCTACATGAGACGAGCAGTCTTTATAGCTGTCCTCGCCCTTACAGTGGTCCCTATGGGCGTAGGGCAAAACCAGAGCACCAGGGACAGTCACAGAACAAGTGTCGAGGAGGTCGTCAGGAAACTGGATAACGAACGCATTCAAGCACAGATTCATGCTGATGCGACGGCTCTCGATCGCATCTACGCTGCTGATTTCATAGGCGTAGGGCCAAGTGGCAGAGTGAGAACCAAGTCACAGGTGATTTTGGATTTCACGTCAGGTGATTTGAAATTTCAGTCTATCACTACCGATGACGTTCAAGTGCGCGTGTATGGAAACACGGCTGTGGAGACTGGCCGCTCAATAATGAATGGCCAAGACAAAGGCCAAACTGTTCCCCGTGACACTCGCTTTACCAGGGTGTGGGTAAAGCAGCAAGGGCGTTGGCGGTTGGTTGCCAACCATTACTCGTCCCAGACTACGCGCCAATAAGCAGTCATACCAAAAGCCTAACCAATCGCTGGAGCCAACCGCTGACCGTTGTAATGTCCACGTTTGATTTTTTGAAACAGTTCTCGATGTTTGCCACGCTAGCCGCCGCCAGCGGTGGCTCAGTTCCGTCTAGTTAGACCTTAGCCATTGCAGGGACCAAATGAACTGATGATCCGCTTACTCGTTCTATCGCTTTTGATCGCCGTTGCCGGTGGCGGTATTGCGCAGACGCCGCAGCCGGCTGACATCTATGCCCCCGGCCGCGCGATCGTTGCTGATCTCGACCGGATCGTGACTCCCAATGGCGTGCAGGAGACGTTCGAGGCTGTGTTGGGCGGTGCGCGGCAGGTCGTCAACGTACGTGGCGCTGACCGCGGCAACCCGATCTTGATCTACATCCATGGTGGTCCGGGCGCCGTCGAGATGCCTTTCGGGTGGGCGTTCCAACGTCCGTGGGAAGACTTCTTCACCGTCGTGCAATGGGACCAGCGTGGCGCGGGGCGCTCCTATCCGCTCAACGATCCCAAGACGCTCGCGCCGACGCTCACCATCGATCGCTACCGTGACGACACGGTTGAACTCATCGAGCTGCTTTGCAAAAAGTACGAGAAGCGAAAGGTGTTTTTGCTCGGCCATAGCTGGGGTTCAGTCGTTGGCCTTTCCGTTGCCGGCAAGAGACCCGATCTGCTCCACGCCTATATCGGGATGGGCCAATATATCGATCCGCAGGCTGGCGAGCGTGCCAGCTACAAATGGACGCTGGAGCAGGCGCGCAAGGACAATAATGCACAGGCCGTAAAGGAGCTCGAAGCGCTGCAACCCTACCCCGGCGA
>Ga0193709_1000486_pt1 | contig 13841 bp, 20 predicted proteins | sample H3c2metaG_FD_160571 | JGI IMG/M metagenome (GOLD analysis project Ga0193709, IMG submission 160571) | Soil microbial communities from a riparian zone of the East river system, Colorado, United States - H3c2 | ecosystem: Environmental > Terrestrial > Soil > Riparian zone | place: USA: East River... | reverse complement strand
TCTGCGCACTTCAAAGTTTTCTCTGAGTTTCAGGACGCGTCGTACGGTAAGCGTTACGAAATCCGGCTCACGAAGTCGGTGCGAGAACGTCTCTATGATTCTGCATGCTTCTTGCTCTCAAATGCCAAGACGGGTATCCACGGCGACTATCGCGCGACGCGTCCTGTAAGCCTTCCGGCATCGTCGCTTCCTCTCGCCCACCCGAAAATTCCCCTAAGTCCATTCTTTCGACACGCCCTCATGAAACTTCTGAGCCACATCGCCTCTTGGCGGGATTCTTACCTCATCGTCGATCTCGTGTGGAGCAGGAAATTCCTGCACCGTATCGCAGGTTTGTGGCATCAAACACAGCCACCGACGGCTTGGCCAGACCGCTAACCTGTTCATGCTCGACGAGTGAATTGGAAGCAGAGAGCCAACACTGTCCCCGTTAAGCTTCTTCCCGTGATCCTCAATTCAAAGGAGGAAATCGGATGGAAAGTTCAGCCGCAAAACAGCAACCTACGGCAGGAGGTCGTATGATCACTGCCGAACAAACGTATCTGCGCAGCGAACTGGAAAAACGCCGCGAGCGCCTTCGTGCGGCTTTGCATTCGCCTGCGCCTGATCCTTCACTGCAGCAGCTGCTCACTGCTGTGGATGACGCCCTGCGCCGTATCGACGGAGGAACATTCGGGCTTTGCGAGACTTGTCATGACTCCGTTGAACCAGAACGGTTGCTGAACGATCCGTTGGTGCAGTTCTGCCTCGACCACCTTACCGGCACTGAACAGCGTGCTCTGGAGAATGATCTTGCGCTTGCCGCACGCATTCAGCGCGCTCTTCTGCCGGATCTCGGTCTGAGGCCAAAAGGCTGGGAGGTACGCTTCCATTATCAACCCGCCGGGATGGTGAGCGGCGACTACTGCGACCTTGTCGAGACAAACGACGGCCTACTCTTCATGCTGGGGGATGTCTCCGGCAAAGGTGTGGCTGCGTCGATGCTCATGAGTCATCTCCATGCCACGTTTCGCAGTCTGGCCGAAGCTGGCCTCCCGCTTGATCGGATGGTCGAGGACGCCAACCGGATTTTCTGCGAGAGTACGTTGGCCGGCCAATTCGCGACTCTTGTCGTAGGGCGAGCTGCACACGATGGTTCGGTGGAATTTGTCAGCGCGGGCCATCTCCCGCTTCTTCACATCCACGGCGACGGGGTGGCGCCGAAGGATTCGACGGGGGTGCCCCTGGGGATGTTTTGTGGTGCGCGCTTCGTTGTCCATCGCCTGACACTGGCTCACGGTGACACCGTTTTTCTATATACCGATGGATTGACGGAAGCACGAAATCGCGCGGGTCAAGAGTATGGTCTCCAGCGAATCCATGCGCTGGCTGCGCGCCATACAGGGAAAGCGCCCGACGCGTTGATCTCCGAGTGTCTCGAGGACTTGCTGAACTTTGCTGAGGGCTTGAGGCAGGCGGACGATTTAACGCTCTTGGTTGTGCGCCGCGCCGAGTAAACCGGAACTTCCGGTTTCATCTCGAAATGGCTCTTGGTGCCCCCGTCTCGCCTGTTCGCGACGCAAGGAGACGATTTTTATCGGAGCAACCCTAACGGTCACTGGTCCCGCAAAGAGGTACAACGCTGTCCCATCAAAAAAAGGCCGTCAAAAGAAGCGTCCTTGGGTTTGCCGAAACGAATTTCATGGCCGCAGCACTGATGTAAACTCTGACATTGAGGCTGATTCGAAAACGCTTCGTATCGGTCTTCCCTCGTCGAATGTCGTGCTTGGCAATCAGGAGACGGCTCCGGACAACTCGCGGCGACTTTCGGCATACTAACTGCCCTCCTGCTATTTCGCACAATGACGAAATTTCTGTAACTTAAGTGGTCGCAGGCGCAGTGAAAGGATTTGTGATAACAGTTGCCGCGGGTGATCGCTTGCGCAATCGAGGAGCGATCCTCGTTGCTCGGTTCGGCTTGCTCGTTCCAAATTCCGTAGCTTTCATCCGGTTGCCGGCTGGGATGATGTAGTGAAAGTATTTGGCGCAGTTTTGCCACAGTCTGCGCAAAAACCATGCATCGGTGTGGCAGCGACGTTGCGAAGTGCCTCAGAATCAGTAATGCACTTCATGTCGGGGCGTAGCGGACACAGTCGCAATGGCTCTCTTTGCTTGAGAACCGCGGGTAACGCTAAATCGGGCTCAATACCCAGGGAGTTTTCTCCGATATTCTCAGCCGCTCATTGCCCAACGGGTGGCGCTTCCATTTGCCGAACGAGATTTGTTTGACCGCTGACGGCCGGGCCTTTGACGGAACGGGAGTGTCTCCCGACATTCGCGTGGCCTTCTTCTCAGATGCAGAGCTGCGAAACGGTAGGGATGCAGCAATAGAAGAGGCCTTTACGCGCTTAAAGAATTGAGCACTTCATCGAAGGCTGGCGCTAAGTTCTGCCACTCGGAATTCCCGTCCGGATGTCAGCCACGCTTCCCTAATCTGATTGTGGAAAAGTAACCCGTCATCCGCCCACGATCTGTCTGCGGCATATTCGGCGGTTCACATCCGCGTCGGCCTCGCGAGGCGTTTCTGTGAGCTAACCGTTTTCGACGCGCGCCTTTATATCCGAGTACGCCGTGTCGATGAGCCTGCTTAGCGCTGCGGCGTTTGTGGCCGTTCCCGGTCTCAGCTTCACATGGCGCATGAACTTGCCGGCGCCTTGCAGCAAGTGAGCCGGATCTGGCAGCGCTGCGCCGTGGAAGAACCCCACGTTTACGTGCGAATGGAACACATTGACGTAGCCGAAGGGCGCATCTCCCAAACATGCAACCGGGCAGCCGTCATGCAAAAGCTCCCGGACTTCGTCCCCGCATTCTCGCATCATCTCAAACCACTGGTGTGCGATGGCTCCAAATTCACCTGAGTGCTCTTTCATCCACGCATCGATGGCGGGATCCCGCTCGACAGCACCGTTGAATCGCAGCAATTCCGTTCTCATCGTCGCTCCACTTTTTCGAGATCTGCGGTTACGTAACACCTTACACGAGAAGGCCACTGGCTTGTCGGGCCTGGAGGAGCGAAAGGGATATTTCCTCGGTAACGCCGTAGCGTTTACAGGTAGCGAGCGGCTCGTCGGCTGACCGCAAGCCATCCGGCGTCGACGGCGGGATTAGTCGGCTTAATCGAAAATGAGCCAATATCGACGCGCCGCCTGATTTTGTGCCCAGCACTGCCGGTGCTAATTTTCTTTGCAATCGAAAACTTGTGCCGGCGTCGTGGATCAGTTTCCGATAACCTCGTAATCGCATATCTTGCTCGTGAGAAACTATTGTTCGCGATTTACTTACAGGGAGCTGGCGGATGAGATTCTGGCGCACAATTTTGGCTTTGGTCGGCATGCTGGCGGCCGGTTCGGCGCTACTGTGGTCCCCAATTGCCCACACCCAGCAATCACGGCGGGTTCCCACGATCGAGGAGTACAATCCGAAATCCACGCTGGTCACAAGGGAGCACCAGCCCGAGCGCGCCAAGTTTCCTTTCATCGATATTCACAGTCATCACTGGAATCCCACGCCGGAGCACGTCGACCAACTTGTCAAAGAGATGGATACCATCAACCTGCGCGTGCTGGTCAACCTGAGCGGGGGCAGCGGCGAAGAGCTGCGCAAAACTGTGGCCACGATGAAAGGGCGCTATCCCAATCGATTCGTGGTTTTCGCGAACCCGAGCTACGAGGATATCAATGCGCCCGGATACGGCAATCGTGCCGCAGAGCGACTTGCTGCCGACGTGCGCAATGGCGCGCAAGGACTGAAAATCTTCAAGAATTTTGGCATGGACTTGAAGTACGCGAACGGCGAGCGTGTCCACGCCGACGATCCGATTTTCGATCCCTTGTTTGAAAAATGCGCGGAGCTGAAGATTCCGGTGTTAATCCACATCGCCGAACCTTCGGCATTCTTCGATCCCTGGGACTACAAGAATGAGCGCTGGGAGGAGCTCAACGAATTTCCGCAACGCGCCCGACCGCCTTCGAAGTATCCCTCGTTTGAAACGCTGATGGCCGAGCGGAACCATCTCTTCGCCAATCACCCTCGGACGCACTTTATTGCCGCGCACCTGGCGTTTCACGGCAATGACCTGGAGCGCCTTGGCAAACTCTTCGACACCTTGCCGAATATGTACGTGGACATCGCCGCAGTGCTCGCCGAGTTGGGGCGCCAGCCCTATTCTGCACATGATTTTTTGGTGAAATATCAGGATCGCGTGTTGATGGGCAAAGACATCTACGATGTGAGCGAATACAAATGGTATTTCCGCGCTTTGCAAACCCGCGACGAATACTTCGAGTACTACCGCAAGCGTCACGCTTTCTGGCGAATCTATGGCTTCCAGCTCCCGGACGAGGTCCTCAAGAAAATCTATTACAAAAATGCGCTGAAACTCATCCCCGGCATCGACGCAAAGGCCTTCCCAGATTAGGATTTGGGTTGCACCTACTGCTGTCCTTTTCGAGGCTGCATCTCGCGTTTGTCTGAAGAACCAAGCAATGCGCCTTTGACTCCTTCCCCGCAGTCGGCTGATAAAGGGTATGTTCCGGGGGTGCCGGTGCAGCGAAAGACTACGGCAACCCGCGCGACACCGCCCTCGGATGCAAGGATTTGCGGCGACGAACTGGCTAGCACGACCGAGGACACCAAGCCAAGCCGATTGTCAGCACGGGCAGGAAGAAAGCAGACGCTGGTCTCGCTTTCGGAACATACCTTGTTAACCTGGCATCGATGCCTCATAAGCATGGGCGCTTCTCCCAGCCAAATAAACCGCGATAAATCTGGAAATGCATCGAAGCAAAGGACTATGGAGTACTGGATACAGGGGCGATCTTGATGTTGAAACGCTGTCAACTGGATGAAGCCGAATCAACCTGCCCAATCGCCTCTAATCCGGTAGCGTGACGCTCTGAAAGTGCGTGAGCTGTAAAGTACTCTCGTGATCGACGTAGACTGCGATGAAACGGAAGTGCGTTGTCGTCCGTTTATTCTCTCGCGACGTAACCGTCCGGCTCTCTCCGGTGACCAGTGCTGTCTTCCCATGGATGCGTACCCGCGCATCCGTAAGCTCAATGGAATAGAAAATCAGACCACCCGCATCGAGGTCCCCTAGGACCTGCTCTTTCGACAGAACGGAACCGTCAGGACGTACGAGCATGTAGTCCTCAGAATAGAGTTTGCGGAGGGAATCGAAATCTTGCGGCTTCAGAGCTCGGTAAAAAACTTTAGTATGAGTGTACAGAACAGCTTCTTCATTCATGGAGAAGCTCCGTCGCCGTTTACTCCTGCTTTCTGAAACACCTGCCCGTAGGCTTTGGTTCGTCGCAAAGAGGTTGTCAAAATCCTCTACCGTCGCGAAACACCTGCGACACCGTCTTGCCATAGGGATAAAAGCGATTATGTTCGCCCCGTTCCCAATCGGCTTTCAGGTCGGGCTTAGTAATATCCCAGTCCGGACGGCATTTCTTCAACACAGCACGCAAGTCCTGCCGAAGCTCTTCGATGGTCGGCCGGCCAAAAAACCAGTAGCCGTTGTAAATCTTGAATAGGACCAGACCGGGTTCGAGGACGATGACGTGCGGGATCATCGGATTGTGCTCGGGGTCCGTGTACTCGGCGATGTCGAGATCCTTCTGAACCTTTCGTCCCGGATCGGATAAAAAGGTCCAATGAGCGCCGACGCCGTCGCGGTACTCATTGGTCAGAAGCATGTTGTCGGTACTGATGGTGACGAGTCGGGAGTAACCGACTTCCATCTCGTGGTGAAGTTGGACAAGACCCTCGGCCTGGCGCCGGTCCTTTGGGCAGTATCCTCCCCGGCTTAGCACCAGGATCATGGGATCTGGCCCCTGTAGCTCGGAAAGCTTACGGTGTTTGCCCGTGTGATCGGTCAGCTCATAATCGGGGAATACTGCGCCAGCTACAATGTCGGCTCTCATGCGGGTGAACCTCCTCTAAGACAATGCGACGTATCTATTGTCTACCGGGCACTCGCATAGTCGCGAACGTGCGGCCGAACATTGGCTGACCACTCTTTGATTGCTCTTGTGTGGCCTCGTCTTGGATCACATCCCAATGCTCCGTGAGAACACCACCCTCAATGCGAACGATGTCCGCCGCAATCCAGTTCACAGGGAGGCCGAAGTTCGAAAATCGTCCGTGCACGATGACGAAATTCCCTTCAGCCACAATCGTTCCGGGCTCATATTTGAGAGTTGGCGGAAGGCTCTTGATGAGATCAAACAGGCCCTCACGACCGGGAGCAATGTGAGCGCTGTGTTGGATGTAGTGAGGTGACCAAAACTTTTCGGCAGCGGCGTAGTTACGCTTATTGAACAACGTATCGAACGCTTCCAGGACCAGCGCTTTGTTTTTCGACTCAACTGTATGATCCATTGCCATGTCAGCCTCCTGCTAAAGCTTTGACCCACCGTCCACAGGAATACTGGCACCGGTGATCCAGCGCGCCTTGTCCGAAGCCAAGAACGCGACTACATCCGCGACGTCTTCGGGCTTGCCGATTCGCTTTAGGGCTTGCATCCCAAGAGCGGCCTCGCGACCGGCTTCAGTCTTAGTGAAGTTCGACATGTCCGTATCGATCACACCGGGCGCGACTGCATTCACCCGGATACCTCGGGGCCCAAGAATGGCAGCCCAGTTTTTGACAAGGGTCTCTAACGCTCCCTTGGTCGCACCATAAACGAGCAGCGAAGGGTTATCCAAACCAGGTTTGCCAGCTACGGCACGGGCGCCGAGCGAAGAAATGACAATGATGTTCGAACCTTCAACCAGGATGGGCAGGAGTTGCTGCACCAGAAAAAACGGACTTCGCACATTCGTTGCAAATAGATTGTCAAAATCCTCCATCGTGTGATCCCTGATAGTTGCAGCCTTCGAGATACCTGCGTTGGACACGAGCACATCCAATCGCTTGCCGGCGATGGATCGAACTTCCTTTGCCAGCAGCGTCGCTCCCTCTGGAGTTCCCAGGTCTGCCCCTATCGAGTCCGCGCGGCCTCCCTTCGAGTGGATCATCTTGACCACAGACTCGGCTTCTTGGATGGATCGGCCGTAGTGAACTATTACATGTGCACCCGTCTCAGCGAGCGCCAACGCAGTGGCTCGTCCAATTCCGCGAGAGGCCCCCGTCACCAGTGCAGTTTTGCGGTGCTGATCCATCCTTACTCCTTACCGCCTTGTCCGAGCCGACATCCGAACATCAGTCGGCTGCCGCGCTACTGGTGACCGTCGCGATCCTATCGCTTTCATCCAGAAACCGATTTGTCTCAAAAACAAAGTCCTCGTGATACTCGTACCAAGATCCATGGTTGGCGTCGGAGTGTTTCTTCACCACGTTAGCCATTGGATTCTTTCCCCCCTTTGGGACGTATCGCGTTTTGATCATCCCGTACTTCGCGCAGTCGAGGCGGCCTCTGATGAGGCTTAGTCGGCGATCATTCCTCCGTCCACCGGGATGGAAGCGCCAGTCATGTACGAAGCATTTGCCGAGGCAACAAAGGCGATCACGCGAGCGATCTCCTCCGGTTTTGCCAGACGCTTGATGGGTACTGTCGAGACCAGCGCCGATTTGTTTTCATCTGTACTGGTGAAGCGTGTGAGCATTCCCGTATCCGTAGTGCCGGAGCGACTACGTTTACCCGAACTCCGGTCCCGGCGACTTCCAGCGCGGCGGACTTCGTCAGCCGCTCCACCGCATGTTTGCTCTTCCGAAGAGAGCCCGGTGTAATCCAGCCAGCGCCGATTCAGAAATTCAGCCGAGCCGTCGGGACGAGCGGACCACGCCAGCGCAGGAACCGCGTCGATATCTTGCGCATGCCGAGCCAGCTCGGTACCCTGCCCCGCCGATGCCATTCGCAGATTATAGTCCCACTCGGCGATTCATGTCCTTCAAGCTCTACCGCAAGATCGATTGAATCTGCGCTTGATGTGAGGACGATTGCGAGTGGACGAGCAACTCGGAAACTATCGATTCCTCCGTCGGATTAGTACCGTCAAACGCGCTTGTAGCGCTCAACCGAGTCCGGCGCGGACCACTTGCTACCAGCCGTGATGACTTCTGAATTGCCGCCCAGAACCACTCACTACGCTGCAAGCACGACGATTCGGCAACTTCCGCAGCAGGTGCACGCCGACCGAGATAGGCTACACTCAGGGAGAGAAGTTACGGAAACCATGCAAGAAGCGGCGAAAAATCTACTCCTGGTTCTCGTTGCACTCTTTCCTATCGTGGACCCGCTCGGGGGCAGCCCCTTCTTTCTGGCGCTGACCAGGGAATACGCACCGGAAGCGCGAAAAGCATTGTCATGGCGAATTGCCATGAACAGTTTCTTCTTGCTGGTTGGGTCGTATTTTATTGGGACTTACGTGCTCGCCTTTTTTGGGATTTCACTGCCCGTGGTGCAGGTCGGCGGAGGCCTGATTGTCATCGCGACAGGATGGACACTGTTGAAAGAGCGAGACGACGAAAAACACGACGTGCACAGAACCGTCCAGCCGCAGGACACATTCCGCCAGGCATTTTATCCCTTGACGATGCCGCTGACAGTAGGTCCTGGATCCATTTCTGTGGCCATCACGCTGGGCGCGAATGCGGCTCACCATCACCCGTTCCATGTTTTGACAATTTTGGCTGCTCTCCTTGGACTGGTGTTGATCGCGATCAGCATTTTCCTGTGCTATGGCTTTGCCGACCGGTTGGCGCGAATCCTGGGAGCAACGGGGATGACGGTGATCACACAATTGTCGTCGTTTTTCCTGGTCTGTATCGGTGTGCAGATTGCTTGGAACGGGATCAAAGCATTGCTGGAGTCGCTGACGCTGCATTTTGGCTGACCAAGCGCGCTTTTCCTCTGGAGTTCCACAACTGTATGGATAATCGTTGCTAGCCATCGTCTGAAAATGATGCGCGAATTCAGTCGAGCCTGCGATAGATCTTGCAGGATTGTGCATTGCGCGATTGGACTATTCAACAGTGCCTATGCGACGGAATCGCGATAGTTCCTACGCCCCTTTCGCCGGAGTTGAACTTGGACGCAGTAGATCACCGAGACCCATGTTGCGAAGAAGTTCCGCCCGGACTCGGTCGGCGACGCCGTTGACCACCTCTGCTCCGTCATTTGCTGGATCGACGTGGACGCGGAAGGGGCGCTTTCCAAAAGGCATGTCCACGACCTTTACGATCGCATTCGCCACTTCAGCAATGTCTGCGTCGGGAATCGCTGTGCGTGCGAACCCCTGCATGATTTCCTCGCCGAGCTTTGCCGTCGGGCCGGATGAATACTCGTTAAGGCGACTGGCGTCGCTGGGCTTCCCAGCGTTCGCGAAGTGATTGGTGCCAGACGTGAATGCTCCGGGTACGACGATTGTGCTTTCGATTTTCCACCGAGCCAATTCGCCCGCATAACTCACTGCCATAGCGTCCATGCCAGCTTTTGCCGCGAAGTACGGCGCGAGGTAGGGAGGTGTGCCACCACGTGTGCTGCTACTCCCGACCCAGATGACTAGACCGCCTCCTTGTTTGCGAAGGATCGGGAGCGCTGCGCGGTTTACTCGCTGGGTGCTCAGGACGTTTGCGTCGTAAATCTCAGCAAGCTGTTCCGGGGTGAACGCTTCGGCTGGGCCGAAAACCATGTGACCTGCATTGTGGATGATTATGTCCAGACGTCCCGCTGCGCCAAGAACTTGTTGTACTGCTCGATCAGCAGACTCTTGAGAACTGACGTCCAGTTCTGCTGTCCGAAGATCAACATTTTTCTCGGCGGCAAACTTCCGGGCGGCTTCGACTTGTTTCGCATTCCGCCCGCCAGTCTCACGCATCGTCGCATAAACGGTGTGTCCTGCCTCAGCTAGACGACGTGCCGTCAAGGCACCGAATCCGCTAGAAGCTCCCGTGATCACGATTACGTATTTCACCGCTGCTTCTCCCTTCTGTCCCTTCAGTGAGGTCGCTATCAATACGCAAAACCGCCGTTGGCACGCAACACCTGGCTGTTAATCCATCCGCCCTCAGGACCGGCAAGGAATGACACTAGATTTGCCATGTCTTCTGGCAGGCCGAGCCGTTCGAGCGGATTCATCTTCTTCAATTCGTCGATCAGCGCGTCGCTCTTGCCCTTCAAGAACAGGTCCGTTCGCACCTGGCCCGGCGCCACCGCATTGACCGTGATGTTTCTGCCACGCAGTTCGTTGGCCAGCACATGGACCATCCCCTCGACTCCTGCCTTGGAAGCGATGTAGGCACCGTAAGTCGGGAAGGATTTGGCGAGAACGCTGCTGGAGAAAGCCATGATGCGCCCGCCATCCGGGACATGTTGCGCCGCCTGAGCGAATACCAGGAACGTTCCGCGCAAGTTCGTCGCGATCACCTTGTCGAAGGTAGCCACGTCTCCGCTGGCAAGCGGAAACAGCGGCATGATGCCCGCACAATGAACCACCACATCAGGCCTGCCGAAAGCTTCCATCGACTCTTTGAAGAGCCGCTCCACGTCTGCGGCAATCGCCACATCTGCTTGCACAGCGATGCCCTGTTCCCCCGCAGCCTTGATATCCGCCACTAAAGACTGCGCCGGAGCTGCTTTTCCAGCGTAGTTCACCACCACCGCAAACCCGTCTTTTGCCAGACGTTTTGCGATCGAGCCTCCGATTCCACCAGAGGCACCAGTAATGATCGCGCTCTTCGTTGTTGAATTTGTCACAGGGAATTCTCCTTGTAGTTCTCGGCTCCGCAACGGTCACATGATCTGTCCGCTCTGTACATTCGATAATCCCTCGCACTAGTTGTTTCATGCATTGTTAGAATGACAGACATGCGCCACACACATTTACGGCAGGTTGACCTGAATTTGCTACTCCCTTTACATGCGCTTTTGGAGGAGCGGCACGTCACTCGCGCGGCGAAGCGTTGTTTCTTGAGCCAACCCGCCATGAGCCGAGCGCTCGAAAGACTTCGGGAAATGTTCGGCGACCCGCTTTTGATCCGCAGCGGTCGCGCGTACGAACGCACAGTTAGAGGAGACAGTCTGCTGAGAGAGTTGCAGTCACTTCTGCCTCGGCTCGAGTCGATGGTGGGCGGACAGGATTTCGATCCACAGAGAAGCCAGGAACGATTTCGCTTAGCGGTAACGGACCATGCATCGATAACGCTGATACCGCCCCTCATCCGGAGAATACGCAGTGCTGCACCCGACATAAGATTGGAGGTGTCCCAGTGGCAGGATCGAACCTACGAAGCTGTGATCGACGGGAAGCTGGACGCAGCCTTCAGCGCGGAGCATCCGCCCTCCGCCCTGCAGAGTGAGGTTCTTTTCGAAGTCGATTTTGTCTGCGTGGTGGGGACCGCTCAAAGAGTTCGATCCCCTCGTCTTACGCTGGCCCAGTATTTACAGCTTGCCCATGTGGTGGTCGAGACCTGGGCGGGCGAACAAACTCCCGTGGACCGTCCGCTGGCTCAGTTCGGCGCGAAGCGGCGTGTTGTACTCAGCGTTCCATTCTTTGCGGCCGCAATGTTCGCAGTTGCGAAAACGGACCTGGTCCTGACTGTGCCGCGAAAGCTGACAAAGCTTGTCCGGCGAATCGATGGCGTACGCTTAGTAGAACCGCCTAGAGAAATCAAGCCATTCCCATATTTCATGACCTGGCACCCGCGCTTAAACGAGGAACCGGCGCACGCATGGTTCCGCGAGCAAGTGCGGGTAGCCGCGCGGACAATTTGAATATCGGACTTTTGGTTACTCTCGAAAAACGAGCATAACCCATCTGTATATCGTCGTGCGCCGTAAGACGACAGGCTGCAATGCAATGCACGTGCTCATGCATAACGGTCATAGCCTATGCGTCTAGATAAACTACGACAAGTCGATTTGATCATTTTTGCGGTGATCGCCTAGGAAAGAAGCGCCACCAAACCATCCGCCCGATTATTGCTCAGTCAACCGGCGGTCAGCCGCGCCCTTCAGCGCGCGCGTTCCATGTTTCACGTTCGAATTCACGTTCTTGCAGCACCCTCAGGAGTGCAACCTGCGTGTCCAGCGGCAACTCGCCGATTTCGTCGAGGAAAATGGTTCCGCCGTTCGCCAGTTCAAATCGACCGAGGCGGCGCTGCATCGCACCGGTGAACGCGCCCTTTCGTGGCCAAAGAGTTCGGAAGAAATCAGCGATGGGGCAAGAGCTGCGCAGTTCAAGCTCACGAAGGCGCGTTGCGACCGACGAGATCGTTTATGGATGGCGCGGGCGACCAGTTCCAGTCTCTCCACTAACCAGAACGCTCGAATCGGTGGGAGCAACTTTCATTACCCGAGAAAGCACTCCCTGCAACGCCGACGAGGTGCCGACGATCTCTTCGAACATGAACGCTTGGTCGATCTGCTCCCTGAGCGCTGCGTTTTCGTTTTGCAGTTGATCTCGCAGACGCTTAATCTCTTCAAGCGCCTTCTCCAGGTCGGCTCGCGCGCGGTGGTGTTCGGTGACATCTATTGAGGCCCCAACAAATTCCACGACGTCGCCGCGTTCATCCAGGATGGGATGGCCGATACTGCGGGTGTTTTTGATCGTTCCGTCTCGAAGAACAAGCCGAAAATCTGCCTCAAAATCAGTTTTTCTAAGCAAAGCCGTCGCGTAAGCTTGTTCGACCCTGGGGCCGATCTTTGGGATGCATCCTCCTGAAATAGAAATCAGCTGACGATGCGTCATCTTCGGGTTCGATGCCGTATATTCGAAGCCCTTCCGGGGAGACTGTCACCTTATCTGATAAGAACTCGTGTCTCCAACTGCAGGTGCGGGTCAGCCCTTGAGCCCCGAGCAAGGATGCTTCGCTCGCGCGGAGGGCTTCTTCAGCACGCTTCCGTCCCTCAAGATCGGTATTTGTTCCGTACCACTTCGCGACTTTCCCCGATTGGTCGCATAGAGGACTACCGCGAAACAGAAACCAGCGAAATTCGCCGTCAAAGCGGCGGAAGCGGCCCTCCACTTCGAACGGCTTTACAGAATTCAAAGCTTCCCGGTATGTTTCGAAAATTCGTGGCCGGTCGTCTGGATGAATCGCAATCTGCCAGCCCGAGTGCAAAGCTTGCTTTGCAGATAGACCCGTATAGTCCAGCCAGCGCTGATTGAGAAACTCTGCCGAGCGGTCTGGACAAGCGGACCATGCCAGCGTAGGGATGCTGTCGACTACCAGGCGAATGTCCTATACAGCTCCAGATTCGTCGAAGCCATGCCGCAAGGATGCCATGCGCGGCCATCAGGCGAAGGCCACAGGCGGTGCGAACCGGCCGCCACCGAATGATCCGCTCGCACGATCGGTCTCCAAAAAGAACACCATTATGTCGTTTGGGTCGATGCCAGCTTCGCCAAGTTTTTCGACCAGGGCGGCAACAAGACCTTTTTTCCTATTGGTGTCAGTCCCCGAAGATACCAGCACTTCAATCATCAACATCTGGTCGGTGCGCGGCTTGGGTAGTGCGGGATAGTACAGATCCACCCTGAGGCCACTTGGTCCCAAACGAAAGGAAACGTTGAAAAAGGTCGTCCTGTGGATATCCAGCAGCGATGCTTGCAGCGTGGATGGCTCTGGAAAGACGGTCTTTCTCGCTGGTTGACCCGTTGGACTTCATCGTTACGGTAAACAAGGGCATAGAACCTCCTGATTGCTGGATATTTCTGCCTCGGACAGTGACTTGGTTCCTCCGGGTGTCGAAACTCTCTCTCCCCGGTCGCACCTGACATTTCATGACCGTCTTGGATGAAACGGCAGAAGTGAAGTTTGGACATGGCCGGCTCTTTAGTTGCTCCTCGTGCAAAAT